>Cebus_capucinus_imitator_PRJNA485217_SSR012__coassemble_892_pt1 | contig 123554 bp, 93 predicted proteins | sample Cebus_capucinus_imitator_PRJNA485217_SSR012__metabat2_low_PE_012 | metagenome-assembled genome bin Cebus_capucinus_imitator_PRJNA485217_SSR012
GACGGTTCGACTGCACTCAAGGTGTCCAAGAACTTGATTGGTCGAGACTGGGCTAATGGAGAGACCTTCGGCTTCCAGCTCGATAAGGTTTCCTATAAGGAGAATGATCAGGCAACGGAAAAGACTGACGATGCTACGCTGGCGGCAATGCCGGCCCCTGATGTGCTCACCATCCAGGTTGGCAAGGACGGCGGCAGCTTTGGCAACATCACCTTCACCCAGCCTGGCATCTACACATACAAGGTGTCTGAGGTTGTTCCTGCCGAAAGCGAACCCGGCATGAGCTATTCGCCTGTGACGTACACAGTTACCGTAAAAGCAACTGACGAAGCAGGAAACGGAACGCTTAAGCTGGAAACTTCCTATTCGCCTGAGTTGGTCGATGGCGCTATGAGCTTCATCAACTCCTATCAGGAAAAGACGGTTTCTGGCACGAGCGGCACCAATGGTGCGGCCCAGGTCGGCGACGAACTTACTTACACCATTAAATATGCCAACACCGAGGCTAGTGCAGCCAATGTAGTTGTTACCGATGTGGTTCCCACTGGCACTACGTTCGTGAGCGCAAGCGAAGGTGGCTCCTACGATTCGGCTACCAACACGGTAACTTGGACCTTCAATAACGTCGCATCTGGTGCGTCTGGCGAAGCAACCATGACAGTTAAGGTTTCCGAAGACGCCGTGGTTGAGAACATCGAAAACTCTGCGCTTATCAAGATCGGTGATCATGACCCAAGCCAGACCACAAAGGTGATTACTCCGCTTGGTAAGCCTGGCTCGCTGACTGTCTCCAAAACGGTTGATGCCGGCGAAAATGGCGTAATTGACACCAATAAGGCCTTTACCTTTACGGTTGCGCTGAAAGATGCGAAAAACAACGCTTTAACTGGCGAGTATGCCTTCGAGGGTTCGGGTTCTGTGACGGGTGCTGCTAACGGCAAGGTTAAGCTCGACAGTGAGGGTAAGGCTCAGTTCGCATTGACCCATGCTCAGCAGGTGACCTTTACTGGTCTGCCGTCCGGCGCAACCTATGAGGTGGTCGAGACCCCCGCTGATGGCTATACAACGACATCCGCGAACGATAAGGGCACCATTTCTGCAGAGGCACCGGCTAACGCTAGCTTCACCAATACTTATAGCTCGAAGGTGACCGGCGATGCCATCACTACTGACAACCTATTCACCAAGGTGTTCACTGGTCGCGATTGGGCCGACAACGAAAGCTTCACCTTTAGAATTGAAGCTGCCGAGGGCACTCCGATGCCTGAAAAGACCGAAGTAACCATCAACGGCGAGAACGCGGCAAAGAATGCTGAAGGCAACGACGAGCTTGACTTCGGCTTTGGTGCAATCGAGTTCACATTCGAAGATATTAGCGACGCTGAACCTAATAGCGAAGGTGTACGTACTAAGACCTTTACGTATGACATATACGAAGTGATTCCTGCTGATAAGGATAAGCTTAAGAACGTAACGTACGACGAACACCATTCCACCTTAACCATCACGATCATTGATGACGGCAAGGGCAACTTGTCTCAGGAGACGGATGATGACACTAGTGGTTCTGCGCTTAAAATGGCAAAACGCGCTGAGAACAATGTGTTCACCAACCGATATGAGACTTCGTTCGATTACGAGAAGGTCAGTGGTGGATTCTGGATCAACAAGCATCTCATCGATCGTGCGATCTATCAGGGCCAGTTCGAGTTCACGGTAACTCCTATAGATGGCGAGGGTACGACAGCTCAGGACGCCGCTACGCTTTCTGGCATTGATGTAAGTGGTGTTACAGGCGGAGATTACACAAGCCGTGCATCTTCGCATGAGCCTGAGATGATAGACGGTGAAGAGGTATATGTATCTGGCGCGGGACGTCTGAATCTTATTGATCGACCGCTCACCCAGGATGATGCAGGCAAGACTTATAAGTGGACCATCTCGGAAGTAAATCCGAATATTGAGGGTTCTCACTTCCAGTATGACGTGAAGAGTCTTGGCACTGTTACAGCTTCTATCGAAGTCCAGGATGATGGCAAAGGCGTGCTTACTGCTATTGCGAAGGCCGTAGACGAAAACGGCAATGTGCTTGGCGAACTGACTGTTGATTCGAATAGCGGTCAGATCGTTGAAGGTCAAGAGGCGCCGCATGTTCAGGTGAACTTCACCAATAAATATGAGTATCAGCCAGTGATTCTTAATGATGAGGCTGGTACGAAGATCGTGGCAACGAAGACGTTAACTAATCGCGATCTAGCGGATGGCGAGTTCACGTTCAATGTGACTGATGTAAAGGGTAACCAGGTAACTACGGGCAAGAACGCTGTGGACGGGACGATTGATTTCGGCGAGATAACCTATACGACCGAAAAGCTTGATGATGATGTAGCTGCTGGACTTGCTACGGTTCAGCAAGAGCAAAACGGTACGTACGTCTACACCTACCAATACACGGTATCCGAGGATACTTCCAATCTGGGTGGAGGCGTAAAGCCGATTGTCGATAGCTTCGATATTACCGTTACGGTTACCGATAATCCCGACAAGAATATGACCGTTGTCGTGGGCTACCCGGAGAACGCTGACGGCCCTGATGCGAACAGTCTGACCTTCGAGAATTCTTATAACGAGAAGAAAAAGGCCTGGGTGTCTATGTCTGGCACTAAGGTATACGTAACGCCCGGCGCCGGCTATCAAGTGCCGGATATTACGGGTAAGTATAGCTTTACGCTCGAGGGATCCGACGGGGCACCAATGCCTGTGGGTACTGCTGTGGGAGATACAGTTACTGTTCAGAACGACGGTACCGGTAGCGTGAACTTTGGCGTGATTGAGTACACGGTGTCTAATGTCTTCGGTACCGAGGGCGATGCAGGTGATGCTGGCGACGCCGGTGATGCGCAAGCTAACGGAGAAGAGCGCTCGAAGACCTTCACCTACACCATCACTGAAACTGGTCAAGTTCCTGGTGTTGATAACGACGGAGAAGCAACTAAGACAGTGACGGTTACTGTGACTGATGACCTTGACGGCAATCTGACCGTTTCGGGTGTTAGCGAGGGCGCTAAGTTCACATTCACTAACGAATACTCTGTTGATCCGAAGGATAGTTCGTTGACTGGCGATGGTGGCTTCACCATTAAGAAGAATCTCACTGGTCGCGATCTGCCCTTGCAGGCTGACGAATTCAGCTTCCTGTTCAGCGCACGAGGCGACGCTCCTCTGCCAGGTGGCGTAAGCTCGATCACGGTTAAGAACGCTGCGGACGGTACGGTTCAGATTCCTTCGATCACTTTCACGGAACCTGGCTCCTATGAGTACGATTTGACCGAGATTCCTAACACTGGCGTTCAGGACGGAATCACCTATGACACCACGGCCTATAAGGCAGTCGCTGTGGTTGAGGAAAACTTGGTCGATGGAACTCAAAATGGTGACGGCACGCTTAATGTGACCTGGGTCGTATACAAGGGCATCGAAGATCTCGAGGGCACCGAAATCGCGTTCAACAATACGTATTCGATCGTCAATCCCGCCAACTTGACTCTTGGTGCGGTTAAGACGCTCGAGGGTGGAGTCCTTGAGGATGGTCAGTTCACGTTCCAGCTACTCGATGAAAATGGCGATGTGGCCGCAGAGGCTAAGAACGATGCTGCTGGCCAGGTAAGCTTCCCGCTCACATTCGACACGAAGGGCACTTATAGGTTCGCCGTCGTTGAAGTGAATGATGGCCAGGAAGGCGTGACCTACGATAATGCCGAGTTCAAGATCGAGGTTACGGTAACTGATGACAACAAGGGCAGCTTGATCGCTACTGCAAATGAGGTTGATGGTGTCCCGACGTTCGTCAACACCTACACCGCGCCTGAAGAGCCAGCGAAGCCCGGCGATCCCGAGCCTCCGGCACTGCCTGATACGAGCGACACCCTTGGTCCTCTGGTAATTGGCCTTGGTGTACTGGCAGTAATTGCATGCGCTGGTCTGGCCGCTGCGGCAATCAAGATGCGCCGCAAAACAGGATCGCATCGCGCGAAGTAAGGGACCAGGTCGCTTGAAGCGCCGCTGATTCCTGACATACGAAATCAAAGGTTCTTGCCTTGCGGATTACCTCCCATTTCTCAATTAAGGGAAATGGGAGGTTTTTTTATAGGGAGGAGACCTTGTTGTGAAGTGTGCAAACACGATGCACTTTTGTTGCTCTTTTTTGGAATTTCGGCAAAAATATGTTGCATTTTTGGACGAATTAGGCTCAATTTCTGGGTTCTTCTCAACTTTTGTTGTATTCTTTAAACCTAAAATTGAGGGAAAACTGCAGACGAATAGGGTGTTTGTGTTCGATTTCTCGCAGCAGCAGAGGGCGAAAGGTGTTGGCATGGCGTTCAAGTTGAAAAATATGACGGGGGGGGGCGTCCTCTTCACGGATTAGCCCGCACTGAAAATCCCGCTCGCAAAAAGAGCTTTATCGCGGTTCTGATGGCCGTAACGCTTGTCATTGCGGCAGGTGTCGCCTCGAAGGCAGCATATGCTGATCCAATCGGAGAGCTTTTTGCCAACCTGACCGGTCAAGCTCGTGCTGCATATGAAAACCATCTGGAGACCGACACTGTCACTCCCGCAGGCACCACAATTAACCTGTTTGACTACTGGGATACCGAGAAAACACCAGACGGCGGCGACCTCGCAAATAGCGACCCTGACGGTGGCATCAATTTCGATAATCAGTTGAAATTTACGACCGGTTACGGCCCCTATCAGGATACTGAGAACATCAACCAGTACACGTCTAGCGAGGCGCCCCGAGCCGGAATGCTCGTATCAACGCTTCAAAGCGGGTATCCCGCCCTTTCGGGCACTTCCGGTTTGTCATGGAAGGGAACGGACGGCAACACTGGAAGTCCAGTCTTGGTGACCCAGGAATCCCTTGCCTACCTTTTTGACGAAAGCGAGCAAAGCGGCAAAGACGCCTACCTCAATGTAGCGGGCCTGCTTCAAGTGGACGAAGATGGCTATTATTACTACAACAGCCAGGAAAACTATGCTGCTTATGATGAAGCGAGCAACTCGTTTGACGTATATGATACGCCCGGTGTTACGCAACGCGAATTCAGCAGCAATGGATCTATCACATCGTCTGTACAGGGCATGTTTTTCCCATTTAACAGCGCGAATGACGTCTTTAACGAAGAGGGCGGAGAGCTTGTAGAGAAAGAGGGGGTTGTTAGCCAAAATGGAAATTATTGGTCGGGCCCCCGCGACACAAGCCTGAACCACTACTTCGGCCTCACGATGACCACCAAGTTCGTGCAGACTACAGGCGGCATGACCACTCATGGCAATCAGCCTGTCACGTATGAATTCAGTGGCGATGACGACGTTTGGGTCTTTATCGATGGTGTGCTCGTAGGTGATCTTGGCGGTATCCACGATGCTGCCAGCCTGAAGATTGACTTCTCCACGGGCAACATCTATATCAATGGCGCCCTTGATGGCACCCTTAAAGACAAAATCACTAGTGCAGGCGTTGAAACTGCCGCTGAAGAATGGAACGGTAACACCTTCGCAGATGGCACCTACCACACCCTTAAGTTCTTCTACCTTGAGCGCGGCAACGTTGCTTCCAACATGAATCTCAAGTTCAACTTGGTTAGCGTGCCCGATAGCGAGGTTGTAAAGGTAGACCAGCAGGGTGAATACCTTTCTGGTGCCGGATTTGAGCTTTATGCAACGGATGAAAATTACACCGCCAGCGGAGAACCTGTGGCTAGCGGCACAACCGGCGCAGATGGTCGCTTGACTCTTGTTGACAGTATGGGTGCGCTTATCACCTTTGAGGACCTTGTTAAAACTACAAAAATGACTCATTTTGTCCTGAGGGAAAACGTCACTCTCGAGGGTTATCGAAAAACTGACGATATCCATATTGCATACCAGGACGGTGCAGTTTATTGCACTAATCACTGGGAAACGGGAGCTTTTGCAAATGCGAACGAGCTCATCACATCTTCTTCCCTGATGAAGACCACCGGCGGGGCAATTCTAAACATTGATGAAAACGGCGTGCTTCAGAGCAGCGATTCTTCTGTGGGAGACGGCGGTAAGCTGTACGCTATGGTACTGCATCGCGAGCCAGATACTGGTTCGGGTAACCTTGCTGATTCTAGCTGGCGGGCGGTATACGGCGATGTCATTAACGGCGAACTGGGTCTTACCGATCCTATGGCTGGTGACAACTATGCTGCAACGGTTAAGTATATGCTGGAGGAGCATCCCGACAACGTATATGAGCTTAAGCCGAATGCTATTGGTTTGTACAGCGTGCAGATAGATGCGCTTCCCGGTGATATCCAAAAGTACTACTATGCGCTGGGTGACAACGAAAAGGATAAGACTGAATACGCGATTGCGTTCTACTATGTGGCCGACGACGTAGTTCACCGCATTGCCGATGAGAACATAGGTGGTTCTTATGCCTTTAGTCGTCAGTTCGGTGCTACGTTCCATGTTCCTAACATCAAGAACCGCATCTCCGTTCAGAAAATCGATGACGCGGGTAACACGGTTACGGATGCGGTGTTCGCGCTGTATCGTGCTAGCGATGTAACTGTGAACGATGACGGAACCGTCACGGTTAATAGTGGCGCGAAGCCTTTTGAGACCCAAAAGACTGAGGATCTTACCAAGGCGAAAGATGGAATTGACCTCAAGGGCGGCGCCGTCTTTGAAGGTGAGGATGCAGAAGATGGAGATGGTGTTTTGCCCACGGGCGAGTACTATCTTGTAGAGGTCGTGGCTCCTGAAGGCTACGAAATGAATAACCGTGCTACTAAAGTCGTTGTTAACGCTGATGGGGTCTATGCAGATGCTGGTGTAGCTAATGATGGTATTACGGTGAACCGAGGCGTGGGAACGCTTGTTTCCACGATGAAGCAGTTTGGTGTGAATGATTCTATTGATTCAACGCTGCATGATGTTAAGGTGACGCTTCAGTCTGGTAGTGACCCGTCTGCTGGCAATGCGAATTGGGTGTCTGCCGGCAAGGGTGAAGTTCATTACAAATATTCCCCTACAAAAGATTCCGTTATTGAATATGCCCTTGATGAGGGCCAAGACGCAAATAACCTGTCTACCGATGAGGGTTGGTCGAATCTCGAGATTAAGCAGTGCCTTGCGGAACACGGAGGCGACCTTCCCAAACAGAACTTGTCGGATCAGTCGCTTAATGCCTTGTTCTCCGGTTCGGTGAATGTGGTTGTCTCGAACCAGCGCACAGGCGATCTCCAGATTCAGAAGACGGTCGAGGGATATGAAGGTATTTCGGACGAGAAACTGCTTGAACTTCAGAGTAAAGAATTCAACTTCACTATCACGCTAAAGTCGGGCGACGAAGCCCTTTCGGGCACGTACGATGTAGAGATCAAGGACGCTAAGGGCGACACAGCGAAGAAGACTCTCACGTTTAATGAAAAAGGTGAGGCGCAAGTCGTTCTAAAGGATAAAGAAATCCTGACAATTAATGACCTATCTATTGGTACGAGTTACACCGTCCAAGAGATTTTTGATGAGAGCGATACATACAAGGACCTTTTTGATACGACGGTTACGTGCGATTCCGATAATCAGGTGACGCTCGACAATAACAATCGCACCGCTAGTGGTGTAATTCGTGATATTAATGACGCCGTTTCGGGGTTAGAAACAGTTCTGGTCTCCTTCAATAACAAATATGCACCAATTCCGACGGAGTCTGAGAAGATTATTTCTGCCCAGAAGATTTTGACCGGTCGCGACTGGAATAAAACCGATGCGTTCACCTTTAAGCTTGTGGAGTCGGAGACTAATCCTGTCTCGATTCTTCCTGAAGGTGGTTTGACCTATACGCTGAATGCGCCTGAAAATACGCTTGGCTCAAAGAATCAACCTCAGGAATTTGTCTTTAATACAGAAAGCGACAAGCTTATCTTTACGGAGCCGGGCGAGTATGAGTTCTCTCTTTCCGAGGAGCAACCTGGTGCCGGTACTGCGTTGTCAAGTGTGAGCTATTCTCAGGCAGAATATTTATTCAAGTACACGGTTGAAGATGTTGATGGTCAGCTCGAGGTGACACAAGAGTCCGTTACGAAATTAAAGAACGATGATTCGATCGAAAATGGAAGCGAGCTAGGCGAGAACGAAGTTCCGAGCTTTACTAACGCTTATAGTGCGACGGGCGAGCTCACGGGCGAGAATCTTATTAACGTGAGCAAGACGCTTATCGGTCGTGACTGGATGGATGACGAGACCTATGAGTTCAAGCTTGAGGCTTTGACTGAGAATGCCCCGATGCCAGCTGACGGTGGTGCGACGCTGGCTATCGGCAGGCCTTCCGATGGCGGCGCTACCAATACTGGGAGCTTTGGCACGATCACTTTCGATCAAACGCATGCGGGGGGAGAGTTCGCCTACAAGGTGACCGAGGTCACCAGTTCGGGTGATAGCAATATGGCTTACTCCAAAGCGGAGTATCAGGTGGCAATCGTAGTTATCGATAACGGCGACGGTACGATAACCCCGTCTATCAAGGATATTTCGAAGCTCAAGCACGATTCTGGTGATGATGCCGATGAGGTGATGACCCCTCAGATCTGTGTCTTCACCAATACCTACGATGCTCCTGAGCCCGTTAAGGACGTCAAGGATAACAATGGTAATAGCATCAACGACCAGATGGTTGGTGTGGGCGACGAGCTTACCTATACCATCAACTGGAGCAACGATGCCATTGATAGTGAAGGCAAGGCTACTGTTGCGGATGTAATCACCATCACTGATAAGGTGCCCACGGGTACTGAGTTCGTGTCCGCTGATAACGGCGGCGTGAATACTGACGGCACCGTTACTTGGACCATCGAAAATGCTGCTGCCAACGCTACGGGTACCGTTTCCTTCAAGGTGAAGGTGACTGAAGACGCTGTTCAAAACCTTGAGAACACCATCACCAACAATGCCTCGATCACGGTTGGGGAGAACGATCCTAAGGTCACTAACGAAACGAAAAACTACGTTCCCGAGAAGATCGTTAAGAATGGCGAGGCCGACGTTGACAACGGCACTATTCAGGTCGGTCAGATGCTGACTTACCAGATTTCTTATCGTAACGGTGGGCAGGGCAATGCCACTGTTGTAGTGACGGATAAGGTGCCCTCAGGTACAACGTTCTTTGAGGCAAGTGACGATTCTAATGGTCAGGTTTCAGCTGACGCTGACGGAAACTTAACCTGGACCATGAATGATGTTCCTGCTGGCGAGAGCGGCTTCGTGACTTTTACCGTTAAGGTTGATGAATCTGCTCTGGCTATCGACGCGATTACCAATCAGGCAACTATCGAGATCGGTGACCGCGAGTCTAAGACCAATACCACCGAAACTAAAGTACAGACTGGCACCCTTGAGGTTTCCAAGAACGTCGTGAATGGCGATGCGAACAAGTCGTTCGACTTTACGGTTGGTTTTAAAGATTCTGCGGGCAATGCGCTTGCTGGTACTTATAAGATCGGCGATGCCAATGTGACCCTTAGCGCTGGTACGGATGTGTGGGCTGGATATGGCATAGCTACCTTGAAGCTCACGCATGGCCAATCCATCACTATCGACGGTTTGCCTGCTGGTGCTACCTACAAGGTGATTGAGACCAAGACTTCTGGTTATACGACGACCATTAACGGTGGTACGGAAGTTGATTTCGTTGACGAGGGCGCCATCTCTGTCGACTCGCCCGCTACGGTTGCGTACACCAACACTTACGCTACTACTCCTGGGGGTGCGCAGGCCGACACGGATGCACTCTTCACCAAGAGCATCAGTGGTCGCGACTGGCAAGAGGGCGACGAGTTCACCTTCACGTTGACGCCGAACGAGGGCGCGCCGTTGCGCGATGAGCAGGGCACCGTCCAGACGAGTCGCACAGCTACCGCTTCCTACGAGAACGTTGAAGATGGCAAGGTGAAATTCGGTTTCGGCAAGCTGTATTACACTCTCGAAGACCTGGCTGGTGCGGATTATGATTCTGCAACGGGCAAGCGAGCCAAGACCTTCACTTACAACGTGACCGAAAATGATACCGACATTGCAGGCATTACCAAAGACGATCATACAGCCACCATCACAGTGACCCTGACCGATGACGGCGCTGGCAACTTGACGGCGGCTGCGGTGGTGGCTGCTGCGAATGCGGACTTCGTGAACACCTATTCAACGGGTGTTGATTACGATGCGATGGGCGTCATGCAGATCAGCAAGAAGCTGACTGGTCGCGATATGACCAAAGGACAGTTCGAGTGGACAGTTGTGCCTACGGGTGGCAATGCCGCTGAAACTGTTCAGAAGTTCGGCATTCCTGAAACGGGTACTGTGGTTAAGTCGAGCGCTGCCACGAATGGTGCAACGGTGACCATGCCTGTGGAGTTTGGTAGTGATGTGAAGTTCACCAATGAGGATGCGAACAAGGTCTACACCTTCCAGGTCAGCGAGACCAAGAAGGGCGGCGCTGGCTACACCAATGATGATAGCGTTTACACCGTCAAGGTCGCTCCGACCTTTGATGTGGCAACGGGTGTCCTGACCGTTACCACAACGGTTGAGAACGCCGCGGGCGAGGTTATTGAGACCAAGGTGACGACATCTGATAAGACGCAGATCGGCGGCAAAGTGACTGTTCCGTTCGCAAACAGCTACGACGCCGGCAGCGTTACGCTTGGTGGCGAGGGCGACGTGAAGATCAACGCCACGAAGACGCTCACCAATCGCCCAATGGTGGACGATGAGTTCTCCTTCGTTGTGACTAATACGGCGAATACTGATCCGGATGCTGAACCTGTGACCACGGGTAAGAGCAAGGCAGATGGCAGCATCGTCTTTGAGAAGATAGAGTACACAACCGCGTCACTCGAAGCCGATTTGAAGAACGGCTTGGCAACGCGCACTATTAATGCTGACAGGGCTTACACATATACCTACCAGTACCTCGTGTCTGAAGAGAAAGTTACGACCGCTGGTGTAGATGCCGTGACTCAGCCGCAGACCATTATCGTTACGGTAACGGACGCGCATGACGGCACGCCTTTGACTGTTGGCGTGACTTATCCTGACGGCGCGAGCGGCATCACGTTCAAGAACACGTACGGTGTTGATGCTCAAGACGAGGTCGACATTGCCGGCATTAAGGTGCTCGGCTATTCGCCGCAGGAGCTGGCCGCAGATGCTAAGCTGACTCAGGCTGATATTGCAGGCAAATATACGTTCAAGATCTCCGGCGTAGACGAGGACGGCAATGCTGCTCCAATGCCTACGAAGGATGGCGCAGTCGTTTCTGAGGCAACAAATGATGCTGCCGGCAATGTGGTGTTCGGCAAGGTCAGCTTCACCATGGAAAGCGTGTTCGGCGACACGGGCGATGCTCAGACGCGTGGAACCGTGCGCACTAAGACCTTTACCTATACGGTGACTGAGAGCGGCGATCTTCCTGGCGTGGCGAATGATAGTGACGCCAAAACAGGCAAGACCTTTACGGTGACCGTGACTGACGATGGTAACGGAGGACTGAGTGCTGAAACGAGCGCGGCGGCTCCTGCTCCGTTGTTCCAGTTCACCAATACCTACAGCATTACTACGCCCGAACCGTCTAGTGTGACCGATCAGATCACCATCACGAAGAAGCTCGATGGCCGCGAAATGGTCGGGGGAGAATTCAACTTCGAACTAGTAGAAATGGTTGACGGCAAGGAAACCGTAGTTGCTAAGGGAAGCAATGCCGTTGATGGCACGGTGACGTTCGAGGCTATTACCTACAGCGCACCAGGCGAACACAACTACTTGGTACGCGAGGTGAATGACGGCAAGGGTGGCGTGACTTATGACACGAAGAACTACAGCATTCATACCTCGGTAACGGATGATGGTGACGGCACGCTGAGCGTGAAGCATGAGCTCATAGACGCTCAGGAAGCGATCTTCACCAACACCTACGAAGCTGATCCGGCAACGGTGAACCTGGGCGCGGCCAAGCTGCTCAACAACGCCAAGCCTGGAGACGCGCGCTTCACCTTCCAGGTGCTCGACAAAGATGGCAAGGTAGTGGCTGAAGCCCAGAACGACGAAGATGGCGCCGTGAAGTTCCCGGCTCTGACTTTCGATGCGGCTGGCGAATATGACTACACCATCGTTGAGGTAAATGACGGCCAGGAAGGCGTGACCTACGACGAGAGCAGAATCGCCGTCAAGGTGGTCGTGAGCGCGACCGATCCGAACGGCAGCTATACTGGCCAGCTCTATCCTTCGGTCGAGTATGCAAATGGTATCTCGCTGTTCTCCAACACCTACACCGAGCCCGAGGATCCGTCTGAACCCGGCGGTGGAAAGCCCGACGGTCCCGAACCTCCCGCTCTGCCTGATACGAGCGACAATTTCGGTCCTTTGGTAATGGGCCTTGGCGTTCTGGCAGTAATGGCATGTGCTGGTCTGGCCGTTGCGGCAATCAAGATGCGCCGCAAGCCAGGATCGCATCGCATGAAATAATGGTAGGCGGCCTTGCGCCGTCTACCTTCCAGCATCCAAGTAATAGTCCGCGCGAAGATGCGCTGCGACACGGCGCTTGGATGGGCTAAAACCCAAAACAAAAAGATGGCTTCCGGGGTTCACCCAGAGGCCATCCTTTTCTGTATGCTAGTTTGCCTTCGGGAAGGTGGGGTGGTACGCCAACCATGCAGGCGCGCTCTGTGCCAAACGACCTTCGCACTTTGCCCCTTATTGCTCCGGCGTGCGCGGTAAGCGTATTGCTACCGTGGTGCCCGCACCGGGCGTACTGTACACCTCTAGGCTGCCGTTGCAAAGCGCTTCCACACGGGCGCGTACGTTGGTAAGCCCTACGCCCCCGTTTCTTCTTTCTTCGGACAACATTCTGGTATCAAACCCTACGCCGTCATCTGCAACGGTTGTCACCACGGCGTCTTCATCTTCGCGTACCGTAATAGAAATAGTGCCGCCTTCTCGGCGCTGGGTCACGCCGTGGCGCACGGCGTTTTCAACAAGTACTTGTAGTGAAAGTGCCGGCAGTGCAAAGTCTGCCGTTTGTACGTCGTACGTTATGTGCAGGCGGTCTCCGAATCGCCGCTGTTCGAGCGCAAGATAGGTGCGTACATGATCCAGTTCTTGCTCGAACGGTATGGGCTCACGGTTCGAAAGCGAAGCCATGTTCGCACGTAAGAACAAGGAAAAGTCCGTGATAGCGTCCACGGCGCTGGGCGGGTCGGTCAAGCATAGTTCGCGAATGGCCGTTAGCGTGTTGTACAGGAAGTGGGGCTGAATCTGGCTCAGCATAATGTCGGCATGTGCTTCGGTAAGTTCCTGTTCGCGCCGCGCCAGAAGAACCTTCTGTTCGGCCTGGATGTTAAGGAACACGAACAGTACGGCGCAGGCAATGAAGGCATTCATTAGGGCCACGCCAAAGAAGCACACCTGAATAGCCTCCGCCAGCATGGGCAGCACAATGTAGCTGGCAAAACCAAGCTTTTCGCGCGTGCTAAGAAGCGCACGATGCTTTACTACAAGCGCTGCGTTACGCATGTGCAGCACGATGGGAACGATCTGTGCCAGCATGAAATATGACCCGCGCGTGTAGCCGGATTCAGGGGTAACGGCAAAGAAGAACCCATCGCCGAACAGCGACAAAACGCATCCAACAAGGTAGAGTCCGAACAGGGTTAGGAAGATCTTTAGGTAGCCCCGTGGGCGGGCTCCCTTCCCTTTGAGGTATGTAACGATGTATTCGGAAAAGAACAGGAAAATGGGAGCTGTGGCTGCATAGAAGAAGAACGCCCCAACAAGCACAACGCCGTATTCGAAGGACCCCAGCGGCGGGGTGAACAGCCAAGACGTAATGTCGCCCGCAGCCATAAGGGCGTTTGAAAAGCAGATGCCCGCGAAGCATTGACTAATGCGGTCCCGCACACCATCAGAAGCAAGAACGTAGGCGCCAAGGGCTACGCATAGCACGATGCTGAAGATATCGATCGCCACGTTGGCAAGTTCCATGGGTGCGTCCTTTTCTGGTCTGGTCTGACGCATTGCGTCGTTTTATCGTAACGAAGCCGACGGGCTATGAAAAGCTTTGCCCGAGCCGCGCTTTGCGCAGATCGTTGACTGTTCAGCGTGCTGCATCGGCAAAAGGCGTTTTGGGGCGGTTGTTCATACAAACAGAATAGCCCGACGTTGTCGGGCTATTCTGCGCAAGAATTCGTATCGTTCTTTGCTGCGGGATCGGCGAGGCGCAATACTGTCGTTACGAAATAACGACAGTTGCATTGCCTGTAAGCATGGCTAGTAGTGCTACTAAGCCTCCCGTGATCGAAAGAATGATGGCTACGATGATAAAGAACAGGCAGCCGATCCATGCGAACATCTTGCCGCCTTCGCTCCAACCCCAACCATCATGGCCAATGAACCATGCAATCAGGACGCCGGGAAGTCCCCCGAACAGACCAATAAGGAAATACCCGAATTTTGCGAGTCCAGAAAGCTCCTTCATTTTGCTCCTTTCCTAAGCGCCAACGACGTAAGTATAGAAAAGGGCATACAACAAAAGAGCAGCAAAAAATGAACGATTTACCACGTCAGCGCATAAATTTAGCTCAGCTGGGGCGATTCGTATGGGGTGTGTTCTGCGCAGCGTTGCTTTCGATAGTGCCTATGGAAAGTTCGGCCCATGTGTATGCAGGAAGATAATCATGCCGATAACTATTGATAGCCTGAGGATCGCCTGCTGCAAAGCGGTAGCTGTCACAATCGATACGCGTGGGGTCTATGGCTAAGCTGTTCCATGACTTTACCAGTACATCGCTTGCACCTGCTGCGTCTAGCGTCTTGCGCAATTCGGCTACAGCCGTTTGATAGTAGCTGCGTTGCGCAGGCCCGTAAGAAGCGTTCTCCCAGAGTATGGCCGACGCCTCGCGCGCAGAAACACCGCCGCCATGGCGGTCAATAAGCAATGCGAGTAGCTCTTTTGCTTTTGCGCGTTTGAACACGAGGGACTTTTCGTTCGCGAACACTTCGAACCCGCCGAACGTCTGCACCCTCAGTAGGATGTTCTTCTGGATGGGCGGCGCACCATAGGCGAACGTCAGCTCTCGACGCATGTCTTCTACGCGCGCGGGTTTGAGTAAGTAGCCGGTTGCCTTAACGGCAAAGGCGTCCACGGCGTAGTGTTCGTAGCTTGTGACGAAGATGATTTTGATGTCTGGGTGGATATCTTTGAGTGCGCGGGCGCAGGCAAGGCCATCCATTTCGGGCATCGCGATATCCAGCAAGGCAATGTCAACGGGGTGATTGGCGGCAAAGCTAAGTGCTTCTTGCGAAGAACGGAACGGATGCGGGACGCAGGAGGGGTCGGCCTCACGCAGGATGCGTGTTAGGTTCTGCAGCGCAAGGGGCTCGTCATCGACGGCGATAATGATCATGGTGGCCTGATCCTTCTTTCGTAGAGGGCTTCGAATATTATCCTCCAAAGCTCGTAGAGCTGCTTTGGCAAGTGAAGCACTAAGACACGAAATGCCCACCTTCTGATCCAATAGCGGTGGTTCTTTGTATCCGAAAAATAGGGCCTATCTTTTCGTTTTGGGGGAGGGTGAGCACTTCGGTTCGATGCCTAATATGTATTATTCGCTACAAAAAAATGGGCGTTCATTACAATTTTTTGACGATTTTCTATTGACGGGGTGAATCGCCCACTTGTAAAGTCGGTTCCAAATGCTTGATTTTTTATCGGTGCAGATAAGTGGACGAGAGGACCTTGAATGACGAAGAAGAGAATGGCGAAGCCACTTGCAGTCGTAACGGCTGTTGCGTTGGCTACGTCGATGACCGTGCCCGTCGCATGGGCCGATGATGAAGTAACCACGTCAACGGGAAATACGCTCGAAATGGTGGAGGGCTCCAACGGAGGCACTGGTGCTAATGGGGGCGCTGATGCGAGCGGAAATGCAGGAACCGGCGTTAACGGGGATGTAGCGAGCTCTGCCTCTGCTACCGGAGAAGGGGTACCAGAAGGAGATTCCGCAACGTCTTCTGCGCAGAGCACGATGACCCGCGCTGCCGCGCCCCAGACCAAAGCTGCTGGTGTGGCGATGATCGATGGGCAGGAATTTGCCACCTTGCAAGAAGCCGTTGATGCTGCCCAGAATGGTCAGAAGATCGTTTTGGTTAACAATGTCGATTTGACCGATCAGATTTCGATAACGGGTCTTAAGGCTATCGAACTCGATCTGGCGGGTTACGAGATCCGCGGTGCAGCGAACGCGATAGTAATCGAAGTTGGCGTAAAAACGGGTGGCGATACGTCCGCGTTGCACCTGTTCGATTCTTCCGACGCGCAAACAGGCAAGGTTGTTTCTTCTGCGCAGGCGAACAAAGCTGCTATTTGCGTACGTACCGACGCCACTATGCTGGTAGAGAACTGCACGCTCGAATTCCCCGATGAGGTGGAAGCGAACCTGAACGCCATGATTCAGACGCAGGGTGATTTGACCGTGGGTGCAGGCACTACTATTGAATCTACTGAAGCTGGCATTACGGTCTTGGGCTCCAAGGGTGTTCTTACCTTTGAAGAGGGGGCTTCCGTTGAGGCGAAAGCCTATGCGGTATCTGGCAATGGCTTGAAGGGTTTTGAAGATACTACTATCAACATCAAGGGCGGTTCGCTTGTTTCTACTGGGGCCTGCGCGATCTATCATCCTCAGACGGGTGTTCTGAATGTTTCCGGTGGCACCATCACGGGCCTTGGTGGCATTCAAATGTGTTCAGGCGAACTGAACGTGACGGGTAATGCGAAGATCACGGCAACGGGTGCAGATGACCGTGAAAATAAGGGGACCGAAGATGGGGCCATCCCTGATGGCGCGGCCATTTCCGTTGTCGATCGTCTGGGATATGATTCGGTTCCGGTCATCCATATTGACGGCGGCATCATAACCAGCGAACAGGGCGCAACGGTAGCCACTTACTATTGGAAAGGGGGCGTCAATTCCGAATGGAGCAACCCTCAGGCTCCTGCTGAAGTAACGGCAGGAACTTTCTCTGACGATGCGGTCGTTCCTTACGTGGTTGAAGGGTCGGCACTGCTCCTCCGTGATGGCGCGTTCTTGGTAGACGATGAAGAATCCATCATGGAAAATGGCGGAGCGTATAAGGTTCCGAATCCAAATGGCGCACCGGTTTACTTTGCGGACTACAAAACCGCTGAGCAGTATGCGACCGCTAACGGGATCAGCCTAGGTAACATCGTTAACGTGAACCCAGGTAAACCTGGCACCGACGATCCGAATACTCCTGGCGAAGATCCTAATACGGGCAATACCTCTTCTTCTAAGGCGGATGGAGAGAAATCAGCCTTGGCAAAAACGGCCGATAACGGTTTTGCTGTTGCGGGCGCTGCGGCCGGCGTAGCTGCGTTGGCTGGTGCGGGAGCTTTGGCTGCGCGTCGTCGCCTTCGCGATTAAGGTTCTTTCACAAATACGCTTGACCCAGACGTAACGTCATAGTTTTACATAGGCCTCGTTGCAGAAGAAGTTATTCATGCAGCGAGGCCTTGGTTTTTCGCGCAGGGCAGAAGCCCCTTGCGTGAGCAAGTGTGCGAATTACCGCGCTTGGCACAGCTGAGCCGTCTCGCTGCCAAATTAGGGAGAGGCGTATATGATGGATCGTCTGAAAGGCAAAAGAGCCACCATATCATTTGCGGTTTCCAGTTCGCTTTCCTTGCTGGGGAACTCGATCGCAGGCACGGTGCTACCCCTTGTCCTGCTTGCTACCACAGGGGATGTTCTTGCGGCAGGCGCATTGGCGGTCATATGCGCAGTTCCGCAGCTTTTGGCGGGAGTCATGGGCGGCGCTGTTCTTGATAGGTATAACCGCCGTACGGTTTCTATTGTTTCTGACTTTATTTCGGCGGCAGCGGTCGCCGCACTACCCCTTGTCCATATGACGGTCGGGTTGTCGTTCGGTTGGTTCGTGCTCTTCGGCGTTCTGGGTGCCATAGGAGATGTACCAGGTATGACGGCGCGCGATACCTTGCTCCCTTCTGTCGTGAAGCACGACAAGCTGGATCTTCAGCGCTTTATCGGGGTCTCTCAGTCCATTGATGGTATCGTCACGGTCGTAGGTCCCGCCCTTGCAGCTTTGAGCATGGGCTTGTTGGGAGCTACGAACGCGCTGTGGTTCACGGCCGCCCTTTCGGCGAGTGCTGCGTTGGTTACCATGTTCATTCCCCGTGCGGCAGGTAGGGCACCTGTTAAGGAAAAGATAGAAGGCCTTGCTACGCTAGTCAAAGCTGCAGTGCATTCAACGAAGACGGGCATCGGCGTTCTGTTCAACGACGATGCTATCGTGCGGTTCTCCGTCGTGTTCACGATGCTGGTCATCATGGTCATGGGCGGCATACAGGGCCTGGTCATGCCGGTGTATTTCACTGCTATGGAGCGTCCGGAACTGCTGGGTTACTTCGTTTCCGCAATGTCTTTTGGTGCACTGCTGGGGTCGGTCGGTTACACGGCTCTGGCCCACTGCTTAAAGCGGCGAACTTGGTATGTAGCGTCTTTAATCGGGATGGCGGCATCGTTGGTGGTCATAGGCACGCTTCCTGCATATCCGTTCTTGCTGGCGGGTGCTGCATGCCTTGGTCTTGCTTCTGGTCCGTTTTCGGCGGTACTCAATTTCTATATGTTCGATCGCATTCCCAACGAAAAGCTGGGTGCTGCCATGGGGGCGCAAAATTCGATGCTGCTTTTGGTGGCGCCGGTTGCGATATTCATCGCGTCTGTGTTGGTGACCTCGTTCGGCGTTGACGCGACCGTTGCGACCATGGCTATCGCCTGGCTGGTGATCAGCTTGTATGCGCTGGTAGCGAAGGCGATGCGGCGTATTTAGCTGCGTGAGCGCAGAAGTTCTAATGACCGAGCGGTAATACGATCGCTCACGTCAAGCTGCGCCTCGTTCAGCTCTTCATCGTCTAGCTTATCCAGGACTTCGAAGTTGGAGGAAAGGTTGTCTTCGAAGCTGGCCATATCCCAGCCGAACACTTCCACTCCACGAAGGATCTGGTTAACGAACCACTGGGAAAAATCCTCAATCAGTTCTTGGCGCTGGCTTTCGGGGCAGTCCGGTGCCAGCGAATAGAACAGTTCGCTCAAATGAACGTACTGCGCGGCGTTCTTGCCTTCGGTAAGCAGAGAGAGGAAATCTGATACGGCGGAAAGGTCCTCGTTAGCAAGGGTGCTTTCCTGTTTGGCAAGGTAGAGGCCCGATCGCTCTGCATTAAGAAGCGTATCACTCGCGCCGCTTTCACGCAGGCGGCGCAGGTATTCCGAGAACTCAATGGGGGCATCGGGGTCGGAATCGGTTTCCCTCAAGCGCCGCAAAAGCGCGCGCTGTTCTTCAAGGCGTCGCACTTCTTCGGCTAGTTCTCTATCCAGCTCATCTATTGCTTCGGCTATGGTGGTGGGCTGGGGTTGTGCGGCGAGCAGTTCTTTTATCTGCTGCAGCGAAAAACCGAGCGATCGCATGTGTTTGATGCGAAGCACCTGCGCAGCATCGGCGGCGCGGTATTCGCGGTATCCGTTCGTGTTGCGCGGCGGTTCTTCGAGCAGCCCGAGCGCATGGTAGTGGCGCAGGGCCCTGATGGTAACGCCGGTGAATTCAGCAAGTTCCTTGCTTTTCATGGCGGGTCCTTGTTCGCGTGATCTTCCGGGTTACAGGAAGGAAAGGATATCTTTGGGATCGTCAATCAGCGCGTCGGGTTCACCTGTCTTAATGCGCTCGACTGGCTGGTAGCCCCAGGTTACTCCTACGGCGTACATGCCCGCATTATGGGCGGCCATCACATCACTCGCTGAATCGCCGAAGTAAACGCACTTTTCAGGTGAGATGCCCATTTCTTCGGCGCAGGTGAGCAGACCGGTGGGGTCGGGCTTGCGGGGGATGGTCTTGGTTTCGCCATGGGACGTATCGAAGACGCCCGGGAAGTAGTGTTTTTCTACGTCCTTAACGCCTCGTTCGAATTTGTTCGACATGATGCCCAGCTTCTTGCCGTGGCTCTTCAGGGTGGCGAGCACTTCTTCCATGCCATTAAAGGGGCGGGTCTGGTCAAAGCCGAATTCGGCGTACATGTTCTTGAAGTTATCGAATACGCGTCCCACTTCTTCTTCTGTCGCGTTATCGGGGACTGCTTGGATCACGAGCGCCAGGGCTCCGTTACCCACGAAGGAGAGGATCTCTTCGTAGCTGCGCGCGGGGAATCCTTCTTTTTCGAGAGCGTGGTTAGCCGTGTTCATCAAATCGGGCAGCGTGTGTAAGAGCGTGCCGTCCATATCGAAGAGGAACCCATCGAACCCTGTTTTGATCATGAGCGCTAGGCCTTTCATAGTGGGAGTTCGCCGAAGTGGCGCTGTTTCGTATATGAAAATACCGCTCCTTAGAAAGACAGGCAAGATTTCCGGGATGTGGATGTGGGTTACTTGATTAAATAAACGCACCCAGGTAAATTCGAAATATGAACAGGTTCATTATCTGTTCGTCCTTTGTTCCATTCGAAAGGTACCCGCATGAGTGATTATGTGACCGTGGACGGCAACGAGGCTGCAGCGTACGTTGCCTACGAGTTCTCCGAAATCGCGGCGATCTATCCCATCAGTCCTTCAAGCCCTATGGCCGATCATACCGATAGGATGAGTGCGCAAGGCCGGACCAACATGTTCGGGCAGCGTGTGAAGCTTACCGAAATGCAGTCCGAGGCAGGCGCTATCGGCGCGGTTCATGGGTCGCTGGAGGCCGGCGCGCTCAGCACCAGTTTCACATCCAGCCAGGGTCTCATGCTGATGATCCCCACGATGTATCGCATCGCGGGCGAGCGCCTTCCGGGTGTTCTGCATGTGGCCAGTCGTACGGTGGGTACTCATGCGCTTTCTATTTTTGGCGATCATTCCGATGTTATGGCAGTGCGTGATACGGGTTTTGCGTTGCTTTCTTCCGGCAGCGTGCAGGAAGCGGCGGATATGGCCGCGGTGGCTCATTTGGCTGCGATCAAGAGCTCTATTCCGTTCCTGCACTTTTTTGACGGGTACCGCACGTCTCACGAACTTTCTCGTATAGACATGCCCGACACTAAGGCGCTGGCGGCATTGGTGGATCAACATGACGTTGATCGCTTCAGGGCACATGCATTGAATCCCGAGCATCCCGAAATGCGCGCCATGGTGCAGAACGGGGATGTGTACTTCCAGATCCGCGAAGCTAACAATACTGCCTACGATGATCTGCCTGAAACGGTGGAAGCCATTATGGCGCAGGTCGGGGAAGTGATCGGGCGTACCTATCATGTGTTCGATTACTACGGCGCGCCGGATGCAACCGATGTGATCATTGCGATGGGTAGTGTTTCCGGTGCGGTTCAGGAAGCGTGCGACTACCTTAATGCCAAGGCGAACGCTACGGGTTCCGCCAAGCGCTACGGGTTCGTTCAGGTGCATTTGTATCGTCCTTTTTCGCCCAAGTTGCTGCTTGAGGCGCTACCCGAAACGGTCGCACGCATTGCGGTGCTTGATCGCTGTAAGAGCATGGGCGGCGCCGGCGAGCCGCTGTTCAAAGATGTGGCTAGTGCGGTTGCAGAAAACGGCCTTGCCGCTTCCATTGCGGTCATTGGCGGGCGCTACGGTTTGAGCTCAAAAGACACGGATGCCGCGCAGATGGTGGCCGTGTTCGATAACCTTGCGGCTGAAGATCCCATCACGCACTTCAGTGTGGGTATTGAAGATGACGTTACCCATCGTTCCCTTCCCGTGCGCAAGCTGGATGATCTTGACCTGGGCGATGTGTATAGCTGCAAGTTCTGGGGCCTCGGCGGCGACGGTACGGTGGGCGCCAACAAGAACACCATCAAGATCCTGGCCGACGCGGAAGATCTGTTCGCGCAGGCATACTTTGAATTCGACACCAAAAAGTCCTACGGGGTGACCAGGTCCCACTTGCGCATGTCGAAGAAGCCCATTCGTAGTACATATTACGTGAAGTCGGCGGATTTCGTGGCCTGCCACAATCAGGCCTACATGGATAAGTACGACGTGGTTCAGGAAGTGAAGCCCGAGGGCATGTTCTTGTTGAACACCCAATGGAGCCCCGATGAACTTGAGGAAAAACTGCCGGGCGAAGTGAAGCGCTATTTAGCGAATAACAATGTGCGCATGTTCACTATTAATGCGGTGGACGTTGCGCTGCGCCTGGGGTTGGGAAGCCACACGAACACGGTTCTTCAGGCGGCCTTCTTCAAGGTGGCAGGCCTTATGGATGTGGACGCGGCGCTGGGCGCCATGAAGGATGCGGTGCGCAAGACCTACGCTAAGAAGGGCGATGCGGTGATATCCAAGAACATCGCCGCTATCGATGAAGGTGCCGCAAATGTGGTCGAGTTCGTAGTTCCTGCGCAGTGGGCCACCGCTCCCGAAAGCGAAAAGCCCGACTACAGCCATCTGCCGCATTGCATCAGGGAATTCCTCCTGCCTGCGAGCCTTCAGAAGGGAGACGATCTTCCGGTAAGCACGTTCGTGGGTTACGAGGATGGCACGTTCGCTCATAGCTTTACCAAGTACGAAAAGCGCGGCATTGCCGTGAAAACGCCCGAGTGGGGCGCTCAGACGTGCATCCAGTGCAATCGCTGTTCATATGTCTGCCCTCACGCGGCTATTCGCCCGTATCTGCTTACTGAAGAAGAGGTTGCTGCCGCACCCGATGGGTTCCAAGTGACCGGGGCGAAGGGTAAGCGGGCAAGTGGTCTTCAGTATTCCGTGCAGGTTTCCACATTCGACTGCACCGGCTGCGGAAGCTGCGCTGAGGTGTGCCCGTCCCGATCGCTGGAAATGGTTCCCGCGCAGCTTACTGAAGAGAAGCTGGACCAGTGGAACTATGCGCTGGATACGTCCGACAAGGGTGATCTGTTCGATCCGTATTCTGTAAAGGGCTCTCAGTTCCGTCAGCCCTTGGTGGAGTTCTCCGCTGCGTGCGCAGGTTGCGGCGAAACCCCATATGCAAAGCTGCTTACCCAGCTCTTCGGCGACCGCGTGTATTGGGCCAACGCGACGGGTTGTTCGCAGGCGTGGGGTGCTGGTGAGCCGGGCATTCCTTATACGGTGAACAAGCGCGGGTTCGGTCCTGCATGGACCAACAGTCTTTTCGAGAACAATGCCGAACTTTCCTATGGCTTATGGCTGGCATCCACTCATCAGCGCGAAGCGGAGAAGATGCGCGTGGAGGCGCTTTTGGGTGCGAGCGGCGTCGATGAAAAGACCAAGGGGCTATGCGAGGCGTACCTGGCGGCGTTCGATGATTTCGACGGGTCCCGCCGTGCATCCGATGATCTGATCGAAGGGCTGGAAGCGCTGTTGGCCAGCGAAGCGCGCAACGATGCGATCGCGCAAGGCGCCGCGAGCATTCTGAAGCATAAGGACCAGCTGGCGAAGAAGACCTTCTGGATGTTCGGCGGAGATGGCTGGGCATACGATATTGGCTTCGGCGGGCTTGATCACGTGCTTTCCACCAACGAGAACTTCAATGTGCTGGTGGTAGATACCGAAGTGTATTCCAACACGGGCGGCCAGAGCTCCAAGGCTACGCCGGCAGGTGCGGTCGCGGAATTCGCTGCGAGCGGCAAGAAGACCAACAAGAAAGACCTGGGCGCTATTTTGATGAGCTACGGCAACGTGTACGTGGCACAGGTTTCCATGGGCGCGGATTACAATCAGCTGATAAAGGCCCTAAGGGAAGCGGAAGAATACGAAGGACCCGCCGTGGTCATCGCGTATGCACCGTGCGTTTCCCACGGGCTGCGTTGTGGCATGCAGGATGTTCAGGGCGAAATGAAGCGCGCAACTGAAAGTGGCTATTGGCCCCTGTATCGTTTCGACCCGCGCAACGAACGACCCATGACCCTTGATTCTAAAGAACTCACGTTCGATTACGAAAGCTACCTGAATGGGGAGAACCGCTACGCGTTGCTGAAGAAGGAGTTCCCCGAAGAAGCCGAGCGTTTGTTCGCCCTCAATAAGGAAGATGCCCTGCGTCGCTTCGAGAAGTATCGCCGCATGGCCGGCTTGTAAGGTGCACGCGGGAGCCAAGCATGAGCGAAGGCTGTATATACGAAGGCCACGTCTTGATGAATTCAGGACGTGGCCTTTTGCATGCATTCGAAATGGCGCTTAGCAAGCACAATATCCGTTCAAGCACATTTTGATGAAGTCGCGCATTTCGGTGCGGAAGTCGGGCTGATTTCGCTCGATGCCCAAGCGTTCCAGTGCTTCGCTTACTAAAGGGTTGTCCCAGCAGGTGGTTACCATTCCCACGCCGTGGTACATCACGGTGTTCAGGAGCGCGGTTACGCGGCTTTTTTCTATGCCGAATATTCCCGCAAAGCGATCTTCCACCGTTTCGATGGTGTCATAGTATCCGCGCTTGAATTCCATCAGGCGCTCGATAGTGACGTTGGTTTCGATGATGGTGAACAACATGTCTCCGTAGCGCAACCAGTCCTGGTGGACGTTCAGAATACCAGCCCAGACTTCGGCGGCAACGTCAATGGAATATCCGCATCCTTCGGGGAAAGCGGTGAGCAGCGCTTCGATGTAGGCATCGCGCGCATCGGCGGAAAGCTCCAGGAATATTTCCTCTTTAGTGGTGACGTATTTGTACAGGCTTGCACGCGACCAGCCTAGTTCTTCGGCGATGGTGGTGAGCGTGATCTCGTGATAGGGGCGCACTTTGAACTGCGCTGCAGCAACGGCCTTTATTTCGTTAAGGCGTTGGTTCTTTTGATCTGCGCTGCGCGCTCTAATGAAGTCTGCCATGAGTGCTCTCCTGTGAATTGCCTGTGTTTAGCAGTATAGCGTATTCGAATCGTATCTTTTAGTAACAAAACGTCAGTTATCTATTGACAAGTAAGAATACGCGGCGTAACTTATGCAACGCAAAAGAAAAAAGTAGAAGGTTATTTGGAGGGAGCCGATATGGCAAAGAAACTCGTTGCGTATTTCAGCGCAAGCGGTGTTACCAAGCGCTTGGCTACGAATTTGGCAGAAGTTGCTGGTGCAGATCTGTTCGAGATCGTTCCTGAGCAGCCCTATACCCAAAACGATTTGAATTGGAACGACCCCAACAGTCGCAGCAGCGTTGAAATGAAGGGCGATCGATCATTCCGCCCCGCTGTTGCTTCTAAGGTGAAGAACATGGATGCGTACGATGTGGTGTTCGTGGGCTTTCCTATTTGGTGGTATGTCGCTCCTACGGTGATCAATACGTTCCTGGAGCAGTACGACTTCGCCGGCAAGACCGTAGTGCCCTTCGCAACTAGCGGCGGTAGCGGAATGGGCAACACCAACGCGGAGCTTGCGCCTAGCTGTCCCGGGGCAACGCTCGTCCAGGGCAGGGTGTTCCCGAGCTTCAACAAAGCTCAGATGAAGTCCTGGCTTGATGGTCTGAACTACTAGATTTGCAAAACACGTAAGAAGGAGTAACTATGCTCGGTGATTTTACTTATCACAACCCAACGCGCGTTCACTTTGGTAAAGGCGCGCTGAACGCACTTCGCGAAGAACTGGATCAGTATGGCCCTACGGTTCAACTGGTCTACGGTGGCGGTTCCATCAAGAAGAACGGCATCTATGACCAGGTCATCGCGGTGCTTGATGCGGCGGGCAAAACCGTAGTGGAAGACGGTGGCGTCATGCCTAACCCTACGGTCGAAAAGCTGCATGAGGGCATCGCCCTTGCCAGGGAAAATGACGTGGACCTTATCCTTGCGGTCGGCGGCGGTTCTTGCAGTGATTACGCGAAGGCCGTTTCCGTTTCTGTGAACTGCGACGATGATCCATGGGAGAAATACTTCATTCGTTTCGAGGAACCGGATTGTGAAATCGTACCGGTGGGCGTTGTGCTTACCATGGCGGGCACGGGTTCAGAAATGAACGGCGGGTCTGTCATTACCAACCATGCTGCAAAACAGAAGATCGGCCATGTGTTCGGTACGGACGTGTTCCCAAAGTTCGCTGTTATGAACCCGGAATTCACTATGACGGTACTGCAGTATCAGATGGTGGCGGGCATCTTCGACACCATGAGCCACATCATGGAACAGTATTTTTCCGGCGAAGATGATTGCGCGAGCGATTACGTGATGGAAGGTCTTATGCGTTCCGTGGCGCATGCAGGCCGCGTTGCCGCGCAGGATCCGCAGAACTACGAAGCGCGCAGCAACATCATGTGGAACGCCACATGGGCGCTGAATACTTTCGTTGCTATGGGTAAATCCACCGACTGGGAAGTGCACATGCTGGGTCAGGGCCTTGCCGCGCATACGGATGCAACGCACGGTATGACACTGGCTGCGGTATCCTTGCCCTATTATCGGATGATCGCTCCCTTCGCCACGAAGAAGTTCGCGCGATTCGCCACCGCGGTTTGGGATGTGCGCCCCGAAGGCAAGAGCGAAGAGCAGGTTATCGAAGAGGGCCTGGTGCGCCTTGAGGATTGGATGCGAGAGATCGGCTGCGTGATGAATACGTCCGAGCTGGGTCTTTCCGAAGATATGCTTGAAGATGTTGCCGATAGCGTGTTCGTAATGGAGGGCGGCTACCACGTCCTTTCGCGTGAAGAGATCATCGATATCTTGCGAGCGAGCCTGTAGGGGCATTGATGCCCATTTCTTGCGCCTGGTCGTATTGGCCGGGCGCTTTTTTGGCATTATGTAAAAGAAGAAGTGAATAGCTTTTGAAGGGAAGGTCCTGCGTGGAATACAGAGAGCTCGGCAGAACAGGCCTTAAGGTAAGCGAAATCGGGTTCGGCGCCGAATGGATGGATAAATCCGATGAAGAGGTGGCGGCGTTCGTTGCGCGTTGCGAAGAAGAAGGCATCAATATCGTTGACATTTGGATGCCCGATCCAGAAATACGCCGAAAACTGGGCGATGCCATGGCGGCGCATGGTGGGCGTGATCGCTGGGTGATTCAGGGTCATATTGGATCGACCTGGCAAGGTGGCCAGTACGTGCGCACGCGTGATCTTGATGCGTGCAAGAGCGCCTTTGAGGATCTGCTGCGCTACCTTCGTACCGACCATGTTGAACTGGGCATGATCCACTACATTGACGATGTTAACGAATTCGATCAGGTGATGGCGGGCAGCCCGTATCTTGACTACGTCCATGAACTGCGTGAAAAGGGCACTATCGAGCACGTGGGTCTTTCGACTCATAATCCAGACGTTGCCTTGCGTGCGTTGGCTCATGAAGACATTGAAATGATCATGTTCAGTACTAATCCGGCGTTCGATATGATGCCTCCAAGCGATGACATCAATATGTTGTTCGGCGATTTTTCTGAAGCGAGCGAAGACGGCATCGATCCCAAACGTGCTGAGGTGTATCGCCTGTGCGAACGCGAGGGTAAGGGCATTACAGTGATGAAGCCTTATGCCGGCGGCCGCTTGCTGGATGCGGAAAAATCCCCCTTCGGCATTGCTATGACACCGACGCAATGCATTCAGTATTGCTTTGATAGGCCAGGTGTTGCGAGTGTTTTGGCGGGTTATTCGGAGCTTTCTCACGTTGACGACGCGCTTGCGTACGAAACGGCCACCCCGGAACAGAAGGCGTACGCGCATGTGTTATCCGAGGCGCCGAAGCATGCGTACTTCGGCCATTGCATCTACTGCGGGCACTGTGCACCGTGTGTTGCAAATATAGACATTGCCACGGTTAACAAGCTTTACGATCTTGCCGTGATGCAGGATGAAGTGCCCGATTCAGTCGCGGGTCATTACTTCGCGCTTGACGCCACGGCGGCCGACTGCACGGGGTGCGGTAGCTGCGAAGAGCGGTGTCCCTTCGGCGTGAAGATCGCGGATCAGATGGAAAAGACGGCCGCGTTGTTCGAAGGGTAGGTTCTAAAGGGGGACGCGAAAGTAACGAATGGGCTTTTGGGTCTTGAGCCCATTTTCTACAGCGCGCCTTAGGCGATAATAGAGCTACGTATATTCGAAAGGCATGGCTTAGGGGTTTGAAAGAGGGGTCCCTATGGTTGTGCTTTGAATCGGGGGTGAATCGGCCGTGGCTCCAGAATCGGTCAACTACAAATGCCCTTCGTGTAACGGTGCCCTTGAGTTTTCGCCGGCAAGCCAAAAGCTGGAATGCCCGTTTTGTGGAAGCTCATTCGAGCCCGCTTATGTGGAGCAGCTCTACGCTGAAGACCAGGCAAAACAGGACGCTGCTGCCGAAAAACAGGCAGCACGCGAAGCTCAAGCAGCGGCGGCTGAAAACGCTTCTGCTTCCAGCAGCGAAGGCGAGCAGGCGCCTGCTGCACAAGAGGGGGCGGGCGCCACTGCGCCTGAAATAGATGCTGTTACCAGTGCCGCTGCGGAAAAGACGGCACGAACTGCTGCGGTCGACCCTATCCAAGCGTTCCTCGATCGTGCGCCATGGGTGGAAGCCGAAGAACTTGGCATGAAGGTGTATACCTGTTCTTCATGCGCGGCAGCTTTGACGGTTGATGCTACTACGGCGGTGACAGAATGTCCGTACTGCGGAAACCAGTCGGTTTTGCCCGGAACGCTTGCGGGCCTTTCTAAGCCCGATCTTGTCATTCCGTTCAAGAAGACAAAGGCAGATGCGATTGCGGCATTGAACAACCACTATGCGCGGCTGAAGTTCCTACCCGATGCCTTCACGGAGCAAAGTCATCTTGAGCACGTGCAGGGTGTGTACGTACCGTTTTGGCTGGTGAGCTCCAAAGTAGACTTTGATGCATCATTTGAGGCCACCAATACGCGCATGTTCACAGACGGTGACGATCAGATTACCGAAACGGATTATTACGACATTGGGCGCAGTGGCCAGGCCGTGTTCACGCGCGTTCCCGTTGATGGGTCCACCAAGATGCCCGACGCTCACATGGATGCCATCGAGCCGTTCGATTACGAGGAGATCCAGGCGTTCAACGTAGGGTATTTGCCGGGTTATCTGGCCGAGCGCTACGATCTTTCTGCTCAAGATTGCATGGGTCGTGCGTGCGGGCGTATGGATGCAACGGTTCCCGCGTTGGCCCAGGCCACGGTAGCTGGCTACGATTCGGTTATCAATACGGGGTTTTCCTCGAACGCCGAAGTGACTGATGTTTCGTATGCGCTGCTTCCCGTTTGGATGTTGCACACCACCTGGAATAACGAAAACTACTTGTTCGCCATGAATGGCCAGACGGGCAGGCTCATTGGCGATCTTCCTATTGATAAGGGCAAAGTGACTAAGTTCGCTATCCTGCGCTTCATTCCCTCGTTCATCGTGGTGTTCGTGATCGCTTTCGTGATGATGGGGATGATGTTATGAGGACGCTATTCGCAGAGCGCGCTTTGCGCGTAAAGTTCATGATGGCAACGCTTGTTCTTGCCGTCCTTGTTTCTTGCGTGGCGCTTGTTGCAAGCCCGGCTCCTGCTTTGGCGGAGCCTTCCACGGATACGACGAGTTCGTCAACATATATCAGGGACCATTACGATCTGTTCTCTTCGGCTGAACGTGCCGAACTTGAATCACAAGCTAAGGCTTTGTCGCAGAAATGCGATTGCGGTGTCTACCTGGTAACGGTTGCGGATATCGGATCGTATACGGCGCGCGACTACGCTAAATCTTATTATCAGAAGTACAACGTGGGCGTGGGGTCTTCCAAGAGCGGAATCATGTTCCTTATTGCGGTTGACTCGCGCGATTACGTCACCATCACCTACGGCAACGGAACCACGGTCTTCACTGATTATCAGATCGAGAACCTTGAAGAAGCTGTCGTGGACAAGATCAGTGACAACGAATGGTACGAGGGCGCGCAAGCATACTTGTCTGAATGCGACGAGGCCATCACGTTCTACGTGGAAAATGGGGAACCACTTGATTCTCATAACGCTCCGAAGAATTACCCGCTTATCATTTTGATTTCGTTGGTGATCGCTTTGGTGGGTGGCGCTGGCATAACGTACGGATTCCTTCATGGTCCGCTGCGTGCTATGCGCACTGCTCGTACGCAGTCGGAGGCTTCGAACTACGTTGACAGGGAACATCCTGTGGTGCTGACTCATCAGCACGATACGTTCCGTACCACTACGGTGTCCGTTGTGCATATAGAACGCGATAACGACAACTTTGGTGGTGGCGGATCCACCATTGATTCCGGTGGGTTCGGTGGATCTTCCGGCGGAAAGTTCTAGGCACGGTATAACAAGGATATCTCCTGGCAAGAGCCAGGTTGTTGAAAGGAAAAGAAATGGGTCTTCTTAAAGCTGGTGCTGGTGCTCTTGGTGGTGTCTTGGCCGATTCCTGGCGCGATTACTTCTATTGTGAATCCATGCCTATGGACGTGCTTATGACGAAGGGCGTGAAGCGCACGTCAGATAAGGGCCGCAGCTCCAACACCAAGGGCGAAAGCAACATTATTTCCAATGGTTCCATCATTGCCGTCAACGATGGCCAGTGCATGCTCATCGTAGAGCAGGGTGCCATCGTTGAAGTGTGCGCCGAGCCCGGCGAGTTCGTGTACGACACTTCCACGGAGCCTTCTGTGTTCTATGGCGATTTGGGTGAGACTATTTCTGCGAGTTTTGAGCGCATGGGACGCCGTTTTGGCTTTGGTGGCGATACGGGCAACGACCAGCGCGTGTACTTCTTCAACACTAAAGAGATCATGGGCAACAAGTACGGTACGCAAAGCCCCGTTCCCTTCCGTGTGGTAGACACCAACATCGGCCTTGATATGGATACTGCAGTTCGCATGAACGGCGAGTACTCCTACCACATCACCGACCCCTTGAAGTTCTACAAGGAAGTGTGCGCCAACGTAGAAGATTCGTTCACGCGTGATCTGATTGATTCCCAGATGAAGAGCGAGCTTCTTACTGCGTTGCAGCCTGCGTTGGCAAAGATCTCTGCCATGGGCATTCGCTACAGCGCAGTTCCTGCTCACACGGCAGAGCTTGCCGATGCCCTGAATGAAGAAATGAGCGCTGATTGGCGCGATCTGCGTGGCCTTGAGATCAAGAGCTTCGGTGTGAACGCCATCACTATTTCTCCTGAAGACGAAGACCGCATCAAGCAGCTTCAGTCCGCTGCCATTATGCGCGATCCCAACATGGCGGCTGCCAACATTGCGGCAGCTCAGGCCGATGCAATGCGCATGGCTGCGTCCAACGAAGGCGGAGCCATGAATGCCTTTATGGGTATGGGTATGGCAGGTATGGCAGGCGGCATGAACGCCGGTAACTTGTTTGGCCAGGCGGGTGGACAAGTTCCTACAAGCAATTACCCCATGGCTGAAGGCGGCGGCTTTTCTGCTGTTACTATGCCGGCTTCCTGGGTGTGTGTATGTGGTACTCAGAATTCGGGCAAGTTCTGCTCGGAGTGTGGTAAGCCCATGCCTGCGCCGGCTCCTGTTGCTGGCTCGTGGGTATGCGAATGCGGAACCCAGAACACGGGCAATTTCTGCCAGGGATGCGGTAAGCCCGCGCCGTCTTCTGGTTCATGGACGTGCGCGTGCGGTGCCCAGAATACCGGTAAGTTCTGTCAGGAGTGCGGCAAGCCCAGATCGTAAGGCAACCAAAGCCATAGGCTGCAAAAGAGCCCCTGTCACACGGTGTTGGCAGGGGCTCTTGAATTGCGGGGGCTTAGTTTTGTTGCTTGCCCTTCTGTTTGGCGGTGACCTCTTCTTCCTCAATAAGTTGGCGCGCGTGGGCGATGGCGTCGTCGATGTTAGCGCGGAAGTGCTCGCGGCCAACCATGTCCACGAAGCCCGCATGCTCCATGGTCTTCATGGGTTGTTCGTTGGCGTGCGAAATGATCAGCTTCACGCCATTTCGCTGGCAGTACGCATGGAGGTTCTCTAGGGCATGCATGCCGGAAGAGTCCAGCGAAGGCACGCCACGCATGCGGATGATCAGGTATTTGGTGAACGATTTCACGGAAATATCGGTGATGCGGTCTGTCATGCCGAAGAACATGGGACCGTTGATTTCGTATACGCGCACGCTCTTGGGAAGCTCGCGCAAGTGCGTGACCTCGGAGTTCTGGTCGCCGTAGTACTTCCAGCCCTTCACTTCGGTTTCTTCGGCGACCATCTTCATGAACAGGATGACGGTGATAGCCATGCCAACGCCGATGGCGATCACTAGGTCGAATACGATGGTGAGCGCGAAGGTAAGGAGCATGCAGGAAATGGCTCCGCGCGAAGAGGTTTTGCAAATATGCGCGAAGCTGCGCCAGCCGGACATGTTGTAGGCAACGTGGAGCAAGATGGCGGCGATGGTGGGCATGGGAATGAGCGCGGCGTAGGGCATGAAGAAGGCAAGCACCAAAAGCAGTACCAGCGCATGCACCATGCCGGCGATGGGGGTGCGGCCGCCGTTCTTCACGTTAGCGGCGGTGCGAGCGATGGCGCCCGTTGCGGGAATGCCGCCGAATAGGACGGACCCGATGTTGCCTGCGCCTTGCGCAACCAGTTCCATATTCGCGCGGTGGTGAGAACTGATCATACTGTCCGCGACAACGCATGAAAGCAAGGATTCAATGGCAGCCAAGATGGCGATGGTAACGCCGTTGGCGAATTGGTCACGGAAGAGTTCCAGGCTGAGCTGCGGGGTGTGGAACGCAGGCAACCCGCTGTTAATGGTGTACAGGTCGCCGATGGTGTTCACGTGCATGCCAAGGCCGCTCACCATAGCGACGCCTACGATCAGCGCGACAAGGGAACTAGGCACTTTTTCTGTGATCTTGGGCAGGCCGAACAGAACAATCAAGCATACGGCACCCACAATGATGGCTTCAATGTTGAAGGTGGCGAAGTTCTGCGCCACGGCCACGAGTTTTTCTGTTGTTTCAACGGTGGGCGTTCCTTCAGGGAAGTACAGTCCCATAAGGTCTTTTATCTGGCCGATGACCAGGGTGACGGCAATGCCTGCCGTGAAGCCGGTGGTGATGGTAAGGGGCACGAAGCGGATGAGCGTTCCCAACTTCAGAAGGCCGCCTATGATGAGGAGCACGCCCGCGATGATGGTCGCGGCGAAGAGCCCGTCGATGCCGTCTGTGGCGACGATGCCTGCCACAATGGTTGCGAACGCTGCGGTGGGTCCCGAAATTTGGACGCGGCTACCGCCCAAGAACGCGATGATGAAGCCCGCGACGATGGCGGTGTACAGACCCTGTTCGGGGCCAACGCCTGAGGCAATGCCCAGTGCAATAGAAAGTGGGAGTGCGACAACGGCCACCATGAGGCCGGATACGATATCTTTGGGGATCTGCTTTTTGAGTTCTTCTTTTGAGGTGTGTTTGATAACGCTGAAAAGTATGGGTTTGATTTTATCGCGCTGCATGCTTCGTTCTCTTGGTTGACGTGGTTTATTCGTATGTGTTTGAAAATGAAGCGTTCCGCCCTGGCGGGATGCCGGTGCGGAACGCGTACAGATCCGATGTTTCTTACGTTTTGGTAACAAGACGTAAGGAGTGCATTTTACTGCGCAAAAAGCAAGAGGGCAATTCAGAATCGGTAATGAGCATAAGTTCAAGGGTAGCCGCTCTAGTTTTGGGTGACGACTGCTTTGGAAGTGGCCGATGGTTGAGCATTGCGTTTGTTATGGGGCTTCCCGTCAGGTGAGTCCTCCATCGTGAAAGCACGAATTTTACCCGTTAAGCAGGGTAAGCATACTGGCTGGATCTAATGTGGGCAGGGGAGCGTTTTGTCGTAATTTGACATCGTTGGTTACCAGATAAAGACCTTCGATTTTTTGGGCACTTGCAAGTATGAGGTCATCCTCCAGGTCATTGTGCAGTGAACGGTATTTTGTGGCGAGCCAAGCATCTGACTGATCAGCGCCGAGAGCAGAAGCAATAGCCTGTAGGTTTTCAATGCATGACCAGGCATATTCGCGCGCTGCAAGCGCATGTTGCGGGCTCAACGTCCCTTCTGAGTGTTTCGCTAGGTGTTTCGATGTGGAATTGATGACATAGAAGATCGTTCCCAGCGCAGTAATGGGGTACAGAAGGTCGATGTCGTTTTTTACCGCATATGAAACAATTTTTTGCGACGCGACAGCATTGGGCCTGCTGGGACAATAATTGTCTATCCAGACGTTGGCGTCGAGGAGCAATAGCGGCGAACGGGTCATGAGATCCCCTCCCCGTATTTTTCCCAGAGCTCGTCTTCAAGCAGTTGCTCGTCGGAGGGAAGCGGCACGGCTTTAGCTTCTTCGGCGGTCATGCCTATTTCTTCCAGGAAGGAGTCATAAAGCCCCCACCCCTCATGGAGCAGATTCAGCTTTTGGGCACGCTCTTCTTTTGCGGTGGATTCTTCTTGTGAAGTGAGTGATTTAAGCGTTTTCTTAAGATATGCAGGGTCGGCGCTGTTCATCGCCGCAAACGTCCAGAGCATCCGAACTGCTTGCGATGGAGTGTACCCGGCTTTGGCCAGGGCTTCGTCACCTGACTTCTTGAGGTCATGGTCCAACCGTGTGTTCATTTGCGTAAGCTTGCTGGTTCTTTTTTCGAGGACTGTCGACATTGTTGCCCCCTTTCATATGAAGAAGCGCTATACACGCTATACAAATAATACTATATCAGGAATTTGGAAAGAAGTACCTGCGAGTTTCCGCCGATCCGCGTGGTTTTGTTGTTTAGGTCGGCGTTGATAAAAGGTAACGTTGCGGCCCCGTGCGCCTGTGCTGCTTACGTTAGAATGAAGAAGAACTATCTGTATATGCATGTGAGAGGGTCTTGTGAGCAATTCGAAGAACATAGGTGATCAAGTTCGCGACGCCATTCAAGATGCAATAGATTCCCAGGATTACAGCAACCTGAAAAATACCGTTGAGCGCTCCATTGAATCAGCTGCGGACGTTATCGGTCAAAGTCTCAGGCAGGCCGCGCAGGCGGCGCAAGATGCCAACGAGCAGCGCAATGCAACGCGTGCGTTCGAGCTTCAAAAGCAACAACAGCGCATTGCGCGACAGCAGCAGGAAGCGGAACTGGCGAATCGCTACGCGAGCGTTTCCGGCAATAAGGCAGGTGCCTACATTGCAGCTGGATTAGGTGGCGCAGTAGGCGCTGTCTTTGCGGTCCTTTCAGTGATAGCGGCTCCTTTCGCTATCGCATCTGCATCAACGCTCGGCGCGGTATCCGGTGTCATCATGGGCGCGGTCGTTCTGCCCGCATTGGTTGGCGCTGGGGTGTGCGTGTTCGGCGTGAAGCGTATCAATCTTCTCAAACGATTCGATAAGTACCGAAAGGTCCTTGGCATGCGCGAAGCGTGCTCGGTGGGGGAATTGGCTGCGCAGACGGCCCAGCGGGAGAACGCGGTGGCGAAGGATCTGCGCACATTCATCGATAAAGGCTGGCTTCGTCAGGGTCGTATGGACGATGCGGAAACCCAGCTGATGGTGACCGATGGCGCGTACGAGCAGTATCGCGCCCTGCTGGCTCAAGGCCAGGAGCGGGAGCGTCAGCAGCGTTTGGCTCAGGCTCAGGCAGAGCGCAAGCAGGCAGGTCGTGCTGCGCTGGATAGCGAAACGCGCGCCATTCTGGAAAAGGGCGAAGCATTCGTCGCTCAGATCCGCGAAAGCAACGATGCTATTCCCGGGGAAGAGATCTCGGCCAAGATGGACCAGATAGAAAGCGTTGTTCGCAGCATTCTCAAGCGCGCCGAAGAACATCCGGAGGTCATTCCGGAACTCGATAGGCTCATGGATTATTACCTGCCCACCACGGTAAAACTGCTTGATGCGTATGAAGAACTTGATGCGCAGCCTGTTCAGGGCGAGAACATTCTGAAGTCCAAGGCGGAAATCGAAGGGACGCTGGATACGCTGAGCGTGGCCTTCGAAAAGCTGTTGGATTCTATTTTCGTTGATGTTGCCTGGGATGTTTCGACCGACGTTTCCGTGCTCCATGCCGTGCTGGCGCAGGAGGGTCTGGTCGCCGATCCGTTCAAGAAGAAGTAAAGACCTTCAAAATGGAGTGCTGTTCAAAAAAAAGAACATACCGATTCAGTTGAGCCTTTCGCGCGAAGAGGGCGCACGGGCACTGTGAAACAAGGAGAGAGTCATGACCGATATCGAAAAGAAGCTTACCGAAACACCTGCTCCCGCACTTACGCTTACGCCCGATTTAACGGAAGCAGCCATCGTGCCAGAAGCTCCTGCTCCCGTGACGATGCAGCAAGCGGCTGTTCCTGAAACTCAGGAGCTGGATACTTCGGCATTGAGCGACGAAGAACTGCGCATGGTAGACGAATTCGCCGATCAGATAGATGTGCGTAATTCTGCGACCATTTTGCAGTACGGTGCCGGCGCCCAGAAGAAGATGGCGGACTTTTCTGAAACCGCTTTGGAAAAGGTGCGCACGCAGGATCTGGGTGTTGCGGGCGATCTTATTGTTGATGTAGTGAAGGAACTCAAAGGTTTCGACGCCGAAGAGGAAAAGGGTCTGTTCGGCTTCTTCAAGAAGGCGGGCAACAAGATTGAGACGCTGCGCCTTCGTTACGATAAGGCCGAAGCGAACATTGGCAAGATCGTGAAGTCGCTTCAGGATCATCAGATCCAGCTGATGAAGGATTCTGCAACGCTGGACAAGATGTACGAGCTCAACCTTACGTATTTCAAAGAGCTGACCATGTATATTCTGGCGGGCAAGAAGCGTCTGGAGGAAGTGCGCCAGGGTGAACTGCAAGAGCTCATTGCCAAGGCGAAGGAAACGGGCCGTGCAGAAGACGCTCAGGCAGCGCAAGACTTGGAGAACATGTGCCTGCGTTTCGAAAAGAAGATCTCCGACCTTGATCTGACGCGCACTATTGCCTTGCAGACGGCGCCTCAGATCCGCCTTGTTCAAGCGGGCGAAGTCACCATGATCGAAAAGATCCAGACCACGCTGGTGAACACCATTCCGCTGTGGAAGAGCCAGATGGTCTTGGCGCTGGGCATTGCCAATTCCGAAGCGGCGGTGAAGGCTCAAACTGCCGTGACCGATATGACGAACGAGCTTTTGCGCAAGAACGCTGACATGCTGCAGACCTCTACCACGCAGATCGCGCGTGAATCTGAACGCGGCGTGGTGGATATTGAAACGCTTCAGCATACTAACGAGCAGCTTATTAAGACGTTCGATGAAGTGATGCAGATTCAGCAGGAGGGCCGCCAGAAGCGTGCCGAGGCGGAAGTTGAGATTCGTCGTTTGGAGGGCGAGCTCAAGCAGAAAATGCTGGAGGTTTCCCAGCAGGGCGTTCAGTAGGCTGGGCGGGCTTGTTCGTATTGGAGGTCGAGTGCACCTGCAGGTTGCGAGCGGCTGAAGCGGCAGGTTGTGGTTGCGAGCGACCGGGGTGACCAGCTTCGGGTTGCGAGCCGCTGAAACGCCAAGCTGAAACTTGCTGAAACCATAGACTGATCAAGGGCGGTGCGGGATTTCTCGCACCGCTTTTTCATTTCCGTTCGTGCTATCAATTTGTAGTAGACGCTACCACATGATTGTATTACTCTATAATCAATCAAAATAGTGCATGTGCAATCAAAAGATAGAAGGTTCATTATGGGCAAGGTACTAACTGCAGCGGAAATCAAAGAAACACGTCAGCGTTATGGAATGTCGCAACGCGCGTTCGCCCGTGTTTTGGGCATCGGTGAAGCCAGCATCGTTCGCTATGAAAGCGGCATTGAACCAACCAGGGCGAATTCGAACTTGATCAGGGCAGCTGCCAATCCGACCTTCATGCTGGATTGTCTTGAGCGTGAAGGTGGGCTCATCAGTGAAGAGTCGCGCAATAACGTAGAGCAAATCATCTATGCGGAATTGAAGCTCGATGAACAGGGGGATGTTATGAATATGGACGAAGTATATGCAATCACTTTGCAGCAGGAAGTACTGAACGAAAAGGCCGCGAACATGCTAGGGGAGCTTTCCCGTTTGCGTCGCGAAGCTGAAGCCCGCGGCGACGAAGCCCTTGCGGTTATTTATGATGACGTAGCGAACCAAATCGCGTTGGCGAAGTTCTCCATTATCAGCGAAGAGAACTCCAACAATGAAAAGCTCGCTGAAATTCGTGGGCAGATAGATGCGCTTATGAAGTTTGCCCAGCTAACGCATGCGAAGGTCGCGTAATGTCTGTATCGGCTGGCGCATATTCGCAAAAAGAATTCGAAGCCGAGCTCCGCTTTATCCAGAAGCGGTTAATGCTCCCTTCGGTCGTCAATCGCGTTTCCAACCCGAAAGCCGTGCTTTTGGGCGGGCAGAGCGGTGCGGGAAAAACAACGCTTCATCGGATCATCGAAGCTGAGCTTGGTGGTAATGTCATTGTTATCAACGGGGACGAATATCGGTCGTTCCATCCGCGCTACAGAGAGCTTGACCAGCAGTATGGCCCGGAAGCCGTTGCCTATACGGCTCCGTGGGCCGGAAAGATGACAGAAGCGCTTATTGATGAGCTTTCGCGTAGGGGGTACAACCTTATTATCGAAGGAACGTTGCGCACTTACGATGTCCCCATGAAAACGGCAACCTTGCTCAAGGAACGTGGGTACAACGTTTCGCTTGCACTCATGGCGGTAAAACCGGAAATATCGCTGGTCAGCTGCCTGATCAGATACGAAAGCATGCGTATTGCCGGAACTATTCCGCGCGCTACGGACCCCGCTCATCATCAGAAGATCATCCAGGAAATCGTGGGTAATTTACAGCACCTTGAATCTACGGGCGTGTTCGATGCCGTACGCTTGTTTTCCCGCTCCAAGCAATGTCTGTATCCCGTGAAGGGCGATGCTCGTACTGCCAGCGAAGCGCTTAAGGATGTGCTGTTCGGCGAATGGACGCCGGAAGAAACGCATCACTACGAGAATCTGCAGAAGCAGCTTGAAGAACTGAAGGCGCAAGGCACTGCGTAGTGTTCGGTTTGCTTGGAGCGCAAGTTCGTCCTTGTAATTGCGTTTCGCCACAATTTAAGGACGTAAAAATGTTGGATGCCACAATTATCAGGACGAACTTACCTGGCCGTTTATGAATGACCGGGTAAGAAGAACCTAATAGGCTGGGTTTGAGGAGGGCGATGCGCAACTCTACTCTGTTCGATAGGGTGGGGTCATTCCTTGGTTGCAGTGTTCGACGTATTCTTCCACGAAGCGCTCCGCCTGTTTGGCCAAGTGCGCGATCTGGCGCCATTTGGCCAGGTTAGAGCTGGCGTGATAGAAGTTCTTAGTGCCAACCGAATACATGCTGACCAGGCCGGCGTCCTTCAGGATCTTCAAATGGTGCGATACCGTTGGGCGCGATAGGCCCACGGTATCCGTTAGCTCACCAACGCGCATTCCTCCGTAGTTCTGTAAGAGCTGCATGAATATGAGTTGCCGGCTCTCATCGCCAAGGGCGATGAACGCGTCGCGGCACGTGGCGAATTCTTGTCCGAGTTCACTCATTTTGCGTGCGGCAAGGTCGGCGTGGTTGCCGCTGCTATTGACGTCGCTAGCGGCAAGTGCGCGTCTATTGTTCACGGCCCGCTGCATTATTCTTCCCAGCGCCAGTCTTCGAATACCGAATTCGCGCCTATCTGGAAATGGCAGCGAACGATGCCTAGATCTATGCTCGAATAGAATCCACCGAGGCTTTTCGCGGAAACGGTATGTTCATCCGAGTGCAATTTAATGCGGAACTTCTGCTGGTTCATGGCGGTGGGGGCAAGCTGTGCAGCTTTCATGCCCCGCTCGAACCATTCGGGCGTGGTGCCGTTTGTGCGGCATAGGTCCTGGACGGTCTTGCTTTTACGAGGGATTCCCTGCGTTTCGCCATAGCCTAGCGCTATTGTGCATACCAGCTTTGAACCTGGTTCGACCAGGTTCTTGCAGGAGCCCTTGCCGTACGTGAGCGCAACCCAGCAGGTGTTTAGTTCGAGTTGTTGGGCCTTCAGTACTACGCGTTCGGCGAAGAATCCAACACGTTCTTGCAGGTCGGAGCTTGGTTTTCCGCCGCATACGATGTAGTTGCTCACGCCGCTGAATTTGCCATAACGGGCCATCATACTGGAAAAGGCTTTGGGTTCGTCATAGGCAATTTTCAGTCGCAGGCTTCCCTCTTCGTTCGCCTTATCTATTTCAGCCTGAAGCGCTTCACGCACGTCGGTGGGGATGGGTTTGCTTTGATATTGGCGCACCGAATGGCGTGCTTCGATTGCTTCCATCAGATCCATGGTTGCTCATTTCTATGGTCGAATCTTTTCGACCATAGTATCTGATTGCTTCGGGCGATGCAGTATTGGGAAAGATTTTCGAGACGAAAGAAATTCGCTTGTTTCGTGGGGGGGGGGTCTTTATTTCGCTGCCCCCGTCAGGATGGCGATGGCATCGAAGTTGTTGCCTGCTTCGTTAATCGATGGCGGCTTTTTTGGTGGATTCGTTTTGCGGGAGGCTAGCTTTGTGGCGTTTTCGCGCAGGGCGCTTTCCGGGACGTCTTCCGCCTCAATGCTCAAACTAAGGCCGAGCACCTCGAACACTGCTGCGAGCTTATTGAATTGAACTCCGGGATTCTGTCCGAGCTCGAGCGACCACAGGCATCGTTTCGAGACGCCCGATGCGTCTGCGACCTGCGCTTGCGTTAAACCGAGTTGCGCACGTCGATCCTTTATGGCGTATCCAATATCAAGCGCATCGATCATTGCGATCACCTTCGTTCAGTTGCGAGCTTCTGGTGTCATGGCTCGCATAATATTGCCACAATGATATGTCGCAAAATTATGCGAGTCAAGCAGTTCGCAAAACTTTGCAACTTGCGTTCACTACCAGACTCCGGGGATCAGTCGCCAGCGTACGCGGGTTCTGTATTCTTCGTAACCGGCCAGGTCGCGTACGAGGACGCGCTCTTCATGTTTGATGCGCGTGATGATGATTGGAACGTAAAGCAGGAATACCGGAACAGCGAACGGCGATCCCAGCACGAACGGGATGGCCAGAAATAGGATCAGCGTGGCTGAATACATCGGGTGCCTGACAAAGGAATAGAGGCCAGTGTCGATCAGGTGCTGCTCCTCTTGCACGCCAATGGTGCGGGAAAGGTATGCGTTTTCGCGCAAGACTTCGGCGTAGAGCGCATAGGTGCAAAGGAACACCGCCGCACCTATAACGGATGTCCACCAGGGGAACATCGCCCATCCAAGGCGATGGCTGAGCCCCGCAAGCACGAAGCCTGTTATAAACATCAGTCCGCTTGCTGCGACTACTTTGCGTTGAGCCCCGTCTGCTTCGCGGGCGTCCAGTCGGCTTTTTAGGAGGTTCGGTGCCCGGACCAACATGGTGGCTCCCGCAAAGAACATGGGTATAAAAAGAACCTCAATGAACAGCCAACCCTGCCAGTAGTCTGGACTGCCGGCGGGGATAAATACCAGAAGCGAAACTAAGATGACCCCCAGCGCGAACTTTCCCAGCGCTTGCGCAAGCAAGTTGTTTTTCGGGGTGTTATTTGGCATTGCCTGCCTCCTGTGCATCATGAATGGCCTCAATGAAAAAGTCGGGCTTTTCATAGTGTATGTTGTGACCCGATTTGATGGTGCGCATTTCGCAGTTGGGAATGAGTTCCGTAACCCGCGCGGCGTCTTCATCGGTGTTAGCGGCGTAGAGCACTCCGTCTTTGCCGTGGCTGGTTTCGGCCTTGAGGTAGATCGTGGGGCAATCGATGGCTTTCAAGAGGCTGGTTTGGTCAACGCCTTCGAGCCAGCTTCCCGAAAAGAAGGTGTTGCCGAATTCGGGGTCAAAATCGTCCATGAAATACATGCCGCGTGTCCAGTCATGCGGGATCCAGGGAGTAACTATGTGGTCATTCGGGTGGTTTTCGCACCATGCACGCGTTTCTCGTATCACTTCGTCTTTGAGTTCGCCGAACAGCGTGAACAGATAGCTTCGTTCAGCGTAGAAGACCGCATAGGGTTCGCCCGGCTTTTCCGTGATGTATTCATGCGCCGGAACGTAGCCATCGAACCACACGAACGACCCTTTACCCTCCCGAACTTCCTCGGGCAAGACATTGAAAAACGGCGGATCTTCCAAAACGCACGCAGACGCGTTGTCCGTGTCGTTTGCGGCGATATAGGCCGCCAGAATTCCGCCTGATGAATGGCCGGAGACGGCGTAGGGTTCGCCTATGGCAAGGTGGGCGAAGTTGATGATGGCGTCGCCGATGGCGCTGCAACGGTAGAGAGACGCATCGTGCGTCGATTCTCCGTGTCCAAAACAATCGACGGCGAACACGTGGTAGCTCTTTGCTAGCTCCGGCAGCACCTTTGCGTAATCCTCCCATTCAGTGCTTTGCCCGTGGATGAGCAAAAGGGCGGGGCCGTTGTTCGGGCCTTCTGCGTAGTTGATAGTGGCGCCATCTACCTGAAGCTGTTTTTCGGTGAAGCCCGCCTCATGCGCTTTTGCGATCAGGCGCTCGTCGGAGTGAAGGTTTCCATCGCGGTAGGCCAGCAAGGCGGTCGCCGCCACAACGGCTATCACGAGCAGGGTTGTTCCGAGGATCATCAAGGCGTGCCCCTTCTTCTTCGCCGCCATTATTATTTTGCTCGTTCTTGCATTTGGTTGACCAGGGTGCGCAGTTCGTCAACGCCTGCGAGGAACGATTCCGTTTTGGTGATGGCGATGCCTTGCTCTTCATCGCCGAGCACGATGAGAGAATCGCCTGGCGTGATTTCGAAGAGTTCTCTGGCGGCTTTAGGGATAACTATCTGCCCGCGTTCCCCTACGGTGACAGTTCCGAAGATGTGCTTCCCGCGGGGCGGAACGGGCGTGTTTTCTGCTTTGGCATTAAATGAGGTCAGGTTGTCGAGGCTGACTCCTAATGCGCGCGCGAGTTTTTGCGCATTCGCAAGGTCCGGCGTTGCGTCTCCGCGCTCCCAATCGGATACCGTTTGGCGGGAAACACCGATTTTTCCCGCGAGCTCTTCTTGAGTGATTCCTGCGGCTCTGCGCGTGTTCGCAATGTTCTTTGCCAAAGATGCCGTCATGGCGCCACCTCTCTATGTGAAGCGATTCATACGTTTCATACGATGAAGTAAATGATACGAGAGGTTGATAAGGCGGTCTATCAATCGAAGCGGACGGAATGGCGTTAGTCGTGTCGGCTCAAGGCGACGTTTTGTGTGCTGGTCGGTTTTTTATGGCTTCGGTTAGAGAGATTCGGCTGCATTGGCTTTCGCAATCTCTTCGTACAGCCTTTCGATATCGTATTTATCCTCTATATGTAGACAGGTGAAAATCCCTGACTCACAAGCTCGTCGATACCTCGCGTGCTCTTCGATAAGGTCTTCTTTGGTGGGTGCATTCTGTGCCTCTCTTCTTTCGGAGACGCGGGAGAATGCATGAATGTCTTCAAGGTGCTCGGCTATGTACTCTTCACTCATGACGATGCAGAAAGCGTTGATGCTCTGTTTGTAGTTATCTTCGAACGATTCGCTCCAGCTTTCCGGGATATAGCAGCCCTCGACGATGAGATTCTGCTCGTTTTCGACGGCTGTTTTGATTATTTCAGCCACGATAGGCCAAAGGGCGATTTCGAGTTCCGCATCATCTTCGGGGGTGAGGTTCACGTGGTTGCTGCGGATAAGTCCCATCTTTAGAAGATCGATCGATAGCGCAAGAGCGCCCGTCTCCATGGCAAGTTTGCTCGCCAAGAGTGTTTTGCCTGAATGGCTCGGACCGGTGATTATCGTAATCAATTCTGAATCACCCCAATCTAGTCTTGTTGCCTTTGACTTGCCTTGAGTTTGTATGGTACCTCAGAGGAAAGCCTTTGCCATGATCGCGAGATGATCGTTCTCGTCGACAGCCTTAGTGCTGAAGCCCTCAGGGAGGGTATCGGCTGCAAGTGATAATGGCTTTCTTGGTGCCAGTCTAAACAAGTTGTCTCTTGACGATGTCGCAATGGCGTAAAGTCTTTATGAGTAAAAATGTGTCGCCAAACTAGACACTTCGGGTGTTTTTCGTCCCGAAGTGTCTAAAATTAGGCCAAAAATAGACACTAGATAGTGAATTTTACGATTGGTGTCTAAAAAGTAGACACATTTTCGCCTCGGCTACTCTCTCCCAATGCCGCGAAGATGACGAATGGCAGCGAGGCAGGCGATCAGCGCGAGAGCTGCAATAGCAGCGGCTGAACCCGCAAAAGCGGCCGACGAGTCTCCTGTTTTAGCAAGCTTACTTGCGGATGTGTCTGCATCGGATTCCTGATCAGGCGTGGTTCCGTTCCCGTTATTGGGGTCGCTGGGGTCGGTCGGGTTCTCTGGTTCGGTCGGAGTGTTCGCTGTCCACTGAGCGGTCAGGGTCAGGTCGCTATCAATAAGTGTCGCGAAGTTGAAAGCGCTACCGTTGAGCGCCCAGCCATTAAACGTGTAGCCCGTGCGCGCGGGATCCGCAGGTTCGGCAACGGAAGAATTGAGTTTTGCAGATACAACAGTGGGCTCGCTGCCGTCCTGCACATCGAAGCTCACCGTATAGGTGGGCACTTCACCGTAGATCTCGACGAAGAGGTCCGTTAAAGTGTCTGCCATTTCAGGTTGACGGGATAGCGCGGTATACAGGTTACCCAGTGCTGCAGCGCGCGCTCCTTGGAAGGTCGAAGTGTCGCTCTTGGCAAGAGGGAGAAGACCGATCGCCTCGCCGCTTTGTTTAAGGAGGTCGATAGCCTCCGGTTGGCGAGCAGCACCTTCAATTAGGGTGCGTGCTCCGCTGGCGCATGCTGCGGCAACGGTGGCGTTGTCTTTGTTGGTAATGGTGGGTGAGAGTTCTTTTGCGTCGCTAGTTAGCGTATTGAACATTTCGGGTTGTCGAGCGAGGGCTGTGAAGTAAGCAGCGCACGATTCAGCTGCCGCTGCCTGCACCGCTATGCTGGGTGAATTGCTGGCGGCACCGTAGATATCAAGGAAGGTCTGCTTGATTTGGTCGTGCTTGTCGGGCGTGCGAGCAATGGTGTCGTAGTAGGTGGCTAATGCTTGCGCGCGTGCGAGTTGCACGTCTTCTGCGGTTTTGTTGGTGATAGATGGCATGAGTTGGGCATATTCATCTTGCATGATGGAGTCGTAGTCTGTATAGGCGAGCGCAAGGATGTAATTTTCAGACCCTTCGGCCGCAGCCGCCTGCACGGCAAGGCTAGGTGCGGTAGATGCTTTTCCGGTCAGCTCGATGAAAACAGAGGTCGCTTCTTCGAAGACGGTTTCATCGTCGAACCATCTGTTGGATTCTACGAAGAAATCTCCGATGCCACGCGCACGGCCCGCCTGAGCGGCATCGCTATCCCAGTCAGAAACGGTGGGTGTAGTGTGGGCAAGGAATTCTTCTATTTGTTCTTTGGTCCATCCGTCACCGATACCCTGGGCAACCACTGCTCCGTAACATTCGGCAGCGGCCTCCTGTACGGCAGCGCTGGGAGTTTTGGTAGCGTCGCCGAACATCTGGTTGAAGTTCTCAATGTAAGTGTCAATATCTTCTGTGTCTGCGATTACTACGGCATGGTGCAGCTGAGGGATGAGTTTACAGCGGGCGATCTGAACTGCGTCAGATTCGGTGTCTGTAATGGGACTTGCGGCTATACGGAGCGCGGCCTCCATGTTGTTCGCGGCCTCTCCATTAGGAAAAATAAGGTACTCAAAGTATTCTTCGAGTGCCTCGATAGTGGCTGCCTGCACGGCAGGGCTGGGATTTGCAACGGGTGCACCATTAAGCTCGTTGAACTGTTCTGCAAGGGTGCTGCTTGCTATGATGCCGCGGCGTGCTGCATCCATGAGGTTTGAAAGGCCATATGCGCGGGCGATCTGAGCTGCCTCGGTAGTCACATCTCCTGTGCCGGGTGCTTGGAGTTCGGCGGTGGCTTTGATCGTTTGCGCGCTGTCTTCGTCTACGGCTCGAACCGTAGCATTAATGAGAGCGGCGTTGCCTTCGATGACTCCCGCAGTAATGTTCGAAGATGATTCGGCGGCGTATGCTTTCGTGGGCGCATAGGTAAGTGCAAGCGGCATTGCGAGCATGAACGCCAGGGCAACCGCAACAACACGCGCGAGGCGTTCTTTCTGTTCGGCGGCTTTCTCGTGAGTGTGAACAGGGGCGGTTCTCATTGGCGCACTCCTTGCTTTGTGGTCGATCTGGAATCGCTTTGTCGGTGAATGTTCGGTTGAAGATCGCCTTATTAATAGACGCTCGTGTTTTTATTTCCTGCAGAACGAATCATGCAATATTTTCCGGGCGTCGCATTCGTTCCGAATTTACGCTGATTGGAACATAATATCCGAAAATGGAAGCTATCTGTCGCCGTGAAGTATTTCTGGTGACATCGCCGCGTCTTGTTGTTCGAGGGTGCGCCTATCATACTGCTTAACGAGACAACCACATTGCTCGATGGGAATCCTGTTGCTTCTTTATCTAAGCGATTTCTTCCTTTTCTTTTACATGCATCATCTTCACCATGCGCAATCGGTCGGATACGCTCATGCTGAGTTTTGTAGAGAGCTTCAGCCCGGTCTTGTCGATGTGGCGGTAATAGGGTTCCTCTGTAATAGTGCAGATATCATCGCCGATTTTCCTGGCAAGCTCTGCTGTGGAATTCACGTAGAAGGACATTCTTGCATCAGCATGCCCCATTTGCTTCATGTACTTCTTCCGCATCATATCCATTCCGATTTTATTCACGCTGTCGAACACCACCTCTATATTTCCGAGGCCTTGCAGCACCCGCAGAAGGTCGAGTACTTTTTCCTCTTCGAAATAGTGAAACAGACCGCCGGCAGTAACCAGTATCGGCGCATTTGGTGCATCGATGCGAATCTGTCTGATCCAGTCGTCTGAAAAGGCGTCACCGATAAAGTACGTTTGATGTTCTGGTTTTGGTAGCAGCGTCTTTCGATACTCCATTACTTCTGGCAATTCGACGACGTACCAGTGGGTGTATCCATCGTCGTTTCTGTAATAAGTGGTCTCTAGCCCGCACCCCAGTTCTGCGATCACGCCGCCTGGTTTGCGGCGAAGGAAGTGCTGGATGCATCGGTCCATATTGGCGGAGCGGGAGGCAGAAGCCAATAAGGTGTACTGGTTCTGGGAGCCGCTATTTATCGCATCTTTTGGCAGGGCATCTTTCAGCGATAGAGCTTTTTCGTCATGCAGAATATTCGAGAAATGCTCACTGGCGTAGATCCTGCCCAGTAACGGGATGAATAAAGTGCTCTCTATAGCGCTGAATTTCGGCATGTGGTCCCTCCTTGTGCATGCGATCTCACCCTTGTAGATGATATTCATGATCGTTCGACTACCGATGCCTCCAAAGCTGCGCAGGCAAACAGCCCTCATTTCTTCGGAACGCTTTTGTGAATACGCTAGGTTCGGCGCAGTCCGTCGTTCTGCTGATTTCGATTGTTGCGGCGTCGATCCCGGATCTCTGAAATCTATCTCTGTTGATTATAGACGAAAGTTTCTTATGGCTAACACCCGTGCGACCGTACATCACACAACTGCACATCGCGCAACTATGCATCGCGCAACTATGCATCGCGCGACAGATGTTGGGAGCTTCTGTCAGGATGCGGTTCGGACTCGACGACCACTGTAATCGCGTGATCTATCTCCGGGCGCGCAACAACAGGGGTTCGCCGCCTTAGCAGAGAATGGGAAGAGGCTCATCTGGTAATAGGATCGAGCAAGAATCTGGAAACACGCCCGCAAGCTGCGGGCGTGTTCGCTTTTTCTGAAACGTTTGGTCAAATATGAGCGTTTCGAACGCCGCTATACAGTTTTCTGGGCACCCCTGGTCAAAGATCAACGTTTCGTCCGTCTCGATCATCGCATCATGGCAGCTTACAGCCAATTTACTATACATATTGATTGATTCTGTTGGATTGCTGGTCAAAAATGGACGCTTTGAGTTGTTGTCGTCATCTGAAACGTCCATTTTTGACCAAGACCCCTCGGAAAACTGCAAAATTCAATGAAGTAGGCATATTGTACGTATTTCTCTATGTATGTTGCCCGTCCCCCTTTGCCGAATTGAACACGCGAATAAAAAAGGCGCACCCAAAAACCAAGGTGCGCCCAAACAAGCTATGCTCCGGTCAAATTTGGGAATACAGTTCCCAAATTTCTTTCTTTCCACTTAACGGTGCCGGCTCTATTCCCACTCAATGGTACCGGTGGGTTTTGGCGTCAGGTCGTATACCACGCGGCAGATGCCGGGAACCTCTGCCAGGATGCGGCTCGTGATCTTCTTCAGCACGGGCCAGTCGATTTCGGGCACCTCGGCCGTCATGGCATCGACGGTGTTGACGGCGCGAATGATGGCGGGCCACTCGTAGGCACGCTTGCCGTCGCGCACGCCCGTCGCGCGGAAGTCGGGCACGCTCACGAAGAACTGCCACACCTTGCGGGTAAGGCCCGCGTTGTCGAATTCTTCTCGCAGGATGGCGTCGGCTTCACGCAGCGCCTCCAGGCGGTCGCGCGTGATAGCGCCCAAGCAGCGCACGCCCAGGCCAGGGCCGGGGAAGGGCTGGCGATAGTTCATGGTGTCGGGCAGACCCAGCTCATGACCGATGACGCGTACCTCATCCTTATAAAGCAGCTTCGCGGGTTCGCACAGCTCGAACTGCATATCGTCGGGCAGGCCGCCTACGTTGTGGTGCGCCTTTACGCCATCCGATTCGATGATGTCGGGATAGATGGTGCCCTGGGCCAGGAAGCTCACTTCGTTGCCCACCTTGCGAGCCTCTTCCTCGAACACGCGAACGAATTCTGCGCCGATGATCTTGCGCTTCGCCTCGGGCTCTTCTACGCCGGCGAGCAAGTTCAGGAAGCGGTCGGTGGCGTCAACGTATACCAGGTTGGCATCCATTTCCTCGCCGAACACGCGGCATACTTCTTCGCTTTCGCCTTTGCGCATAAGGCCGTGGTTCACGTGCACGCAGATGAGCTGCTTGCCGATGGCCTTGATGAGCAGCGCGGCAACGACGCTGGAATCAACGCCGCCGGAAAGGGCCAGCAGGACCTTTTTGCTGCCCACCTGGGCGCGAATTGCTTCGATCTGTTCAGCGATGAACGCCTGGGCGAGTTCGGGGGTGGTGATTCGCTCCATGGTTTCGGGGCGTTTGTTGGGATCCATGCGGCCTCCTAAATTCGATCCGTTCTGTCATGCATGAGACACCTGCTTATTCTCGTTTCGGCGCGATTCGCATGCAGCCGAGGCGAAGACGTCTACCCTCGCTTTGGCGTAGCTTATGGGCGACGAGGCTGAAGCTCCTCTCGCCTCAACGCGGTTCGCGAGTCGGCAAGGCATTGGTGCGTCATATGACGGTGACTGATAATTTTATACCGAATCTCTTTACGTTCGAGCAAGAACGCGGGCATCGATCAGCAATAAAAAAGCCAACTCCCGCAAAGAGGAGTTGGCTTGTAATTCGCACGGTTAGCAACCGCAACGAGCGGGAATCGCTACGGGCGAAGACCCATGCCGCCTTCGAGGGTGATGGTTTCGCCGCTCATGAACTTGAAGTCGGGGCTTGCGAGCTGTACGACTACGCGGCCGATCTCGGTTTCGACGTTGCCGTAATGACCCATCGGGGGCATGTGAACGTTCTCTTCGTAAGCCTGAGGATAGGCGTCCTTGAAGTTCTCGAGCGCTGCGGTCCATGCCAGCGGGCACACCACGTTGACGTTGATTCCGTCGGGGCCCCATTCGGTTGCGGCAACGCGGGAAAGACCGCGAATGCCTTCCTTAGCTGCAGCGTAAGCGCACTGGCCGTAGTTGCCGAACAGGCCAGCACCGGAAGCGAAGTTGATAACGGATCCCTTCGTTTCCTTCAGGTGCGGATAGCATGCCTGCATGTAGTAGAACGCGGCGTACAGGCCCGAATAGAGAGCGAGGTCGAACTGTTCGGTGGTGTGATTCTCAATGGAAACGCCGGAGGCGGATGCCTGAGCGTTGTTCACCAGAACGTCGATGCGGCCGAATTCAGCGATGGTCTTGTCGATAACGCCCTGTACGACCTCTTGGTTATTGGCGCCTGCATTCACGTCCGCCTGAACGATGAGGACCTTAATGCCATAGGCTTCTTCGAGACGCTCCTTGGCGTCTTCGAGCTTCTTGACGTTACGACCCGTGATGACAAGGTTGGCGCCTTCTTTTGCGTATGCCGTTGCGATGCCATAGCCAATGGATCCGGCAGAGCCGTCTTTCAACGCAGCGAATCCCGCGCCGGTGATGATGGCGACCTTTCCGTCGAACAAGCCCATGCGTTCCTCCTTCAGTAAGGTGTTAGATCTACCGCTCACTTTAGCGTGGGCAGTAGAGCGCATTGTCGGTTTGTTCGCGTTATTTCGTTAGGTGGTGGAGGATTCTTCGGGGGCGAACGACGGATTTTCGTCGGTAAGCGGCCCCCGAAGAAGCATTGTTTCTCGTGTAGTAGTGCGGTCTATCCGCGATAGCCGTCGGGGTTGGAGCTCTGCCAACGCCATGCGTCTTCGCACATGCGTGCCAGATCGTATTCGGCTACCCAGCCAAGTTCCTTGCGTGCTTTATCGCATGCGGCGTAATTCGTGGCAATGTCGCCTGGGCGGCGGGGGCAGATCTTGTAGGGAAGGGTCTTGCCGCAAGCCTTTTCGAACGCATGGATAACATCCAGAACGCTCGATCCCGTGCCAGTTCCCAGGTTGAAGATGGCAACACCCGTGCGCGTGCCGTCTTCAGCGGGGGTACCTTCAAGCGATCCAAGCCCAATAGCGCGGCCCGTGCCCACTTTGCCACCCATGTAATCAAGCGCCTTCACGTGTCCGCGTGCAAGGTCCACTACATGAATGTAGTCGCGCACGCCGGTGCCGTCGGGGGTGGGGTAGTCGTCGCCGAATACCTGGATGCATTCGAGCTTGCCCGTTGCGACCTGGGCAACATAGGGAAGTAGGTTGTTGGGAATGCCCTTCGGGTCTTCGCCGATGCGGCCACTTATGTGAGCGCCAATGGGGTTGAAGTAGCGAAGCAGCACCACGTTCCATTCGTCGTCGGCGCGATAGAAGTCGGTCAGGATGCGCTCAAGCATCGCCTTGGTCTCGCCGTACGGGTTGGTGGCTTCGTGCATGGGGCATTCTTCGGTGATGGGAATCATCTCGGGTTCGCCATATACCGTTGCCGAAGACGAGAAGATGACGTTCTTCACGCCATGGTTACGGGCGACGTCGAACAGCACGAGCGATCCAGCAACATTGTTCCAGTAATATTCGAGCGGCTTCTGGGTAGATTCGCCCACTGCTTTAAAGCCGGCAAAATGAATGATGGCGTCAATATCGTAGGTAGAGAATACGGTTTCGAGTGCCGCACGATCAAGGATAGACGCTTTGACGAACGCGCAGTTCTCTTCAGTCGCGTTGGTCAGTTCGCGGATGCGCTCAACGGCGATCTCGCTGGAGTTGGAAAGGTCATCAAGGATCACCACGCGATAGTTCTGCTCGAGCAGTTCGACGCAGGTGTGGCTTCCGATGAATCCGGCACCGCCAGTGACCAAGATCGTTCGCGTTTCATGTGCTCCGGCAAGGCTTTTGTTGGACATATGCATACCTTTCAAAGGATACGGACTTGTTTTGCGCCTGGCGTGAATAGGTGCGTTGCAGGCGGCTTCGGGCTGCGCGTCTTCGATGAAGGGGCAGCACGCAAGCAAGAATACCACCCGTGGAACAGAGTGGGTACATAACCGGTAAGAAACCACGAGGTATTGGTAAAAGACGCAGAAGTTGATGCCATTTGGAGCGGATCAGCGCAGTGGGTCCGATCGTTAGCCGAAGCAAGTAGGCAGTGCTCGAAGGCAATTCCAGGCACTACGTTTCCCTTTTTCGCTTTCGAGCAGAACTTCGAAGTCTTCGAAGCAGCAGCATCCTCGGCCAAGGAGAAGTTCTTTTGTTTCAAGGGAAAGCGGAGCGTTGTATCCTGCCGATGCTGTTTCGACGGCTTTGCGGTCGGTCAGGACAACGCAAAGCGGATCGATCGCCTCGATCGCTTCAAGAAGTTGACGGGGCGTGACGACCAGCTGGTCAGCGCTGGTCGTGGTCGCCGTTGTGCCCGGCTGGTCGCTTTCGGTGCCAGTTGCCGTCAAAGTGATGAAGCATACTTGCTTAGGCGAATATTCAAGCCGCCCAGCCGAAGCTACCAGAGCATCGTGTGCTTGCTGTGACAAGGGGCGGGTGCTCACAACGCAGAACAAAGCCGTCTCGTTTCCCTCGATCGTTCCTGAGAACGATCGAAGATGGTGATGGGTGATCCTGTCATAAGGCGATGTATGCACAAGAGGCACCTTTCTTAGTCAGGCAAATAATACCGATTGCGAAAAAATTCACACCGATGTGCTATAACCATGGTATTACAAAGGTATTAAAAAGTAATAACGGCACGACGAAAAGATGCGCCTTGTTCTAAGGAGACATTATGTGCACTAACGGAGTGAATACTGGTCAATTCGAGCAGATGATCGAACAGATCGATGATCATATCAAGCTTGAGCGTCGCTGGACCCATACGCTGGCGCACCAGGCATCTGATGCGGGTTTCGAAACCGTAGGAGAAAAGCTTCACGCAGTACAGGCATTGCTCGACGATGTTCGCGCTGCGCTCGATGACGCGAAGGATGCGCTCGAAGACGACGCGCAGAACGCAAGCGGCGTTACTGTCAGTCTTGTCTAAGAATGTCACAACGACATATTAGGAGCGAAGGGGTGCAATGGGTAATGATCTAATGCGCTTTTCTGTGGCGATGCCTGAGGACCTGCTGGTCAAGTTCGACCATTTGGTGGCTCGTCGTGGTTTGGCGAAGAACCGAAGTGAAGTAGTGCGCGATCTGGTTCGCGATGCGCTCGTGGAAGACGAATGCTCTATGCCAGGGCGTATCGTCATGGGTACGCTCACTATTGCGTACAACCACCATTCGCATGACCTGCAGGAAAAACTTCACCATATTCAGCACAATTATTTGGATACGGTCATCTCATCGCTGCATGTGCATGTGGATGAAGAGAACTGTCTTGAAGTGATCATTCTGAAAGGCGAAACCGGGTTGGTCCAAGATATTGCCAACTTGATCATCGGCACCAAGGGAGTAAAAACCGGACGCCTTCACATGACGACAACAGGTGCGTTCATTTAACGCGTAATACTACAAAGCTCTAACCGCGGCTCGGTCAGTTACGGGGCCGCGGTTCATTTATAAGGAGAATGCGATGGACGAAACGGTCTTGCTCGGCCACGGAAGTGGCGGAACTATGATGAAGCGCATCATCGATGAAGTGTTCTATGAGACGTATGGCAGCAACGAACTGCTCGAGGGCAACGATGCGGCATCGCTCGATGGTCCCGAAGCAGGCCAGCGCATTGCGTATTCGACGGACAGCTTCGTGGTCACCCCGCACTTTTTTCCCGGTGGCGATATCGGTAGGCTGGCTGTTTGCGGTACGGTGAACGATGTGGCGACCAGTGGCGCGGTTCCTCAGTATCTTTCCTGTGGCTTCATCTTGGAGGAAGGCTTTTCGGTAGCCGACCTTAAGCGAATCTGCCAAAGCATGGCTGAAGCCGCCCGTGAAGCGGGCGTGCGCATTGTGACGGGTGATACCAAGGTGGTCAACCGCGGTCATGGCGATGGCGTATTCATCAACACGAGCGGCGTTGGTTTCATCCCGCAGGGTGTGCAACTGTCCGGTGCGTTCTGTAAGCCCGGAGATAAGATCTTGGTTTCCGGCACTATGGGAGACCACGGCATTACGGTCATGGCATGCCGTGAGGAGCTTTCGTTCACGGCCGATATCCGATCCGATGCGGCTCCGCTTAATCACCTGATTGCCGGAGTGCTGGCGGCAGCGCCCGATACGCGTTGTTTTCGCGATCCAACGCGCGGTGGTCTGGCTTCAACGCTCAATGAACTTGCAGAGCAATCGGGTGTGGATTTCGTCATCGAAGAAGATGCGGTTCCCGTGAAGGACGCGGTGCGCGGCGCCTGCGAGATGCTGGGCTATGACGTATATCAGGTCGCCAACGAAGGCAAGATGGTGTGCGTGGTGCCGGCAGATCAGGCCGCTGCGGCCTTAGAGGCCATGCGCGCTAACGACTATGGGGTAGATGCGGCCATTATCGGTGAAGTCGTGGAGACCCCCGAAGATCGCGCGCCACGCGTTTCGATCCGTACGGGTTTCGGTGCACTGCGTATTATGGATATGCTGGTAGGCGAGCAGCTTCCCCGTATCTGCTAAAGGGGAGAGAGCGGTCGTCTGTTGGCACAACACGCTGAAAAACGACCGCTTTGTCGAATATTCGGAGAAAAAAGGCGCTTTGTGCTTGCATCTTAGTATCGCTATGGTATTTTCCCGTCATGGATTTGCTCCGCAAAGACAATACAGAAACATCTCTACATAGCCCGAACTAAAGAGAGAAGAGGTATCTCATGTCCCATCCTGTGATTTTGGCTGACGAATGCATCGGCTGCGGTATCTGCATTGACGCATGCCCTCAGGGAACCATCGAAGTCGTTGACGGCGTATGCGCAGTGGTGAACGAAGAGTCCTGCATCGCTTGCGGCGACTGCGTTGAAGAGTGCCCCATGGGTGCTATCGAAGAGATCGTTGAGGACTAGTCTGGCGATCCCGGTTCTGCTTGCAAGTGACGTACATTAGCGACTAATTGCGTTTTCTTGTGGAGACCCGTGCCGTAGTTTTCGTTGAACGTAAGTTTTATCTGGTAAAACGCTAATACTATGGCTACAATGGGTCGAGCGATAAAGGGCGCAAGCGCCTTTGCGCCGAATAACAAGAAAAGAGGTAACGATGGCAGTTGTTGCATATTGCGTTAAGTGCAAGGAAAAGAAGGAAATGGTCGACCCCCAGGAAGGCGTAACCAAGAACGGTCGCGTCATCACCAAGGGTACCTGCCCTGACTGTGGCACCAAGATGTCTCTCATCGGTGGCGTTGCTAAGAAATAACTTCTCAATGGCTCGCATATGCGGGCCATTTTGTTGCCTGAAAAGCCTGATTGCCTATGGTGATCAGGCTTTTCTTTCGTTTCCCCTTAAACAGGGCATCGATAAGTGTTTCTGGGCAATTTCCTTAAAATTTCTCAGGAATTGCTAAGGCGTTAAATGGTTTCAGTGAAACAAACGTGAAACGCGGGGTTTCTACTATCTGAACATCCGCCGTGCGCAGCGCGCGTACGTGCGGCGGATCGATCAGAACTATCCAGAGCAAGGAAGTGAGTAGAATGACTCCACCATCTGAAGCAGCGGTCCTAAGAGGACGCGCTATAGGAACGGAAACGAGCGAGTATTTTGAAAAAAGAACGCTCAAGAAGGGTTCGGTAAGCTGGGTTCTGTTAATGAGCTTGGGTATCGCCTATGTGATATCGGGTGATTACTCTGGCTGGAACTACGGCATCGCAAGTGGCGGTTGGTTCGGCATGTTGATCGCCTTCGTGGTTATGGGTGCGATGTATTTCTGCATGTCCATGGGGCTTGCGGAAATGAGTTCCGCAATGCCAACAGCGGGAGCGGGGTATGGTTTTGCGCGTCGTGCAATGGGTAAAGTCGGCGGTGCGTTAACGGGCTTCGCCATCCTTATGGAATACTCCATCTGTCCTGCGGCCATTTCAACGTTCGTAGCCTCATACGTTCAAAGTCTTGGTTTGTTCGCCGATGTTCCTTCTGTGGTGATCATCGGGGTGTTCTTCGTGCTGCTTGTGGGCATCCATCTTGTTGGCGTTGGAGAAGCGCTTAAGCTCATCTTCGTAGTAACGGCAATTGCGATGGTCGGTTTAGCGGTGTTCGCGTTCGGCATGATTCCTCATTTCGATGTTGCGAATCTATTCAATATTGAACCGGCTGTAGCGGGAGCAACGACCCTGCTGCCTAATGGCACGGCTGGCGTATTGGCGGCTCTTCCTTTTGGCATTTGGCTGTTCTTGGCAATCGAAGGTGTTCCGTTGGCGGCAGAAGAATCTGCTAACCCGAAGAAAGATATGCCAAAGGGTATTCTTGGCGCGATCTGTGTGTTGGTATTCACGGGTGCTGCAGTTCTGGTTTTGACTGCAGGTGGTGCCGGTGCGGCTCTTATGGGCGCATCTGACGCTCCCTTAGTGGACGCTCTTAACGCGGTGGGTGAAAGCCAGTTCGCCGTGGTGGTTAATTACGTGGGCCTCTTCGGTTTGCTTGCGAGCTTCTTCAGTACGTTGTTCAGTGGGTCTAGGCAAGCGTTCGCCCTTTCCCGAGCAGGATATCTTCCTAAGTTCCTGTCTATTACCGGAGAACGAAAGACCCCGTACGTTGCCTTGATCGTGCTTGGCGTGCTCGGCTTCCTTATGGCCGCGATCGTTCAAGACGGTGCGATCCTTCTTAACATGGCCGTATTCGCAGCATGCGTTTCTTACGCAATGATGAACCTTTCTCATATCATCCTGCGCAAGAAGGAGCCCGAAATGGAACGCGGTTTTAAGACTCCGGGTGGCGTCGTTCCTACGGTGATCGCTTTTGCTCTTTCTTTGGTGGCGATCGTCTCGACCTTCGTGGTAGATAGCTTTGCGGCGGGTTGCACCTTGGCGGTCCTGGTCGCATTCATGGCGTACTTCTTCCTATACTCCCGTAAGCATTTGGTGGGTAATGCCCCCGAAGAGGAGTTCGCTGCACTGCAAGCCGCCGAAGCGGAATTGAAGTAGCGTATGGCCTGGGCGAACGACACTATTAAAGGCGTGCTTCTCGATTGCGATGGCACATTGCTTGACACCATGCCGCTATGGCATGCGATGGAGCGAATGCTGGCCAAGCGAGCAGGCATTGAATTCACCGAAAAGCTCTTCGAGATGCTGAATGCCAATACGCTCACTCAAACCGTTGCGTTCTTTCATGAAGAATATGGCGTGGGGTTGACGAGCGCAGTACTTTTCGAGGAATGTTCGGCGGCTTTACGCAATGCCTATAGAACGCGCGTAAGGCCAAAACCCGGAGTGCTTGACTTCATAGAGTCCCTCAATAAAGCGCAGGTGCCCGTGGCGATAGTTTCATCGAGTCCGTACATATTTTTGGAAGCGGGCTTAGAGCATACGGGAATCATGCCTTATATAACGTTGGTTTGCTCAGCCGAAGACGAAGGTAGAACAAAGCGGGATCCCGAGTATTTGATCGAGTGCGCGAGGCGTCTGGATGTCGATCCCGAAAATGCGTGCCTGATAGATGATTCCGCTTATGCCCTTGCGGCCGCCCGTGCGGCGGGAATGAGAACGCTGGGTGTGTATGACTCTGAAATTGCGGGCACCATGCATGATCTTCGCCAAGTTTCCGACATTGCCCTGCATACGTTAACTGAGCTGAATATAGATTGTTTTCTCGGAAGGAAAACGGATGACTTCGAATAATGTTCTTGATGAATCCAAGGAAAACGTGGGTATTCTTGAGTCGAATAGCTTCAATATGGCTAATTTGGACGCATTGAGTGGGGACCTGCAGAGCCTCGTTGCGCGCAGAGAAGCACTAGGCCCGTGCTATCGCCTTTTCTACCAAAAGCCGCTGCACTTGATCCGTGGCAAAGGTACGCGTTTGTTCGATGCAGACGGTACGGAATACCTGGACATGTACAACAACATCCCATCTATGGGGCACAGCAACCCTTATGTAACTGAGGCGGTCACTGAGCAGCTTCAGCTGCTGAATACGCATACACGCTACGTCCATGAGAATATTTTGGATTACGCAGAAGCGCTCCTGGGCACCATGCCAAAGGAAATCGATCGTGTCATGTTCATGTGCAGTGGTTCGGAGGCAAATGATCTGGCAGTGCGTTGTGCCCAGCTGGCAAGTGGCGGCGAGGGAATCATCGTAACGGCTGAAGCGTATCACGGCAACACGGCCCTGATCTCGGGCCTTTCCCCTTCGATCGGTGCCGATGTTGCTATGAGCCGGACCATGCGTATGATCCCGACCCCCGATACCTATCGCTTAGGCACAGACGATATTGGCGCTTGGATGTGCGATCAGATCTCGAAACAGATCGCTGACATGCGTCGCCATGGTATTGAATTCGCCGGCGTGCTGTTCGATAGCATCTTTTCTTCCGACGGCGTTATTCCTGGTAAAGCTGGGTTCTTGCAGCCAGTGATCGATCTGGTCCATGCGGAGGGTGGCGTGTATATTGCCGACGAAGTGCAGCCAGGATTTTGCCGAACGGGCGAAGGGTTCTGGGGATTCCAGCGGCATGGCATTGTGCCCGATATCGTGACTATGGGCAAGCCCATGGCGAACGGCATTCCCTGTTCGGCTATGGCGATCAAGGACGCGGTGCTGGCGCCGTTTGCCGCGGAGAATCCGTACTTCAATACGTTCGCGGGAAACCCCGTCTCCATGGCGGCAGCTCAAGCGGTGCTTCGCTACATCGAAGACCACGATATTTTGAGTCACACGCAGGAAATGGGCGTGAAGCTGCGCGCGGCGCTGAATGAACTCGCTCGATCGAATCCCGAACTGGGCGATGTTCGTGGAGCCGGCCTGTTCACGGGTGTTGACATTGTCGTACCTGGAACCACTGATCCGGACCGTGCGACGGCAGTAAGGCTTATAGAGGTCCTCCGCGAGAACCGCGTGCTTATTTCCTTAGCCGGCCCTTACGGCAATGTTCTGAAGATCCGTCCCCCCTTGGTATTCAACGACGATGACCTGGACTTTTTCATTGATGCGCTGTCGAAATCGTTGAATGCTTGTAAGTAGCGAAAGGTATTATTATGGCTACGAATTTTGAAGATCCTGCGCTGTATCAGGCCGTGGCAGAAGAAGCCGCGCAGCGTTATCCCTATAGCCGAACGGCGGCCAAGCTCCTGGCTTTTTCCGAGAACGCCACCTATCTGATCTATGATCCCGAAACTAAAGAAAAGCTTTGCGTGATGCGCGTGGGTCGTCCAGGCTATCATTCGCTTGAAGAATACGAAAGTGAAATCAACTGGTTGCGGCAGATCAATGACTACACGCCGCTTAAGGTCGCCAACCCTTTGCCCGCTGCTGATGACTCGTATATTCAGAGTATCGAAAAGGATGGGGTGACGTATTACTGTGTTGCAACGGAATTCCTGGAAGGTGTAACGCTGGAGCATGACAATAGCCCAGAAGTTGCTCCAGCGCATTTTGAGATGCTGGGCGAGATCACGGCGTACTTGCATCGCCAAACGGAGATCTGGAACGGCACGAAAGATATCGTGCGTTGCCATTGGGATTGCGAGAACGTCATTGGGGAAAATGGCATTTGGGGTAATTGGCGTGACTATCCTGGCATAAAGCCCGTAGAAGAAGAAAAGATCGCTCGTTGTTGCGAAATCATCAATCGACGCCTTGATCGCTATGGCAAAACAGAGCAGAACTACGGCGTTATCCATGCGGATCTACGTGATACCAATATTTTGGTGGATGGCAATGATATTAAAGTCATTGATTTCGACGACTTTGGCTTTGGCTGGCATCTGCATGATCTGGCCAGTGCGCTTACGTTCATTGAAGACCGCGAGGATGTTCCTGCTTTGGTGAATGCCTGGCTGGACGGATATCGAAAAGTGCTGCCCTTTACGGACACGGATTTTGTGGAGATCGATACGTTCATCCTTCAGCGTCGTATCCAGATGCTGGCATGGATGGGTAGTCATCAGGATTCTACGCCGGTGCAGGGTTATATGGTGGGCTACATGGAAGGAACCATGGGTCTGGTGGATCGCTATTTGCGTTTGTTCGGGTAAGAGCGCGGTTGGAAGGTTAGAACAATGAAGGAAATCGAATTCATCATCAACGGCGACAAGATCGAACGTGTGAAGCGCATCCTTTCGGCTCACAGTAGTAACGGCGTATTCGTGAGCCAAGGGTTCGGTTATGGGCATCAGCGCGGTGTCCATCAGGTTTATACGCGCGATGACAATGTTGGCGTGAATCTTTTGCCGAAGGTGTCCGTGCGCACGGTCGTTTCCGATGACTTGGTTGATGTAATAGTCGATGAAGCGGTGGCCGATTTGGGGCATGCGACTTTTGGCGATGGGAAGATCTTCGTTAAAGAGGTGTATGAGGCCATTCGTGTGCGGACGGATGAGCGCGGAGAAGAAGCGCTGTAATAGAAGACCGAAAATAGAAATGACCGAACTTAGCCCTTTCGTGTTCGAAAGGGCTAAGTGTTTCTTTGTTAGATCTTGAACCCGATATCCCGTCATTATGTGAAGAGCAAAATACGCCAATGACCTGCGAAAACGCAAACACATAAGATAATCTTCAACAGGAAGGTTACAAAACTTGACAATGATGCACTCAGATTTTATTATGGTTCAAGTCGCGAGGGTCGCGTATCAAGACACGTTCAAAAGGACCCGCGCAGGCGTGGTAATAGCAGGGGGTTCGCTCGAAGCAATGAAGGGCGCACCGCAACTGAAAGGATAGGAAAAGATGGCAAAGATCATTGGCATCGACTTGGGCACTACCAATTCGGCAATGGCAGTAATGGAAGGTTCTGAACCTGAAATTCTGGTTAACGCAGAGGGCGACCGCACTACGCCATCCGTTGTCGGTTTTGGTAAAGACGGCGAGCGCACCGTTGGTAAGGCAGCTAAGAACAAGGCAGTCACCAACCCTGAGAACACGGTCGCTTCAGTAAAGCGCTTCATTGGTCGTTCCTTCTCCGAAACTTCCGAAGAGCAGAAGACGGTCGCATACAAGGTAAAGAACGGCAACGGCGGTCGTGCAGTCGTTGATATTGACGGCAAGGACTACATGGCAGAGGAAATTTCTGCAATGGTCCTCCAGAAGATCAAGTCCGATGCGGAAAAGCGCGTGGGTGAGCCTATCACTCAGGCAGTCATCACGGTTCCCGCATACTTCAACGACGCTCAGCGTCAGGCAACCAAGGACGCAGGAAAGATCGCTGGCCTGGAAGTGCTCCGTATCATCAACGAGCCCACCGCAGCAGCGCTGGCTTATGGTCTTGACCGCACGAACAAGGACGAAAAGGTCCTCGTATTCGACCTTGGTGGCGGCACGTTCGACGTTTCCGTCCTCGAACTGGGCGACGGCGTGTTCGAGGTCTGCTCTACCGCAGGCGACAATCATCTGGGCGGCGACGACTGGGACCAGCGCGTCATCGATTGGATGGCCGACAAGTTCCAGGCCGAGAACCAGATCGATCTGCGCGCTGACAAGATGGCTCTTCAGCGTTTGAAGGATGCAGCTGAAAAGGCGAAGATGGAGCTTTCCTCCACTACGCAGACCAACATCAACCTGCCCTTTATCTCCGCAGGTGCTGCTGGTCCGTTGCACTTGGATTACACGCTGACCCGCGCAGAGTTCGAGCGCATCACCAAGGATCTGCTCGACCGCTGCAAGACCCCTGTTCAGCAGGCTCTGAAGGACGCTGGTCTTTCCACGGGCGACGTGAATGAGGTCATCCTGGTCGGCGGCTCCACTCGTATGCCCGCAGTTCAGGAGCTCGTAAAGAACATGACCGGCAAGCAGCCCAACATGTCCGTTAACCCTGACGAAGTCGTAGCTATGGGCGCAGCGGTCCAGGGCGGCGTTCTCGCTGGCGATGTTGAAGGCATCCTCTTGCTTGACGTTACCCCGCTTTCCCTGGGTGTTGAGACCATGGGCGGCGTTATGACCAAGATGATCGAGCGCAACACCACCATTCCTACCCGCAAGACCGAGATCTACTCCACGGCTGCCGATAACCAGACTTCCGTAGAGATCCACGTTCTGCAGGGCGAGCGCGAAATGGCCGCCGGCAACAAGACCTTGGGCAAGTTCCAGCTCACCGGTATTCCTGCTGCTCGCCGCGGCGTTCCTCAAATCGAAGTTACCTTCGATATTGATGCGAACGGCATCGTGAACGTTTCCGCTAAGGATCTGGGGACGGGCAAAGAACAGCAGATCACCATCTCCGGTTCTACTGCGCTGAACGACGACGAAGTAGAGCGCATGGTGAAGGATGCTGAAACGCACGCTGAAGAAGACAAGCTGCGCAAGGAAGAGGTCGAAGTTCGTAACAACTGCGATTCTCTGATCAACGCGACCGAGACCACGTTGTCCGAACTGGGCGATAAGGTTTCCGCTGACGTGAAGCAGCAGGCAGAAGATGCAGTCGCTCAGGCGAAGACCGCTCTTGAAGGAACCGATGTCGAAGCTGTGAAGACCGCTATCGAGGCACTTCAGCAGGCAAGCTACAAGCTGGCAGAGGTTGCATACAGCACCAATGACGCCGCAGCTCAGCAGCCTGGTGCCGGTGCCGCTCAGCAGCCCGCTGACGACGGTACGATCGAAGCCGATTTCGAAGTAGTCGACGACGACAAGAAGGATAAGTAATCATGACCACGTCTGAAAAAGACGAGGTACGTGAAGACCAGGTGGCAGAAGATACGCAGGCGGCTGAAGCAGCTGCCTGCGAGGCCGAAGATAAGTCCGCAGATGCCAAGGCAGAGAACTCGGATGCCGAAGCAGCGGATGATCCGATCGCTGTAGCAAAGAAAGAAGCAGCGGCTTGGCAGGATAAGTATCTTCGTCTTCATGCAGAATGGGACACGTATCGCCGTCGCATGAATGAACAGCGCGAGGAAGAAAAAGTTCGCGCAGCCGAAAAACTCGTTGAGGGTCTGATCCCCGTCATCGATGACTTCGAGCGGAGCATCGCCTATGCCGAAACCAACGGTGAAGAGGGACTGCTCGGCGGCGTGAAGGCCGTGCGCACCAAGCTCATCGAGGTGCTCGAAAAGCAGGGCGTCGAAACCATCGACCCGCAGGGCCAGGCGTTCAATGCTCTTGAGGCTCTTGCGGTAGCTACGGTAGACGACGCTTCGGTACCCGACGAGACGGTCGCCGAGGTATACCAGAAGGGCTACCGCATGGGTACTAAGGTCATCCGAAGCGCAATGGTAACGGTGACGCAAGGCGGCCCCAAGCGCGAAGTGGAAGAAGAAAGCGAATAGACCCGCTTCTTCTTTCGATCGGGCAACAATGAGGTAAGTAAGTATAAGGGCGGGCGACGATGGTCCGCCCTTGTTGTAGAGAACGGAAAGAGGTGGGACGAATGGCTCAGACTCCTGACTACTACAAGACGCTAGGCGTTCCACGCGACGCGGACGCAGATGCCATTAAGAAGGCATTTCGTAAGTTAGCGCGCACGTATCACCCCGATGCGGGCGGCGATGAGGCTAAGTTCAAGGAAATAAACGAAGCCTACGAAGTGCTTTCCGATGACAAAAAGCGCAAGCTATACGACCAGTACGGCACGGCGAACGAGAACCAGATCCCCTTCGGAGGTGGCGCTTGGCAGGGCCAGGGCGGCAATCCTTTCGGAGGAGCCGGGTTCGGAGGCGCTGGGTTCGGCAGCTGGGCGGATATTCTGGAGAGCATTCGCAGTGGCGAAGGCGCTTTCGGAACCGAATGGAACTTTGGCGGTGCGGGTGCGCAACAGCCGCGACCGAGCAAGGGCGCTGATAAAGAAGTCGGCATGACCATCACCTTCGACGAAGCATTCAGCGGGTGCGAAAAGCGTGTGCGCATCGGTAAGGCGGGTACCAGTGAAAAGGAAGAGCTTTCCATCAAGATCCCCGCTGGCGCGATCGATGGTGGTCGAGTTCGCCTGAAGGGCAAGGGTGCGCCGGGCGTGCAGGGTGGTGCAGCGGGCGATCTGCTCGTGAACATCCACATTGCCGAGCATCCTCTCTATACGCGCGACAAGGCCGACGTGCTCATGAACGTACCCATCACATTCGCGGAAGCGGCACTGGGCGATCATATTGTGATCCCCGCGCCCGATGGCACGAAGGTGCGCGTCAAGGTTCCTGCAGGATGTCAAAGCGGCACTGTGTTGACCGTACGTGGAAAGGGCGCGCCACGCTTAGGCAAGGGCGCTACGGGTAACGGTGATTTGAAGATCGAGCTCACCATAGCAGTGCCGAAGACCTTGAACGACGATCAGAAAGCCGCACTGGAAGCGTTCCGGGCGGCTACCGAAGAAGAAGTGAGGGCATGGTGATGGAAGATAAGAACAGACCGCTATACATGATCAGTGTTGCGGCCGAACTTGCCGGGGTCCATCCCCAGACCCTGCGCATATACGAGCAAAAAGGGCTGGTATCTCCGCAGCGTACACGTGGGAACACGCGCATGTATTCACAGGCCGATATCGAGCGGCTGCAGCTCATCAATGATCTGACCGACGAAGGTATCAACCTGGCCGGGGTCATTCGCATCCTTGATCTGAAGGGACGCCTTGACGAGCGAGACGAAGAACTTGATGCGCTGCATCGTCGAGTGCGCCGCCTGGCTGATCGGGTGCATGAACTCGAAACACGTGAAAGCGTGAATTCGCTGGTGAACGAAAACAACGCTATCGTTCTACGCCGGCTTCTATAGGGGAAACGAAGGCTTCGAACAATAACATCGGAGCCTTCTTTGAAATACGAGGTGAACCTCGCTCTTTCGTTACAAGACGAAAACGAAGGGAGTACATATGAGACTTGATAAGCTAGCGCTTACCGCACAGGAGGCATTGCAGTCCGCGATGAGCATCGCGGGCGAGCAGGAGGCGGGCTCGGTCGAGCCGCTGCACATGCTCGATGCGCTTTTGTCGGCGGGCGAGAACAACATGAATGCGATCATTACGCGCATCGGTGCCGACCCGGCCATTTTGAAGGCGCGGGTAGCGGAAGAAGAGGCGCGTTTACCTAAGGTCAGCGGCAATGGCTTCATGGGAATGGGCATCAGCGCGCCTTCGCCTGAATTCATCAGCCTGATCGACAAATCAGTGAAGATCGCCGAAAAGCTGGGCGATTCGTATGCAACGAGCGAGCACTTGCTCATTGCGCTTTCCGAAGATAAGGGCACTGTGGGCAAGATCTTGGGTGATGCAGGCATCACGCGCAAGAACATCGAAGAGGCTTACGAGGAGCTGCGTGGCGATACGCGTGTGACCGATGCGCAGAGCAAGGTCGAATTCGAGGTGCTGGAGCAGTACGGCAATAACTTGACGCAGGCCGCGCGCGAAGGCAAACTCGATCCCGTTATCGGACGCTCGGAAGAGATTCGCCGTACAGTCCAGGTCCTTTCGCGTCGTACCAAGAACAATCCTGTGCTCATCGGTGAGCCAGGCACGGGCAAAACGGCCATCGTTGAAGGTCTGGCGCAGCGTATTGTAGCGGGTGACGTGCCGTCGAGTTTGAAGGATCGCGAGCTCATCGCGCTCGACCTGCCGGCAATGCTGGCAGGCGCGAAGTACCGCGGTGAATTCGAGGATCGCTTGAAGGCGGTTCTGCGTGAGGTCAAGCAGTCGGAGGGCCAGATCATCCTGTTCATCGACGAGTTGCACACTATCGTTGGTGCGGGTTCGACGGGCGATTCCTCCATGGATGCAGGCAACATGCTGAAGCCGGCGCTCGCTCGTGGTGAACTGCACGCGATCGGCGCGACTACGCTCGATGAATACCGCAAGTACATCGAAAAGGATGCGGCCTTAGAGCGTCGTTTCCAACCGGTGCTCGTCAATGAGCCGAGCGTGGAAGATACTATTGCCATCCTGCGTGGATTGAAGGAAAAGTATGAGATCCATCATGGCGTGCGTATTACCGACTCTGCGTTGGTGGCGGCAGCTGAACTTTCGAACCGCTACATTTCCGATCGCTTCCTTCCTGATAAGGCCATCGACTTGATGGATGAAGCGGCTAGCCGTTTGCGTATCGAAATCGACAGCATGCCTGAAGAGGTCGATCTGGCAGAGCGTAAGCTGACCCAGATGCAGATCGAAGAGCAGGCTCTTATGAAGGAGACCGACGAGCCGAGCCGTGAGCGTTTAGAGGCGCTGCGCAAAGAGATCTCCGCTGCGCGCGAGGCGCTCGATAAGCAGAAGGCGCTGTGGAAGAACGAAAAGGATGTCATCGTTGGGGTGCAGAACCTCAAGGCGGACATAGAAGCAGCTCAGCTGGAAGAAGAGCGTGCGACGCGCGAGGGCGATCTGGCGCATGCATCCGAGCTGCGCTATGGCACGATCCCTTCGCTGCAGGCGCAGTTGGCTGATGCGGAAGCCTTGCTGGAGAACCGCCAGCAAGATGGCGCCATCCTGAAGGAGGAAGTAGGCGAGGAAGAGATCGCGGAAGTGGTCTCGGTGTGGACGGGCATTCCGGTGACCAAGATGATGCAGGGCGAGATGGCCAAGCTGGTCGATCTGGAAGCCAAGCTGCACGAGCGCGTCATCGGCCAGGACCAGGCAGTTTCTGCGGTAGCGGGTGCGATCCGTCGTAATCGTGCGGGCTTGTCCGATCCGAATCGTCCTATTGGCAGCTTCTTGTTCTTGGGTCCGACAGGTGTTGGTAAGACCGAACTGGCAAAGGCGCTGGCAGAATACTTGTTCGATAGCGAAAAGGCCATGGTCCGCATCGATATGTCCGAGTACATGGAAAAGCATTCGGTGTCCCGTTTGGTCGGAGCACCTCCGGGGTATGTGGGTTATGACGAGGGTGGTCAGCTGACTGAAGCAGTACGCCGCAAGCCCTACAGCGTGGTGCTGCTGGACGAAATCGAGAAGGCGCATCAGGATGTGTTCAACATCTTGCTGCAGGTGCTCGATGATGGCCGTCTGACCGATAGCCAGGGCCGCGTGGTCAGCTTCAAGAACGCTATCATCATCATGACGTCGAACGTGGGCTCGCAGTCGATTCGCGAATACGCTAACCAGGCCGAAGGCGATTCGATGGGCCGCATGATGGAAGACATCATGAAGGCTGATGTGGCAACGGGTGCAAAGCGTTTGGCGGAAATGACCAGCAAGATCAACGAGGCGTTGAGCACGACGTTCCGCCCCGAGTTCTTGAACCGCATCGACGAGGTCATCACATTCAATTCGCTTTCGATCGCGGCGATGGAGCCCATTGTGGATCTGCAGCTGAATTCGGTGAGCGAGCGTTTGGCCGATCGTCGAATCGATCTGGAAGTTACGCCTGCTGCACGCGAGCGTCTCTCGATCGATGGATACGACCCTGTGTTCGGTGCGCGTCCGCTGCGCCGCTTGATCCAGCGTGAGGTGACCGACCGCGTTGCGACCGAGATCATTGAAGGCCGTATTGGCGATGGTGCGTATGTGACTATCGACATCGATCCAGATGGCAACTATCGTGCCACAGTGAAGAACAAGGCGTCGTTCGCCGCTGGTGATGATCCTGCTGCACTGGGTGCTGGTGCCGCGTCGGGCGCAATGGGTGGCGCAACGAATGTTGCAACTGATGCCGATGATGTGCTCAAGCAGGCTGATGATATCCTGCGCGGCATGGACTTCGGAGAATAAGCGCCGCGCCAGGCTAAGGCATTCGGGCTTGCATCCTCATCATTGAAGCAGAAGCCATAGCGCGCCACTGGTGAGCGTTTTTTGAGGCAGGCCCGCCGCCGCGTTTGTCCACCGGCACGCCCGCTGCCGCCGCTGCCGCTGGCACGCCCGCCGTCTGGCTCGCCAACAACTATGCGGTCGTGGCTATACGGCGCGATACGTGATTCTTTAATGGGATCCCATAATCGGGGTCCCATTTTTTGTTGGCTGTTCCATCTGGACTCTTGCCTGCGGTTCCATTCGCTTGATCCCTTTCGGCCAAAGCGATTCCGCTCGTCCTACGGGACGTTTTTTACAAAAAACAGGGGTGCCTTGGTCAAAGATTAACGTTTCGACGGTGGTTCTCGGATCCGTTTCAGTGGGTATGATTTAGCGAATGGGATTCGTTTTGCAAAACACCAGGTCAGAGGCTTGTGCGCTTTCGTAATGTCGAACATATAGCGAAGAAGCCGTTAAAAAGAGAGCATTTTCGCCTTTCGATGCTGTCGAAACGTTAATCTTTGACCAAGGCACCCTGAATTCTGGGAAAAATGCCGAGAATCGGGTCCTCCGAGCCAAGCGCCCACCCAACGGGTCACCGCTCCAGCGAGGCGCCCCCTAGCAAACCGTCTTCCCGGCGAGCGCCCGCCGCCCTCTAGCCGAACACCCGCCGATCCCGAACACCCAGCGAACCGCCCGCCCGCCAAACCGCCTGCCGACCCCGGACGCCTGCCCTTCGAATCGAGCGCTCCGGGATGGGAGCCGATCTAGGATTGCGCAAACGCCCCGAGTTCCAAATCGTTAACAGGCGGTGAAATCCACTTTGTTCGGGATGTATTACAATACCGCTTATGGATAAAGATGAAACAAAGCAACGCGTTCTTGTACCGCTTTTAGGATTCGCTGCTGTGCTGATGGGCATGGCGGCGTTTCTTCTTGTTCTTTACCTGATCACCATTGTTATTCGTTTCCTGTTCGTATTTGGGTAGGCATGGTTAATCTGCGCAGATATATTGTGTTGCATGCGCATCAGCAGAATCGTGAGGCGAGACGCTAATGTGGCAGCGCTTCACATGGTATGACGTTCGCGTGATATGTCACTATCTCGGTGTGTTGATCTCGGTGTTCGCTATTGCTCTTGCGGTGCCACTTGCGGTGGCGGTAGTGTGCCAAGAGTGGGAGCCGGCGTGTCGTTATCTGCTGGCGGTCGGCGTGGCGCTCATCCTTGGTTCGCTTTTGCGTTTCATGCGCATTCAGCCGGGCCGCTTAACGCATCAGCAGGCCCTTGCGGTAACGGGGTTATCGTGGATCGTTCTGGCGTTCGTGGCGGCAATTCCATTGGCCATGTCCGACCATTACGGATCCTTTTTAGATGCGCTGTTCGAAGCGACATCGGGGTTGACCACGACCGGCGCGTCGATGGCCATCGACCTTGAGCACATGTCGTATGCCGACAATATGTGGCGCTTTACGATGCATCTTATCGGCGGTTTGGGACTTATTGTCGTCGCGCTTTCGTTGGGTCTTTTCGGCAAAGCGACATCGGGTCTGTATTCGTCGGAAGGGCGAAGCGAACACGTGCTGCCCAACATCGTCAACACAGTGCGTCTCATCAGTCAGGTGGCTTTAGTAGTGATCGGCGTCGCCACGATCGTTCTTTTCACGTTCTGCCTCATTTCGGGATTCGAGCCACTGCGAGCTCTGTTCAACGGATTGTGGGTGGCTATTTCGTGCTTTACGACGGCAGGCTTCACTCCGACTAGCCAGTCGGCCATGTATTACCATTCGTTCCCATTCGAAGTGGTGTGCATGCTGCTGATGCTGCTTGGCGCTGTTAACTTCGCGCTGTATGTGAAGATCCGCAAAGGCGAAACGCACGATTTCTTCAAGGACTATGAGATCCGCACGGGAGTGGTCTGGATGGTGGTCGGCACCATCGTCTTGATGTTCTCGCTGTGCGCTTCGGGCGGGTTCTCGGACATTATGGCCCTGCTGCGCCGTGGCGTGTTCATGGTGGTTTCCGCTGCTACGACAGCTGGTTTCCAGACCATCACCAACAACCAGATGACCACCGTGTTCTCTTCGGGAGCGTTCCTGGTCGTGGCTATTCTGATGGCCGTAGGCGGTTCAAGCGGAAGTACCTCGGGTGGTATCAAGTTCTCGCGTCTGGGACTTATCGCGAAGTCGATGGTGTCCACTATTAAGGAAACGCTCGCGCCGAACACTGCTCGAGTTTCGGTTCGCTACTACCATTTGGGCAAGAAGGTGCTCACTACTGAAGTGGCGAAAGCGGCAATGACGGTATCAGCGCTCTTTGTGCTCACCTATCTTGCGGGTGCGCTGGTGGGTATCGCTCATGGCTATGATGCGCTTTCGGCTATTTTTGAATCGGTGGCGATGGCATCGAACGGCGGTCTGAGTTCGGGCATTATCGCACATGGCATGCCGCCGGTGTTGGAGTCGGTGTACATTTTGGAAATGTGGGCGGGTCGTCTTGAATTCGTTACGCTCATCGCTTTGATCGTGAAGGTCGTCGTGTCGTTCGGCTATTTGGCGAAAGATAAGATCCACAGCGAAAGCGCCGATGCGTAGGTGAGCGAAGTGAGATGCCTGGGTGATCACATAGTGAATAGCACAAGAACATACAGCAAAGCGGTTGCGCGAACGTTCTTTCGGAACACGCGGCTCAGTGGCGTGAACTTGACAAAAGCGCGCTTCGACGGCGTGGCTTTAGAGAACACAACCCGTGGGGGCGCGTCCTTGGAGAACAGGTGCCTTCGGGGTGCGGCCCTGGCGACCGCGCTCGTTCTCCTTGTGTTGTTGATGTGCGCTCCGGGTACGCTTTGGGCGGAAGAGAACGAATCCGAAGGGAACCGGGTATACGTCAATCAGCTCTCTGATAGCTCGTTTTTGTACGAAACCTCGATCGCGGACTTAGCGCAGGCAGATTCCTATTACGAAGGCCAAACGGTCTTGGTGAAGGGTGAGGTCGTGGGCGATCGCGTCAACGACGAGTTCCGCGAAGAGAACTGCTGGATCACGCTTCAGGATGACGAGGAATCTCCCAGTGTTCTGGCGGTGTCGCTCACCAAAGACCAGACGAGCGTTATCGATACGTATGGGCAGTACGGCTCCACCGGTACGCAGCTGCAAGTAAGGGGCACGTTCCACTTGGAGTGCTCAGAGCACCAAGGGCTGCCGGATGTGCATGCCGATGAAGTGTCCGCGTTGCAGCCTGGATCGGCGAATCCGGAGCCGATCAACCATCGGGTTCTCGTTGGGGCGATCATCGCATGTGTGATAGGGTTCGCCTTGTTGGTGATATATTACGTTCGCCGTGAAAGGATGCTGTGATGGCCGATCAAAGCGCTCTTTATCCGGGGGTCGTCGTAAAGCTCGACCGCGGATTCCCGCTGGTGAGTCTTGAGTCGGGCGAAGAACTGCGCTGTGAACACGCCATTTCGTTGGTGAAGGAAAGCGATTCGCGTGCAGTGGTGGGCGACAAGGTGATGGTGTCGCTTCCTGAAGGGCACGATAAGGGCATCATCGAAGAGACCTTACCGCGCTCATCCGCTTTCGTTCGAAAGGACCCCACCGAACGAGCGCTTCCTCAAACGCTGGCGGCGAATTTCGATATTGTACTGGTTGCGCAGCCCATCGAGGAAATAAACGTGCGTCGTCTTGAGCGTGAATTGGTGCTCGCTCACGAAACGGGCGTACAGGTCGCAGTGGTGCTCACGAAGGCAGATCTGCTCGCTTCGCCTGAAGAGGTCCAGGAAGTGCGCAAGCGCATTGATTCGTTCATTGGCGATGACCTGTTGTTAGTGGTATCGGAAAAAGACCCCGAAAGCATCTACGCGCTGGCGCACCTGATCGCCGAAGATAACAAAACGGCAGTGCTGTTAGGGCGTTCTGGCGTTGGTAAGTCAAGCCTGGTCAACGTTCTGGTTGGACACGAACTGCAAGCTACGACCCCGGTGCGACAGCGTGATGGCAAGGGGCGCCATACCACTGTCTCGCGCGAGATTATCGAGCTTCCTACAGGGGGGCGCGTTATCGATATGCCAGGTGTGCGCGGGCTCGGTCTATGGGACGCCGATGAAGGCATTGGCGCTGCGTTCTGTGACGTGGAAGAGCTGGCTTCATCATGTCGCTTTCGTGACTGCACTCATACGAACGAGCCAGGATGTGCGGTGCGGCAAGCAGTTGAAGAGGGAAGTCTGTCCCCTAAGCGCTTAGAATCGTATGTTCGCCTGCGCGAAGAAAGCCAGCAGGTAAAGGTCCGCCGCGAAGAAGCTGAGCGCATCCGTACGCGTCGTGGCCATCCGCGCCGCCGTAAATAGACGCAATCGATGTTGCTCCCTAGTGGCGCACTGCATTTACGTTCGAGACGCGCTTGCGGTCGGAGGTGAGGCGGGTCCGCACATCAAGCAGGGGTAGGTCGCCAACAGCACCAAGACCACCCGCGCCACGTGCAGGGTCCGTGAGTATTTCGGCGATTTCCGCGCCGTAGGGTACAATAAGCAAAAACAAACACGATGACGAATACACATGCGATTTCCCAATCGCGGATCAGATCGGATGCGCTCGCATCGCGTGGTGCCGATGCAAGCAGAAGGGACATCATGAATCCTGCGGTAATCATTCCTACGTTCTACACTACGCCAATGCGAAAGCGTGGTGAGGCGTCAAGCCTATACGATCACCCCACGCCCCTTAACTCAAAGGGCACGCTCGAGCGCTGCTTGGCGTCCCTTCAGAAGGTGAAGGGCCTCGGGCAGGTCATCATTCTCGTTGCGGTCGAGGGAGGCGTTGAAGCTGAAGCCGCTGCGAAGGTGAAGGATATCACCGATCGTTTTCCGCAGATGCACACGCTCATCATCGCTCAAGAAGAAGCCTCGATCGTTTCCCGCCGCCTTGAACAGCTGAGCTTCGGTCCTCAGACCGACACGATCGGTCTGACTGGTTATGCGGCTGTGCGCAATCTTGGTTTGGTGGTAGCGCAAGTGCTCGGATTTGATTCGGTCGTATTTATCGATGATGATGAGGTCGTTGAAGATGAGGAGTTCCTCGAGAAGGCCATGTACGGCCTAGGTAAGCTCACCAAGAAGGGCATTCCTATCTTGGCTAAATCGGGCTTCTACTTCAATGACGAGGGCACGTACTATTCGAAGAGCCAGAACCGCTGGTATAACCATTTTTGGCAGCAGGGTCGCGCATTCAACAATTGGATCACCAAGGCAATGGCTGGTCCTCGTCTGTCGCGTTCGAACCATGTGTGCGGTGGCTGTTTGGCACTACATCGCGAAACGTATCGCCGCTTGAGCTTCGATCCTTGGATCATGCGCGGTGAAGATATGGACTACCTGTTGAGTCTGCGCATGTATGGTTCCGATATTTGGTTCGATAATCAGTGGTCGCTCACGCATCTGCCTCCGAGCGATCGCAACGAGGGGCATCGTTTCTACCGCGATATCTTCCGCTGGGTCTATGAATACTACAAGATCGAATTCAGTCGCGCGCAGATCGACTTGCTCCAGATCAAACCTTCCTCGCTTATGCCGTATCCTGGTCCGTTCCTTGAGCCGGGCATTACCAAGCGCATCAAGCGCACGGCATTCTTGCGCTCCCTTGTACGACCTGATAAAAAGGCGTATCGCGAAGGAGCGAAGGCCGCGGCGGGCGAAGCGACCGATTACGCGAAGATCAATTGCACCAAGTACTTCGAGTTCCAATATACGTGGAACGATATCATGGTGCGCATGGAAAGCGATGCCGGTCTTCGTCAGGCATTGATCCGTGCTGCAATGGCCCGTCAGGCAGGAGAGGAGATCGTCGTTGAGACGGCTGCTCCGTCCGAATCGCCTGCCGCGGGAATGCCCGATGCATTTGACGAAATGCCGAAGGCGAATCTCGATCCGGGCCTTACGGGTGAGATTCACTTAAATCTGAGTGATGAAGAGTAACACTTTTGCAAAAACCGATTCTTACAAGCCGTCGCAGCAGTGCGGCGGCTTGTAGTATAACTACGAAACATTATGCCCGCGCTATGCGGCAACGAGTGAAAGATCCGTCAAGGAAATCTTCGTTGCGCTGCTGGTGGGCGAGAGACACTTGGAGCACGTGGTAGGCAGTACATGGAAACCTTTATCGCAGCAGCGTTCATTGGCGTAATAATCGGTGTTCTTTCAGGACTATTGGGTATCGGTGGCGGTACGCTGATGGTTCCGATCTTTCGTTTAGGCTTCGGTATGAGCGCAATTGCATCAACCGCGACTTCTCTTTTTACGATCATCCCCACATCGCTTGGTGGGTTCATCACGCATATTAGGAACAAGACCTGCATTCCCAAGGTGGGACTCGTATGCGGCTTAGCGGGGGCATGCACCAGTCCGCTCGGGGTGTACCTGGCCTCCGTTTCTCCGTCATGGTCCATTATGTTGGCGGCGGCGCTCATTATCGGTTATTCATCGATCACGATGTTCCGCAAAGCGATCCGCATGCCGAAGATCCCGTCCCAAGGAGCTTCGGCAGTAGTAGGCGTTGACCGCGAGCGCGCAGTTGAACAGGCGGCGAGCAAAGCGGCCAGCGAAGAGGCTCCATTCACCTTCACCCCTAAAAAAGTGGGCATGTGCATCTGCATCGGCTTCGTTGCCGGACTTGCTTCGGGCTACGTTGGAGTAGGCGGCGGCTTCATCATGGTGCCGATGTTCATTTCGCTATTAGGCGTCATGATGCGTCAGGCTTCAGGTACTTCATTGGTGGCTGTTACTATCCTTGCTATTCCTGGCGTGATCGAGCAGGGTCTGCTGGGTAACATCAACTATATGGCGGGCATCGCCATGGCGATCGGCAGCATCCCGGGTGCTATTTTGGGTGCGAATTTGATCCGCCGTGTTCCTGAGCGCAAATTACGCTTTGTTTTTGGTGCGTTTCTCTTGCTATCAGCGGTTGTTTTGCTGTTGAATGAGTTCTTACCGCTATTCTTGTAAGTTCGCAGGGGCTATCTGCTTAGAGGTTCTCCTGCCGCTTGCGAAATGGGTCTTCGGGTTCTGAGGGCTTGGATACGAAAAAGGATTCGCTATGATGCGCCATAACCTATATATCTTTCTAGAGATCTTGTTCTTATGCCTTGCGCTGATCTGCGGCTGTGTGCTGGGATGGGCCATGTTCGGCGGCGAGAACAATTACACCGTGTTGGTGGTTTCGGGTGCGCTGTTCACTATTTTCCTGCTCATCACGATCGCGCTCATGCTCGACCCTGATCGCATTCGCGCCAACCAGTCCAATTCGGTGCTGCATTTGGCGAGCGATACCCTGGCCGCTATGCAGGGGGGCTTCAATTCCGAAAGCGCTCAACGTGCCTGTGAGGTACTTTTGCCTTCCACGTCGGCATCGGCAGTCGCCATCACCGATCGCGAAGTCGTGCTTGGTTACTATGGTGCTGGTGCAGAAGAGCTGGGCAAAGCGGGTACGAATATCCACACCGTAGGTACCAAGAAGACCATTCAAGATGGTAAGACCCGTGTATTCAAAACGCAGGCTGAAGCGGGGTTCCCGGAAACCATTCGCAATATTCAGGCGGGTATCATCGTTCCCCTGAAGGTAGGAAAGTCCATTCAGGGAACGCTCAAGTTCTACTACCCTAAGCCTTCGCGCATCACCGAGACCCAGATCTCCATTGCTGAAGGATTCGGGCAGCTGCTTTCCACGCAGATCGCCGCAATGGAACTGGAAGATCAGAAGAAGTTGGCTACGAGCATGGAACTGAAGGCGCTTCAGAGCCAGATCAATCCTCACTTTCTGTTCAATATCATCAATACGATGGCGTCGCTCGTGCGTACGGATCCCAATAAGGCCCGCGTAATGCTCCGTGAATTTGCGGTGTTCTATCGCCAAACGCTCGAGAACAGCTCTGACCTCATTACGCTTTCGCGTGAAATAGAGCAAACCGTGCGTTACCTGTCGCTCGAACAGGCGCGCTTTGGCGAGGACCGCCTTGCGGTCGAGGTGAACGTCGATGAGGATATTCGCGCTATGTCGGTTCCGGCCTTCATGGTCCAGCCTTTGGTGGAGAACTCGGTTAAGCATGCCATGCCCGCCGAAGGCAAGCTGACCATTAGTATTTCAGGCGAAATGGATGGCGACGATGTGTATCTGCATGTATCGGACGACGGTATCGGCATGGATGAAAAGGCGGTTCGCACCATCATGAACCCTCAGTCCCAAACCGGCTTGGGTATCGCGGTGAAGAACGTCAACGATCGCCTGCGCGGTTACTATGGCGACGAAGCCTATATGAAGATCGAAAGCGAACTGGGCAAGGGAACTCAGGTAACGCTGTATCTCTGCGATTGCGCGCACGTGTAAGTGACTGTGGTGCGCGAATGAGCGCGCGCATAAGGAGCCGTGCGTGTGGCGCATGCATGAGCACCCGCGAGTGCTCATGATCAGCATCAATGAACAGCGCGTGATATGTACCTTATATCTAGGCTGTCTTCATGTGCGAAGTAGTCTATAATGAGTTCCGATTCCTAAATTTGAGACGAGGAGGCTATGTTGCTGAAGGCGATTATCGTCGACGACGAAGCACCTGCGCGTTCCGAACTACGTTTTTTGTTGGGCGAGCTAAACCAAACAGAAGTTGTAGCTGAAGCTGCAAGTGTGCGCGAGGCTATTGAAAAGCTCAAGGAATATCCTTGCGATGTGATGTTCCTCGACATCAATATGCCCGAGGCAACTGGTATTCAGTTGGCAGAGGCACTGCAGCATCTTAAGTATCCTCCTGCAGTAGTATTCGTTACGGCATACAGCGAATTCGCATTGGACGCTTTCAAGGTCAATGCGATCGATTATCTGGTCAAGCCGGTTGAAACCGAGCGTTTGTCTCACGCGCTTGCTCGCGTGCGTGAACATGTGGTCCTTCATGCGAAGGCGCAGAAGGCCGAGCGCATTCCAGTCGAAAAGGGCGGCAAGAAGATCCTCATCAATATTGATGACATCCGTTTTGTCATGGCGCGTGATGATTATGCGTATTTGCAGACCGGTGCCGACCGCTTCTTCTCTACCGTAAGCTTGGCTCAGTTGGAAAAGACCCTGGACGGACACGGCTTCTTCCGCGTTCATCGTGGGTATCTGGTCAACCTTGCGCTGGTCAAGGAAGTTGAGCCGCAATCGGGTGGCACGTTGTTGCTTACGCTCGATGGGGTAGACGAAAAGATCCCGGTATCGCGCCGCCGTGTTTCTTCGCTTAAGAAAGCGTTGGGTCTGTAGGCGCAAGCGCTCGTGAACGGGCAAAACATAATGTTCTAACGGCAGCGAAGCAATTCGCTGCCGTTGTTGTATGGAGGGTATGTATATGGGATGTGTAGCAGGATCATTCAGATCTGGCTCTATTGCTCGTCGCTTCGGTAAGGTGGCGCCGGATGGGCAGGCGGCGTGTGGTGCGCGATCGGAGCACGGCAAGCACTTGACGAACAGTACGCCGCAGGTGCGTGATGTGGTGCTGTTCGACTTGGATGGAACGGTGCTCGATACGCATGATGCGATTTTGGATAGCATGCGCTACGCCACGCAGCAGGTCCTAGGTACGATCATCCCCGATGAAGTGCTGGTCGCCGAAGTGGGACAGCCGCTCGTTACTCAGATGCGCACGTTGGCTCCCGACGAAGAAACCGCCCAGGAGCTTTTGGTGACGTATCGTTCGTCTAACGAGCGGGGGCTCGACCAAAAGACGGCGCCCTTTGCCGGCATTGAAGAGCTCATCTGCACATTGAAAAACGAAGGCTTTACGGTGGCCGTCGTCACGTCAAAACGCGAAGCATTGGCATCGAACAGCCTGAGGGCTTTCGGCTTGTATGATCTGTTCGCGCTGGTCAATGGCATGGAAAGCAGTAAGGGGCACAAGCCCGACCCCGATCCGCTCATTCAAGCTGCCGCCGATTTGGAAGTGCCGCTCGAACGGTGCCTCTATATTGGCGATAGCCCCTACGATATTCAGGCGGCTCATGCGGCGCATGTTCCCTGCGTGGGTGTAACGTGGGGTGGCTTTTTCGGCAGAGAGGTCCTGCAGGCGGAGGCTCCGCAGATGATCGTCGACACGATGACGGAACTCCATGATGCGATCATCGCCTTGTTTCAGGGGGCTTCTGCGTAGTGGCCTTAAGCCGACGGTGCGGTGGTATGCCGAGTGATACAATGACCCTCATGTAATTCCCGTTGGTAAGGACGGTCATAAGCATGACGAACGAAACACCATTGGTCGGTATCATTATGGGCTCGGAATCCGATATGCCCGTTATGGAAGCGTGTATGAAGCAGCTTGAAGAACTTGGGATCCCCTATGAAGTGAAGGTGGCAAGCGCTCATCGCAAGCCCGCCCTCGTTCATGAATGGGCTTCCTCTGCGGTCGATCGCGGTATCCGCGTTATCGTTGCCGCTGCTGGTAAAGCGGCCCATTTGGGTGGTGTCGTTGCGGCATATACGCCCCTGCCGGTCATTGCGGTTCCTATGAAGACGAGCGATCTGGGCGGACTCGATTCTCTGCTCTCCATGGTCCAGATGCCCAGCGGTGTGCCGGTTGCAACGGTGGCTATCAATGGCGCGAAGAACGCTGCTATTTTGGCAGTTCAGATGCTGGGCACGGGCGATGACGAAGCGCGCGCGAAGATCGAAAAGCTGAAAGCCGATATGGCCAACGCATAATGGCGATGGCGAACCGCTAAAGAGCTAATGAAGAGCCCCGTCGAATGGCCTCTTGAGGGTGCGAAGGCGGGCGTCAGGCGGTCGTTGAACTTAAATCGGTGAAGACGAGCAAGGCAGGGTAGAGGTTACGCGAAATGGCAAAAGAGTTCCTAACGGGCAACCAGGCGTTCGCGCATGCGGCGCTTGAGGCAGGCGTACGCGTGTGTGCGGGGTATCCGGGCACGCCTTCGTCAGAGGTCATCGAGACCGTTGCCGCCGAGCATGCTGCAGGCCGCGCCAAGGGTGTCCATGTCGAATGGTCGACGAACGAAAAGGCCGCGCTTGAATTGCTAGCGGGTGCGGCGTATTCGGGCGCGCGAACCTTGTATACCTGCAAGCAAGTGGGCATGAACGTTGCGAGCGATGCCCTGATGTCGCTTACGTATGTGGGGGTGAAGGGCGGCACCGTGCTGTATGTTGCCGATGACCCGGGCCCCATTTCTTCTCAGACCGAACAGGACACGCGCCGTTTTGCGGCGTTCGCCAAGGTGCCGGTATTCGATCCGGCGACCCCCGAACAGGGTTGTGCCATGATGGCGGCTGCCTACGAACTTTCGGAGCGCTATCATACGCCGGTCATCATGCGTCCGACGACGCGCGTGTGCCATGCGTCTACGTTCTTCGACGTGCAGGAGGAAACCACTGCATTGGAACCCGAAGGGTTCACGAAGGATGCGCGCTGGGTCATTTTCCCGAAGCGTTCGTTCGAAGCGCACGGTGAAATCAACGCGCGTCTTCCACTGATCGCCGATGATTTTTCCGAAGGATCCATCGGCTCATTCAATCCCGTCACTGAATCGGGATCCGGTCCGAAACAAGGCATCGTCACGGGCGGCATTTCGTACGCCTATGCGCGTGAAGCGCTCCGTATGTTGGAAGAAGAGGCGGCGCAGGGGCTACTCGTTGATGCGAATGGTACGGCGGTGGGTGAACTGCCTGCGTATCGTATCGTGCAGGTAGGCACGCCCTATCCGTTCCCTGAAAAGCGCATGGCGGAATTTTCCGCGGGCCTTTCCGACGTGATCGTGTTCGAAGAGCTCGACCACGTACTCGAAGACGAAATGCTGAAACTGGCAGGCAGGATCCATGCTTTCTATGAAGTGAAGGGCAAGCTCACCGGCCATACGACCGATCGCGGAGAAAATACCGTGGATGCCATTGCCGAACAGCTGCGGGCTTTCTTCGGCGTTGCGAAGGTGCCGTGCACCAGTACCCCGGTCGAAGTATCAGGAGATCTGCTTGCTGCTGATTCGGCCAATGCGGATCAGGTCGCGTCCGTTCCAGCCGCTATTGATGCGATCGAACCCCCGGCACGCCCGCCGCTGCTCTGTCCAGGATGTCCCCATCGAGGAGCGTTCTATGCGGTCAAGGCAGCGCTTCGTCGTCCCAGTGATGGTATTTTCTGTGGCGATATCGGCTGCTATACGTTGGGTAATGCAAAACCGCTCAATGCAGTGGATACCTGCTTGTGCATGGGTGCAGGAATAACCATCGCTCAAGGATTCAGCGTGGTCGAACCAGGTAAGAAAGCCTTGGCGTTCGTGGGCGATTCCACGTTCTTCGCCAGCGGCATGACGGGCGTGGCGAATGCGGTATATAACCAGCACGATGTGACTATTTGCGTACTGGACAACGCCACCACGGCGATGACTGGCTCGCAGCCGCATCCGGGTACGGGTATGACGCTCATGGGCCAAAAGAGCAACCCTATTTCAATAGACGCTGTATTGCGTGCATTGGGTGTGACGGTCATCACGTATGCCGACCCCCTTCGCCTGGATGAAGCGATCGAGGCGGCGAAGACGGCCATCGATTTCGATGGACCATCGGCGGTCATTTTCAAGTCCCCTTGTATAAAGCTCATCAAGCCGGCCGAACCCGTATACGTTGACGAACAAGCATGTACGAGCTGTGGTCGATGCGTATTGAAGTTGGGTTGTCCCGCTTTGTCATGGAACGCGGACGATCGTCGTCCTATTGTCGACGTGTCGTTGTGCAATGGGTGCGGGCTGTGCACTGATGTTTGCAATGACAGCGCACTCGTGTGCTCATCACGAACGGACAATACTGAATCAACGCAAGGAGGTGCACGATGATCAATATCTCTCTTGCAGGTATTGGTGGTCAGGGCAGCGTTCTGGCGGCTCGGATCCTTGCGGAAACGGCTCGCTCAAAAGGGTGGCAGGTACGTACTGCCGAAACGACCGGAATGGCGCAGCGTGGTGGCAATGTGATGAGCCACGTGCGCATGGGTGATGCCGGGGAAGAAGTGTTCTCTCCCTTGCCTGGTCAGAAGAGCGATGATGTCGTTATTGCGCTTGAGCCAGGAGAAGGCCTGCGCGCGTTGCCATTGCTTAAGCCTAAGGGGCTTATGGTCACCGCATCGTCGGGTGTTGCTCCTATCGTGGCTGATTTCAAGGCGCAGCCCTACGATCCTGACCGTATGGCGAAAGCGCTGCAGGCAAGTGGTGCGCATGTCGTCGTGGTCGACGATGCGGCGCTTTGTGAATCGATCGGCTCGCGCAAGGCGCTCAATATCATCATGCTCGCCGTTGCGCTCCAGGCAGCCAACACGTTCGAAGAAATAGCCGTTAATGGTCTTTCGGGACAGATCACCCTTGAAGAAATGCGTAGTGCCATTGCAACATGCGTGAAGCCGCGGTTCCAAGAAATGAATAACGCTGCCGTGTCCTTTGTGGAAGAACATATACGGGAATACGTGGAAGTTCGTTAGTTCGCCTAGGACATATGCTTCGGTTCGTTTTGATCTTTGTTCTCGAATCTTGCTTGATTGAACTAATTTTTTGCTATTGGGTAGGTGTGAATGCGCTTACGCTATAGTGAGAAGGCTCAGGTAATCGCGCGATAGGAAGTAGGATATGGGGCATAAGAACGAAGCGGCGGGTACAGAAAAAGACCGTGCCGTTAATGGATCCAAGAACAAATGGCGTACTGCACTCAAGGTATCCTCTGTTCTTCTTCTGATATTGTGCTTTGTTGAGCTCGTCCTGTGCGCCTTATCTGCCATGGGATTGTATGCGATGTTCAGCGACGAGGTCCTTGCAGGTCTCCTTAGTGAAGACGGGGTTGACGAAGGCTCTCTTGTTCTGGTGCTTTCGGTATCGCTTGCGATCATGGTAGCCGAATCCGTCCTTCAAGCGATCGCTTTTGTTTTCGGAATGCGTGCCCTCAAGGGCAAGTCACGCGCGGAAAGCTGCCAGGTCATAGGTATTCTCCTGGTGGGTGCAGCGGTCGTTTCGGCAATGGCGACGGGAATCACGAGCGGGTTCAATTCTGCTACAGCCCTTTCCTTCGTTATTTCCCTTATCCTTCCCTTGGTGTATTACGTATCAGCTCATCGCATTGCGAAAGATACGTTCTGGAAGGGGATAAAGAAGGCGGCCCCCGAACAGGGCGGCGCCTTTCCCGAGGGCGGCGAACGTGTTCCTGAAGAGGCTCTTGCGGCGGTATGCCGCTCTTTTGTGCTTGACGGGAGGGTGCGAACTGCAGGCTTTGAATCGAATAACGATTCGCTTCCGACTATCAGGCTCGTAGGGTCGAGTGAGGTCTCTGATCTAGGAAGCGCTCGCCTGGGATCGTCGGCGCTAAACCAGGGCTCCATTCGCCATTGCCATGCTGAATTAGATGAGGGACGTATTGTGGGAACGATCGCCCTTCCGAAAGAAACATTCGAACAGTGGTCCGCCAAGGCTAATGGATCGCGCATTGAGGCGCTGTTCGTTCTGCAGGAAGACAGCCTGACGTTCGCTACGGACGATCCGTTCTTCCTTTTGTTATTCGATGCTTATGTGAGCAGTCAGTCTTTCGAAAAAGCGACAACGGCGGCGGTGTTCGCTGAGTTCTTAGAGTTCGCTGTCAAAGACGATATGCGCTACCTTGTGGACCTGCAGGAGCGCCTAGATCGTCTTGAGGAGAACATGTCTGAAGATGTGAACGAGATCCCTAAGGATTTCGATGACTACGTGGTGGGTGTGCGAAAGACGCTTCGTTCGCTTCTGCGTTTCTATAAGCAGCATGCTGATATGTGCCGCGTGATCTCTACGATTCGCGGCTTTGAAATGAAAGAGATGGATCGCTCGATGTTCGGCGTTGTAGCCGATAGAAGCGAACGACTTTGCGTTGATGCTCAGGATCTCTTCGATTACGCGCTGCAGATCAAGAACCTCTATCAATCAAAGATAGATGTGCGTCAGGGCAAGGTCATGCAGATCCTTACCATTGTTACTTCCATTTTCATGCCGCTTACTTTGGTGACGGGCTGGTATGGAATGAACTTCGAGAACATGCCCGAACTTCATTGGCGTTTTTCGTACTTTGGCATTATTGCCATCGTAGTTGCTATCGTTACTACGGAAGTGGTTATCTTCAAACGTAAGAAATGGTTCTAGATCACTTGAGTGCGAAGGAGCTTTATTCTGGCTCATCGCCGTTAACTCTTAGGCTTCATCTGGTATTTTGGAATGAGATCGCTTAGTTACTCGAAAGGTACTGATTCATGAGCAAAGCGCAAAAGTATTTGAAGGTCCTCTCTATTCTTGTAATAGTAGTGGCCTCGCTCCAGGTCTTTGTGGGAGCGTTCATCGTTGCACTGCCTTTTATTGCAGAAGTGGAAATGACCATGGAGCTTGATGGGGTGCTCGTTGATGCGCGCAGTTTCGTGGTTATTGCGGGGTCTATGCTTATCCTGCTTTCCATCATTCAGTATGTGATCGCAGCGCTTGGTTTGCGTGGGGCGAAAGACCCTAACAAGATCGGTCCTGTACTGGTTCTGTCTATTGTTGGCTTGCTTTTTGCGTGTTTGAGCATGATCAACCAAGCCTTCGTTGGCTCTGCTGATTCGTCGGCGCTTGTTCCTAATATCGTTAATATTGTCGTTATCGGCAGTGTTCTGATTGCTGCTCTCTTTATCAGGAAGAACCAGGGGAGTTTGGCTGCTGAGGGACCTAAGGATTTCAGCAACCCCAAGAAACTCGGATTCATGCGTTTCCTTGAGGTGTATTACGCGCTCCATATCGTTTTTGCGGTTGTTTCCCTTGTCCTTCTTCATAAAGAGGATTGGGATCTTGATTTCGATATGTGGCTGAACCTTATGGCGGTGGTGTTCGAAGGTATTGCTTTGTGGCTCATTTGGCGCCAGAAGCAATACGGTCGTCAGATCATCATCGGCATGTCTGCCGTGAATATCGTTGTCGGATCGGTGCATAATGCCATTACGGGGGTGTTCGATCCCCTTACGCAGGTGTTCTTGTGCTCGTTCGATATTGTTATCATCCTGTATTTCGCAACGTCTCGTCGTGCCAAGGCGCTTATGGTCCAACCGTTTTCCGTTGAGTCCGCCCAGGCGGAACTCGAAGAGGAAGAGGGTTTCTTCCGTCTCAAGACGTTCGCGTTCTGGCGCAACCTTGCTATCTACTTCTGTGTGTTCTCCGTCGTGGGACACTGGATGGAGGCAGCGTACTGCACGCTTATCAAGTACGGCTTGATTCCCGGTACGTACGATCCAAATTCTCAGATCTGGAGCGATTGGCTGTATCCGTTCATGGTGTACGGTTTTGGTTTCGTTGCTTGCGTTCTGCTGCTGTTCCCTTTGAAGAACTGGCTGCAGGAAAAATTCAAAGGCAACGCGGCTCCTCTGGCGCTTTCGTTCATTGCGAACGCATTGGTTTGCACCGCTATCGAACTGACCATGGGCTTGATGCTCAATACGCCTGCTGGCCCTGATGGCAAGCTTCCCTTGTGGGACTACTCTGACATTCCGCTCAACTTCATGGGCCAGGTGTGCATGCAGAACGCTCTTGCGTTCGGCATGGTCGCAACGCTCATGGTATGGGTCGTATATCCCGGTTTGGAGAAGTTGATCGGGCGCTTACCGCGCGATGTCATGAACATCGTTTTCGTGGGTGTTCTGGTCGGCTTTGCGGTGCTGTACTTCCTGTATTACATTAATGTCCAGCTGCCTGATTTCGGCCCCGTGTCGGTTGACTATGATCTGTCAAGCTCGAGTACTGATGTTGGCTGAGAACAGAGACGATGAAGGACAATTCGAAAAAGAACCGTTCTGCTGAGAGCAATCGTTCGCGCGTTGAAATATCGCACGATGCGGTGGGCCGCGTTGATGGTGTAACGCTGCGCAGCTGGGAGCTTTGGCGTAACCTTGCAGTGTGCTTTTGCGTGTTCTCCGTTGTGGGGCACTGGATGGAGATCCCTTACTGCCTGTTCAACGATCATGTATTCGGCATCGTTGATCCGGAAACGCTCGTATATGACGATCCGATGTATCCGTTTTTGGTGTATGGCATTGGTGCGTGCCTGTGCACGTTGGTTTTCGTGCCTTTGAAAGAATGGCTTGTCCGGCGGTGCGCAACGCTCCTTAATGCTTTGACTATCTTCTTCATGGCATCCGTGCTCATGTGCATGGTGATGGAGCTGGGCATGGGCCTGCTGCTCAATCAGCCAGACGCATCCGGCGTGTATCCGCTTTGGGATAATTCTGAGCTTCCGTTCAATATCTTGGATCAGGCGTGGTTGGTCAACGATATTCTCCTTGGCGTGGTTGCTTCGGTGTATTCATGGATCGTGTGGCCTTTGCTCTCGTTCCTTTTCAGGAAGATTCCCCCTCTTGCGATGAATGTGGGTTCCGTTCTCCTGGTGATCGCTTTCGTTATATTGTGCGTCGTGAAGTTCTCTGCGTAGCCTTGCGGTGGGTCAGGGGCTGATTTGATCGCGTCTGTTCGGGGTGAGCGTACAGGGCCGGTGCACGCTTAAGGCAAGTGGTTTCTCGTTTGAGTACGTTTGCGGATGCTTTAGAGTGGTAAAGTGTAGGTTGCTGTTCGTAGACAGCATACTTGGCCTTTTAAACGGGGAGATACATCGTGGAAATGAAGCTTGAGCAGCTTGAGCAAATTAAAACGCAATTCGAGACTTTGAAAGATCGCTCGCCTTTCTATGCGAAGAAATTCGAAGGCATAGATCTGTCTGACGTGCGAACGCAGGAAGACTTCGAGAAGCTTCCGTTTTCTGAAAAGGCGGATCTGCGCGAAGTGTATCCCTTGGGGCTTGCTGCGGTGCCGGAAGAGAAGATCGTCCGCGTGCATTCTTCTTCGGGCACGACAGGCGTTCCCGTTGTCATTCCCTATACCCAGAAGGACGTGACCGACTGGGCCATTCAGTTCGCACGTTGTTATGAGGTCGCAGGTATTACCAGCCGCGATCGCATTCATATCACTCCTGGATACGGTTTATGGACGGCGGGTATTGGTTTTCAGCTGGGCGCAGAGCGTCTGGGGGCCATGGCGGTTCCACTGGGTCCAGGTAACACCGAAAAGCAGCTGCGTATGATGGAAGATCTGCAATCCACCGTACTGTGCGCGACCAGTTCGTATGCGTTGCTCCTTGCTGAAGAGATCGCCGAGCGCGGCATTCGCGACAAGCTTGCTCTAAAGAAGGGCGTCATCGGTTCTGAGCGTTGGGGCGAGAAGATGCGCCATCGTATTGAGACCGAGCTAGGGATCGAGATCTTCGATATCTATGGCCTGACGGAGATCTACGGTCCAGGCATCGGCATTTCGTGCCACGAACACAATGGCATGCATATCTGGAGCGATTATGTCTATGTTGAAGTAGTCGATCCTAAAACGGGCGCTCCTGTGCCCGATGGAGAGATCGGCGAACTGGTTCTTACGACGCTGCGCAAAGAAGGCGCGCCGCTGATCCGCTATCGCACGCACGATCTGACACGTATCATTCCCGGTGATTGTGCTTGCGGTTTGAAGCATCCGCGCATCGATACGCTGGTTGGTCGTACGGACGATATGTTCAAGGTCAAGGGCGTTAACATGTTCCCCGCTCAGGTAGAGGAAGTCATCGCCGCTACGTCGGGTACATCGTCTGAATACCAGGTGATGATCGAGCACATCATGGGCCGTGACGTGCTGACGGTGCTGTTCGAGACTGCTCTTACGGGCGAAGATCGCGAACGCTGCGAGGCGGAACTGGAGCTCATTTTTAAGGCGAAGATCGGCTGCACTCCTGACGCGAAGGGTGTTCCGCTGGGCGAATTGCCTCGCTCCGAAAAGAAGACGCAGCGCATCTTCGACAGCCGCTACTAAAACACGCAAGGCGCGCGCCCGGGATGACGTATCCTCGGGCGCGCGAACGAAAAAGCCAGGTGCCATTAGAAAAATTTTACGTTCACCTATCGCTATAGTGTGATAAAGTGAGCGACATGATTTTGGAGAACGGACATATCAATGCAGTTAATCAGGCTTCTGATGCCTGTGGTTCTGCTGCGTCCATCGCTTCTCTTTCGGCATGCGTGACGAATGCTCTGTCAGGCTTGTCGGTGGCACAGGCCATGCGTTCGAAATCGCGCGCATGTGCACCACATTCGCTTTATTATTCCTATCGATATTAAAAGCACACGGGTTTCGCTCGGTGCTTTTTTATTTGTGTCTAAGCGCGAAGGTCGTGTGCGCCTCCATCTTGTGTAATCTTCATTCTCTTAACTAAAAGGAGACGTATCGTATGGTCGCAAAAATTTGCATCATCGTTATTTTTATCGGCGTGGTCGTCGGAGTGGGCATTTATGCTCGTCAACATACCAAGAGCGTCGACGGATTCGTCCTTGGTGGGCGAAGCGTTGGTCCATGGCTTTCGGCATTCGCATTCGGAACGAGTTACTTTTCGGCGGTCATCTTCATCGGCTACGCCGGTCAGTTCGGCTGGAAGTACGGTTTGGCGGCGTTCTGGATCGGCATCGGAAACGCTCTCATTGGTTCGCTGCTCGCGTGGTGGGTGCTCGGTCCGCGTACGCGCGAGATCACTCAGCGTTTGAAGGCCACCACGATGTCGGAGTTCTTCGGCAAGCGCTACCACTCGAAGGCTCTGCGCATTGCGTCGGCGGCGATCATCTTCATCTTCCTTATTCCCTATACGGCGAGTGTGTATAACGGCTTGTCGCGCTTGTTCGGCATGGCGTTCGGTTTGCCGTATGAGGCATGCATCATAGGCATGGCCATCGTCACGTGCGTATATGTGGTTCTCGGCGGCTACATGGCAACGGTGCTGAATGACTTTATTCAGGGCATTATCATGCTTATCGGCATCGTGGCAGTCATTGCCGTAGTGCTTTCCGGCCAGGGTGGCTTCTCCGAGGCGATCATTTCCCTTTCGCAGATTCCCGCAGAAGGAACTTCGCTCGAAGGTGCGTTCGTGTCAATGTTCGGTCCGGACCTGTTCAATTTGCTTGGTGTCGTGGTGCTTACGTCGTTGGGTACGTGGGGCTTGCCGCAGATGGTTTCGAAGTTCTACGCTATCAAGTCGGGTCCCGCTATCAAGCAGGGCGCCATCATCTCGACGGTGTTCGCTATCGTAGTGGCAGGAGGCAGCTACTTCCTGGGTGGTTTCAGCCGTCTGTTTGGCGATCAGATAGCCTATGCTCCTAATGGCACGCCCATTTACGACTCCATTATTCCCACTATGCTCAGTGGGCTGCCCGATATTCTGCTGGGTATCGTAGTGGTGCTAGTGCTTTCGGCGTCCATGTCAACATTGTCGTCGCTTGTTTTGACGTCATCTTCATCGCTGACGCTCGACCTTATCAAGGACAACGTAGTTAAATCGATGAGCGAAAAATCGCAGGTGCGCTGGATGCGCGGACTCATCGTGGTGTTCGTTCTCATTTCGGCGGTCATCGCTCTTATTCAGTACACGTCGACCATTACGTTCATTGCGCAGTTGATGAGTATCTCGTGGGGTGCTTTGGCGGGAGCGTTCCTTGGTCCGCTGTTGTGGGGCTTGTACAGCGGCAAGATCTCCAAGGCGGCTGTATGGGTGAGCTTTATCGTTGGCGTGGGCCTGACGGTTTCCAACTTGTTCATCGGCTTTATCGCATCGCCCATCAATTGCGGTGCGCTTGCTATGCTGCTTTCTTTGGTGATCGTGCCGTTAGTGAGCTTGGTAACGCCTTCGGTGCCCTTCGAGGTCAAGCCTCCTTCGCGTGAAGGCGCGATCGACCGCGAGATCGAACGCGACCTGCGAGCCGAAGTTGAGGAAGCGCGCGGGGTGGCGCAGGGTTAGCGTTCCCGGCGGCTTCATGGTCAGCGGGACCGATGTTCGCTTGGTGCGAACCCGTCGTTCGTTCGGCGAGAGTCTATTGATCGATCGTTCGGATCTGTGTGAATACATAGCAAAGATCGAAAGCGGCGGGGCTATCTGGCTCCGCCGCTTTCTGCTGTGTGCGCTTATCGGTATCATAAATAGACAGTGGAAAAACATGTGTGGGTTTTAGCAAAAAATAACCAGCCATTTTCACGTTCGTTACTTTTGGTGAGCGCCGCAGTGTATAGAATGAATACGATTATCTGCTTTTTGCAGCCGAACAACGCACCATGCAAAGACAAGTGCTTTTGCGAAACGAACCATAGGAGCTGCGCGTGCTTAGTCGCTTTAGCGTTAAACGCCCTTATATCATCATAGTCGCCGTCATCATCACGCTTATCTTAGGCGGCGTGTCGGTTTCGAAGATGAAGACCGATCTTCTTCCTGAAATGGACTTGCCTTATCTGGCGGTCATTACCACCGACCCTGGTGCTAGCGCCGAAAAGGTCGAAGCTGAAGTTACTGATGTGCTGGAGGGTTCTCTCTCAACCGTTAGCGGGGTTGCTTCGGTTCAGTCGCAAAGCTCCGATAATTTCTCCATGGTGTTCCTCGAATTTGAGGACGGGACCGACATGGATTCCGCCATGGTAAAGGTGTCGTCGGCGGTGAATGAAGTGTCGTCGCAGCTGCCGGAAACGGCGGGCGATCCGAACTATATGGAAATCAGTATGGACATGATGGCGACGCTCTACGTTGCCGCATCCTATGATGGCCACGACATTTACGACACTACTGAACTGCTCAATGATTCAGTGGTTCCCGCTATCGAGCGCGTTAGCGGCGTGGCTGATGTTTCCATGACGGGCGGGGTCGAGCAGTCGGTCGAGGTCCGCTTGTCCGATAGCAAGATCGAAGATATCAACAATAAATTGCTCAGCAGCGTCAATTCTGAGTTGTATGATGCGAAGAAATCCATCGACGAAGGTGAGGCTCAGCTGGCGAAGGCCGAAAGCGAGCTGGCCACCCAGAAGAGCGCGCTTGAGTCGACGCAACAGCAAACCAGCGATCAGTTGGGTCAGGCGACATCAGCGCTTACATTAGCGGTTTCGGGCAAGACAAGCGAAATCGCCGCCCTGCAGGCGCAGATCGCGGCGCTGCAGGCGCAAGACCCCAGCGGATCGAACCCTACGATACAGCAGAAGATCGCGGCCCTGACTGCTCAAGCCAATACTGCGACGGGTGAACTGACGGCCTATCAGCAGCAGCTTGCTCAGGCGCAGAGCGGCTCCATCACAGCGGCCAGCCAATTCGGTAGCGCGACGGCGCAGATCGCCAGCGCGCAGAGCGCCATCGAATCAAATAAGTCGCAGCTCGTCGATGCCCGTAGCCAGTATGAATCATCGCGTGATCAGGCATTGTCGCAGGCGAACATCGATGCATTGGTCAATAAAGAGACGCTCTCTCAGCTCATCGCGGCGCAGAACTTCTCCATGCCTGCGGGGTATTTGGATAGCGATTCCGATTCGCAATGGTTGGTCCGCGTAGGCGAAGAGCTTACTTCGGTCGACGACCTGAGCGGCCTGCTGCTCACCGAGATCGATGGCGTGGGCGAGATCCGCCTTTCCGATGTGGCTGACATTACGGTGGTCGACAATGTGGGCGACGCGTATACGCGTATCAATAACGCCGACGGAGTCGTGCTGTCTATTTTCAAGAACTCCACCGCATCGACCAGCGAAGTGTCCAAGGCGGTCACTGCCGAATTAAAGAACCTCGAAGAAGATGAGTCCGGTCTTCATCTGACGGTGGTGAGCGACCAGGGTTCGTATATTGATATCTATATCAACACCATCTTCCAATCGCTCATTTTGGGTGCGCTGCTCGCGGTTATCGTGCTCATCATCTTCCTGCGCGATTGGCGCCCAACGCTGATCGTGGCATTTTCTATTCCGTTCTCTATTTTGTGTGCGCTGTTGATGATGTACTTCTCGGGCATCCAGCTCAACATCATGTCGCTTGGCGGTATTTCCCTTGCCATCGGCATGCTGGTGGACAACTCCATCATCGTGCTTGAGAACATCTATCGTTTGCGGGCACGTGGTATTCCGGCCCCGCGGGCGGCTGTCCAGGGTGCCAAGCAGATCACGGGCGCGGTCATTGCTTCGACCCTCACCACTATCTGCGTGTTCCTGCCCATCGTGTTCACGACGGGCATGGTCAATCAGCTGATGCTCCCATTCGCGTTGACGATCGCCTATGTGCTGACGGCTTCGCTTGTCGTGGCACTGACGTTGGTGCCCAGCGTGTCATCGTTCTTATTCAAGAACAACATGCCCAAACGCATCAAATGGTTCGAGCGTCTACAAACGGCATACGCGCGTTCACTCGGGTTCTTCCTGCGCCATAAGGTGATCCCGCTTCTCACGGCGACGGTGCTGTTCATTGTTGCGGTCGTCGGCGTGGCGAACATGGGCATTACCATGATCCCAAGCATGACTGCGAAGACCATCAGTGTGATGGCCACCCTGCCTGAAGGGGTGGACAAGGATACTGCCTATCAGACGGCTGACAAGATCATGGATGCGACGCTTTCGATCGATGGCGTTGAATCAGTTAGCGGTATGGATGGTTCTGCTACGGCTTCGATGGTGTCGAGCGCAGCATCGAGCGCTTCAGATAGCAATGTGATGCATGAATCGTTCGCGTTCTATATTCAGACTTCCGATGCGGTCACTACCGAGGGCCAAGTATTCGCTATCGTCGATCAGCTTGAGGAAAAGACGGCGGGTCTTGATTGCGAATTAGTGAGCGATGCGAGCTCCTCCGACGCTATGAGCTCTATGGTGGGTAGTGGCTTGTCGCTCACGGTGAAGGGTCCTGAGCAGGATGAATTAGTGCGCCTGAGCGAAGATATCATGGGCATCGTCGATGGTGTTGAGGGATATATCGAAATTGAGAACGGCATGGAAGACGCCAGCACCGAACTCAATTTGGTGATTAATCGAGACGAGCTGACCAAGGCAGGCTATACCGTCGCACAACTCTACAGCGATCTGTCGGCAAAGCTTTCCACTGAGGTCGAGGTAACGCAGGTAACCATCGATGGGCGCGCGATGGATGTCGCTATCATCGACGAGACGGATCCTGTTACGGTGGATAACCTACTCGACGCAGAAATAGATATCACCGATCAGCAGACGGGCGAAACAAAGACCCATTCGTTAAGTGATTTCGCGACGGTCGAAGAAAGCAAAGCCGCTCAGACCATCATGCACATCGATTCGACCCGCGCCATGACGGTAACGGCAGAAGTGGAAGAGGGCTACAACAACGCTCTACTTGCGCGCGATTTGCAGACGCAGCTCGACGCGTACGAGCTTCCTGAAGGCTATTCGATCGAGACATCAGGTGAGCTTGAGAACATCGATACTATGCTCAGCGAAATGCTGCTTTTGCTGATATTGGGCTTCGTGCTCATCTATCTAGTCATGATGGCTCAGTTCCAAGGGCTATTATCGCCTTTCATCATCATTCTTACTGTTCCGCTTGCCTTCACGGGTGGTTTGTTCGGACTGATATGTGTGGGCGAACAGTTGAGCATGCTGTCGATGATGGGCTTTGCGGTGCTTATGGGTACGGTAGTGAATAACGGCATCGTGTTCGTGGATTACGTCAATCAGCTGCGTCGTGGCGGTCTTGATAAACGCAATGCGCTGATCGCAGCCGGCCGAACCCGTATGCGTCCTATCATGATGACCGCCCTCACGACCATCTTGGCGATGTTGCCGCTTATCTTCAGTGATGCGATCGGTTCGTCGATGGAGCGCGGCATGGCCGCGGTAGTGGTGGGCGGATTGTTGTACGCTACTTTCATGACCTTGTATGTGGTACCGGTTATGTATGACATCCTGTATCGCCGTGTACCGTATGAAGTCGACCTGGGCGATGAGAGCATCGACGAGGATCCGGGTGATGCTCAGGCATACCTGGAGGCATTGCAGGGTTTTCAGGCGGCGGCTGATGTGCGTCGTCATGCAATGGCGAGCGCGGGTTCCGAGGCAGGAGAAAGCACTGGTGTTCCGAGCCAAGCGACGAGCCCGATCGTTCCTCTCAACGATGAGGGGTCTCGCGGTAAGGGTAAGAAGATTCGAGGAAGATTCCGCAAGTGATAAGTGAACGAATTCGCATATTTGTTAAGTCTGCCGTGCTTATGCTCACGGGCCTGTTGTGCGTGAGCATGCTTTCGGGTTGCATAGCTCAGCCAGAGCCAGAACCGACAGAAGAAGTTCAGTTCGAAGTGCGCGATGCTGAAGTTCAGGAGCCTCAGCCGCCAAGTTCAGATGAACTTCGTGCGAAACTTGATCTGACCGAGGATTACCGGGCTAGTTTCGATCATGGTCCGAAGGGTTCCGAATACCAGAAGTACATCGTGCTGCACGATACTGAAGGCGAAGGCAGTGCTTCCGGTGTTGTTGATTACTGGGATAGTAACGGCGCGGGTGTGGCGGCTCATTTCGTTATCGATAAAGATGGCGGCATCACGCAGTGCGTCCCGCTTGATTCGATCGCCCACCATGCGGGGTATGGCGATACGGGCCATAACGAATCGTATGGGGTAGTGGATGAATCTCGAGACGATAAGGTGGGTACGACCGGGCCACTCACTTACGCGAAAGATTACGGAATGAATTCTTATTCGGTGGGCATCGAAATGGTCCACGTTGGTGGTTCGGGTGATTATCCGACCGCACAGCTCGAATCGCTTGATGCGCTCATCGCCTACATTGATGCGTATTATGGCTTTGAAAGCGAGATCATCGACCACAAGGCTTGGCGCACCGGCAATTCCGATACGTCAAAGGAATTCGCATCGTATTTAGCGAATTACCAGGACCACCGTAGCTATAAGCAGGTCTGATCAGAGGGCCTGCAAGAGAACTCGACCGGGTGCTTCGTTTGGAATGCGCATACTAATGGAGTGGCGTGCGAGCATAACGCATGGTGTGTGGACGCAATACATGGCGCACAGGCGCAAAGACTGCGGATGCGATGCATGGCGCACAGGCGCAAAGACTGCGGATGCGATGCATGGCGCACAGGCGTAAAGACTACGAACGCAACACAGCCGTGTTTGTGGGATATGCGGCTGTCGCTTGCCATCTAGGAGTTCTGAGGCGCGTTGCTTTCATCGATCGTCGGGTCTTCGGCATCCTGAGCCACTAGGTTCTTGCGGGCGCAGCGGATGACCATGATCGAACAGATCAGTGCCGCGATGGAACAGATGCCCAGAATCGCGAATATCTGCGGAAAAGCCGCGGTGCCTTGAGTGTCGATCATGACACCGAACCACGTATGGATAAAGGTGTCGGGCAAACGGCCAATGATGGACGCAAGACCAGTTGCAGTACCGAACACGTATACGGGAACGTGTGTTTCGGCAAGCTGACCAGAGCCAATGCCATAGAGGCCATTCGCAATGAACGAAAAGATGCAAAGTACCACAATGCCCGCTATCAACATGCTGGGATCATGCGGCAAGAATATCAGGCCGAGCAGGCACACCACAATCAGAATTGCGCCAACGATGATGACCTTCGAGGGCGATTTCGTCTTGCCGGCGATCCACCCGAACAAGGGGGCGGAAATCATGGTCATACCCATGGTACGGATGGTCGATATTACGGTTGCAAGAAGCACGGGTGCTGCCAAGCACATGGTCATGTACGGCGTGGTGAAGGTGGAGCCCTGAAAGACGAAGTACACAAAGAACATTGCGAGCGATGCCCACCAAACGCCAGGGTTCTTCAGGGCGGTGCCGATACCCTTGAAACTAAAGGTTTCGCTCATGCCGTCACCCAATTCGCCCTTGAAGCGGGGAATGATAAGGAACGCAATGACAGCCAAAGCAAGCTGAATGGCAGTGTTGACCAACAGGAGGGTCTGTATGCCAAGGGCAGCAGAGGCGAACATGGAAACAATGGGGATGGCGATGACGCCAAGAACCAAGCCGGCTGCACCGAAAATGCCATAGGAATAGCCGATCTTCTTTGAGTATTCTTCTTCGGAGCAAATGAGGCGGACCAGCTTAAAGCGCGTGCCCCACCAGATAAGGATCGAGAAGATGGCGTAGCAGAAGAACACGGCCAACAAGACATTGTACGTGGGAAGGAAGGAATATATCAGCGTAAGCAGTGCGGTTCCCAGATAGCCGACCCACGAAAGCGTGCGAACCGATACCTTGTCGGCCACAATGCCAGAGAAGAAATAGAAGATGGTCGCGGCGACTGCATATACCGTGACGAGCGTTCCTAGCTGTTCGTTGGTGCAGTTGAGGGCTTGCATGAGCGGATCGTAAAAGACCGTCTTCAGGTAAATCGGCGTGTAGATGGCCGAAGAGCCAACACTTACCAGAATGAGAAGCGCCAGACGATGACGTTTTGATAGTTCGGAATAGTGCTTTTCGGTGTTCAGAGATTCGCGCAGACCCATAGCAGTTCCTCCTCCATGGGCGAAAGTCCGGCTGAGGATAAAAACGTCCATGCCCGCGGTGATGCGTGGCTTGGAATAACATGTTCAACCGGTATCTTCATTATACCCAAAGAACCTCTGGCCCCTCATACTGACCGATTGATAATAGCTATAGTGCGACGTCGTAAGCGTACAGAATGAAATAAAGCCCCGTATCTGGACTGCTCTCGCTCCTGTTTCTGAAGAATGGGAGCATCCAGTTTACGGGGCTTTAAGTGATCGATAGTAGTAGTGGATCGAATGAACTAGTGCTGGTTCACGATCTGGTTAAGACGGATGTTGAAGCCTAGTTCGGCATTGACCAGGTCGAACGCGGCATCGATGGCCTTGTCCATGTCGTAGTACTTGTAACCACCAAGGCGACCTGCGAACACTACGTTGCCTTCCTGCTTGGAGAGTTCGACGTACTGTTCGTAAAGCGCAGTGTTGCGCTCGTCATTGATGGGGTAGTAGGGCTCGTCGCCTGGCTTCCAGTCGGCGGGGTATTCACGCGTGATGATGGAGACGGGAATATCGTCTCCGGCAGCATCTTTGCCGAACTCGAAATGCTTATGCTCGATAATGCGCGTCCAGGGTACTTCGTGGGATGTGTAGTTCACTACCGCATTGCCCTGCCAGTTCTCGCTCTCGACCAATTCGGATTCAAAGCGCAGCGAACGGTATTCCAGGTTGCCCAGCTTGTAGTCGTAGAACTCGTCGATAGGTCCGCAGTAGATGATGCGATCGGCAATGCCTTCGTTCTCTGCGATGAAGGAGCGGTATTCGGTGTTGAGTAGGATCTCGGTGTGGCCGAACATGCGCTCGACCATAGCGGTGTAGCCGCCCATAGGGATGCCCTGCCAACGGTCGTTGAAGTAGTTGTTGTCGTAGATGAAGCGAACGGGCAGACGCTTGATGATGGAAGCGGGGAGCTCCTTACAATCGCGACCCCATTGCTTTTCGGTGTATTCCTTGACCAGCTTTTCAAAGATGTCGCGGCCTACGAGCGAAAGAGCCTGCTCTTCGAGGTTCTGAGGATCAGTGATGCCTTCGGTGGCTTTCTGCTCTTCGATCTTGGCTCGCGCCTCTTCTGGTGTGCGGACGCCCCACATCTTCGAGAAGGTGTTCATGTTGAAGGGGAGGTTGTACAGTTCATCGTGGAAACGAGCGACCGGCGAATTAACGTAGTTATTGAATTCGGCGAACTGATTGACGTAGTCCCATACCGATTTGATCGAGGTGTGGAAAATATGGGCGCCATATACATGGACGTTGATGCCCTGCTCGGTCGCGGTGTGGATGTTGCCGGCAATATGGTCTCGGCGATCGATGACCAAGCAGGTCTTGCCAAGGCGGTGCGCTTCGTGGGCGAAAACGGCAGCGGTGATGCCGGCACCCACGATCAGATAATCGTAATGATCGTGCTGCATGAAAGATATGCCTTTCTGTGAAGCTATAGGTAATTGTGCTCTATTGTAGCCCAAGCGCAGACACAAAGCAGCGCCCCGCGTAGACATGAAGCGCCCGCTCCGGAAGCAAAGTGGCGCCCAGAGCGCAACGCGGCGCCCTAGATGTGGAACGGCAGTGCCCCAGACGCAGGGCGGCCTCTGACAAGTAGCGCCTTCGGACGCAGAACGGCACATCCCCCCCCGTAGACGCAAAGCAGCCCCCGGAAACAAAGCAGCGCCCCTCTTGGGAGGGGCGCTGGCATGAAGGTTGCGTTGTAGATGCGTGTTAGTCCTGCTTCACCACTAGAACGTCGCAACGCAGGTTGCGGATAAGGTAGGTGGAAACACTACCGACGAATACATAGGTGATGTTGGATAGACCACGCTCGCCACAAATGACGATGTCGGGCTCAAAAGGCTTGATCATCAGGTTGTGGATGGTTTCCTGGATGCGGCCGACTTTCACTACGACTTCGACCGAAGGAATGTTGGGATTGTTGCGCGCATCGGTAAGAATGTCGCCGAGCGAATCCTCAAGGCGCTTCTGGATGGTAGCGGCAAGTTCTTGATAGTCGGTACCGGTCAGCGAATCGGGAACCGAATCGATAACGTGGCCGAGCATGAGTTCGGCGTGGTTGAGCGCAGCGATCTGGATCGCGCGCTGAGCTACTTCCTCTTGAGTGCTTCCGCCATCAAGAGCTGCAAATACGCGATTGTATTGCTTCATTGATATCGCCCCTCTTTCTCCTGCGGTCTCCAGCGCAGGATAATAGCTTCAGGGCCCCAAACTGCCCTGTTCTAACCCGCTTTTATTCTAGCATCGTTTAGGGCAGATAAAAATGGAGACTCGCCATACAGATGACAAGTATTTTGTCGTGCGGGTGCCTAAATGACCTGGAAATGAGCATGGTTTGGATGCCGCTCGCTTGGGTGGTCGACTGGTCGAGTGCTTGAGCGGTCGTCGTTAGATGTTCGATTGGTTGCCGCTAACCACTCAGTCGGTCAACCGAGCAATATCTTCCACTCGGCTTTTCGGCCCATCAATCAGCTACCCGGTTGGCCGAGCGCTCTGCCAATTATTCGCCAAGCCTATCAACCGAGTATTTCGGCAACGTTCGTTCTTGGATGAAATCGCAAAGAACGATACACTGAATAAGCTTGTATCTTCTATGTGAATACAGGTAAAAATGAAGTGTATACATGCGTCTTCCTCCAAAAGGTTTTGATGCAATGAGAGGGGCGCGTAAGACGGTCGAGCGCGCGGTGTTTTCGGAAGGATCTGGTCATGGCGGACAAAGTTGCTGTCCTTATTCCTTGTTACAACGAGGCGGTTACCATCGGTAAGGTGATCGATGATTTCAAACGAGTTCTTCCCGATGCGGATATCTACGTGTACGACAACAATTCCAAGGATGGCACGTCCGAAATCGCTCGCAATCATGGCGCTATCGTTAAGTTCGAGGGGCGTCAGGGCAAGGGCAATGTAGTACGCAGCATGTTCCGTGATATCGAAGCGGATTACTACATCATGGTTGACGGCGATGACACCTATCCCGCCGAAGCTGCTCCCGATCTGTTGGCGCCGCTTATGGCCGACGAGGCCGACATGACGGTGGGGGACCGCCTGTCGAACGGTTCGTACGGCGAAGAGAACGATCGTGCGTTCCATGGGTTCGGCAACGACTTGGTCCGTTGGCTCATCAAGCACATTTACGGCTATGCGTTCGATGACGTGATGACGGGCTATCGTTCCTTTAACCGCGTATTCGTGAAAACGATGCCGGTGCTTTCGGAGGGCTTTCAGATCGAGACGGAGATCTCCATCCACGCGGTTGATAAACGTTGGCGCATCAAGGATGTGCCGATCGATTATCGCGATCGCCCCGAAGGAAGTTTCTCGAAGCTTTCCACCTTTGGCGACGGCGCTAAGGTGCTCAAGGCCATCACGGCGTTGTTCAAGGATTATCGCCCATTGGCGTTCTTCGGGTGGCTTGCGCTGCTGTTCGTGATCTTGGCCATTATTTTCGCGGTTCCCGTGTTACTCGAGTACATTCAGACTGGGTTGGTACCACGTATTCCGACCATGCTCGCTTCGATCGCGTTGGCGGGTTGCGGTGCGCTGTCGGTTGCCACGGGTCTGGTGCTCGATACGGTGGCGAACAGCAATCGTCGTCAGTGGGAGCTGGAAGTATACAAAGCAAACGGCGGATTCTATTCCAAGCACGAATAGGGCAAGTGGCTCGCTGGTTGGCGTGGTAGATGCTTGCAAGGCAGCTTCCTGTAAGGCAGCTGCTCGTTTTCCCAAAAAACGGGGTCCCTTGGTCAAGAATCAACGTTTCGACAGGGCTGTTCTCCGGCTTCCCCTTCGAAGTGGTCAAAAATCAACGGTTCGACAGGATTTAGGGCATTTTTCTACCCAGAGTCACCCGTCTGCACCGTCGAAACATCGATCTTTGACCAAGGGGGCCTCGAAAACTGCACAAAACGCATTTCGGAAGGCAGGAAACAACTGAATGGGGCTTTCGTGAGGAAGAAAGTGCCCTGAATGTGATTTGGCTCAGCGGGGGATGCGGACTAGTGCAGCGAGGCAAACTTCGTAGTTGAGTGCTCTGCGCCTGTCGCCCCGTTCCCGAATGCAGAACACCCCGACCCTGAAAAGTTCAGGAACCGGGGTGTTGCCATGCGAAACGTATGATCTACACCATGAATTTGTAGACCGCCTGGGTGTATGCCACGGGGTCGTCGATAGGCAATCCTTCAGTGATAAGCGCCTGGTCGTAAAGGACGCGTGCATAAGACGCGACTTTTTCATCATCCTTATCCTCGAAGGCCTTCTTTAGGGCGGCGAACACAGGATGCTGTGCATTCAATTCAAGTACACGGTCGCTTTTTACCTGGTCTCCATCGGGGCCAGAAGCAAGGATCTTCTCCATTTCAAGCGTGATGGGGCCCTCTGCGGTGACGCAAGAGGGGGTGTCGGAGAGGCGCGCGGAAATAGCAACGCGCTTCACCTTGTTGTCGAGCGCATCCCTCATGGCGGCGAACAGATCTTCGTTCTCCTTGGTGATGGCCTCTGCAGCGCTCTTTTCGTCCTCGGTCTCAAGGCCAAGATCGCCACCAGCGACGTTCTTGAACTGCTTTTCCTGGTATTCGTTCATGGACATGAGGCAGAACTCGTCAACATCCTGCGGGCACAGCAGCACATCGAAGCCCTTGCCCAGGATCGTGTTGACGATAGGGCGATGAGCCAGGCGGTCGACCGATTCGCCCGCGGCATAGAAGATCGCATCCTGGTTCTCGGGCATGGCCTCGAGGTATTCCTTTAGGGTGACCATCTTCTTTTCCTTTGCGGAATAGTATAGAAGCAGATCTGCTAGCGCATCTTTCTTCATGCCGTAGCTGGCGTAAATGCCGTACTTCAGATTGCGCCCGAAGTTCTCGAAGAACGCCTCGTAGGTCTCACGTTCGTTGTCACGCATTTTGCTCAGTTCGCTGGTGATCTTCTTTTCCAGCTTGTTGGCGATGGCACGCAGTTGATTGTTGTGCTGCAGGGTCTCGCGCGAAATGTTGAGCGTAAGATCCTGGCTGTCCACAACACCACGCACGAAGCTGAAGTGGTCGGGCAGCAGCTCAGCGCATTTTTCTTGGATGAGCACGTTGGAGCTGTAGAGCGCCAGACCCTTTTCAAAGTCCTTGCTGTAGAAATCGTAGGGCGCACGGCTGGGAATGAACAGCAGTGCATCATAGGAAAGCGCACCTTCGGCATGAACCGAAATGGAGCGAATGGGGTCGGAGAAGTCGTGGAAATCGCTCTTGTAGAAGTTGTTGTATTCTTCATCGGTCACTTCCGATTTGCGGCGCTTCCAGATAGGGATCATCGAATTGATGGTCTGTGTTTCGCGCACGGTCTCGAACTCGGGAACATAGTCATCGCCGGCATCTTCGGGCTTGGGCAGGGGTGTGCGCGTCTCAACTTCCATGCGGACGGGGTAGCGCACATAATTGCTGTACTGCCTGATGAGTGCCTGCAGTTCGTACTGATCGAGGAACGTGTCGTAGTCTTCCTCATCAGTGTTGTCCTTCAGGAACAGCGTGATATAGGTACCGTGGCCATTCGCCAGCAGAGCTGCCTGTTCGGGCGCTGCTTCCGTAACGGTGTAGCCTTCGATGCCGTCGCTTTCCCATACCCAGGTCTCGTCGCTGCCATAGGAGCGTGAAACGACCTGGACCTTCTTGGCAACCATGAACGAAGAATAGAATCCGACGCCGAACTGACCGATGATGTCGACGTCGTCGCCTTGCGAATCGGCGTTCTCGGTCTTGAACTCAAGGCTGCCAGAATGGGCGATAGTGCCCAGATTGGTTTCCAATTCGTCCTTGGTCATGCCCAGGCCAGTATCGGAAACGGCGATGGTGCGGGCATCTTTATCGAAGGCAACATGGATTTCCAGATCGTCTTTGCCGATGGTGATGGACTGATCGGTCAGGCTCTTGAAGTACAGCTTGTCCACCGCGTCGGATGCGTTGGATATGAGCTCGCGGAGGAAGATCTCCTTGTTGGTGTAGATGGAGTTGATCATCAGGTCGAGGAGCTTTTTGCTCTCGGTTTTGAATTTGCGCATGAAGCAGATCCTTCTTTCAGGGCCGGTATGCGATCCAGGGATGCCGGCGAACGCTCGGGGATACAAATTAGCACTCTCAACTTGAGAGTGCTAACCTTCATTCTAGTGAGCGAAAAGGGGCTGTCAAGCCAACGGCCGGCCCCTTCACGAGTGCTTCATGTTGTATACAGCTCACGGCTCCTCTCCCCCTTTGGCGAACGCCTCGAGACGTTTCCGACGCCGCCTTTTCAGAAGGCTATTCAAAGGCTTAGCCCCCGATGCGCGAGCAGGGACTTGGGGACAAGGCGACCGATGCGTCGCGTTGTTTTCGCTAAGCCCCTTTAGCCTTCTGAAAAGGCGAATCAGCGGAGGTCGTCTCGAGGCGTTCGCCAAAGGGGGAGAGGAGCCCATGTGGCTGTAATCGTGGCGGGTGCGGTCGCAGCAGTCTGCGTGGGCCAGAGCGCGAGCCTTAGCGCTGTGAGCAGAGTGGCGCCCCACATGGAGCGCCACTTGGTGAACCACTATAACGTGCGGGATTTCGCGGTAGCATCGCGCAGAGCGCGGATGACGGTGCCGCGGAACGCGTGTTCTTCGAGCGACTGTACGCCTACGATGGTGGAACCCGACGGAGAAGTGACCTGGTCCTTCAGCTCGCCAGGATGCTTTCCGGTTTCCAGCACCATCTTGGCGGACCCCATAACGGCCTGCGCTGCGATCTGGTAGGCCTGCTGACGGGTAAGGCCTTCGGCCACACCGGCATCGGCGATGGCCTCAATGAACATATAAGTATATGCCGGCGTGCATCCGCCTACGGTGGCGGAAACATCAAGGAGCGTTTCCTTCAGTTCGACCGCCGAACCGAACGATTCAAGGAGCGAAACCACGTAAGCGACTTCGTCGGTGGAAACGAGCTCGTTGGCGTGATAGGCGGTAAGACCCTCGCCGACCAGCGCAGGCGTGTTGGGCGCCGTGCGGATGATCTTGGTGGGCTTGCCGAACTGATCGGTGAGCCACTGGATGGTCTTGCCGGGCGCGATGGTGACGATGATTTGATCGTCGCGAACGCTATCCTTGATTTCGGCGATGATCTGTTCGTACTGATAAGGCTTCACGCTCAAGAAAATGGCGTCGCTATTGCTGACGACGGTGGCATTACAGGTGGAAACCGAAATGCCCAGTTCTTCGGCAGAGGCTTTCGCGTGCGCTTCGGTGGCGTTCGATGCGCAGATGTCATTTGCGGGAACAAGGTTGCTCGAAAGAACCCCTTTGATGATGGCTTTTGCCATGTTGCCGCATCCAATAAACCCCAGTTTCATGGTATCCCTCCATACGATGTCGGCGATGATAGTAATAGCTCTTAGTGTAGTTGAGTATTCGCTAAAAGTAAGCCCGAATAAGGAATCAGCACACCGCATGACCTTTCGCTTCGCTCGCTTGTCATTATGGTTGTCAGGGGTGCTCTTGAGCGCGTAAGCTGTAGGTGCGGCTTGTGCGCGGAACTTATGCGCCTGAGGTGTTCGGGCGAACGAAGAGAAGCAGGTCGCGTATCAAGCAACGAGCGTATGGAAGATGTGACGAAATCAACAGGAAGAGAAGGGCATGCGATGGTATCAGCGATAACGGGACGAAATTGGCAACTGATCATAGCGGGGGTTCTTCTGGCGGTGTTCGGAGTGGTGGCTCTGGTGTTTCCTGGGCTCACGTTGGCTTCGATGGCGTTCATGGTGGGTGCCGCGTTCCTCTTTTCGGGTATCGTGAACATCGTTACGTATTTGCGCGATCGCGATTCGCTTGACCTTTCGGGTTACGTGTTGGCGTATGGCATCGTTGACGTGTTGGTCGGCTTGATGTTCTTGGTGCATCCCGTTGTATTTTCGGTCGTGCTTCCGTGGGTGGCCGGTCTGTTCGTCATCGTGTTCGCTATTTATGAAATAGCAGGTTCGTTCGCGGTCCGCCGAGGCGGGTTCTCGCTGTGGGGATGGATCTTGGTATCGGGTATTGCATCGCTGTTGATCGGCGTATCGTTCTATATTTGGCCCGAAATGCTGGCTCTGTACGTGGGTCTTTTCGCCCTGTTGCGCGGTGCATCGCTTGTCATATTGGGTGCTAACGCCGAAAGGTTTGTCTAAAAGGCGCACGGGAAAACTTCTCCGGTTTGCTCCGAGGGGGATTGATAGCGCACCACTCGCCGCAGACCACGCCCTTCTTGTGCGTGCATGTCACTGTCTGCCTCTGACCTCTCCTATAATTTACGCAGCAATTATTCGTGTCCGCGTGAATCGAACGAGCATGCGGCAAATCAAGGAGTATGCATGGAAGGCTTCGAATTGATCTCTACAGGAGCGTGGTCTATTTTGCCGCCGCTTCTAGCGCTTGGCCTGGCGCTCATCACCAAAGAGGTGTATTCTTCCCTGCTCCTTGGCGTGTTTTCGGGATTGATCATCTACGAATTCATGCTTGAGGGGGCTGGCGTAGAACAGCTGATCACGGCGTTTACCATGATTCCGCAGGTCATGGCGGAACAGATCGCGTCAAACGGTGCGCTCATCTTGTTCTTGGCCCTATTAGGGGCATTAGTGGTCGTGGTCGCCGTCGCGGGCGGTTCACGCGCGTATGCCGAATGGGCGGCGAAGCGCATTAAGAGCGCACGCATGGCTTCGGTCATGACCGCTGTCTTGGGTATCGTGGTGTTCGTCGACGACTACTTTAACTGTCTTACGGTCGGTGCGGTCATGAGTCCTGTGACCGACAAGTTCCGCGTAAGCCACGAAAAGCTGGCGTGGATCATCGACTCCACCGCAGCACCTGTGTGCATTATCGCCCCGGTTTCGTCATGGGCGGTCGCGGTCGGTGGTTATCTGGGCGAAGACGGCTTCAACACGTTCGTCGCATCCATCCCGTATAACTTCTACGCACTGCTTACCATCTTGTTCGTGTTCGCGATGTGCATCTTCGGCAAGGATTTCTTCTCGATGGGCAAGGCCCAACGTGCCTGCGAAGAGCGCGAGTACGCGTCTGTTGTTAGGTCCAATTCCGCTCTTGAAGCAATCGCAACGGCAGGTATGCCCGCAAGCGAAGATTCGGTCGAAACCGTTGTAACTGAACAGTCTGACTTGCAGGGTGCGTCAAAGGCGGTTGAGGAATACAAAGGCCTTCCCGTATCGGACAAGGGTAAGGTATACGACCTGATCGTGCCTATCCTGGTGCTGATCGTGTTCTCGATCATTGGCATGCTGTATGTGGGCGATTTCTTCTCAGGCACTGATTTCGCGACGGCTATCGGCGTCGATCCGGTCACTGGTTTGTGTATCGGTTCTGTCGTGGCGCTGGTCGTTGCTATGGGCATGTTCATTCCCCGCAAGCTGACCACGCTCGTCGGCTTCACGGAAGGTGCATCCGAAGGCGTTCGTTCGATGGTGGGCGCCATTATGATCTTGGTGCTGGCGTGGAGCTTGGGCGGATGCTGTCGCTATATGCTTGGTACGGGTGAATTCGTATCGTCGTTCCTCACTTCCGTTGGCTTCGAGCTGGCATTGTTGCCCGCGGTCATTTTCGTGGTCGCTGGGTTCATTGGCTTTGCCATGGGTACCTCCTGGGGCACCATCGCGCTCATCCTGCCTATCGTGGTCGGCGTGTTCCCCGAAAACGATCCGCTGTTCTTGGTCACGGTTGGCGCAACGCTTGCAGGTGCGGTATATGGCGATCACTCTTCGCCCATTTCCGACACGACCATCTTGTCCTCTGCTGGTGCGAATTGTAACCACCTGCGTCACGTGGCAACGCAGCTTCCCTACGCAACATTAATAGCGGCAGTTTGCTTGATCGCCTACCTGGTCGCTGGCTTTACGGGTTCGCCTTGGCCGTCATTGATCGGTGGCATCGTAGTGGTCATCGTTGTTGTGCTTGCATCGCGCCTTTTCGCAGGGAAAAAGCAAGCGTAGCTCGACGAACGCAACTCGTGCGAAACTACTCTAAAACGCGGCCTTCTTCGGGGGGGCCGCGTTTTTTTCGACCGTCATTCGCGACAGGGGGGATTTCGTTCGAAAAGCCTCCGATAAGCCGAATTTTCTTGGCGTATGTAGGAGGTTTATTGGTAAGTTCTTCATGAGACATAATGTGTGGTGTACGACGCGTGAAGGCTGCATTTAGGCGGAAAGTCGTACAAAAGCAAAGGAGCGCCTCCGTGGCAAAACGAATCGTTATATGGATGCTCGCTTTTGTGCTGGCATGTGGGTCCATGCCACTAGTGGCTCTCGCAAGTCCTAATATGCACAATGGTTCCGAAGCATCTGCTCTCGCGTCTTCATTTGACCCGCGTGATCAAGGTCTGACCACTTTAGTAAGAAACCAAGGGTCAACTGATCTGTGTGGATCGTTCGCCTCAATGGCATCATTGGAAACTTCGTTGGTCTACGATGGCGTGGCTTCTGATGATTTGAAGATCCAGGGTCTTTCTCCCTATCAGACGGCTTTCTTCGCCCGGGTGGGTGACGAAGAGCGCGAGGCATCGGGTTCCTTGCTTTCGCCTGCTGAGCCTTACGTGGGTGGCATTACCCCGTTCGTTATCGCGGGGAGCCTTGCTGCTGGCAAGGGGGCGGCGATAACGCAAGAATACGTAACGGATTGGGAGAACGAAGATATCGATGAATCGCTGCGCTATGAAAGTGATGTTCGTCTGAGTGATACGGTGTTCCTGGGTGATGCTGGCTCTGGCCAATGGGAGCAACTCGAAGATAGTGATGTGCGTATGGCGGCAAAGCGTACGATCGTCGAGGGGGCACCTGTTGTCGCCGAGTTCTGCAGCGATATAAGACATGGTAACTTCCATGAAGGAACGACGAGCTACTATACCGCACCAGATATTATCGGGACCTCTGCCGATCATTATGTCGCCATTGTGGGTTGGGATGACACCTATTCGCGGGATAACTTCAATGCCACCATGCAGCCTGAGCACGACGGTGCATGGCTGGTGAAGAACTCCTGGGGAAACTGGTGGGGCATAGATGGTTACTGTTGGATCTCGTATGAGGATGCTACGCTGGAGCTACAGGCGGCGCTGATCGGTGAATTACCTCGCGAAAATGAGCAGATCTACCAATATGACGAAATTGGCTGGTCGAAATCGATGTCAGTAGGTGGCACGACGGGGTGGGCGGCGCACGTGTTCGTGAGTGAGCGCGATGAAACCTTGGATCGGGTGCAGTTCTGTACGACGGGTGTGAATACCGCCTATACCGTAGAGATATATCGTGGGGCGATGAATGCAGAACCATGCGCGGGTGAATTGGTGTCCACTACGTCGGGTGTGCGTGAGTTTCCTGGGTATGTAACGGTGGAACTTGAACAGGCAGTGGAGCTCGCAGTGGGCGAATCGTTCTCTGTGGTGGTGCGCCTTGACAACGAGCGCTACGGGTATCCGATTGCGGTAGAGGCATACACGCCCGATCCTGAGAGTGCGGCAATGGGGCTTGAGCCTACTTATATGGGAAGTGACAATGACGGAAAGCGCGAAGTGAGTTGGGTCTCCGCTGATGGAATTACGTGGGAGGATCCTGTGGGATATGGGCGCGTTCTTGCGTCGACCGAAGGAGATGACGGAGACGCGGCAGGTGCGGGACTTAAGGATGATAACTCGGTAAAGAGCACCAGCGCGACTGCGGGCTCGATCGAGGAAGGCTCGAGCCGCTCATACGTCACGAACGTATGCATTAAGGCGCTTACGGTGCCGCGCGATGCAGACGATACGCCCACTGACCCCGTTGTTCCCACTGATCCCGAAATCCCTGCTGATCCCGAAGGTTCCGATGTGGTCGAGCCGAACCCCGACCAAAGTTCGCACGAGGGCTCTTACCGGTCAAGCGCGCATGACCTGGCTGACACGAGCGATCCGCTTGTAATGGCATTGCCTATACTTGCGGGAGTTGCAGTAGTGGCTGCCTTCGTTGCGTTAGGAGCTGTACTGGCTCGAAAGCGCCGCGCAGCACATCGTTCGCGTAATCGCGAACGATAAGTTCCAGCCACCCTGCATTTTGTTTCTTTTGTTACATTTCTACGAGAGGGTGGTTGTCAGCGAGGTCCATTTGCTTACAATCTAATGTGCTCAACAGTGCTTACGTGCCGGGGAGCGCCCCTTTCGGGCTTGATGTGGATCTATCGGGCAAGATTCTATAGGTTCGGCATCGGAGGAATAACACTTGATGGAAGGACATTACTTGAAGGTTCGAAAATCGAAACCTCACAGTAACTAACCTTCGACCTCCTTCATTTACGCGATTTCTCGCAGGTGTCGGTGGTCGAAGGGAGGCCACGACACGATAAGACCATTTACTCAGCATGCCTTTGTCGGTATCAGGTTGCTTTGCGTTGGTAACGCTGCCTTGTCGCCAAGGGAATCCTGGGCCAATGGTCTTGCTGGGAGAATCATATGCTCTATTTATCACAGATGTTGGGTGAGCCAGTGGTGGATGCCAATGGCGAAAAGATCGGCTCCATTTCCGATCTTGCCATCCAGACGGGCGAAGTGTTTCCACGCATCACCAGTTTGGCGTTCTTGGGACCGGGCAAAACGCCCTTCATGATCTCATGGCGTAAATATGTGGATAGCTTCACCGAAGAGGGCCTTCGCTTGAAGGTGGATCGCACGGCTATTCGCTTCAGCTATTTGCAGCCTGCCGAAGTGCTGCTCGCGCGCGATCTACTCAATCGTCAGATCGTCGATACGCAGGGTATGAAGGTCGTGCGGGTAAACGATCTGAAGCTTTCCGTTTCTGGTTCGCAGCTGCGTTTGCTAGGAGCGGAAGTCGGCATGCGCGGCATTCTGCGCGGGCTGGCTCCATGGGTGGAAAAGGCGGTCTGCGCGGTATCGAAGGCATTCGGTCGTCCCATTGACGAGCGCATCATTGCTTGGAACTACATGGATCTGCTCGATCGCGACCTGTCTAAAGTGCAGCTTTCCGTTACGCACACGCGCCTTGAGGAACTGCATCCTGCTGACGTTGCCGACATTCTTGAACAGCTCGATCCCAAGCAGCGCGCCAATGTGTTCAAGCACTTGGATGACGCGCAGGCGGGCGAGGCTATCACGGAAATGGAAGACGAGTTCCAGGCCGACATCATCGAAGGACTGGATGAGCGTCGCGCGAGCCGTTTGCTGCGCGACATGGATCCGGATGATGCGGCCGACATCGTGGGCGATCTTCCGTACGAGAAAGCTGAGACCTTGCTTCGCCTGATGGGCGTGGAAAGTGCTGCGGAGATCCGTCAGCTGCTCGGATACAAGGAAGACACGGCGGGTGGCCTGATGACCACGCAGTATGTCGCCATGCACGCAAGCGATACGGTCGAAGAAACGACCGAGGTGCTGCGCGCTCTTGAAGAAGACCATCCCACGGTCAGCTATGTGTATGTACTGGACGAATACGACAAGCTGGTGGGTGTGCTGTCGCTGCGCACCTTGGTGCTCGCGCAGAGCCAAACCCAATTGGGCAACATCATGTTCGACGAACTGATCACCTCCTTGCCTGAAACACCCGAAGATGAACTGGCCGCTGATATTTCAAAATATGACCTGCTGGCTATGCCGGTTGTGGATGAGTCAGGCCGTCTGCTGGGTATCGTTACCGTCGACGACGCCATGGAGGTTATCGAAGATGACGCCGAAGAGGTGAAATCGCGCTGGGCGTGGGGTCAGTTCGCCATTACGACCATCGTGTTCTTGCTGATGCTCATCCCGTACACCTTCGCCGTGATCCATTTCTTTGGAACTCGTTAAGCGGGAGCGGTGAGTATGACTGAAATGGAAAAGAAGCCCACCGAGCTCGCTGCTGAAGAGGACGCCACCAAAAAGCGCTCGCGTGCGCTGCTCGTCCTTGCTGCCATGGGACCGGGTATCGTCACTGCGATGGCAGGCAACGATGCTGGTGGTATTTCGACCTATTCCACCGTGGGCGCCAAATTCGGCTACATGACCCTATGGGTCATCCCGGTCATGTGCATCCTGCTCATCGTGGTTCAAACCACCGCTACTCGCATGGGTATTGTGACAGGCAAGGGTTTTTCGGCACTCATTCGCGAACGCTTTGGCATCAGGCTGACGGCGCTTGCTATGCTCGCGCTGCTTATTGGCAACATTGCCACGACGTTCTCGGAATTCGCCGGCATTGCTTCGGGCATGGAAATGTTCGGTGTGCCACGTTGGATATCGGTGCCCATTGCCGCGGCGGCTGTGTGGGGTCTTATCGTCGGCGGAAGCTATAAGCGCGTGCAGAACATATTCTTGGCGTTGTCGTGCGTGTTCGCAACATATATAGTTGCGGCCTTCCTGGCGCAGCCTAATTGGGATCTTGCTCTCATTCATACGGTCATGCCGCAAGCGAGTTCGGATCTGTCGTTCTTATCTCTTACGGTGGCCATGGTCGGTACCACCATTGCTCCGTGGATGATGTTCTTCACGCAGAGCAATGTGGTCGAAAAGGGCGCCCGCGTCAAAGACATGCCCTATCAGCGCATCGATGCGGTGACTGGGGCGGTCGTAGGATGTGTCGTTGCTTGGTTCATTATCGTGACCACGGGTACGGTGTTGTTCCCGCAGGGTATCGAAGTGGAAAGCGCTGAAGCGGCCGCGGCGGCGCTTGCGCCTTTCGCGGGACCGTATGCTGAAGCGTTGTTCGCCGTCGGGTTGGTGGCGGCGAGCCTTTTGGCGGCGTGCGTGCTGCCCCTTACGACCGCTTTCGTTATTTGCGAGGCGTTCGGATGGGAAGCGGGCGTTTCGTTCACCTGGAAGGAAGCCCCTACCTTCAAAGGTATTTTCACGTTCATTATTTGCTTGTCGGTCATCGTCATCATGGTCCCCGGTCTCAACCTTATGGGCATCATGCTGACCGCTCAGTTCGTGAACGGCGTGATCTTACCCATTTTGCTCGTGTTCATGGCTATCATCTGTACCGACAAATACGTTATGGGCAAGTACTGCGTGCCGTTGGTCACGCGTGTTCTGCTCTACATCACCATTGGCGTGGTGGGCGTGCTTTCGCTTGTGTGCTTGGTAATGCAGATATTCGGGATCGGATAGGGCGGATATGGCAGATATGACATTCGATGCAGCGGCAGATGCGCGATCTGTGCGTGATCGCTTACGCGCCGAAGCGCGCCAGATACGCGCAGAACTCCCTGAGCCTTATCGTGCTCACAAGAGCGCGGAAATATGCAAGCAGCTCGTTGAATCGCTTACCTTGACGCTGGGTATTATGGGGAAGGTTCCCGCTGAGTGCACCATTGCGGTGTACGCAGCATTCCCTGAAGAAGTCGATCTGGCTGACTTTATTTCGCACGCATATGAGCTAGGGTGCCGAGTGGCATTTCCCTGCATGATGCGTGATGCGCATGGCGTTACGGATGTTCCTCGTCAAACCATGGAGATGCGCGCAGTTGCTGCGGAAGGGTATGCGGCCTATACGGCTTTCTCGGAAACGGATGCCCCGGAATCATTGCGAGCTCCTTTGTTCTTGGCTCATCCGCTGAAGTACTACACGCATGATCATGAAGACCTGGCTGCGTTTCCGTATGTTCGCGCCGATGAGCTGACCATGATCGTGGTGCCCGTAGTGGGCTTCGACGCTCAAGGCAACCGCTTGGGCTATGGGGCAGGGAACTACGATCGCTATTTGGCGCAAGTGCCCTCGTCGTGTCGCGTGGTGGGCGTTGCGTTCTCCGAGCAGCAGGTGGAAGCCGTTCCCACCGAAGTTCACGATATCCCCCTTGCTATTGTGGCTTTGTAGGGCTGCCGATCTGTTCGTGTCCATCGTTTCGTTCTTACTGAAAAGAAGCCGTGTTGCAGGAGCAACGCGGCTTCTTTGGTGGGGCGGTTCGCTAGGATCTTTTCAGTTGTCTGACGGCAAGTGCAAGCGTGACGCTACCCAAGGCGAGAAGCGCTAAGGCTCCCGCTGTGAAGGGAGCGGCAGCGTCGTTCGTTTTGGCGGAGTAGCTTTTGTCATCAGGGTCATGGGCAGAAGCGCCCGCGGATGAGGACCCCTGGTTATCTGACCCGGACCCGCCTGAGCCCGAGTCACCCGAACCGGGGTCGACGGGATCGGGGTCAGACGTTGCGGAAAAGCGCGCGGTCAATACGGTGTTGTCATTCACGGGCATCGAGTACTCTGCGCTCGTGCTTACTTGCGTGCCATCTTCGGCGAACCATCCATCGAATGCGTATCCCTGCGCGGGCGTAGCCTTCCAGGTGACCGTGTCATGCAAGGAAGCGCTCACCTGCGCACCTGCCACGCCGCGCCAGGTTTCCACGGTTGCGGCTCCGTTGCCTTCTGCCTGGGCGCTTATCGTACGTGCGAGTCCTCCGGCGGCGCTTGAGGCATCTTCTGGGAAAGCGTACAGGCTCATGCCGGCGGCAGGTCCCGCATCGCCTCCTTGTGTTGCCATATTGCCGGCAAGGTACACTGTGTTGCCCACTATAGCTGCGCTGCATCCCACAAAGCCTGAAGAGTTGAGGCCGAAGTCACCCAGGTTCTTCCAGGAGAAATTCGTCAGGTCCAAGAGTACGGTATCGGTGCAATCAGCGGCGCTTACCGCAGTGTAGAGCAGTCCGTTCGAGGTGCTGGTATGAGTGCTTTTGTAGAAGGCCTTGGCTTCTTGCACCGATAGTTCTGGTTGGCCGGTGAAGGACGTGAGGTCTTTCCAGGAATCGGTTCCCAAGTCATAGCTCATGCCGAGTACTTGATCCTCAAGGAACGTGGTGCCCATGGCTTTGAGGCCATCGGGCGTGCCGGAAAGAACAAGGGGATATGGTTCATCCCAGTCCAGATCGCGCTCATGTAGTGTGAATTCGCTCGATCCAGAAGTCGCGCGCACCAGAATGCTCTTGTCTGTGCGTTTGGTCTTGTCTGCATTGGTGCAACTGTAGGAAAGAGCGCAGAAGACCTCGCCGCTGTATGCGGTGGCGCTTAGGGCGAGAACATCATGATTGGTGAAGCCGCCCGCTTCCGTTTCAGCTGCTGTTTTCCAGCCGCTCCAACCAGTTCCATCGAGTGCGAAGGTGTTCACGTAGAGGCGCTGCTGGGCGGCGCCGTCTTCGCCCATAAGGTCAGTGCAGAAAGCGTAGATCATTCCATCCAGATAAGCGTATTCGATGGTGCTGCAGCCAGTGCCTTGCTTGCTTTCGGGCAGACCCGCACCGGGCAGCGTGCTCCATTCGGAAGATGCGGGGTCGGTCGTGCCGTGCAGGTACGTGCCCTTGGTGCAGGCGAAGAAGAGCGTGCCATCAGCAGAAACGAGAGCGCCACTTGCCTGCGCGCCTTCGCTTTCGGGCAGCGTGCCTATCTGCTGCAGCGTGGTTCCGGGTGTGTTGGCGCTCGATAACGTGTAGGCTCCTGTATGCGTTTTGCCCGTGGAGGCATCGGTTACGGCGATAGTGTGCCGCTCGCCATCGAAGACGCCTGGGTCAACGGCGAACGTGATGCTGTTCTCGTCTTGGCTCACGGGCACTACATCCACATCGTCAAAGGAAACGCGAGCGTCTTCCAGGTATGCCCCGTGCACGGTCACTTGATTCAGGGCGGTGTCCTCTTCGGCGCTCCAGGTGTTGGCGCTGTGGGCGGCACTATTCAGGACGGCATCCCAGGTGAAGCGGCCGTTGGTCGCCGTTGGCTTGTCGCTAGCCGACGAGGCTTCAATGGGGGTGGTGCTGCCCACGATCATGCCGCGCAATTCAAGGGCGCTGGCATTTGGGTAGAGCGCTGCCAGTTGGGCTACGGTGCCGCTGGCTGCGGGCGTCGCCATGGAGGTGCCGCTCATAAGTCCATAGGGAGCATAGGCGTTGTCGTCTTCGGAGGTGTTCGCGCCGTCCGCTATCGAGCCGAGCCCCACACCGCACAGCGTGCCAGAAGCGGAGGATGCGCTGTAATTGCCGAAAGTAACTTGAGCGGCAGCGTACAGGGGCGTTCCCTCATCGCCTAAGGAAACGAGGTTCGTTCCGCTGATATAGGCGTTCTCGGCTGATGCATTGCTGTAGATCTGAGATTCGGAAAGGTAGTTCGCGCTTGAGAAGTTCGCGCCATCAGTCAGGGCCAGCGAGCAATAGATGGAGTTGCCTGATTCAAGGCGCGGGGTCGAACTGTAGGCGTAGTCCTGGACGGAAAGCCCTTTGGTGGTAGCGTCTTCTAGGAGAACGTTGTCGTCGCTTACTTTCCAATAAACCGTGACGTAGTAATCCGAAGGGGATGTGCCTTCGAAGGGGCATTTATCAGATGTGGTATCGATGCTCACGCGCAGGCCGGGATCGCCAAAGCCCGCGTCGTCGACTTTTTCAACCGTGAACCATCCGCCTTCGAGCTGTTGGGCAGTAAGCGCAGTGGGGGCCCACGTGTCGTCGTCTACGTAGTGGTATCTCAGGGCGAATCCGTCTTCAGGTGCAACGCCCTCCGATTCGATGAGGATGGCATCGTCGGGGTCGAAGGAATTGAAGTCCTGGTAGTGGATGAGCGTTTTGCCGGAAGCCTTGGAGTAGAGGGGCTGGAAGAACGCCGCGCCTGCCGTGGTGCTCACCGTGGATAGGATGCGCGATCCGGGGAAGGCCACATCGACGTCGGTCTTGTTGTAATTGCTGAAGGAGGCGTAGGTGTTGTCTTCGGTGCTCGCGGCAACAACGATCGCGTAGGGGCTTTCGGGACCGGTGGTGGTTCCGTAGTAAGAGGACTCTTGCGTATCCACCCCATAATTCCCTGCCGCAAAGAGGGAAAGCACGCCCAGTCTGCCTGCTTGGTTCACCAGATAGTCGACTACGGGCATGTACGAACTCAGATGCCACGATCCGTTAATGGCGACAACGTTTACGTTGGCAAGCTTAGCGGCAATGATGTACTGGTAGGAAGAAACGACGGACGAGGCGGAAAGCGTTTCGCCCGTTTTGCTGTTGCTGCATTTCAGGGCCATGATCTGCGTATCCGAAGATGTGCCGGCTACGCCCTGGTTGTTGTTAGTTCGCGCGGCAACTATGCCTGCGCAATGGGTTCCGTGCGAAGACATCGTGTCGGAAGCGGGCATGGGGTCGTCATCGTTGTCGCCGTAGTCGTATCCGTGGCTGCCTACTGCGCCGGGAAGCACGTCTGTGTACTCTTCCGTGAGCGTCCACATTGCGTCTTCGAGGTCGGGGTTGGTGTAGTCTACGCCTGTATCGATAATGGCGACTACGTTCTTGCCTGAAGTGCCCGTTGCGGCGCGTTCTTGAAGGGCCGCCTCAATATTGATGCCGCCCTGGCTCGTCGGGGTCGTTTCGCTTGTCTCGGGCGCGTGCAGGTTGTACTGCCATTCGTCATAGAAGGTGTCATTCACTGCGGCGTTGCTGAGGGGGAACAGGTAGTTGGGTTGGGCTGCTTCAACGTAGCTGAGATCTTCGAGCTGCGACACCAGATCATCTGAAGAGGTCCCCGGCTTCGAGACCAAGGCCACCCGCAGATCTTCGCCTTCGGGGATGGTGGACGCATCGGTGCCTTCATCTTCGAGTGCGAAGGTGGAGGGCTGGTTCGCTAAAGCCGTATCCACTGCGGAAAGGTCCCACGTCTGGACAACTTCGAAGCCTTCTTCGGAAAGCGGTTCTGCGTCATTTTGGGAGGCATGCGGCTCTTCTTCGAGGGAAAGCGCGGCGATGCGTTGGTTCTCTGGTGCGGAAGTGCGGTACAGAACGAGGGCCTGACCTTCGGCGCTTTCGAGTGGTCCGGGCGTTGTTCGGGTACCTTCGTCCGCGGTCTTCGTGGGAGAGGTGCTTTCCCATTCCGAAAGGGTGGTTTCGTCGGGCGTTGCCAGTGCGGTCGTGGGTGCCAAGCCCATTGCGAGAGCAAGGCTGAAAAGCACGCAAAGCGCTTTTTGTCCGAAAGGCGCATGGGGGTCGTGATGATCGGCGTGCGGATGACAGGTGCGGTGTTCGGTGACCATAGGAGCCCTCCGTAAGATTCTGCGCGGTGCTCGTATTGAGCAAGAGCCAGTGCAGGCAGGCGTGCGCCTGTGATGTGTGTGGCGTCTGTTCAGATTACCACGCGAAAAGGGCCAGGCCTGGCATGAGGGCATGAAAAAAGCTGCGAGCGAAGTCGCAGCTTGAAGCTTTAAGTGGTGCGCCGTGAGGGATTCGAACCCCCGACGTACTGATTCGTAGTCAGTCCCTCTATCCAGCTGAGGTAACGGCGCGTTTTCAGCAAGAAATATTTTCTGCGTTTTGCGGTGCCTTGTCAACACTTTTTTCGAATGAGTGGCGTACTTTTTCAGAATGTGATGATGGTGTGAAGACGGGCATCGGTCGTCCTTAAATGAGAACGCCCCAGAACAAATGCTGCGAAGGCTTTGTTCTGGGGCGGGGCGTGACGGGAAGTTCGCCAGTGTGACTAAGCGCTTTGGCCTTCCTGATAGGGATAACGGCTCAAAAGCTCTTCTACGGTCACAAAGGTATAACCCTGTGCTTTCAGTTTCGGCAGGGCTTGGCGAAGGCCTTCAACGGTTTGCGTGCGGTCGCCCCCGCCATCATGCATCAGGACGATTCCGCCTGGCCCTACGCTTTCGATGCGCTGGGCGATGGTATCTGCTCCGGGGCGTTTCCAGTCAGTGGTGTCAATGTTCCATCCGATTTCGGCGGTGACCAGGCCGTTCAAGTCGGAAGCGACCGATTGATCGAAGTTACCGCCAGGAGCGCGGAACATCAAGCTGGGTTCGGTTCCTGTTGCATCCCTGATGGCTTGAAGGCCTTTTTCAATTTCGGCTTTGCGCTCATCGGACGACATCAGGATGAGGCTTACGCCCTGACCGCTTCCTTCGGCGTGGTCCCACGTATGAGTTGCAAGCTCGTGACCTTCATTGACTGCGCGTTTAAGCAGGTCTTCATGGCCGGATATCATCTGTCCTACGGTGTAGAACGTTGCTTTGGCATCGTTCTCCTTCAAGATATCCAGAATGGCTTGCGTGGTGGAATCCCAGGGGCCGTCGTCGAAGGTCAGTGCGATGACCTTTTCGCCATTGGAATTAACGTTGTAGTACTGGACCACACCATTGACGGGTTCCTTGGTGGTGATTTCGGCGGTCTTCCCTGATTCTTTTCCAGTGCGCGTTACTTTTTCGCCATTTTCGCTTTTCTGGGTGTACACATGGACAGCGCCTGAGCCTTTCAGCTCAAGAGACGCCGGCAGAACCTGAGGGTCGCTATCGGTGTACTCTTCGGTTATATCGATACCATCGGTGAGCGAAATAGTATCACCTTCATTTAGATGCAGTGAAAGGTCGGTCGTGTCGGTGCCATTGACGTTGGCCGTCGCGCGTGTACCCTCGCCTTCGCGCATGACCGATCCATCAACTGCAACGTAATTACCGGGTTTCACTGAGACCGTGTTGGTGTTCAACAATCCCTGAAGAGAGCGCTGGTCGCCCGCGATGGTCTGCTGCTGGCCGTTGATGGTGACCTGGACTTCTTTGGTGTTCTGCCACGTTTGAAACGCGAATACGCCTATGGCCACAACGGCGATGGTCGTCACGATGGCGATGATCTTGCTGCGAGCCGAACTGAGAGGTCCACTCGGGGGGCGCTTGTTGTTCAGGTAGCGGCTTGCTCCGTAATCGACGCTTCTGACGGGATTAGTTGTGCCCTGTTGACGACCTGCGGTACCTCGGGCATATCGTGATCGCTCGTTGAATTCTTGATCACGTACTTGGCCTGGTGTTCTGCTTGCTGCGTTCGGATTTCCCGTGCGATAGGCATTTGCCGTTCGGTCCATTGGAGGCACATAGGCGTCTGTCGACCAGCTGTCAGTTGAAGCGGTGCGCGCACGTGATGAACGAGTGTAATTGTCTCGGGCATAAGCAGTGTGGTCGTTTGCATTGGCCGAGGTGCGTGATGTGCGCTCCCTTGTGTGAGTCCAATATTCATCGGTATGCGAAGGGGAGGCGCTCGTACCAGGAACGCGAGGGATCCGACTGCTCGAAGCGGGTTTTTCCCGGAGGTCATCGCTGCTTATTGAATCGCCTATTCGGGTGGTGCGGTGGTATTCGCTGTCTTGATGAGCTCGCGTTTCGGTGGCGCGTTGAGCGGGCGATTTTGCGGAACTGTAAGGGTCACGCGCACTGTATAGCTCGCGTTCGCGTTCGAGTTCGTCACGAGCATGGGGCATGTTGACGCGCTGTGCGTTGCGCGATGCGCGGGGTGAATACGGGTGGCGATTGTTTGAGCGAGATGGTTCGTTTTGGTAAGGCATTGCTGTTCCTCGCAGGGTATTTGATCGGGAAAGAGCGCTCGGGGAGCGGCCCTTTTCGGGGTTGTGTATACGCGTATGAGAACTAGCGAATCGAATGAAGCTATTGCAAATTTCGCTAAGGTCCCCTACAGCATCGCCTTATTGTACTTCGTTCTCTCGAGAAGGGAATCAACAGTATCGAAACGATACTAATTAGCGTGGTGCTTCAATTATTAGATGAAGGTCATTTTGATTCTGTGAAAAGCGCCGTGCTTGATGGGGCACCCAAGCTGAACTCGTTCTGTACAAGATAAGCGTGCAATACGCATTTGATGGGGAGGGGTGAGTTGCGTGGTCGAGAAAAAGCGAGCCCTGCGCTTGTCGAAGATAGGGGCCGGGTGCGAAGCGAGTGGGGCGGGTGATCTGTGAAGAGCCAGTGGATTCCTTCTTTTGGGGGAAATGCCCATGAAAAATACCCTATAGGGGTATATAGTGTCGACAAGAAAAGAAGCAAGGAAGGTGCGGGCTCATGAATAAGATGAATGCTTCCCATAAAGGACACTGCTGTGCGTCTACCCCTTTTTCGTCTGAAGGCAATGCGACTTCGCTCCGTCTGTCCGAACAGCACGATGATGTGCCTTCTGGGACGGATCGTTGCGCCGATGCTTCTTTCCTGCGCGAGGGTTCAGAAAAGCAAACGTGCAATTGCCGATATAAGGAAACCGAGCGAGCCGAGCAATTTCAGGCTGACGTGCAAAAGAGGTTGAATCGGGCGATCGGGCAGCTCAATGGCGTTAAGGGAATGATCGATGACAATCGCTACTGCGGTGATGTGCTTACTCAGCTAGCAGCAGCGGAAAGCGCGATCCGTAGCGCGGCGGAAATGATCTTGCGCGATCATCTGGAAACTTGCGTGAAGGACCGCATTCGCCGTGGCGATGATGAGGTCATCGATGAAGCCATGCGCCTGATAAAGAAATTCGCGCGTTCGTAAGGAACATGATATGGATACTTCGAAAAAAACCACTTCAGCCCCTACACGGTCCTTCGATGTGACCGGCATGACCTGCGCGGCGTGTTCTGCCCGTGTTGAGAAGACCACTAACGCAGTGAAGGGGGTCCAGCGTGCTTCCGTGAACCTTCTGAAGAACTCGATGGAGGTCGAATTCGATGATGACGTTGATCCGTCTCAGGTAACGACGGCCATTGAGGCTGCGGTGGAAAAGGCGGGATACGGGGCGTTCCCCAGGGCATCTGGTCAGGATGCCTCGTCCGATGGAACCGCGCTTGGCGCTACGGGTGCGCAAAATGCGGCCGTGAATGCTGCGCAGAAGGAACGTGTGCAGATGAAGCGTCGCTTGGCGGCATCGTTGGTGTTCATGGTGCCGCTTTTTTATATTTCGATGGGTCACATGCTCGGGTGGCCTTTGCCGTCAATGCTCATCGGCACCGAGAATGCAATGGTGTACGCCTTGACGTTGTTCTTGCTGCTTATACCTGTTCTGTTCGTCAACTTCAAGTTCTTCCGCGTGGGATTCAAGGCACTCATTAATCGCGCGCCCAATATGGATTCGCTCATTGCGCTGGGTTCAGGTGCCGCAACGGTGTATGGCGTATATGCGCTGTATGGCATGGCTGCTTCCATGGGCCAGGGAGATATGGCGGCGGTTCATGAGTACGCAATGAATCTGTATTTCGAATCAGCCGCGATGATCTTGACGCTTATCACGCTTGGTAAATACCTGGAGGCCCGCGCAAAGGGCAGGACGACCGATTCGCTTTCTCAGCTGATGGACCTGTCTCCCAAGATGGCAACGCGCCTTGAAGGTGGCGAAGAGGTGCAGGTCGATGCCCAGAGCGTTCGCGTGGGCGATGTTCTGGTAGTGAAGGCGGGCGAATCGATCCCTGTTGATGGGGCGGTGATCGAAGGCTCAGGAACAGTGGATGAGTCGGTCATCACGGGCGAGCCCCTTCCCGTTACTAAATGTGTGGGCGATACGGTAACGGGCGCGACTGTGAATACCAGTGGCTGGTTCACCATGCGCGCTGAACGGGTAGGTGCCGATACGGTACTTGCGGGGATCGTAAAGCTCGTCGATGAGGCGACCAGTTCGAAAGCGCCTATTGAAAAGATGGCTGACAAGATCAGTGGTGTTTTCGTTCCAGTGGTCATCGGTATCGCGCTTGTGACTTTTGTTGCATGGATGGTTCTGGACGCCGATCTTCCCGTAGCGCTGTCATATGCGATCTCGGTGCTGGTCATCTCGTGTCCGTGCGCGTTGGGCTTGGCGACGCCGACTGCCATCATGGTCGGCACGGGACGGGGTGCCACTCACGGGATATTGGTGAAGTCGGCCGAGGCGCTTGAGGTGGCGCACGGTATCAGGACGGTGGTTCTGGATAAAACGGGCACCATTACCCAGGGGGCGCCCCGTGTGACCGATGTTGCGTTCGCGGACCCTGAAAGCGTACGCTCAGAAGGCACCCTCTTCGGAGGTGATCGTGTTCTCGATATGCTGACGGTCATGGCGTCTCTCGAAAAGCGCTCAGAGCATCCTTTGGCCCAGGCCATGATGGAATATGCGCAGCAACAACGAATTGGTTCTGTTGAGGTGGAAAAGTTCACCCAGACACCTGGCGAGGGTGTGTCTGGCGTGGTCGGAGGTGCGTGGTGCTATGCCGGTAACGCACGCATGATGCAAGCGCAGGGGGTCACGCTCGATCCTGAATGGACGCGCGATCTGGCTGAAGCGGGCAAGACCGTGACTTACTTCGCGCGCGAAGGGAATTTGCTCGGGTATATTGCCGTTGCCGACGTGGTGAAGCCCACAAGTGCTGCAGCTATCGGGTGGCTTCGAGGCATGGGAATCAAGACGATCATGCTCACGGGCGATGCGCCTCGTACCGCGCAGGCTATCCATGATCAAGTGGGAACCGACGAAGTCATCGCGGGAGTGCTGCCTGCTGATAAGGAACGTGTGATACACGAATTATCAGTTCAGGGGCGTGTTGCGATGGTGGGCGACGGCATCAATGATGCTCCCGCGCTCGCGCGTGCGGATGTGGGTATCGCCATCGGCGCGGGTACCGACATCGCTCTCTCGAGTGCCGATGTCGTCTTGATGCACAGCGACTTGTTCGATGTGCCGGCAGCGCTCGATCTTTCGCGTTCCACGATGCGCAACATCAAGCAGAACCTGTTCTGGGCGCTGTTCTACAATGCGCTCTGCATCCCAGTTGCTGCGGGCGCGCTCGCTTACTGGGGTATTAGCTTGAATCCAATGATCGCTGCTGCGGCTATGAGCTTCAGTTCGGTTTGCGTGGTCAGCAATGCGTTGCGTTTACGCAGGTGGAAGCCTCGGAAAAGCGCGGCAGCGGGTAACGTTGCAGGTTCTCCTGTTGTTGATGAGGCACCCATCGAGGTGGTGGTTCGCAAGATCGATCTTGTGGCGGATGGTCTCGTGGAAAAAACTCAGAGTATTCAAGTTCCAGATAGAAAGGATCCACTGATGGAAAAGACTCTTTTGGTAGAAGGCATGATGTGCGAAAAGTGCGTTGCTCACGTAAAGAAGGCGCTCGAAAGGGTCGAAGGCGTAGAAGAAGCGCTTGTCGATCTGGAGGGGAAGAAGGCGGTCGTGCGCGTAGGCGCCAATGTGGCCGATGATGTTTTGGTTGATGCGGTAGTGGAAGAGGGCTACGAAGCCCAAATGGCGAACTAGCGATCACAGGCACGCGACGCGCTTGATAAGTGCCGCCAGCACTGCGCCCCTTGGCAACGAAATACGTCGCACGGGGGTGTGATTACGCTCTGTTTCGCGGGATATGTTGGGCTTCACGCGATTGCGGTGGGCCGAGATGCGCTTTTCCCTTGCTCGTAGAGGCATGATTTTTATTTGCGCAGATTTTTCGAGTTCCTGTGGCAATTATTTTCGTTTTTCGACGATTCCTGGAGCTAACGAAGTACCATTTAAGAAAGTTACACCCCAAATCTGGCCGATTTGGGGTGTAACTCATGCTGTGTATGAGAGAGAGTCGTCGAAAAACGAAAATAATTGCCAAAACACCCTCGAAATCTTGCGCAAACCTCTTTGGGTGCCTTGAATCGTCCGCACGAACCGCTGATTCCCGTGCTTTGAACCCCGCTAACCGCCAATGCCCACGTTTCGAACCTCGCGAACTGGTTGCCCGAAGGCAGGTGGGCGCGGGCGGGGCGCGGGCGAGCGCGCGGAGGTGTGCACGCGGGCGAGCCTACGGGGTGGCCGTACAAGGCGAGCGCGCGGAGGTGTGCGCGCGAAGGTGGCCGCCCGAAGGTGTGGGCATGCGGCCGCCCGGGATGCGCTATTTCGCAGCGGCGCGTGCTTTTTTCGCTGCGGCCATGATCTCGCTGGGTGATTCGAACTCGTTGAACCCGGCGCTACCGCTAGCGACCATGCGGTCGAGTGGCAAAACGATCAGACCGATGTTCTCCACGTATGCGTAGATCTCCATGCCGCGCTTGCAGCGGAACGTGCATTCAACGCAAGGATCCTTGTCGCAATAGGCGAAGGCGTCTTCGTCGGCCAGTGCAAACACTACAGGCGGCCATTTTTTGGGCTGGACATATTTGGTCATAACGCCAGTGAACGTTTTGAGCGCGAACCAGCGAGGCTTGCAATCCGCATCAATGCTGCGCCACTCGATCTTGACGGCGTTATTGTTCATGCCGCCCAAGATCTGATAGTCGAACTTAAAGCGATCCTCAACGTCAGCTGCGGGAATGAGCTCGAGCTGCTCCATGGGCTTTCCGCAGCAGGATAGCTGGAAATCGACGTGAGCATAAGGTGGCTCGAAGATGAGCGAACGTTCGCCGTCGTTGGTCATGGTGATGTCGACAGAGCCATCGACACCCCTTACCACTGCACCGCATTCAGAGCAGCGATAGTAAGGAACATGAGCGGCAGTTACGCGAGGTTTCCATGTCGCATGGGTGCGTGTTGGGCTGTATTCTGCCATGTGTACCTCTTCTTTCGGCAGTAATCGGACTCTTCGCAGTATAAGGATAAGTCCTGTTGTCCTTGACAGCAGGCCCAGTGAAAAACTACGATTTACCTATATTAAACCACGTTTCCTATTTGGAAGGGGATGCGCATGAGCGTATATCAGGAGGCATACCATCTGCCTGAATTCAAGTATGAGTACGAGCGTCTTAAGGTCGATGTTCGTGGTGCTATCCACGTAGTCTCTTTCGATGACGCCGCTAACCTCAATGCTATGTCTTATCAGCAGATGGCTGATTTCAATGACTATCTGAAGAAGGTCCGCATGGACCCCGAATGCCGCGCTATCGTTCTGACCGGCGAAGGTAAGTCCTTCTGCGCAGGCTTCAACCTGAACGAACTCAACTACGAGCCACCTGAGGATATGGGCCGCGCTCAGCGTGACCACGCTATCATGCAGACCATGTGCTCCGACCAGGCAGTGAACATGCGCGCTGCTATGCAGCCCATCATCGGTGCTTTGAAGGGCCATGCAGTTGGTGGCGGTCTTTCCCTCTCCTGCGCTTGCGACATTCGCGTTCTGGGCGAATCCTACAAGATGCAGGCTGGCTACCTCAACATCGGCCTGACCGGTACCGACATGTCCGGTTCTTACTATCTGCCTCGCATCGTCGGCTATGCTCGTGCAGCTGAGGCTCTCATGACCGCTCGTCGTATCGGCGCTGAAGAACTGCTCGAGTGGGGCTTCGCAAGCAAGGTAGTTGCTGACGAAGACGTCGTAGAAGAAGCAGTGAAGATGGCAGAGGCTATGGTAAAGAACTCCTCTCCTCTGGGTCTTCGCCTCACCAAGGAAGCTCTCCAGGCATCTCTGGACAACAGCTTCGGCTCTCAGATCACTCTCGAGAACCGCAACCAGGTTCTGGCTTCTCAGACCGAGGATGCTCGTCGCGGCGTTCGCAAGATGAACCCGAAACTGCGCGACGAAGTAAAGGCTCATCCCGAGAACTTCGCATTCACCAACATGTAAGTCGGAGGTTCCCTGCGCTGCGAGGAACTGTTCACGACTACGAACGCCGTCCCTTTTGGGGCGGCGTTTTTTTATGAGACCCTTTCGGAGATCAGGCCCGTGAACAGGTGCGCAGTATTGCCTGAACATGTTTCCCGAACAGCTTCTATTGCATTACGTAATGGTCGCCACGAAAGCGAATGAGTTCACTATTGGAAGCATTCAAGGTTCTGCCCTGAAAATATCTTCAGGAAGACACGCCGATGTCGAAAAGCGTATCTGTCATGCTGCGAGCAGAGTGAAACTGCTTTGGGGATGCGGCATTGCAGAAAGCACTTCATCCGAATATGGGAGGGGACAATAATAAGGATGAAGGGCGTTGCTGAGGCAGCGTTTTTCGAAAGAACGCGTGTCAAAGAAAGATGAGAAAGGAAGGGGTACGTATGGCTTCTAATGCTCAAACGTCATTCCACGGTATCGCGGCACGTCTTGACCGTATGCCTATCTCTGG
>Cebus_capucinus_imitator_PRJNA485217_SSR012__coassemble_893_pt1 | contig 81014 bp, 78 predicted proteins | sample Cebus_capucinus_imitator_PRJNA485217_SSR012__metabat2_low_PE_012 | metagenome-assembled genome bin Cebus_capucinus_imitator_PRJNA485217_SSR012
GTGGAGCGGATTCGGATGGGCGAGCTTGGATGGAGGTGCGAGTCCGTGGAGCGGGTGCGAGTTCGCGAGATTCGGGGTACGAATGCGTGAACGAAAGCAGGTACACGAGTTCGTGAGATCTGGATGCGTACCCGTGAATCAAGAGCATCAGTCATGAGGACCAGCTGGATCCGCAAGACGAGCGCAAGTCTATAGAACACAACCAAAGAAAGAATTTACGTTCAAAAGACATCCCTATACGAAAAAGCGCCCCTGGAGGGACGCTCAGTGTTGCATATTCAGTTTATAGTACGCGTTCGATTATGGCGTACGCCAAAATCATGACAACGAAAGCCGACCCCACAATCAGGAAGAAACCTGCGGTCTTATCCTTTTCCTGTTTGAGTTCTTCTTTCTTCTTTTTAGACATACCCTCTCCCCTTCTGTTCATACCCTATAACAAGTTCGAACACTTGCTTGTATGCACCTTGGTCGCATTCGCGCCATTACTGCGCGCGACCACATGGCCTCTCTTGCATACAAGCACCATTAAACGCAATTATTCGTTTCTATGCAATGCCCGCTTTTCTTGCGCAATATCAAGAAGCACTTCATTCAAAAGCTGATAGACCTCTTTCGTGGAGCCGTCCAAACATGCAAGATGCTTATCTATAGTGGCATAATCGCCCCGTTCGGCCGGTCCCGTCAAAGCCGCTACGACCCCATCATGTGCAATATGCTGCGCATTGCCCAAGAACAATGGAGCCATAGCCTGCTCGGCATCCGCATCGGAAAAACCACAACGCATCAGCTCATTGCAAGCGACGCGATACAACGCCACAACATGATTCGAGGCAAGCGCTGCAGCGGCGTGATAACGCGTCTTGTCAGATGCACGAATAACCTGGAACGAATTCCCTAATCCATCAATAAAGGCCGACACCTCATCAAGACGCTCAGGCGACCCTTCAATAGTAAAGAACGCTTTTGATAACTCTTCAACGGGCACGGTTCTCGACGAAACCGCGAACAGCGGGTGGATAGAATAGGCGCTCACACCATGCCGTGTAGCACCTTCGAACACCGTCGACGGCATAGCCCCGCTACAATGAGCGACCATTTTCCCCTGAAGAACCTCTGCCGATGCACTTGAAGAAAAATCGAGCCACGCCTGTTCGATCGCCCCATCAGGGACAGTAAAGAAGATCATATCGCAGTTTCGGGCGAGCTCCGGCACGCTGCGAAATGCATGAGAACCGGTAAGCTGTGCCGCTTCATCTGCAGAACAACTACTCTTGCTCGCATAGCCAACGATCGTATGCTGTTGAGCGAAATACGAACCCAGGGAGCAACCGACTTTCCCGGCACCAACGAACCCTATGCGCATGACGAACCCCTCACTTTTCAAAGCACGCGCAAGCGATCACGCCACACAGAACATCACAGTGGGTCGTTCTTCATGTGTTCCACTAGCGCATGTAAGCCTACTGATTAGCCACTGGCGTAAGTTCGCCGGTAGTTGAGTCGATGATAAACCCTTTGACTTCGACATGAGCCGGAAGAAGCGGGTGATGGGCGATCGTTTCGGTTGTTGCCCTCACGCTTTCCTCTCCGTCACCGAAACCGGCGAGCCATGATTCGAAATCGACCCCGCAATAGTCCATCATGGCAAGGTGATCCTGGGAAATACCCGCATCGAGCATATGCCCGATCATTTCCTGGGCATTCATATGCTGCGCGCCGCAGTTCGAATGACCCACGACCATGATGGTCTCCACACCGAGCTCGAACACCGCTACCAAGAGGCTTCGTATGACACTGCCGAAAGGATGCGAAATAACACCGCCTGCGTTCTTAATGATCTTCGCATCGCCGTTCTTCAGACCAAGTGCAGCAGGAAGCAATTCGGTAAGACGCGTATCCATGCAGCTCACGATAGCGAGCTTTTTGTCGGGATATTTGTCTGTCGCATATTGCTCGTAGCGCTTTTCTTCTACAAAACGCTCGTTGAACGCGAGAATATCTTCGATCGTACTCATTTCCGCCCCTTTGGAGTAGTCAGCCTCTTCACGATATGACGAACAGCCATAAAAGGATGATGGAAGATCATGCGTGGCCCGCTATAGGCCATAATAGATCGGATATCTTGACGCATCTGGGGACTGTAGCACTGGATGGTGCAGTTCTCGCAAAGCCCCTTGTGCTGATGCGGGCACCGGCGGGTTCGCTCGGCTGCATACGCGACCACTTCGGCACAATGATCACAAAGGCCGTTCTCGCCCGATAAACCACGGTGGTGGTCATGGCAATATAACCGTGCCATGGCCACCACCGTTTTGTTGTCGCGCTCAAGCCTTCGCTTCTCGCGCGCTGAAATATCTTGACGCGTATCCCGCAATCACATACCTATCCGTAAATGCGCTTAAGCTCTGCGTATGCCGCATCCGCTTCGTCCATGACGTCGGTAATGATCTTCGAAACCGGCTTGACTTCCTTGACCAAGCCCGCGATCATGCCAGCAGAAAACGCGCCATGTTCGATATTGCCATTGCTTGCATCCGCCACTGAACCACGGCAGAACTGGTCGAGCTCTTCGCTGCTTGCACCAGAATCATACAGATCCCAATATGCCTTGGTGAAGGGGCTCTTTATGCAGCGTACCTGCTTCTTGCCATATTCGCCCGTCAGAACGGTATCGCAATCAGCGGCGTCAATGATCATCTGCTTATATACGGAGCTTACCGGGCATTCGTCAGACGCCAAGAACGCCGTGCCCATCTGAACGCCGGTAGCGCCCAAAGCAAGCGCCGCCAAGAAGCCCTTGCCATCAGCAATACCACCTGCGGCGATAACGGGGATATCCACTGCTTCAACGACCTGACGCACCATCGGATAAGTGCACATGCGACCAATATGGCCGCCGCCTTCCATGCCTTCAGCAACAACAGCGGTCGCGCCCAGATCCTGCATCTTCTTCGCTGCGCGAGCGTGAGGAATAAGGCAAATGGTCTTTACGCCACCTTCAACCAGAATAGGAACGATTGCCGCAGGATTGCCAGCGCTAATGGTGCAGACCGGCACCTTCAACTCAACACACATACGTGCGCATTCTTCAACAAGGTCGCTTTCCATGATCAGATTCACCGCGAAGGGCTTATCAGTAAGGGAACGGGCGATCTCAACCTGTTCTTTTACCCACTGGGCGTCATGAAGCGTCGAGGCGATAACGCCTAGACCACCTGCGTTGCTGACACTTGCAGCAAACTTACCATCGGTAATGTGCGCCATCGCACCCTGAATGATGGGATATTCGATTCCCAGCAGATCGCAAAGTTCCGTCTTCATATACTCTTCCCTTCATGGTTTGAGTACTCCCCAGTACCCTCTTTCGCCTAATGCGCACTATGAACGCCGAACACCATCGGTAAATGCGCTATGAAGCAGCATAGCATTTTGTACGTTCGAACGTTTCGCCAATCAGCCCACTTAAGCAAAAGAACCCTCAAGCACACCCATGCGATCGCGCATTGGTCCACTTGAGGGCCGCATATTATCGTATTAGATCACGCTTACTTATCCTTTTGAGAACCATCATCCGTCGGATCGAGCGTCTCATCGCTTGGTTCAGAAGATCCATCGCTCGAGGTCACCGAAGAATCCTTCGGTTCATCGACTGACCCCGAAGACCCCTCCGGATCTTCGTTAGGCTCCGACAGCACCGCTTCGCACGGCACTTCCTCGACCTGCTTGCCCTGAGGTTGATCCACGGCCTCCACCTGAGCATCAACGGTCGAAGCGTCGGTGGCTACGGAAGGCTCTACCTCGATCACAGGTGGCTGTCCGGACCCATCCGCCATGGCTGTCGGCTGATTACTCATGAGGTCTTCGCTGGGAGACGTCGACTCCGGCGATGAAGGGGCTCCCTGACCTTCAGCACCCACGATCGGGGCAGTTGCCTGGCCTTCTGTGCCCGTGATCGGGGTAGCTGACGAGGGCATTGCAACTTCGCCGGGCTGCGTTGGCTGCACCGGATCGGAGATGGGTCGATAGGGCTGAGGCGTCTGCTGTGAATAAGCCTGCGGAGCCTGATGGACCGGATAGGCTACCGGCTGGGACATCGGAGCAGCTTGGTATGGTGCTTGTTGTTGCGGCTGCTGATAAGGCGCTTGACCCGGCTGAGCAGAAGGTGCTTGCCAGGTAGGTTGTCCCTGAGAAGCGTTAGTTGCCTGATAGGGATTCGCATAGGTGTTGAACTGTTCTTGCCGCTGTTGCGCATATTCACGCTCGAAGGGCAGCGGATCTTCTTGACCACCCCACAGATTAACCTGGAACTGACGTGTCCAATATCCCAATGCGCGAGCAATAAGCGCCTCAACGAACACGGTAACGAACATGCAAACCAGCACGAACACGACCAAGAGGACAAGAATCGAAAGAACCGCGAGCACCACTACCGCATCGCTGTTCGCCATCAGAACAGTTACGATCCCCACAACAAAAGCAAAAATGACGCCGATCAAAGTGATCGAAACAACGAACACTGTCATGCAGAGAAGATACATACCAAAAATACGCAAAAGACCAGTAAAGTCATAGCGCATCATGGACCAGATCTTTCCGATCTGGAACCCCGACGAAAGCGTTCCATATAGGGCGGTACGCATGGAGCCGACCCAGATGAAGAACATCACCGCGAACGAAAGCACCAGACTGATCAGGGAGAATATCATCCCCATGAAAAGAGAGCCGAACGCGGAGGCAGAATACATTTCATACCCGTATATAACGCCTAAGAACGAGAAGCTCGTCGCTGTGCCCGTAACGGCACTGAAAATACCCGGAATCAACCCGAACACGAACGCGATGATCAGGATAAAGAACCCGCGTTTATACAGGTTGCCATCTTCATTACCGAAAATACGATCCGGCAGAGGCCTATGAACGTTCCACGCGATATCACGCGCCCACCCATAGAGATACCCGTACAGGACGATAATGCCGAAGATCGGCACAAGACAAAGAAGGCCCAAACGAAGCACCTTCGAGAACCATCCAGGAGATCGAGTAATATCACTCAAAGCCGCTGAGAAATATCCTTTCTCCATACCAACCTTCTTCCTTGCGCCACACGCGCTTCTAATCGAACGCAAATGCGCTCTTGACCTACACGAACCAAAGAACCGAAAACGTCCCTTTCGCCCCTATCATGTGGGGGTTTTATCACTATATACAAAAAGGAGGGAAGCTCACGCTTCCCTCCTCCAGGTGTTAACAATATGAAAGAATCACGTTGTTAGAACTGACCTAAAGCAACGATTGAGTTACTTCAAGGTTACAGCAGCACCAGCTTCCTCGAGCTTAGACTTCATTTCCTCAGCCTTGTCCTTAGCAACGCCTTCCTGGACAGGAGCAGGTGCGGACTCAACGAGTTCCTTTGCTTCCTTCAGGCCGAGACCAGAGATCTCACGAACAGCCTTGATAACAGCGATCTTGTTGTCGCCGAAGCCTTCGAGAACAACGTCGAACTCGGTCTTCTCAGCAGCAGCAGCTTCGCCAGCAGCAGGTGCAGCAGCAACAGCAACAGGTGCAGCAGCGGAAACGCCGAATACGTCCTCAAGTTCCTTTACGAGTTCGGAAAGCTCGAGAGCGGGCATTTCCTTCAAAGCTTCGATGATCTCTTCACGAGTTACAGCCATGGTATGACTCCTTTTCTTTTTCAGTGCACCACATTCGGTGCCGGTAATTCATGTTATGCAGCACTTACGCTGCAAGTGATACCCGAAGGTATCGTGCAGCACTTACGCTGCATTCTTCTGATCCGCAATAGCGCTGACGCAGCGAGCAAATGCCTCCATGGGACCATTGAGCACGCGAACCGTCTTGACCATTGGGTTCTGAAGGGTGCCGAGAAGCTTGGCGATGAGTTCTTCGCGAGAAGGCAGAGCAGCGATCTTCTCAACCGCTTCAGCATCAACGAACGCGCCGTCCATGATGCCGCCCTTGATCACCAGGTTCTCGTTGCTCTTTGCAAAGTCCTTCAAGGCCTTTGCGGAAGCAACGGGATCACCTTCAGCAAATACAAATGCGGAAGGACCGGAAAGAACTTCGTCAAGGCTAGGCATGTCGAGTTCCTTCAAAGCAAGGCGAACGAGCGTGTTCTTATGAACCTTCATGATCGCGCCTGCTTCACGGATGCTGTTACGCAGCTGCTCAGATTCCTTTACGGTGAGACCGCGGTAGTCAACGACCCAGACTGCCTGAACGTCAGCAAGGTCGGACTTGATGACCTCGAGCCTTTCAGTATTCTGTACGCTTGGCATGTAGTAGTGCACCTCCTTTTCAAAGCATCGTGTTCCGCACCTCATACGGGTGGGTCGAGCTCCGAAAAGAAAACGACCCCCTGTTGCTCATGACAGCAGGGGGTCAGATCGATCTAATCATATCTATTGACCACCTCGGCGGGCCGCTTTCGCGATTGAACCTTACGGTACCGGCTGTCTTGGGCAGCGGAACTTGTATCCGTTTGCACTGCATATTATTGCAGCCCGATAATGATTACAGAACATGTATGTCTCGTCAAGCTATCTTTTCGATATAGTCCATAAAGTGCCCACGACCGCGCCTTTTACGCCGTCTTTCCCCGAATTCCTACCACTCACAGCCCCACGTTTAGCGCCTGCGAAACCTTCCTTGAATTTTTGTAAAAAAACCCCGAAGCTTTATCCGTCTAACGAGAAAGGACCCCCTTATGAAAGTCGCGTTCTTCCCGGGTTGCATGGTCGATATGTTCTATCCGGAAGTCGGAATTGCTGCAGTGAACGTGCTTGAGCGACTCGGGTGCGAAGTCATGCTCCCCGATGACCAGGTATGTTGCGGTCAGCCCTTCTCAAACTCCGGCTATGTCGAAGAGGCAAAGCCCATGATGAGAAAAGTGATCGACACCTACAGTAAATACGACACCATTGTTTCCTTAACTGGTTCGTGCGCGTGGGCGATCAAGGCCGAATATCCGCACTTCTTCGAAGATGATGCAGAATACCGCCAGAAGATCGAAGAGCTCGCTCCCCGCATTTATGAATTCACCCAGTTCATCGTCGACGTGTTAGGCGTTACCGACCTTGGAGCCCATCTTGATGGCACGGTCACCTATCACGCAAGCTGCCACTTGACCCGCATGCTCGGCGTCAAAGAACAGCCTTTGACCCTACTCAAGAACGTCGAAGGTCTTGAGTACATCGAAATGCCCGAAATGGACCGCTGCTGCGGCTTTGGCGGCACCTTCAGTGTTAAAGAGCCCGAAGTATCAGGCCACATGGTTCAGGAAAAGGTCGCATTCGCGCTGGCAACTGGCGCAGACTATTTGTGCGGTGCCGACCAAGCATGCCTTATGAATATCAAAGGGGCGCTCGACCGCCTCATCGAAGAAGGCACCGTATCAAGCAATATGAAGGTCCTTCATATTGCCCAGATCCTCGATTCACGATTGGAGGCATAGCATGTCTTCCATTATTTATGATGACGCACCTCTAGAGGATCGCATCCACCGATCTCTTTCCGACACCTTCAAGCATCGCGCGATCGAAACCGCCCAGGATGTCATCACCGGTAAGCGTGACGCCCTTGTCGCCGAGGTGGACAACTGGGAGGATTTCCGCACCCATGCAGCAGACATTCGCGACCATGTTCTGAAGAACCTTGACTACTATGTGAAGACCTTCGCTCAGAACGCAGAAAAGAACGGCGCGCACGTGCATTTTGCACCCACCGATACCGACGCGCTTGATTGCATCCTCGACATCTTCGAGGAAGTGAACGCGACCTCATGCGTAAAATCGAAGAGCATGATGACTGAAGAGATCGGCCTGAACAAGTTCCTCGAGGCGCACGGCATCACCGCCGTCGAAACGGACTGTGCAGAGCACATCATCCAAACCGCCGGCAACGCGCCTTCGCATATCGTCGTTCCCGCACTGCACTTCGACCGCACCTCCATTCGCGACCTATATCAGGAACGCAAGGGCTACACCGGAACGAACGACCCCGAAGAGATCACGCGTTTCTTGCGTAAGATCTTACGCCCCGAATTCATGAACGCCCCTGTTGGCGTTACTGGATGCAACTTTGGCGTTGCAGAAACCGGATCATGCACGCTCGTTTCGAACGAAGGCAACGCGCGCATGGCATCAAGTATTCCCGAGACCCAGATCATCGTCATGGGCGTTGAGCGTCTCGTGCCCGATCTGCGCTCCCTTGACGTCATGATGAAGCTCTTGGTACGCAGCGCCGTAGGCGCGAAGATCTCGGGGTCGTTCTCCGTTAATACCGGTCCTCGCCGCGAAGGCGAAGCCGATGGCCCTAAGAACGTCCACATCGTTATGGTGAACAACGGACGCACCGATATCCTGGCAAGCGAGTTCCGTCCCATGCTTCGCTGCATTCGTTGCGGAGCCTGCATGAATTCGTGCCCCGTATATCGCCACATCACCGGTCACGGATACGGCTCCATCTACCCCGGCCCCATGGGCATCGTCCTTACCCCTTTGCTGGTCGGATATGAACAAGCAGCAAAGCTTCCCTACGCGTGCAGCCTTTGCGGCTCATGCGCTGATGTATGCCCGGTTCGCATTCCGCTACCTGCTCTTATCGCACAGCATCGTCGTACTATTGTTGCGCAAGGATACGTATCCCCCGTTGAAAAAGCCGTATTCAGCACTGCAGCCGCGACGTTCTCCAACCGCACGCTATACGGCATGATCACCACTGTAGCGTCTCCCGCCATGAAGCTCTTGACCGGCAACACCAACCAGATCGACAAGAGCAGCACGATCATCCCTGTATTGAACGGCTGGACCGCATCGCGCAATCTCGATCCCATGAGCAACAAGAAATTCAGAACATGGTTCGCCGAGCACAAGAGGGAAGCCGCGCAGAAGCAGCGCTCCGAAACAGCTAAAGCAGTATCGGCAGCTTGCCGCAATGCCTCTAAGAGAGGGGAAGAATAATGAGTACGGTAAGTTTGGAAGAATTCTTAAAACCCATTTCGCAAGCACTTGGCCGCACTGCTGTTCCAGATCAAGTGGAACCCTGCGCCGCGACCAAGGCTCCCCTTGCAAGCGATTATCACGAGTACACCACCGAAGAGCTTTCCAGCTGGTTCATTCGCGAAGCCGAGAAAATGGGCACTATCGTAAAAGAAGTAAAGCCCGAGGATGTTGCATCGTGCGTGCTTTCCCTCATCGACGAATTCGGCGATGGCGGACATATTGTGTATGCCGATGTTCCCGAGATCGATGCGTACGGTATCCCCCAAGCGCTCACTCAGACATCTCTCGAAGCGGTTCGCTGGAACCCCGAGAGCCGCGAAAAGAGCGTTGGTCGCGCCGAGAACGCCGATATCGGCATCACATTCGCATCAGCCGGCATCGCTGAAACCTCAACGGTGATCCAACGCTGCAGCGAAAAGTCCGGTCGTTCCATCTGCCTGCTCCCCATCGGACACATCGCCCTTCTGCGCAAAAGCGATATCTTCCCCTACATGACGCAGCTCATGGATGACTGGGAGGAAAAGGTCGCCGCTGGAGAAGAAATGCCTTCGAACTACACGTTCATTACCGGCCCTTCTAACACGGCTGATATCGAGCTGGTACGCGTCGTTGGCGTTCACGGTCCCATTCATGCGAGCGTCATCCTTATTGAAGAATAACCACGCACCCCATCATCTACACGCAAAAGGCACGTTCACGGACGTGCCTTTTTCTTTTAAGAGAACATCTACACACATGCTCTCGCTCGCACCCACAAGGATAAGGATGCGACCTAAAGGCGAAAGCGCGCCTACCTTCCTAGCGCGATCTGATTCACGCAGCGAATGGAAGCAGAACGTATCTGCCTAGTGTGAGCTGACCCACACAACGAATGACAACAGAACGTAAAAAGGGTGCTGATGCTATGCACCAACACCCTTTCATGCATGTTGCACGTCGAACGCGCGTACTGCCCGCAGGTAAGACTAAGCCGCTGCTGCCTGATCAGCTTGATCAGTTGTTGCCGCCTGAGCCGACTGAACCGAGTCGACCACAACAACCGATCCACCGCCGGCGGAGAAGTTCAGCGTAACGCTGTCCCCTTCCTTATAGCGCACGATGTCCACCACTGAAGTTACCGGGCAATCATAGAGCGTACCGTCTCCTGAAAGCATGATGTAGTAATGCGAATCACCACCGATGACCACTGGAGAGAGAACCGAGATGGTGCCCGTTGCCGAACCATCGGTTATCGTGGCCTGATCGCCGCTCTCTTCGGTTAATACGCCATTATTGCGCAGAAGCTGCTTATAAGCCTTCTCTGTTTCCTCCAACGTATCGCCAACGGCAACGTTCTGGTAGCGCTGAATATCAATCATTGCGAACATCTTTACCAGACCCGCATTGTCCTTCAACGCCATGAAGTAAGTCGGCTGACCGGACACATTGATCAACAAGGGGAACGTTGAAACGTATCTCAAGTTCTGAACCTGACCCTCTGCTGAACTCATGGCCGATTCTTCAGTTGCGCCCGCCACCGCATAGAACTTCGATTCTGCGGTACGTTGATTGATCAACACAAAACCGATGATCGAATTGTCGGATGTCGCGGAGGTAACACCACTGTATACCCATACGTCATCGTCGATCGCAATGTAGTTGTAGCCCAAGTTACCATCAGTGCCAGGGGTGGTCTGCTTCACGCCGCTCTGGCCGAGCCAAGAGTTGATCCAGCCATCAGACAACGCACCGCTCCAGTTGTACTGCTCGATCAGCAAGTCAGCAGGATATGCGCGGTCGACCCACTGCGGTACTTCGTCGATGGGGATCTCCTGGCATTCACCTGTGCTTGCATCGCACATGATGACCCCGGATACCGTTTCGCCACCGAACAGACCAACCGTGTAGTCCAGGATAGGATAGATCCAGTACGGCTTACCTTCGTCATCGATCTCAAATGACTTCTCATCCAGAATATAGAAGGGGTACTTCAGCTGGACGTGACGGTCAACATTGTTGAAGAACGGATCGGAATCCGAATAGTAGATCGGATTATCCAAACGTACGATCTGAGTATCCTGCGTGCTCATATTAACGATAACGTAAGCAGGAATACCCGAGTCATGGTTGGACCACCACTTGAAAATGTCAGCGTAATTCAAGGGACTTACACGAACCGGTGCGTTCTGATAGTTGATCTGCGAATACAGATCGGAAATAACGAACTGGCTTACATAGTCAGCCATCGTACCCATGGTCCGGTTACCCAGCAGCACCGCAGAATCGCGGTCGATGAAGGGAATCGTAGAATAATCCGCCTCATCCATGCTTTGAGCGAAATCCGCATCCTCGGTATTCAGGATGGTCGAATACTTTTCCGCATTGCCCGGGAACAACGTCAGCGACAACAACGCACCAAGAACGCCCACGATGGCAATGGCCACCGGAACAGCCATCAGGATCTTGTAGCGTTTTGCCTTCTTCTCGCTTTTTTCACGCTTACCCATTCCCTTGGAATAGATCTGACGGAACGTGAAAAAGATCAAAAATGCCGGCAGCAGAATAAAGATCGCTAACGCAAACCAAAGATCAACGCTATGGATGTTGATAGGTGGATGGAACCACCAGTAACAAAATGCCAGCACCAATACAACGATCACCGCGATAATGATCATCGCGCGCTTGCTCATTTGAGAAAGCGTCTCGCGGAAAGCACTGAACTCTGCCCCAGCTGGGTTATGGCCACGGGTCGGACGTTCGCCGCCTACTCCGGCGCCATCACCACCAACACCGCCACCTTGTGCGTTAGCACCAAACTGCTTCAGCAAATCGGCCCAATTGACGGGTCCTTGCTGATTTGGATCTGCCATAAGGCTCCTCCCTCTTGCTTATATAGCTTTCTATTGTATCTAAACATGTCTTTAAACGCTTAGCAAATACCGTTGAACTTGCGCTGAATATAAAACAAGGTGCGAGTTGCCCCGCACCTTGCCGATCAATACTTGCTGCAGCGGTCGACCTCGCCGACCGCATATACCACGATCTTCTTACGCAAGAGAGCGCAGCACGTACTGCAGAATACCGCCGTTAAAGTAGTAATCACCTTCAGTCGGCGTGTCGATGCGCACGATCGCATTAAAGTCGATCTTCGTCCCATCAGGCTTGACTGCCTGCACCTCCACAACAGACGGGCAAGGCAGACCTTGCGAGAAATCGATATCGCCGATCGTGATGGTCTCCGACCCGTCAAGACCAAGGGCCTCAACGCTTTGACCCTCTTCGAGCTGCAGAGGAAGAACACCCATGCCAATAAGGTTGGAACGATGGATGCGTTCGAAGCTTTCCGCGAACGCCGCGCGTACCCCTTGAAGCATCGGGCCCTTTGCGGCCCAGTCACGAGAAGATCCACTGCCGTACATCTTGCCTGCCAGAACAACCAAAGGCGTTCCTTCTTGCTGGTAATGTTCGGCTGCATCATACACTGCCTTGACCTTCCCATCGAGGAAGTCCTTCGTCCAGCCACCCTTCTTGCCCTCAGCAAGCTTATTGGTGAGTTTCACGTTCGCGAACGCTCCGCGCATCATCACTTCGTGATTTCCGCGACGCGCACCGTATGTATTGAAGTCAGCGGGCGCGACCCCGTGATCTTCCAAGTAGCGCGCTGCAGGAGAGTTCTCGGCGATCGATCCAGCAGGAGAAATATGATCCGTCGTAATAAAATCGCCCACATTAAGCAGTACACGTGCATCCTTGATGCCCTCAGGAGCCTGAGCTTCACGCGTCATGCCATCGAAATACGGCGCCCGACGAACATAGGTGGAACCGGTGTTCCACGAGAACACATCGCTTGCCTCTTTACCGAGCGCCTGCCACTTTTCGTCACCAGCGAAGAGATCCTTCCCCGCACGATCGAACACCTCCTTGGTGCAATGCTGATCGAGCAGCGAATTCACTTCAGCGGTGCTGGGCCAAATATCGCGCAAGAAGACCTCTTGCCCATCAGCACTGATCCCCAAAGGCTGCGTTTCAAAGTCGAAATCCATTGTGCCAACCAGCGAATATGCGATAACGAGCGCAGGTGCGCACAGGTAGTTCTGCGACACATCGGGCGAAATGCGGCCTTCAAAATTTCGATTGCCCGACAAAATGCTCGCGAGCTCGATATCGTTCGCTACTTCATGCAATTCAGGGAGAACAGGACCGGAGTTACCAATACAGCTCATGCATCCAAAGCCGCAGGTATAGAATCCCAGATCGCGTAATGAAGGCATGAGCCCCGCCGCATCTAGGATATCTTCCGTAGCACGACTACCAGGAGCAAGGATCGTCTTCACCCATGGCTTAGGATGCAACCCCGCCTGTGCAGCATTGCGTGCCAGAACGCCCGCTGCCAGCATCATGCTCGCATCCGTTGCAGTAGTGCAGCTAGTAACCGCCGCAATAGCCAGCGCACCATGAGTCAGTTCGTGTGTTTGACCAAGCAGCTCCACGGAAACGCACTTATCGCCATCAAGGCCGCGATCAGAGCAAATACGATCGAATGCCTGCTTGGCAGAAGACACGTCGATGCGATCATGCGGACGCGATGGGCCAGCGATACTCGACTGAACCGTAGACAAATCAAGGGTGAGAACCTTCGCATACGTACGAGGCTGCGCAGCAGGATCGTTCCAGAAGCCTTGTGCTTTGGCATATGCCTCCACCAACGCGACCTGCTCTTCGCTGCGTCCCGTCAAAATAAGATACTCAAGGGTCTTATCATCAACGGGGAACAAGGTGCAGGTAGAACCGTATTCCGGTGTCATATTGGAGATACACGCGCGCTGCGTTGCGCTCAGGCTGCTTACCCCTTCGCCAAAGCACTCAACAAAACACCCGACGACCCCTTCGGCACGCAACATCTGAGCAAAGGTAAGCGAAACATCCATCGCGCTTACCCCTTCGGGAAGGCTTCCAACCAGCTTCACACCGATAACGCGAGGTACCAGCGTTGTGATGGGCTGACCCAGGGCAGCGGCCTCGGCTTCAATGCCGCCAACGCCCCAACCCAGAACGCCGATGCCGTTCGCGGTCGGGGTATGAGAATCGGTACCTACCAACGTATCGAAGTACGCAACGGGGCCCTGCTCATCTTCACGCGTCATAACGACCGACGCAAAGCGCTCAATGTTGAGCTGATGGCAAATGCCCGCTCCCGGGGGAACGATGCGCACGTTCTCGAACGATTCCTGAGCCCACTTCAGAAAGTCGTAGCGCTCTTGATTGCGTTCGAACTCGAGAGCCATGTTCTGCTCAAGAGCGCCGGCGCATCCTGCTACATCAGCGATGACCGAATGATCGATGACTAGATCGCAAGGTACCTGCGGATTGATGTTCTTCGGGTCGCCGCCCAGTTCCATACATGCTTCACGCATGACCGCAAAATCGACGAATACCGGTACGCCCGTAAAATCCTGGAACAGAACACGTGCTGGGCTGAACTCAATTTCACTTCCGACCGTTCCGGCAAGACCCGCCTCGACAAGACGATGGGAAAGCTCTTCTGCTCGCGCATCGTCAGGAGCTAAACGTAAGATGTTCTCTAGCAAAACCGTAAGCGAATAAGGTAGCTTATCGTATCCCGCCACCGTATTGACCGGATAGTAGGTATACGACGCGTCTCCTACTTTCAAAATCGCCGATCGGTCAGTCATGGGCTCCTTCTTTCCCGAGGCATTCCTCGTATAGCAGTTACTACATCACACAAAGTTAAACGAAATGCGCCCTGCATGCAGAGCGCATAGCGATCGTTATCGTTCCAATACTGCGATCAATTCATCGGTGAAGCGAGAACACGTAGCTGGTTCGACCGAAGACCCCGTCGCCTTGCAGATATCAGCCGTCAGTACCGCACCTTGCGCATATACTTCACGCACCGCATTGCGAATATTTGCTGCGATCTCCAGTTCACCTAGATGATCGAGCATCATGGCAGCAGATAGGATCTCCGCTGTGGGATTACATATATCCTTGCCGGCAATATCGGGCGCAGAACCATGCACTGCTTCGAATATCGCATATTCAGGACCAATGTTAGCTCCCGGAGCAATGCCAAGACCGCCGACCAGGCCCGCACACAGATCACTTGCGATATCGCCATACAAGTTAGGGAAGACGATAACATCGAACTGCGATGGATCCATGACGATGTTCATGCAGAACGCATCGATGATATTGTCGTTGAATTCAATGCGACCTTCGTATTCCTTCGCCACTTCTCGGGCGGTACGCAAGAACAATCCATCAGAGTGCTTCATGATGTTCGCCTTGTGGGCTGCCGTTACCTTCTTGCGACCATGCTTGAGCGCATAGTCGAAAGCGTATCGAACGATATTCTGCGTTGCAGTTACCGAAATAGGCTTGATAGATATGCCCGAATCGGAACGGATGGTACCTGCGCCTTGTTCCGCGCAGAACGAGATCAGATCCTGAGCGCCCTGGCTTCCCTCTTCGAATTCAATGCCCGCATACAGGTCTTCGGAGTTCTCACGCACGATGACCAGATCAACATCCGAATAACGCCCGCCCGCTCCGGGAATCGACATGACCGGACGAAGGCACACATTAAGATCGAGCGTCTTACGAAGCGCAACATTGACACTGCGAAAGCCCGTTCCCACCGGAGTGGTGATAGGACCCTTGATGGCCACCTTATTGCGCCGAACCGCTTCTATTGTGCTTTCAGGGAGCGGCGTACCGCAGGACTCCATCATGTGGGCACCTGCTTCGGCAACCTCCCATTCAATATCAGCACCTGCAGCCTTTACCACCCGTTGCATAGCAGCAGTGGTTTCCGTTCCAATGCCATCACCAGGGATGAGGGTCACGGTATGTTTCGCCATTCATTCGCTCCTTGAAATTATCTCGCAACGCCTTAACCGATATACAAATACCGGCGCTGCAACCACTAATGAACTGAGAGTCTAAGAAAGATTGTCTATGATCTGCTGGCTGCGACGCTGCAAAGCGCCTTTGCCATGCTCGGCATCGAAAGCCACTCGCTCGGAGAGACCCTGCTTTACTTCCGGGGCAAGTTTGCCCGAAGAGAACCCGATCAATGCATGAAGCATGTCTTGATATTCATAGTCGCCGTGATAGCACTGGATGGCCTCATCCAAAAGCGGCCAGACCTTTTGCGAGCGGTTCTCCGTCGTGGCACCCAAAGTGCACAGGAACCGCAGGGCTGCCAAGCGCACCAACCCGTTATCTTCGTCAAAGAGCGCGATCTCCGCTCCTGAAATAGCCTTATCGCAAGAACGCGACTCAAAGGCAACGAGTTCCGTCAGAACATCAAGGGATTCCCAGCGCGTTTGCGCTTCTGGGCGGTTAAGGGCATCAATGAATTCATCAATATAGGGAACGAGTGCTTCAGGTTCGATCTTCGCCACTTGAGCCAGAACCGAAGCGGCATTTTGACGATTACGACGCGTTGGACCGGCAAGGGCGGCAACGATTTCTCCGATAAGGTCCTTTGACTTAAGAATCTGTGCTGCAAGATCTTTCACGCTTTGCGTTTTTTCGCTCATATAGCTCCTCCGATCGGCGTTCGAACAACGCCTTGGTGCGCATCACCACTTACTTCGTGGCTGCACATCTAGTTATCCAAATTCATTATACGTCTTCGGAAATTCGAAGCGCCGAGCAAGTAGCAGAAGGCCTTTTGAACACGTTGAAAGGAGATGTTGGGTCGTGAGCGTATCAAATTACGTCCTTAAAAGATCGCAAGCTCTCGCAAATCAGCCACACGCATTTTCACTGCAGCGTTCGCGATAGTACTCTATCAAGAACTGCTTGAGCGCTTCGACCTTGGGCGATGTGCTCGCATTTTCCGGAACACGCAAATATAAGTAGCGCGTACGGTGAATGTCAGAGATCCGCACTGGCACTACATTCGATATGCTGTCATTGAACCAAGTTATGGACGGCGCAAGCGTTACACCCACCCCACGGGATATGAGTTCCATGATCTGGACATACGACTGGTTCTCCATATACAAATGAGGCGTTATGCCCGCCTCCTGGAACATCCCATCAATGATATTGCGCAGCGATCCCACCGGATTGAGGATGAACGATTCATCTGTGATATCCCGCAACGAAACCGATTCTTCGTTCGCATAAGGCGAATTGCGCGGAACGGCCAAGACGATCTCCTCCTGGCCGAGCAGGGTATATCCCGCCTCCTGGTGATACTTTGGCGAGGCGAAGAAGATCAGATGAGGGACCTCTTCAGTGTATTCGGTCTTTTTCGAATCACTTATTCTTAACAGTACCTGAGGATGCTGTTCTTTGAACCGCATCAGGATCGTTTCGTTGCAGCCCATAGGAACTGGCGCGTACAGTGTTACCACCTGTTCCTTTTTCTGCTGATAGAGAGCCACTTCAAGCGATACCCTATCAAGCGCATTCAATGCCGTATTCGCACAACGCAATGCGATCTTTCCAGCATCATTAAGAGCAAGCGTGCGTCCCTTTCTGTCAAACAGACGAACGCCCGTCTCTTCTTCTATCTGCCGCAAAGCACGCGAAAGGGACGGCTGGGAAATATGCAGCTTTTGAGCCGCTTCGCTCATGGTCTTCGATTCCGCGATAGCTTTAAAATAAAGCAGCTGATGAAAATCCATCCCAGCCCCCTTTTCAGCACCAGGCGCCCACCCGGTTATTTTGAGGCGCCAGAGGGCGCTGCAAGACAGCGCCCTATCCGTTCATTATTCAGCGAACAATTCGTCAAGGATCTCCTGAGTAGGCATTTCGACGCCATACCAGATCTCTTCACCCGTTGCAGCCTGCTCTATCATCATGCCGATACCGCCAACGATAGTGCATCCCTTCGCTTCCGCATCGCTCAGCAGCTTAGTCATGCGTGGATGATATACTGCATCCGCCACCACGACTTCAGGGGTGATGAATTCCGCAGGGACAGGCGATTCAAGGGACTCCGCACCCATACCTACTGGAGTTGCGTTCACAAGCACATCCGACTCAGCAATGGCCTGCTTCATGGCCTCTTTGTCTTCGAATGCATGCAGGATCAGCTCACATCCGGTTTTTTCAGCCACGCGAGGAAGCAGCGTGGTCGAGCGAGTATAGGAAGGACCGCCTTCGCGAGCGAACACATGGACCTTCTTCGCACCATCCAGCGCAGCCTGAACGACAATGGCGGAACCCGCACCACCAGGGCCGATGAGCGTCATGGTTTCGCCCGACGTGTTGACTCCATGCTTGCGCAGGTTATTCATGAAGCCGATGCCATCGCTGTTATGCCCGATGATCTTGCCGTCTTCCTTTTTGAGCACATTGACCGCACCCATCAGCTCTGCGCTTTCAGACAGGCCATCAAGTAACGGGATGATCGCCTGCTTGCACGGCATGGTAACGTTACTGCCGTCCCAGCCATCCATGTGCTTCATAGCTTGAACGATCTGAGGCAAATCGGATTCAGTTACATCGAAGACCACGTATACCGAATCGACACCGAGCTTTTCGAAAGAAAGATTATGCGTGGCAGGCGACATCGAATGACGAATGGGACTACCTAGAAGACTAATGATATGAGTATGACCGCTAATTGCGCTGCGTTGAGACATGGGGTTCCTCTTTCACTGTTGTAATTGAATATAAGTTCCTGATCGGATGACGGCTACGAAAATACCTCGTGCAATTCATCCATGATGCGAATTGCCTGCTTAACATCGACTTGACCAGGGGCCGATGCCTTCTCGAGAGAGCAGAAGGTAAGCGCTGAACCGAACAGTTCACCTGCCAGACGAGAAATGCTTCCTTCTCGACCCATCGCCATAGTCAAAAGCGGCTTGCCCCAATGAATACGGGACATCTCCTCGGTAGCCGCAAGAAGACGCAGAGTGCTTTGCGCGTCCTCTGCCATAGTGGCGATCTTGGGAATATCCGCACCCAGATCAGCCATATGAGTAAGCAAGCCGACCATCCAATCAACGGATGGGGTGCCTGCGAAATTGTGATACGAGATCACCGTAGCAACATTGTGCGCATGAGCGCATTCAACGAGTTCGGTGACATACGCATCGCCGATCCATGATTCGATATCCACCATATCGATCGCGCCTGCTTCGATGATGGCTTTATTAAGCGCCACGTATTCATCAACCGGAATAGTCAATTGCCCGCCCTGGCTGGTTGAGCGGAACGTGAATAGAAGCGGGTGCTGAGGCAGGGCCTTACCCAATTCAACCGACTGAGCCGCCATGGCTTTCGGATCATGAAGCTGAGCGGCGAAATCACCACGCCATTCGAAGCAATCAACGCCTGCCGCAATTCCTTCATTGATCGTATTCAAGCATCCCTCAAGGTCATTATCCATAACGGAGATAATCACTTTCGGGCGTCCCGAGCCGATCGCGGTGCCCTTGATGGTAAGTGGCTGGACCATAACTTCCTCCCCTGTTTAATCTATCAACAATTCGTATCTTACTCCGCAATTGATCAGTTTGTTATATAGCTTTTGAATCCGTATATAGCAAATTTGATATAGATCACGTCTCTTGTTGCGTAGGGCTGATATTTTTCAAGCGGAATACAAGCCGTACAACGCAAAAAAGGCACCCCATTCGGGGTGCCTTTCGTGTCAAACGGTAAGCGAATGATTTATTCAGCGGTGGTGTACTCGCGGTTAACAGAGCTATCAACGGAAACGCCAGGGCCCATGGTGGAAGTTACCGTGATGGACTTAACGTAACGGCCCTTTGCAGCTGCGGGCTTCATACGAAGAATCTCGTCGTATACTGCGCCGTAGTTCTCTGCAAGCTGCTCTGCGGTGAAGGAGCACTTACCAATAACAACATGGCAGATACCATAGCGGTCAGCACGATACTCAACACGGCCGCCCTTGAGTTCCTTAACAGCCTTAGCAACATCAGGAGTAACGGTACCGAGCTTAGGGTTAGGCATAAGGCCACGAGGACCAAGAACCTTACCCAGACGACCAACCTTAGCCATCTGATCGGGGGTAGCTACCGTTGCATCGAAGTCAATGTTGCCAGCCTGGATGCTTGCGAGCAATTCGTCAGAACCAACGATGTCTGCGCCTGCTTCTTCAGCAGCACGAGCAGCATCGCCTTCGGCGAAAACAGCAACGCGAACGGTCTTGCCGGAGCCATTGGGAAGGCTTACGGTGCCACGGAGCTGCTGGTCAGCCTGGCGGGTGTCAATACCCAAGCGGAAGTGGACCTCAACGGTTTCGTCAAAGTTCGCAGTTGCGACTTCCTTGACCAGGTTAAGAGCCGAAAGAGGAGCATAGTTCTTCGACTTGTCGATCTTTGCGACTGCCTCGTTGTACTTTTTAGACATGTCTAAAATCCTTTCGTGGTATTTGCGAGCTAAAGCTCTTCCACTTGTTAACCCTCGATCAGAACCGAGGAAACAAAACTAATACTTATTCGACGCTTTCACCCTGGAGCAGAGCAGCAAGACGACGGGTGACCTTGTATTCCTTCTTAGGAGCACGGCCCTCGATCGTAACGCCCATGGAGCGAGCAGTGCCTGCAACGATCTCCATAGCTGCTTCGATGGTGTTAGCGTTAAGATCGGGCATCTTGATCTCAGCGATCTCACGAAGCTGATCCTCGGTCAGTTCGCCGACCTTCTTGAGCTGAGGAATACCAGAACCGCCCTTGAGGCCGATCTTTTCCTTGATCAAGAAAGCCGCAGGAGGGGTCTTGCAAACGAAGGTAAAGGTCTTATCTTCGTAAACCGTGATCTCAACAGGGATGATGGTGCCTGCTTTGTCCTGCGTAGCGGCATTGAATGCCTGGCAGAACTGCATAATATTAACGCCCTGCGCACCAAGAGCAGGACCAACAGGAGGTGCAGGATTTGCAGCGCCTGCAGGAATTTGCAGCTTAACGAAACCGCTTACGTTCTTCTCAGCCATTTCAGTTGCTTCCTTTCGACTGAAATAATTTGCTTACCGATTTATGACAAGCGTATCCATGAGAAGCCCCGTCCACATACGGGCACGAAACACGCATTGCTCTCAAAATTAAATGTTTGCCACCTGATCGAAGGAAAGTTCGACCGGAGTTTCACGTCCGAAGATCGAAACCATAACCTTTACCTTACCCGCCTCAGGGGAAACCTCAGCGACAACGCCGTCGAATTCAGCCAAAGGACCGGAAACGACCTTGACGCTCTGGCCCACTTCAAGACTCGTTGAAGTCTTCTTGGGAGCCTCGCGCGACGTGCGCTTCATGATCTTGTTGTACTCTTCGCGAGTAAGAGGAGCGGGATTGCCCTGACTACCCACGAAGCCCGTAACACCAGGAGTGTTACGAACCGCAGCCCAGCTGCGATCATCAAGTTCCATGCGGACGAGCACATATCCAGGAAATACCTTCTTATCGCTCTCCACACGACGTCCGCCTTCTTTGATCTCCGTTACCGTTTCGGTCGGAATCTCAATAGCGAACACATTGTTCTCAAGACCCATCGTTTCAATACGTGTCTCAAGATTCTTCTTCACCTTATTTTCGTACCCAGAGTACGTGTGAAGTACATACCATTTCTTCGTCACGGATTACGCCCCTAAGCTAGAGATTGCAAAAAGAATCGGGGTGACTACCCAGTTGTCAAAAATGGCGACAAATACACCAAAGAACAATAACGCGACGATAACCACGCCCGTCCACTGCAGAACATCCTGCTTGGTGGGCCACGTTACACGACGCATCTCAGAGCGGACATCGGAGAGAAAGCCAAAACGCTTTTTCTTTGGCTTCTCTGCAGGCTTCTTAGCCTTCGCTGCCGGCTGAGAAGGTTTCTGGGTATTTGCCTTAGCGGGAGAAGACTTCTTGAAGCCGAAACGCTTCTTCGGTGCCTCTTCTACTACGGGAGTGACCTCTGCGTCTTTAACGCGCTGCTCTTTCTTTGCAGCACGATTAGCAGATGCCTTAGCCCTTTGTGTTTTAGACTTCTTTGCCATACAACTTTCCTGCTCTGGAAATTACTACTCTATACGCCAAATAAGCAGCCCATGAGCTGCTCATTAACAAGCTGGCAGGCCAGGAGGGACTCGAACCCCCAACATGCGGTTTTGGAGACCGCCGCTCTACCAATTGGAGCTACTGGCCTATTCTGTTCCTAATCTTAGCGAGTTTCCTTGTGCATAGTGTGATGACCACACCATTTACAATACTTCTTGAACTCGATACGATCGGGATTATTCTGCTTGTTCTTCTTGGTCGTATAGTTTCGACGCTTGCATTCAGTACATGCAAGGGTGACCAAAGTACGCATCAATACTCCTTAAATTACTTAGTAGCATTCTTGCTATTGCATCATGACCAATCAAGAGGGAGTACGCCGAAGCGGACTCCCTCCATAATTCAAACTAGCTGAGCCGTTGTTACTTGATGATCTTGGTAACACGACCGGAGCCAACGGTGCGGCCACCTTCGCGGATAGCGAAGCGGAGGCCTTCCTCCATAGCGATGGGGTGGATGAGCTCGCCCTTGAGCTCAACGTTATCGCCAGGCATAACCATTTCGGTGCCCTCGGGGAGGTGTGCAACACCAGTAACGTCGGTGGTGCGGAAGTAGAACTGAGGACGATAACCATCGAAGAACGGGGTATGACGGCCGCCTTCTTCCTTGGTAAGGATGTAGACCTGACCCTCGAACTCAGTGTGAGGGGTAACAGAACCAGGCTTGCAGAGAACCTGACCGCGAACGATGTCTTCGCGCTTCACGCCACGGAGCAAGCAACCGATGTTGTCGCCAGCCTGAGCCTCGTCGAGGAGCTTGCGGAACATTTCGATACCGGTGCAAACGGTCTTCTCGGTGTCCTTGATACCGACGATTTCGAGTTCGTCGTTAACATGGAGAACGCCACGCTCAACACGACCAGTAGCAACGGTGCCACGGCCGGTGATGGTCATGGTGTCTTCAACAGCCATCAGGAAGGGCTTGTCAACCATGCGCTCGGGAGTGGGGATGTATTCGTCTACAGCATCCATGAGCTCCCAGATCTTGTCCTGCCATTCAGCTTCGCCTTCGAGAGCCTTAAGAGCAGAACCGCGGATAACAGGGGTGTCGTCGCCGGGGAACTCGTAGCTGGAGAGCAGCTCACGAACTTCCATTTCAACGAGCTCGAGGAGCTCTTCGTCGTCGACCATGTCGCACTTGTTGAGGAATACAACAATGTAAGGTACGCCAACCTGACGAGCGAGCAGGATGTGCTCACGAGTCTGAGCCATAGGGCCGTCGGTTGCAGCGATAACGAGGATAGCGCCGTCCATCTGAGCAGCACCGGTGATCATGTTCTTGACGTAGTCAGCATGGCCGGGGCAGTCAACGTGTGCATAGTGACGCGTATCGGTTTCGTATTCGATGTGAGAAATGGAGATGGTAATACCACGCTCGCGCTCTTCAGGAGCCTTGTCGATGTCGGCAAACTCGGTGAAGTCAGCGGTAGCGGTACCGTGAGAACCATCGTTGGAAGACAGAGTCTTGGAAATTGCTGCGGTAAGCGTGGTCTTACCGTGGTCAACATGGCCAATCGTACCAATGTTAACGTGCGGCTTAGTACGCTCGAACTTTTCCTTAGCCATTTTTCCTCCTTGTAGTAGAAAGGGGTGCTTTCATTAGAGTATAAAAGCAATAACAATAAAAAAGTATAAGCTTACCGTTAGTAAGCGGAATAAGTGGTAGCGGTGACTGGATTCGAACCAGTGACGCCACGGGTATGAACCGTGTGCTCTAACCAACTGAGCTACACCGCCGTAGAAAAATGGTGCCCACAAGCAGACTCGAACTGCTGACCTCTTCGTTACCAACGAAGTGCTCTACCGGCTGAGCTATGTGGGCGAGATGGTGGGAGTGCAAGGATTCGAACCTTGGAAGGCTGAGCCAACGGATTTACAGTCCGTCCCATTTGACCGCTCTGGAACACTCCCATTTTTCGCTTGTGATCATGTGCAATTTTCAAGCTGCTGCCTGCTAAAAAGTGCCAAAGCACTTCAAGCGAGCAAGGGAATAATACGCTAGTAATTCCGCCCTGTCAACGCTTTACACGCCCCCGGGCATATCCATTTCACATTACCTTCATTACCCTCCTGCATTGACCTCATAATACCAGGTAATCGCCTAGTTTTACATGCGATTAAAAAGAAAAGTCGATCAAAACCAATACGTTTTGATCGACTTTTTCCCAAAATTAATTTCGGAAATTTTCCGGTGTGCGGATCTTTTTTAGCAGTCCGCCTCGAGATACGAATCGAATTCGTCGGTAATTTCCTTGCTGGGCTCTTCAGTAATGAGCGATACGACCACAATAGAGATGAGGCTCAGCACGAATGCGGGCAGCAATTCATATACCGCGAAGAAGCCACCAAGCGGAGCCACAAAGCTATGCCAAACCAGCACCGATACCGCACCGACGATCATGCCCGCCAAAGCGCCCTGCATATTAGTGCGCCTCCAATACAGGCTCATTATCATCAATGGACCGAACGAGGCACCGAAGCCCGCCCATGCATATGACACTACCTGGAAGATAGACGAGTTCTCGTCAAGCGCGATGATAATGCCGAATACCAGAATGACCACCAAGGTCAGGCGCGCCACGATCATGACCTGAGCATCGGTCGCATCTTTCTTAATAAGCCCGCGATAGATGTTCTCTGCGACCGCCGAACCCGAAATAAGCAGATACGAAGAAGAAGACGACATAGATGCCGCGAAAATACCCGACACCACCAAGCCGCACATAAAGGATGGCAGCAACAGATTCGACAGCACAATGAAGATGTTCTCCGCGCTTGCCTGCGTCAAGAACTCGACCGGCAGCACCGCCCTACCAATGAGGCCGATGCAAACCGCAGAAGCCAAGGAGATGATGACCCATACGGTTGCAATACGGCGGGACTTAGTCAGCTCATGCGAATGGGTGGCACTCATGAAGCGAACCAGTACCTGAGGCATACCGAAGTAACCCAAGCCCCATGCAATACCGGAAACGATGGTGACCATACCATAATCACCAGCAGCACCGAAGATCGGCAGCCCGTTCTCAACCAGCTGCCTGCCGTTCTCATCCATGATCGGCGTTGCGATCTGCGTTCCCGAAAGGAACCCGGGAATGGACTGCAAGAACGCCACGGTGTTATCAACACCGCCCGCTGCGGTGATCGACCCGACGAACACGATCACCAACGCGCATACCATGAGCATGCCCTGGATAAGGTCGGTCGTACATACTGAAAGGTAGCCACCTACGAAGGTGTACAGGAACACGATAAGAGCGCCCAAGATCATCATGGTCGCATAGTCGAGCCCGAACAAAGTCGAGAACAACTTACCGCAGGTAACGAAGCAGCTGCCCACATAAATACTGAAGAACAGCAGGATGATGAGCGCCGCGATGGTCATCAAGATGTTCTTAGAATCGTGGAAGCGATTCGAAAAGTAGTCAGGCAACGTGATCGAATTGTTCGCGACCTGAGAATACTTACGCAAACGCTTCGATACGAACAACCAGTTCAAATAGGTGCCGATGACCAAACCGATCGCCGTCCACATTGCATCCGATGCACCCGTGAAATAGGCAACGCCGGGCAAACCCATCAAAAGCCAACCCGACATATCGGACGCTTCAGCGGAAAGCGCCGTAAGCCACGGACCTAAGCGACGTCCACCCAAAAAGTAGTTTTCAGTAGATTGATTGGACTTCTTCGCGTAAATAAAGCCAATGACCACTACCACAATGAAATAGATGAGCATTGCGAGCAATACCCAAAAATCGTGAGATACCATACCGCTTACTTTCTTCTCTCCTATATTGATCTTGCTCTTTCAGCGACCTCACACGCACATAACACAGCACTGATACACCGCAAAGGGTGTCCCCGCACCGTATTATGTATCCTCGATCGTGAAGCCCCGCCAGACGAAGGATACGCAGGTCCGCTTTCAGCTCGTGATAACCAACACCACCGACGAACCTTGAAGCACTTTAGTCTGGCAAAGTGTATGCATTATAGAACATAGTTACACGTCGCATCGGCAGTATTGGCGCAAGGCTCACTCGGTCGGGTTGAACGGAGTTCACTATAAGGCCGCGCTTTAGGATCTTCGTATTCTTGACTGCCCCAAAACGCTCGCGACGGGCACGGATATACATAAGGCCACGCACCCGATCGGCGTTGCTCGGAACGCCCTTTAATCGACAGACCGCGCGCTGCAAAGCCATTTTCGGCCCAAAAATCAGACCATCAAATTTTAGATTTTGGGTAGAAAAAACCTCTGTCATTCTCGTAACTTTACGATTTTCAAACGAACAGCGCCTTCGTAAAATCACATCGCTTTGCGTCCTTCGCGACCTGATTTATTTATGAAATACGCCCTTCGGTTGAAAGCGCGTTCCGCGAACAAGCCGACCCGCTCTAGCCGAAGGACACGCACCTTGATAGATCAATCGTGAAGGAGATCAGAACCCGTTCGAACTCCTTTTGGCGGTTCGTTCAGCGCAGTAGCGCTTTACCGTATCAACGAAAAGCGCTGTCGTATGCGATTGGCGTACATGTTGCAAAGAGCACAGATACAACTGATGGAAATCATCTGGCGCCTCTTTGATATCTATGAGCTCGACCTCGTTCGTATACGAATCAAGAAGCCACGAACGACAGGCGATCGCTATCAGGTCGGGGTTTCCCGCAACAAGAGAAGCGAGCGTGATCTCGTCGGAATACAGATAATCGATCAGAAGGTCGTATCCCTTGACCAGATCGGTAAGCTCCGAAGCGAGCGGACCGGTCAGGTTATAGGAAATAAGATACTGATTCCGCAATTCGGTAAGAGAAAGTTCCGTACGCTTAGCTAAGGGATGGCGGCGATTCACCACCAACGCCACACGCTGGGTCCAGATGGGATCGAACACGATCTCGAAATCGTCGCCCATGGTTCCACAGAACGCCACATCGACAACACCGTTCTTCACATCCTCTAGGAGAGCAGGAGTCGTTGATTGCTTGACATTGATGCGCACTTCGCCGTGAGTACGCTCTCGGAACTGGCTGGTGATATTCGACCAGTCGTTATCCTGTACCGAGAAAACAGTTCCGATGGTTATCTCGCCTTGAGGACTTCCTCCATGGCGTTCTTGGAGGATATTCACTCCCCCGTCGATAAAACGAAGGGCAGTTGCAATGTACTCATAGAACGCCTGGCCATCGGTAGTCAGATCCACCGATTTACGCTTCTTGTCGATAAGGGTGACGTTCAGCTCTCGCTCGAGTTTCGAAATCGCCAACGACAATGTTGACGGAGTAACGGCGAGCTTGCTAGCTGCTTCGGTGCGGCTGTTGGTTTCAACCAAAGTTTTGAAGTAGTAGAGATGATCAAGGTTCATTCGTGCCTCCCCAGAACAGACACACCAGCAAGCAAAGCTTTCGTAAACGTTCAGAACAAATAACCACAAATTTCAGCACGCATCCGAAACGCACCAATTAACCATAATCTCTCCTCCCCTTCACCATCGATCGATCAAACGCATCAGGAACCATCACACATGGTCTACCTGCACATAAAGGATCCGTCGAGCGGAACTCAATACTGCTCGACGCCACGAAGGAGGAAGCACATGAAGGGACTCGAAGGAATAAAGGTCGTTGAGCTTACGAGCTATGTTGCCGCGCCCGCCTGCCCACGCATTTTGGGCGAAATGGGCGCAACGGTATACAAGATCGAACCCGCATCAGGAGACGAATACCGCACCAACGGTCCAGGATTCGGCATGGAAAAGACCGATATCGATGATCCGGCATTCGACTACGCTTCCATGAATAAGATCTTCGTGAGCATTAATCTGAACAGCGAAGAAGGCACTGCTCTTCTGGACAAAATGCTCGCTGAGGCGGACATCATAGTCACCAGCTTCCGTGATAAAGCACTGGTGAAGCTCGGTCTTGATTGGGAGAGCATCCACACCCGCCATCCTCATCTGGTATGGGGGCAGATGCGAGGTTACGGCGAATTCGGCCCTGACAAGAACACCAAAGGATTCGATGCGACCGCCTACGCTGCGCGTGGCGGATGGTTCGCCTGCCTTCCCCAATCGGGCGAAGGATACCAGCCCATCAACTGGCCCGCCGCCATGGGCGATTGGAACGCTTCACTCGCTTTGACCGCCGGGCTTCTTGCAGCGCTTGCTCGTAAGGACCGCACCGGTGAAGGTGACAAGGTAACGGTCACCCTGCATCACTGCTCGCTCTGGCCCATGCAGATGATGCTGGGTGGAACCCAATTCGGTGATTCGTGGCCGAAATCACGCTACAACGTCACCTGCCCCACCAATAACACCTACCGGACCAAAGATGGCGTGTGGTTCATCATTTGCTATGGCAGCTACGACATCTTCTTCGACCACACCATGCGCACTATCGGCCTTGACGACCTTGTAGGCGACGAACGCTATAACAAAGCCGCCGAAATCAACAACGGATCCGGCAAGAACGCCGAAGTGGTGCACATCCTGGAAGATCAGTTCCTCACTAAGACCTGGGAAGAATGGGAACCCATCTTCAAAGCGAACGAGATCCCTTACGAAAAACTCTACCTTCCCCAGGACATCCTGAATGACGAAGAGGTATATGCAAGCGACATCCTGCGCACGCTTCACTACGATGCATTCGGAGAAAAGGTCATTCCCACATCACCCATTCGCTTAGACAGCATGGGTGATCCCGTTCTACATAAGAGCCGCCCTGTTGGCTATGACACCGCAGAAGTCATGCGCTCCTTCGGATACTCGAACGAAGACATCGAGCGCATGGATGGCGACGCGGTGACGTGTTATCACGGGCCCGAACTACCCGATTCCGTTTTCGAACCGAGCTACGGCCCGCGCTCAAAACGCGATTAGATCTGCTTGCGTTTCGTACATCTGCACACGAAACGCGCCCACTTCATGGGTCATATCGGCTAGTGGGCAGTAATGGGGGAAGTCCTTTGCGGGACTGCTGCCCATTAGCCGTTTGACGATAGTTTTTTCACAAGGAGGAGGAAATCATGTCAGCACAAAAAATTGCGCGACAAGGTCTTACATGGAGGCATGTTGGCGTCGTGATCACGATGTGCCTAACGCTATTCACGGCCGTTGGGATCATCTTTACCGCCGCAGGTCTATGCTATCGCCCGGTTTCAGAGCACTTTGGCGTTCAGACCTCTCAAGTATCGCTCTATATTACTTTCGTATATCTAGGTCAATGTATCGGTGCGGCGCCCATGGCGAAGTTCTTCGATAAGTTTAACGCTAAGTCCGTTTGCGTGGTTGCAGCCCTCATGGTTGCCATTCCCTACATGGGCTTCACCGTTTATCCCGCTATCTGGTGCTACTGGGTAGCAGGCTTCATTATTGGCCTCGGCCTGGTCTGCATTGAATTCACAATGACTGCGGGTATTCTGAGCCGCTGGTTCCATACCAACTACGGTACCGTAACGGGTCTCTGTTTCGCCTTCACTGGTATTGGTGGCATGGTCTGGAACATTGTCGGCCAGTTCGTTCTCGGCCCCGATCTGCTGGGATGGCGCACTCTTTATATGATCTTCGGCATTGCCATCTGCATCGGCACCATTCCCTTCATCGCCTTCTTCGTTAAGCGTACTCCTCAGGAATGCGGCACGCTTCCCTACGGCATGCCCCTCGACGCAGCCGCCATGGAGGAAGAACTCGCCGAACAGGCAGAACAGAAAGCGGTCGTCGAGCCCGGTTGGCTGGGCAGAGAGATCATCCGCAAGCCCTTCTTCTGGACGCTTCTCCTGGGTGCTGGCCTACTGAACACCCTTACCACCATGACCCAGCTGTTCGCGACTTATGTTCAGTTCCTCGGTCATGATGGTTGGGGCGGTCAGGCGCTCGTTGGTTTGCTGCTTTTGTCCGGTACGCTCGAAGCATTCGTAAGCGGTGGTCAGGCCGGTGGCAAGGTCATCATCGGTTTCATCGAGTCGCGTACCCTTATTGGCGCACAGCTTTTGGGCTACGTCGGCGGCGTGATCGGTCTGCTCATGATGTGGTGGCTGCCTCAGCTGATGGGCGAATCGGGTATCTGGCCCATGTTCTTCGGCGGCTTGTTCTTTGGCTTGACCTACGCATGTTCGACAGCAATGCTCCCGTTCCTGTGTCGCCAGATCGCCGGTGGTCGCGAATTCGACAAGATCTACTCCTGGATGATCATGGTCTTCAATGGCATTGGCGCTATCGGGGCGACTGGCTGGGCGATCGTGTCCGAACAACTTGGATGGACCGGCTTCTTCGTCGGCGGTCTCATCGTCTTGACCGTCACCTTCGCTCTTCTCATTTACACCTGGCTCGCTGGCGATAAGGCCCGTAGGGCTGCATGGTTCAAGAGCGACGAAGAGCTTGCCAAGGAAGCTGCAGAAGCTCACATTCACGCAAGCGCGTAACCCCCTATTGCGAGCGATCGCAATGCATCCCCTATTCATTGCCGCAACAAAAAGCTCCTCCCGTCGCGTGCGGGAGGAGCGGACAGGATGAACATCATGGGCGACAAGATTGATTTTTCCCTTTTGGCAACCATCTTAAGTGCAGGGATCTTCGTGATACTTGCAGGAGGTCTACTACTCAGTTACAACACCGCGCAGCTTATTGTCATTGGCGTTGTTGGCTACACCATGGTCTTCTTATTCCGCCGCATTGGCAAAAAGCAGAACGACCAACAACGCAAATAACACCGCCTGCACATGAACATGAACCACGTAGAACACCACGGACGACCACGATGCGAAACGTCATCGCATCGCTTCCGTAACTATCGCGATCCGTAACGTTCTACCCCGGTTTCGCTTTTCGCGAACATCTATCAATACGTCGTGATCCCGCACCTGAGTGCTTTTTAAAACGCCGAAGCAACGGTGCCTTAGGTTCGTACGCCCATTTTTCGAAACGAAGGAGCATCCCATGCATAAGCCATTTGAGAACTTAGTCGTCATCGATCTTTCCCGTTACCTCTTGGGAGCCTACGCAAGTCTGTATTTCGCCGACCTAGGAGCCCGCGTCATCAAAGTGGAAGACACCAGAACTGGCGATCTGGTTCGCGGAGAAGAACCAAAGCTGGATGGTGAGAGCTATTATCACTACGCCCTCAATCGCAATAAGGAAAGCATTTCGCTCAATCTGAAAGACCCAGAGGTCCTAGGGCACTTCTACGACCTTATCAAGAAAGCCGATGTGCTCATTGAGAACTATCGTCCTGGCGTGACCAAACGCCTGGGAATCGATTTCGAGACCCTTCACGACATCAATCCCGATCTGGTATATGTGTCATTTTCCGCATATGGCCAAGATGACCCCCGTAGCCTTGATGCTCTTCACGACATCAACATCGTTGCGAAAACAGGATATTACGACCTGACGCAAGGAGCCGTCGCATTGCTGCAACCCGCTGATCTATCCGCTGCCATGGTCGGCATTCAAGGCGCGCTGACCGGGCTTTTGATTCGCGGTGAAAACGGCGGTAGTCATATTGATGTATCAATGTATGATTCCACGGTATGGTGGAACGCCATGCTGGATAGCCGCTGGTTCTTCTACGGCAAGAATCTCACCTCGAACATGCGAGAATACCCTTCCGTGGGCTACAACATCTACCGCACTAAAGACGGACGCATGATCTCATTCGGACTATACGAGCATAACTTCTGGAACGACTTCTGCGACGACATCGATCGTCCCGATCTATATAACATGCTCAAGGATACCCCCGAAGAGAACCCGATCGCCTATCAGGCAGTTGTCGATTTTGCCGCATCGATGACCTACGCCGAATGGGAGACGTGGCTCGAAGATAAGCCTTACGCCATCGCTCCCTGCCTCACGAAAACCGAAGCGATCGAGCTCGCTATAAAAACCGATCCTCATATGATCAATTATGTCGACTTCCCTCGATTCGGCACGGCACTGCAAACCAACACTCCTCACGTCATCGGCAAAATGCGAGCTCGCCTGGAAGACGCGCGCGAACCCGCAGAATTAGGCGCCTCGACCCGCAGCGTTCTTTCATGGCTCGGTTCGAGCAATGAGTCCATTGATGCCATGCTCGAACGCGGAGCGATCAAGTGCACACCCGAGGCCGACGAAATACAACCCGTGATCGCGATCGCTTGCTAGCACGATACAAAGCAGACCCGACTCGCAGGATCTCATCCGACCTTCAGCTCTATTCTTCAGCCGTATCTCCTTCGGCTGGTCTCTTCATAAAGGAACACGTCGCTTTCTCCTATCTCTCTCCTGCAAAGCGGCGTGTTTCCTTTTGCTCCGTATTAGCGCAACAACTATACTGCTAAGGTATACATAAATAAGAAGCGCGCTCCGCCCTTCTTGATACGTAAAACGAAAGGAAGCACAATGCCCACGTATGCGGAAATGGGAAAAGAAGAGCTCACTACACTCAAAGCTGCACTGACCGAAGAGTACGAAACTTATCGTGCACAAGGCCTTTCACTCAACATGGCACGCGGCAAGCCGGGGTCCGATCAGCTCGACCTGAGCATGCCCATGCTCGACATCCTTTCTGCTGACGATGCTTGCAAAGCAGCCGACGGCACCGACATTCGCAACTATGGCGTAGTCGACGGCCTGCCCGAGGCTAAGGAGCTCATGGCTTCCATGCTCGACGATAAGCCGGAGAACACCATCGTTTTCGGCAATTCAAGCCTTAACATCATGTACGACACCGTGATGCGTTGCTGGGTATTCGGCACGCTCGGCGCTGCCCCCTGGAGCACCCTCGAAACCGTCAAGTTCGTTTGCCCCGTACCTGGCTATGATCGCCACTTCGGCGTAACCGAGGCATTCGGCATCGAAATGGTCACGGTTCCCATGACCGAAGATGGCCCCGACATGGACGCAGTTGAAGAACTGGTCGCGAACGATTCCTCCTTCAAGGGCATGTGGTGCGTACCCAAGTACTCCAACCCCGGCGGTGTTACCTACTCCGATGAGGTCGTTCGTCGCCTGGCTTCCATGAAGTGCGCCGCTGAGGACTTCCGCATTTTCTGGGACAACGCCTATACCGTGCATCACCTCTATGACAACGCGAACGAACAAGACCAACTGCTCGACATCGCAGTCGCATGCGCCGAGGCGGGCAATCCCGATCGTTACTTCAAGTTCGCATCCACTTCCAAGGTCACTTTCCCTGGTGCCGGCATTGCTGCAATGTCTGCAAGCTCCGAGAACATCGCTGACATCAAGAAGCGAATGGGCGCTCAGACCATCGGTCACGACAAGCTCAATCAGATCCGTCACGTTCGTTTCCTGAACGACTTCGAGGGCATCGCTGCTCATATGGCAAAGCATGCTGCCATCATTCGTCCTAAGTTCGAACTCGTACTGAAGATGCTCGGCGAAGGCTTGGAAGGCACTGGCTGCGGCGCTTGGAGCAACCCCCGCGGTGGCTACTTCATTTCCTTCGACGCACCTGAAGGCACCGCGAAGCGCATCGTTTCTTTGGCGAAGGAAGCTGGTGTTACCATGACCGGCGCAGGTGCGACCTATCCCTACAAGAACGATCCCACCGATTCGAACATCCGCATCGCACCCACCCTTCCTCCTCTGAACGAATTGGAAGCAGCGATGAAGGTCTTTGTTTGCTGCGTGAAACTGGCTGCTGTCGAAAAGCTGACTGCCTAGCTTTAGCGAAGCGTCCGCTCACCATCGACTGACGCGCTCTGCCCGGCATTGGACAATATGTCCTGCCTGGCTAGCGCGTTCCGTACAGCTGGAGGCACCAGACTTTCGACGAGATCGACCTGCTTGCCCGTTTTTCCCAATTTCGAGGCACCCCTGGTCAAAGAAATAAGTTTCGATCGCCTCGAATTCCGAAACACCTGATTAGACAGCGAGAAACACCCCAAACATGACCAGTTTGGGGTGTTTCTTTACGATACAGGGCTTTCATCGAGGCAATGCTGCACTTCGAGACGATTGAAACTTCGATACGTGACCAAGCGGGTCCTGATTTCTGCACATTTGACTCTCGCTTGACAGGAATCGCGGCCAACGGGCCACGACGCCTGCGACTCTCAGCAATTTCTATCCGCGAAACCGCTTCCGGACCGATCTCGCCGTGCTTTTGCCCGTCAAAGGGGCAAAACCCATCGACCCATATGCGAATCATCTTGCAGGCGCGCGAACACTGTATACGACGACCCGCTTTTCGCTTAGCTGATCTTGAGTCCGTATTGTCGTGCGTGGTCAAAGCAGCGTTGCGCCCTCTGGGTATTCGGCTTGCAGCCAATGCCCTTTTCATACACCACACCCAAACGAAACCACACCTCTCCCAACAAAGAAGCCGAGGCATCTTGCACGCACCGTTCCAGCAGCTCCGCGCACCGTACTTGGTCATCCCAAGGCGCACCATACCACTGGATCTTCGCCCAAAGCGCTAAAGCATAGTAAGTATTTAGTTCAGAATCGAAAGATAATTGAATTGAAGAATGACGCCCGTCAACACATGAGGAGGATGCACAGGTCGAAGGGTGTTGTCCATCGACGCATGGAAAGGATGCGCGAGCCGAAGGGTGGCGCCCATCAACGCGCGAGCAGAATGCGCGCGTTGCCGCAGCAAAGCACTTCTCTGTTTGAAACAGGAACTGCTCGTTATCCATTTCCTCATATGCCAAGTAGCACCAAATGCCAAGCTCTTTCAAGGCGAACCACTCATATGGAGCGCTTTCATCTTCGATGCGGGCACGATCACTTGCAATAACATCGGAAAGAAAGATGATTTGTCGCAGCACTGTTACATAATCGGGTGCACACAGGCGCAATTCACGCGATCGTGTAATCGCTTTTGCTAATACCTTTGACTGACTCCGGTCAGTTTGTGCACGTTCCTTCATAGCGATACCCGTTTTTCTGGTAATGGAAGATAAAAAATCACGGCCTTAGATCGCGCAAAGCCGACCAAACCATATCGCGAGACTCCTCATTGAACAGGATCATGAGCGCCCGCACTTCATCTAGAGTAAGCATGCCCGGATTGTTTTCCCTGCACAAATAAGAGTTTTCGCTTTGGCACAACGCACAGGCACATTCAGAAACAGTGAGCCCCGACTGAATGCGGGCTCGTTGTAGCCAACTTTGCATAGAAAACCTCCGATATACGTTTTACCAGTTTAACTGGTATTACGACACTGTCAATTTGTCTCACAACTTCCTTTGGTAGAATTTCTTGCAGAGGTATAGCATGCATAATTTCATCGGGAACAATATCAAAGCACTGCGAGTGCATAAGGGACTGTCCCAAGAGCAGTTCGCTGAAATTGCTGACGTGAGTCAAACCGCTGTGTCGTCATGGGAATGCGACGCAAGTAACCCACGTCCTTCAAGCGTGCAGCGCATCGTTGACGCCATTCCCGGCATCACCTTCGACGACATCATGGGAGAAGAGAACGGTTTTGCGCGCAAAGTACTCGCCTCTCCCCGCCCAAAAAACACGACCCTTGTCGAAGTTCCACTCTTCGGCTCGATTTCAGCAGGCAAACCCATTGAAATGCTCGACATCGAAGACACCTTCGCCATTCCGGGCTCCGTTCATGAAAAACATCCGCGCGCATTCATGCTCAAGGTGCAGGGCGAATCGATGAACCGCGTCATCCCTAATGGCAGCTACGCACTTGTCGACCCCGCCTGCTCAGAAGCGCAAGACGGCAAGGTGTACGCGGTATGCATCGATAATTCATCCGCCACCATAAAGCGCATTCACAAACTCAACAACGGCGTTGAGTTACAACCAGATTCCACCGACCCGACCTTCAAGTCGGTCGTATTCGACTACGACGACAACGACGTACGAACCCTCACCATCTTCGGACAGGTGGTCTGGTTCAGTGTTCCTTACGGTTTCGAGATCTAAACACTGTCCTAGATAGGGGCGTCAGCCCGGTGCATTATCAGTCCCGCGTTATGACGATAGTTCCGCAAGCGCCACCTTCACCGCGCTTGGGATCTCAGATGCAGCGTGCGCCCAGGCATTAACGCGATCCAATTCGCCCTCGCGCCCAAAACCGAACGCACAACCAACAAAGGGAATGCCCGCCCGCTGAGCAACTTCTTGATCATGAAAGCGATCGCCCACCATCACATGAGGTCCCGGATGACGCGACGCGACGCACTGATATATCTGCCATTTCGGAATATCATCGAACGCTTCTGCGCAGTAGTAGGCATTGAACCACCGATCGAGCCCGAACATATCCCGGTGAACATTGCAGTAATCGATACGACAATTACTCAAGAACGCCAGATCATAGCCGCTTTCCTTAAGTTGAGACAACGCCTGGGGTACTCCAGGAAACAAGCGGGCGCATCCCTCGGCAGTACGTCGATCCATTTCCTCGCCAACTAGCCCCGCTGCTTTACGCCATACTTCTTCGGGAAGATCAGGGGCGAACGTGGTCCACATGTCTTCGACCGTGAATCCTAACCATTGGCTTATCCATTCATCACTGAATTCGTGCGGTTCTTTATAGCCCCCATCAACAAGCCACGCATACGCCCGCCTGAACGCAGGGCCGTAGATAGCCATGCTGTCGTGAAGCGTCCCGTCAAAATCGAAAAAGACACTGCCTTTCAAAGTCGCTCCTTGCCTGCACGTATGATCGTGCGCTACTTTATTCCCAATTCTTCGAACGCCCGTTTCGCCCAAGCCGAATCCTTAAGCACCGATCTGCCTACGCCTACCAGATCCGCCTTTCCTTCCTCAAGCAATCGTTCGGCTGCCGCACCCGTACGCACACCACCCGTAACGATAACAGGCACCGAGACCGCAGCACGAACCGCCTGAGAATCGGCGCCGAAGTAGCCTTCTTCCTTCGAGCCTGAGCCGCGGTAACCGCATAGACCGCCCGAAATATCAAGCAGATCAACGCCTGCCTGTTCGAAGATCCGACAAGCCGCGACCGCATCTTCGATGACCGAACCGCCATCCTGATAATCGCAAGCGCCCAAACGAAGCGCGACCAGGTAGTCATCGCCTACCGCTTCGCGAACCGCGGCAATGACCTGACAATGCAAACGCGTGCGTCCTTCGATCGTAGCGCCTTCGTACTCATCGGTGCGCTTATTGGAAAGCGGCGAATAGAACTGGTTAAGCAGGTATCCATGGGCAGAGTGGATCTCCACGCCATCGAATCCGGCCTCTTTCACGCGGCGAGCCGCCGCTGCAAAATCCGCAATGACCTGATTTATCTCATCTTGGGTCATCGTGCGCGCTTCGACCGCCTCGCCACGAGTGGTAACGTATGGCATGCCGGTAGGGGCAGGAGCCGGACGACCACCATCAAGAGCGGAAATGGCCTTTCCTCCCGCATGATTGATCTGGGCGATGACCTTGGATCCGTTATTGCGAATGACCTCGACCAGACGCTTCAGCCCTTCAACGGCATCATCGCTCGCAAGCGATACTTGACCAACGCTCGCCTGGCCTTCCTTATTGATGTAGCTATGCTCGGCTATCACTAAACCAAAATAACCTCCCGCGGTTTTTTCGTCGTAATAGTCGCACAGAGCTTGGCTCACCGTGCCTTCTCCGACCGATTTTTCCGTCGCCATCGGGGGCATCACCAAGCGATTATGAAGCGTGAGCGTTCCCGCACGCAGGGGCTGATCCAGTACCATACCAAGCTCCTTAATTAGGTTTACCTCTGCATAATATCGCAGAAGAGCCCGCGTACCCATACGGTGCGCGGGCTCGTTTCAAGAAGCACATGCCCTGCGAAGATGCACCCGCGAAGGCTCGACCTCATTATCAGCAGGACAATGCGCGATCACGCATGGACGGTTACGCCTGGATGCAGCGAATAAGGTTCACCATTTCAATGGCGCTGGTAGCGCAGTCGTAACCCTTGTTGCCTGCCTTCGTTCCCGCACGCTCGATGGCCTGCTCGATAGTGTCGGTGGTCACTACACCGAACAGCACCGGCTTTCCGGTCTTCAGGCCGACCTGAGCAACGCCCTTAGCTGCTTCATTGCACACCAAATCATAATGCGAGGTGGCGCCGCGAATGACCGCGCCCAAGCAAATAACCGCATCGTATTTATCGGACTCAGCCATCTTCTGTGCGATCAGCGGGATCTCGAACGCACCTGGTACCCAAGCCACGTCAACATCATCTTCTTTAACGTCATGACGCAGCAGGCCATCCATGGCACCCGAAAGAAGCTTCGAAGTGATGAATTCGTTGAAACGAGCGGCCACAATGCCTACCTTGATATCACGGGAAACGAGCTTGCCTTCTAATGTATTCATGTGAGTTCCTTTCATTTTCAAGCGCAACGTCTGCGCATGTTCCTTGTTTGAGTAGTCGTACGCCGCGTGCACCACGAAACGGCGTCCGTATTTCGTTATTTGGGGACTATGCCTCGACATCCAATAAGTGGCCCATTTTTTCCTGCTTCGTTTGCAGATAGAAGCGATCGAAATCGGTCGCAGGCATCTGAATAGGCACCCGTTCGACGATCTCCATGCCGAATTCGGAAAGCTGATACACCTTGTCGGGATTATTCGTCAGCAGACGCATGGTCTTAATGCCAAGATCGCGCAGGATCTGCGCGCCGATGAAGTATTCGCGCATATCGCCTTCAAAGCCCAGTGCAAGATTCGCCTCCAGCGTATCCATACCTTGATCCTGCAGTTCATACGCACGCAGCTTATTCACCAGCCCGATACCGCGCCCTTCTTGGCGCATATACAGCACCACGCCGCGACCTTCCTCGTTAACTGTACGCATAGCCGAAGCGAACTGGTCACCACAATCGCAACGCAGCGAACCGAACGCATCGCCGGTCAAGCATTCCGAATGAACGCGCACGAGCAAGTTCTCGCCATCGTCGATATCGCCCTTCACCAACGCAACATGATGCTCGCCATTGAGTTTATTGACGTACGCATACGCTTTGAACTCGCCGTACTTAGTGGGCATATTGGTCACCGCAACACGTTCGACCAGATCATCGTGCTTTTTGCGATATTCCTGCAGTGCCTTGATGGAAATGAAGCTCAAGTTCCACTCTTGTGCCAATTCGATCAGTTCAGGCGTGCGCATCATGGTGCCATCATCACGCATGATCTCGCAGCACAGACCGCATTCCTTCAGGCCAGCCAAGCGCATCAGATCGACCGTCGCCTCGGTGTGGCCATTGCGCTCCAAAACGCCGTTGGGTTTCGCCATAAGGGGGAACATATGACCCGGACGACGGAAATCCTCGGGGCGCGCATCGTCGGCAACGCAAGCACGCGCGGTCAAACCACGTTCTTCAGCCGAAATGCCCGTGGTGGTATCCACATGATCGACCGATACCGTGAATGCCGTTTCGTGATTGTCGGTATTAGTAGTCACCATCTGGGGGAACATGAGCTTATGGCACAGCTCGCCACTCATAGGCATACAGATGAGACCCTTGCCGTACTTCGCCATGAAATTCACGTTCTCCGTCGTGGCGAATTCCGCCGCGCAGATGAAATCACCTTCGTTCTCGCGGTCGGGATCATCGGTGCAAAGAATTATCTTTCCTTGGCGCAGGTCTTCAAGCGCCTGTTCGACTGTACTGAACTCAAACATTCTTTCTCCTATACCTTTCAAAGTCGACCGTAGCTTCCTTCGATCCATTCGAAGCAGGATCAAGATGCACCACGACGACCTATTCGATCAAAATCCGTTTAGAATCCGTTCCGCATCAAAAAATCCATCGTGATGCCGTTCGAATTCGAAGACAGGGCGCCTTCCTTGGAAGCTGCACCCGAAACAGCGCCTTGCCCCAGGAAACCAGCAGATCCAGCCGGCACCGTGAGCAAGCGCTCGACATATTTGCCTATCACATCGTTTTCCAGATTCACCACATCCCCCACACGCTTTGACGCCAGATTGGTCTGCGCGCGCGTATGCGGAATAATGGAAACGCTAAAACTTGTTGTCTCGACCTGCGCGACCGTAAGGCTAATGCCATCAATGGTGATCGAGCCCTTTTCAACGATCAGACGAACGATCTCTGGCGCGCATTCGATCGAATACCACACCGCGTTGTCGTCTTCCTTGATAGAGCGGATAGCGCCCACCCCATCGATGTGACCCGAAACAATATGCCCGCCGAAACGGCCGTTCGCCGCCATAGCGCGCTCAAGATTCACGGGGCTTCCCACGCGAAGCTTTCCCAGTGAAGAACGATTTAGCGTCTCGTGCATTACATCCGCCGAAAAACTACTTTTTGTGAAACCCGTAACCGTCAGGCACACCCCGTTAGTCGCAATGCTGTCACCTAGGTGCACGTCTTCGAGAACCGTTTTCGCGTTAACGGTGAGCACGCACGAATGAGCACCTTTTCGCAAGGATGAGACCGTACCCACCTCTTCAATAATGCCGGTGAACATTTATTTCACCTCGCATTCCAGAAGCAGATCATCGCCTAGGGCCGTTACCGTTGGCGCAGAGAACCCGATTGCCTCATCCGGCATCTTGACTCCCTCTCCAGCCACTGGCGACGGAGCCGTGCCTCCCCCGAAGATCTTGGGCGCAACGTAGACCTGAGCACAAGAGACCAACCCTGCCGAAAGCATGGACCAGTTAAGCGTGGCACCGCCTTCAACGATCACGCTATCGATCCCGCGCGAACCAAGCTCATCCATCAGCGCTTTCAAATCAACATGCCCTTCCACTTCGGGAAGCACCAGCACCACGCACCCGTTATCAAGATACGGTTGGTGCTTGCTAGGATCTTGCTCTGATGTTGCCAGATACGTTGGGACCTCATGCGCCGTGCGTACTACGCAGGCATCGATCGGCGTGCGCAAGCGAGTGTCGCACACAATACGAGCGGGATGGCTGCATGAGCCTTCGGGCAGATCAAGCCGGCAGGTAAGCTGCGGATCGTCTTTAATGATCGTATTCACACCCACCATGATGGCGGCGTAGCGTTGGCGATCTTCATGAACGCGCTTTCGCGCCACTTCGCCCGTGATCCATCGAGAAGCGCCCGTATGGGTCGCGATCTTCCCGTCGAGCGTCATGGCGTATTTCAAGATGACATATGGTCTTCCTGTTTGGATGTAATGGAAAAACGGCTTATTGATCGCCAGGCATTCTTTAACCAATACGCCTTGCACCACGTCGATACCGGCCGCCTCGAGCTGGGCCACGCCGCCACCCGCTACTTTAGGGTTGGGATCAGGTGCGCCCATTACGACTCGCGCGATTCCTGATTCAATGATCGCTTCGGTGCACGGTGGAGTTTTGCCCGTATGGCAACACGGCTCAAGCGTGACGTACAGCGTTGCACCACATGGATCCTCTATGCAATTCGCCAACGCATGACGCTCCGCATGCGGCTCACCGAATGCGGTATGCCAGCCTTCGCCGATGATGCGCCCATCGCGCACGATGACCGCCCCGACGAGCGGATTAGGATTGACTTTGCCCGAACCACGCAATGCCAGCTCAAGGGCACGGTGCATATAAGTCTCAAACGATTCGTTCATCATTGCTTTCGATCCTCCTTTCTTTGTTCGTCGCGTGCGAATACCATCTCGAAGGTGTTGCGACGAACAGGAGGCATCAAAAAGGCCCTGGAACGAAATTCGTACCAGGGCCTTGCAATGCATCACAAGCAGACCGAGCGTCCACTTCCGATTCATCATCTTCTTCCATCCGGACTATGACCGTTGGCTCTGGTTTTTCACCAGATCAGCCTTGAAGCGCTTAAGAGAGCACATCAAGGGTCGCGGGCTTCGAATACATAGCACGTGCACCTCCTAGAAAGAAACTAGGCATGCGCGCTAGCATTATTCGTTACCGCCAGTGAGGAATTTCACCTCGCCCTGAAGACCGTATTCTATTTTTCGGATACTAACTATAGCGCACTAAAGCGCTTCGTCAAGAGGTCGCTCTGGCGAACGACGACCGGAAATGCTCCCAATCCCCCTCCCATAATGCAAAAAGCGCCCGCATATGCGGGCGCTTTCAACCTGAAACAGAATATCTGCTTTATTCAGCAGCAGCCTCGGTTGCTTCTTCTGCAGCCTCAACGGCAACTTCTTCAGCCTGAGCTTCTGCAGCTTCTTCGGTTGCAGCCTCTGCAGCCTTAGCAGCTTCAGCTTCTGCCTTCTTCGAATATTCAGCAGCACGAGCAGCCTTAGCAGCAGCCTTAGCCTCACGGTCTGCCTTGCGAGCAGCCTCTGCAGCCTCTGCAGCAGCAGCGCGCTCTGCCTTGCGAGCAGCTTCGCGAGCAGCAACGGTTTCCGTAGCAGAACCGAACTTGTTAGCAAAGCGCTGTACGCGTCCGCCGGAGTCGATCAGCTTCTGGGTACCCGTGAAGAAGGGATGGCATGCGTTGCAGATGTCAACGCGGATCTCCGACTTCGTGGAACGGGTCTGGAAGGTGTTGCCGCAGGTACAGGTGACCGTGCAATCAACGTATTCAGGATGGATATCTTTTTTCATGGATTCTCCTCACTATGCCTTGGTTTCCGACCAAGGCGAGACAAGCTTTGCTAGTTTATCACAGCGTTTTCGCACCCGCAACCATTACGCTACCAAGACACAAGCTCTCTCCATAGCGAATGACCGTGAAACAAGAGGACCCGAAGGCCCTCTCGAAATCGCATACTGCTTTTGGGCGATGACCCTTATTTCTTCGCCTTCACCTGCGACGGATGGAACTTGAAGAAGTCGGTGCGAGGTGGCAGATCGCGCACGCGGTGGCGCTTCTCGTCCAACTCGACCGCGTTGCATAGTTCCTCCATGCTGTCGAAGTCGTAGTTCCAACTGAAGAACTCATCGAATTCGAAGTTGAGGTAATCGCAAATGCGCTCGGTACCACGCGGCACTACCGGATGCATCAACAAGGTGGCGATACGCAACAGGTAGAACGAATCGATCAGAACCTGACGACGCAATTCGCCATCCTCTTCCTGTTCCGCACTGCGAATACCGCTCGACCAGTACTTGTTGGCATAGCGGATGAATTCATCCATCAAAGCCATCACCGAATGAAGGTCAACGCGATACATACAGTCCTCGTAAGAGAGCATGGTCTTCTTCACGCGCGACAGTACCTCTGCACTCACCGCACCCAAAGGCATATACCCGTCGAAGTTGTTGTTCGCCTCATACAGGCAGCTTCGCGCCAGTCGGTTGAACACCTTGGTCAGCAACGCGCCTTCTTTAAGCGCCGGATCCGCCACTCGAGGGTCTTCGCGCTTTTCAGGATCGGCCTCGAACACCTTCGGCTTGAACCCGACCGAACGCTGATCGAGCGCCAAAGCCAAAAAGTGAGCACGCAGCTGTTCGGCTGTGTAGTGATTCAGCAATTCATCTGCCGTAGGAGGTTTGATGGCACCCGAAGATGATGCTTTCTTGTCTCCGAACAGAATATGGTGATTGGCAATTAGCTTCGTCTGTTGCAGGTCTCCCTGAGGTGCGGCGGCTTGAACCGACTCCCCCTCTTGCATGACAGCGAACAACGCTGGCTGCGCCACGCCGTAGAAATACAAATTATCCTGGCCGATGAACTGATACACGCAGGCATCCTTATCGCACCAGAACGAACGCCACAACATACGCGACAGACCCTGCGCATCATTGCGCGCCATCGTAAAGGAAATAGGCGCCCACAGGCTTTCCGGCCAGCACCAGGCCGTCAGACCCGATACGCCTTCGATTTCAGGAAGAGGCACTCCCCAGTCCACGTTGCCGGAAATACGGAAAGGAACCAGCGCCTTGCCGGTACGGAAACGAATACCCGCATCGGTCAGAACGCTTCGTGCGGCATCACGATCTTGAATGGTCCTGAATTCGATCTCGAAGCTCTGCTTGCCCTTTTCTGCATCACGATATACGTGCTCTGGCAGCTTGTCTGCGATCTGCGCATACGCATCATGCAGTTCTACCTTAATGTAGATAATGGGAGGAGCTAGAAATTCCTTGATGGTCTTAGTAACCACCGGACGGATCTGTGGATCATCGCCCATCATGCCCACGTAATCGCGCACTACCTCTGCGAACCGCGGCAGATCGAAATACCAATTCTTCACCTCGCGCATTTCAGGCACCGTACCCGAAACAGACGAAATGGGGTTGATCAGATCAACTGGATCATACTGATGCCCTAGATCGCATTCATCCGCGTACGCCTTTTCGCTCTTGCAGCCCTGGACCGGGCAATGACCCATGACCTGGCGACCGTTAAGGAACATTTCTTCCTTGGCATCATAGAACTGCAGCGTGCTCTCAAGATGCAAGTAGCCTTTTTCGTGCAAGCGGCGAACGAATTCCTCCGTCACGCTCGCATGCACTTCCCCACAATGACCAAGACCGCTTCCTTCGTAAACATCAAGGCTGACGTCATAGGAATCCAGAGTCGCTTTTTGCAGGTCATGATTACGACGCACATAATCTTCGATACTTCCCGCAAAAGTACCCGCCTCTACTTCTTTGCGATATCCCTCTTCAATAGGAGAGCCATAACAGTCGGTGCCCGACACGAAGCATACGTTCTCTTTACCGATGCGGTCGCGCAAAAAACGTGCATAGCAGTCTGCCGGAACGAACACGCCTCCCACATGACCGAAGTGAAGCGCCTTGTTCCCGTACGGCATACCCGCCGTCACCACAGCGCGCTTTGGCCACACGATAGAACTATTGATTGATGGAACCATCGCCATCCAACTCCTTCAGTGCTGAAGCAAGATCATCAGCAGAAATAGTCCCTTTACTTTCAGACATAAGATCGAGCAACATATCCAGATCGCTCATGGAAGATTCTTCAAGGGAAACCGTCGTATACGACCAGCATCCCGCCAATTCAGCGGCTTTTTCAATCGCGTCTTCCTGGGTTCCCACTTCATCGGCCAGGCCGTTTTCAATAGCGTCCAAGCCAGTGAACGTCATACCCGTTGCCAGCGTACGCACCTCGTCGGTGGACATATCGCGCCCTTGGGCGACATTGTCAATGAAGATCTCGTTTATCTGGTTGATCTGGTCCTGATAATACGCGCGCTCCTCATCGGTCAGGCTACGCGTACCGTACGTGGAATCCTTACTGGAAGAAGACGTGATGTCTTCAGTAGTGATACCCAGCATCTCCATCAGCCCCGAATAATCCATGAACTGCATAGCCGTACCGATGGCGCCTATAGCCGTGGACTTCACCACATAAATATAGTCGGCTTGACTTGATAGTTCATAGGCAGCACTCGCATTGGTCGCCGCACTCGAAACCACCACCGGTTTATGACTGGTTTCCTTGAATTCACGAAGATAGGTGGTCATTTCCTCGCCCGCAGCGGCAATACCACCACCCGAGTTAACACGCAATACAACCGCTTTGATATGAGTATTGTTCGCCGCAGTATCGAGCTGTTGCTTCAACCCCTCTGGGCTACAAGCAGTTCCATCGTATTGGATGGCGCCATCGATATTGATGATGGCGACCGCATCGCTTGTAAGCAGATCAGCATCAGTGCCCGAGCCCGACGTACCCATGAATACATTCGAACAAGACCACATTCCAAAGATCAATACGGCGCACACTGCGATCACGCTTACCAGCGCGACGATCCACGCGCGGCTCTTCTTACGTGGTGGATTCGGCTGCGCATAATATCCCGCGCCATCCGACCATTCATATCCGCCGCCGTTCGGCGAAGCATATCCGCCCCCTTGCTGGCCATATGCGAACCCACTTTGCGGGCCGTACCCAGCAGGAGGTTCGGGGGTATGTGGTGTTTGGGGGCCGTTTATTTGCGACATGTTCCCTCCCTCGATACCATCGAACGCTCAAAGCTGACACGAAACCCCGCCCGAAGGCGAGGTTCCAGAATTATCACTATGCATTATAGGCAAATAATCATCATCGATTCGCAACACCATGGTTACAGCTGTCCGCACGGCGGACATCCACACATGAAACCCACGGCTCGGAGACCACAAGGCCGCGATCCGCGCACCGTGATTAGAACTCGATAACGCCTTCTTCGAAGTGACGCCCCTGAGCCTTCTTCGCGGCACGCAGTAAGAACTCTTGGTTATCCTTCGTCTGCTGAAGCGACTTAATGAGCGAATCGGTCGCACGTTCAATATTGTTACGATTAGCCAGAACGCGACGAACCGCCCAGATGAGAGGAGCCTCCTGCGGGTCGAGCAGCAGATCCTCGCGACGAGTGCCTGAAGCGACCGGATCGATAGCCGGGAAGATGCGGCGATCAGCCAACTGGCGATCGAGTTTCACTTCCATGTTGCCGGTACCCTTGAATTCTTCGAAGATGACTTCGTCCATCTTTGATCCGGTCTCAATGAGAGCCGACGCCAGAATGGTCAAGCTGCCGCCACCTTCAATGTTGCGGGCCGCGCCCAGGAACTTCTTCGGCGGATACAGCGCCGTCGAATCAACGCCGCCAGACAAGATACGTCCCGAAGCGGGCTGCGCCAAGTTATACGCACGCGCAAGACGCGTGAGCGAATCGAGTAAGATAACGACATCCTTGCCGTTTTCCACCAAGCGCTTGGCGCGCTCGATAACCATTTCAGAAACGGCGACATGATTTTCGCTTGGCATATCGAACGTAGAGGAAATGACTTCACCATGGATAGAACGTTCCATGTCGGTCACTTCTTCGGGACGTTCGTCAACGAGCAAGCACATCAGGTGAACTTCAGGATTATTAACCGCGATCGATGCCGCAATGTCCTTCAAGATAGTGGTCTTACCCGCCTTAGGAGGCGATACGATCAAACCGCGCTGGCCCTTACCAATAGGTGCGCACAGATCAATAACACGAGCCGTAATGGTAGAGCGTCCATGCTCGAGAACCAGGCGTTCATCAGGGAATACCGGAGTAAGATCGGCGAAGCGGACACGCTTGCCCAGCTCTTCGAGCGGGATGCCGTTCACCGTATCGATACGCTGCAGCGCCGCATACTTTTCGTTAGGACGGGCCGGACGCGTTTGACCGGTAATGTAGTCGCCCTTGCGCAAGTTATTGCGGCGAATGGTCGCCATCCCCACATACACATCGTTCTCACTGGGCAGGTATCCATGCGTGCGAAGGAACCCATATCCATCGGAGAGCACATCCAGAACGCCGGCGGTCTCAATGAATCCTTCCGCTTTAACGCTCGCGGCAAAAACCGCTTCAACCAATTCGGCTTTCTTCAAACCTTTATGATCGACTCCGAGCTCTTCGGCGCGAGTACGCAACTCGACGACCTTGAGCTTGGCCAGATCCTCTTTAGACGTCTGAGGGACCACTGGCTCACGCCTGTTCTGCTGTTGATGCTGACGGCGCGAACGATAATGTCCACCCTTCTGTGAAGAATAACCGCCCTTTTGGTGATCGTTCTTGGTGTGATTGCGAGACTTACTGTTGCGCTGGTTCTTGCGAGAGGCCTGATGAGAGCGATCATCATAGCGTTCTTGAGAATCCTGATCTGCAGAAGCGCTCTCGCTTTGCTTGTCGGCGCCCTCGCCCGACTTCACCTCATATGATGCACTTTGCGCACCATCATGCGCTTCGGCACTAGCGGGCTTTTCCGCCCCTGCCGAAGCTGCTTCCTTGTCAGACGCGCTCTTATCCGAAGCAGGAGTTCTCCTGGATGCGGTGCGCCTCGTTCTTTTTTGTGCCTGATCCCCCGTTTCCTGGGAATCATCTGAAGAGGCGGCCGCTTCATCTGCCTGCGATCCATCCGCCTTTTCGGAAGCTTTTGGAACGGCCTTCCGTGTGCGCGTGGCTCTTTTAACAGGTTTTTTTGATTCAGCTTGAGCAGCCGAATCCTCAGAAGTTCGCTCCGAAGAAGCCCCGGGAGCTGCTGCTTCCGCTGATGCCGTTTTAGTGGTACGACGGCGCGTCGTACGCTTCGGCTTCGTTTCTTCGGTTTCTTGCAATTCTTCTACTACAGCATCACTCATGCGTTCTGAACTTTCTCCCAGTCCTTGAGGAATGCATCAAGACCACGGTCAGTCAATGGATGCTCGACGCACTTCTTCAATACATTAAATGGAACCGTTGCGATATCAGCGCCCATCAATGCTGCCTGGGCAACATGGTTCGCGCTGCGAATGGAAGCGGCGATGACTTCGATCTGCTCGCCATTGACGGTGTTTTCCGTGAAGTCGAAGTTGCCCAGTGCCGTCACGATGTTGGCGACCTGGTCAAGGCCATCTTCGGAAATGTCGTCAAAGCGACCAATAAAGGGGCTCACGTAACGAGCACCCGCACGAGCAGCCATGATGGCCTGAGGCACCGTGAAGCAAAGGGTCATGTTGACGGGGATACCCTCGGAAGCGAGCACCTTCGTAGCGGCGAGACCCTCGATCATGGTAGGGACTTTAACAACAACATTAGGAGCGATCGCAGCCAAAGCACGACCGTCAGCGATGATCTCGTCGCGCGTCATAGCAACGGATTCAGCGGAAACGGGACCGTCTACGATTTCGCAAATACGCTCAATGTGGTTGTGAAAATCAGCCAGTTTACCCCCGATGCGAGAATAAAGCGTTGGATTGGTAGTTACGCCCGCAAGAGCGCCCCAACTTGCTGCCTCTTTGATCTCATCAAGATCGGCAGTATCGAGAAAGAATTTCACAGGAGTCCTCCTTGTTCAAAGCTCCAACAGATAACTCGCCCAAAAAATACGCACGAGTGGGCAGAGCGACCATTCATCTGTTAAGAAGGGGGGATGGAATAAGACGTTTTTATGGTACTCAATCAGATTCAGTTTCGCAAGCGCGGAAAAGGGCTATCTCCTTTGCGTATCCGGGCAATTCATTGGGTGTTTCCAAGATACAGGGCAACCCATATAACGCGGGGTGCATGACCACGCGAATCAAGGCATCGGCGCCAATGTAGCCTTCGCCAATACGCGCGTGACGGTCCTTGCGCGCACCACGCACGTTGAGCGAATCATTGATATGCAGCGCCTTCAGGCGATCGAGCCCGATCACCGCATCGAACTCTTCGAGCACTCCATCAAGATCGTTCACAATATCGTAGCCCGCATCCCAAACATGGCAGGTGTCAAGGCACACCCCTACATGATCAGCTAGTTCCACCCGATCGATAATGGCAGCCAGCTCAGCGAACGTCGAACCGACTTCGCTCCCCTTGCCCGCCATGGTCTCCAACAATAACGTAGTGGTCTGCTCTTCCGAAAGCACCGTATTCAGCACTTCGGCGATCTGAGCGATTCCTACCTCGATCCCTTGCCCCACATGGGAGCCCGGATGCATATTGAACAACTGATGAGGCGTATGCTCCATGCGCAGCAGATCTTCCGCCAACGCCTGAAAAGCGAAATCGCGCACGTTCTCCTTAGAGGAACAGGGATTAACGGTATAAGCACCATGAGCCACCATACGATGGATGCCCGCTTTCTGCGCGATCGCTTCGAATTGAACGATGTCTTGCGGGTCGATCGCCTTTGCCTTACCACCACGAGGATTACGAGTGAAGAACGCAAAGGTATTGGCATTGATCGATTCTGCCATCTGCGCCATGGCAGCATAGCCCTGCGCCGAAGAAAGATGGCACCCCACTACCAAGCGTTGTTCTTTTTCGCCAACCACCTAGCGCCCTTTCCTTTCCGCAAGTAGTTCGTGAGCATGAGCGCGCGAAACATCGTTGACCTCACCTGAAAGCATACGGGCCACCTCATCCACGCGCTCTTCCTGCGACAGCTCCACCAACGTCGTTTCAGGATGAGCACCACCCGTTTTCCTTACAACATAATGAGCATCACCACATACGGCGACTTGGGGAAGATGCGTGACCACAATGACCTGATGCGTGCGAGACAGATCGACCAGCACTTCAGCGAGGGAACGCGCCGTCGAGCCGCCAACCCCGGCATCGATCTCGTCGAACACCAACGTGTCCACAGCATCGCACGACCCGAGCACCACTTTGAGCGCCAGCATAATGCGGCTCATTTCGCCACCCGAGGCCACCTTGTTCAAGCGCTGCGGTCGAATGGACTGGCCTGCCGCATACAAGAACTCACAGGTATGAGGTCCCCATGCATCCCATTCTTCACGAGGAAGATCGACAAGATCGGCCACTACACGAGCCGAACCCATTTCAAGCCGTCCAAGTTGAACCTTCACCGCTTCGAGGAACTGCGGCAGCGCCTGGGTACGCGCCTGCTTCAGCGCCTCAGCCGCATCAACCAAGAGCCCTTCGACCCGAGCGCGTTCGTTGCGCGCCTGAGCGATCAGCTCATCGCGGCTCTCGTATTCGCTGAGTTTTTCTTGAGATCGCTTCTGCAACTCGAACACGTCTTCCATGCGTGGACCGAACCCACGCATGAGACCCTGCAGCGCAGACAGGCGATCTTGCATTTCCTCGAGCTCTTCAGCGGAAAAATCGATACTGTCGCGATAGGTAGCCAACCCGCGCGCCACTTCTTCGAGCGAATAATACGCCTCGCGCACCGCATTAGTATGTTCGGACACCTGCGAATCAACCGCTTCGATGCGCTCGAGACTTGCAAGGGCCGCTTCAATGCCTTCGAGCGCGCCGTGCTGCCCATGCAGTGAATCCCGTGCTCTCGCCGATTCATGTATGAGCATTTCAGCGTGCTCAAGACGCGGCATCTGCTCGAGCAGCGATTCGTATTCCTCTGGCTGAGGGTCGACGGCAGCGATCTGCTCAAGCGCGAACCGCGCACGATCGAGTTCTACCCCATCAGCCGATTCAAGTTCTTCTAAGCGCTCCAGTTCCGCCTGAGCCGCAGCCACCGCCGCGAAACGTTCCTGGTATTCCGCGCGCGCCTGCGCTACCGCATCCCCCGCCCACGCATCGAATATCGAGCGCTGGTACACCGGAGAAAGCAGCTGTTGGTGTTCGTGCTGACCACACAGATCGACACCATGGCCCACGCACTGCGCGAGCTCCTTCATAGAAGCGAGCGACCCATCGATATTCGCACGGGAGCGACCCTGTGCATTCACGCGACGAGAAACCACGACTCCCTCTTCATACCCCTCGAAGAAGAAACGGCCTTCCACTACGAGCTCAGGTTCACCTTCGCGTACCAAGCCAGCATCCGAGCGCTCACCTACCAAAAGCTTGATTGCATTCAGAAGGGCTGTTTTTCCCGCGCCAGTTTCGCCCGTTATCACGGTCAGCGAATCACACGGCGCGAAGTGAGCTTCATGGATAAGCGCGACATCGCGAATATGGATTTCATCAATCATGGAAACTCCCTGCCACGCAGGCGATCGATTTCATGTTCTCGCCTTGATTCTACGCTAGGAACCTGAAATAAATCTCAACTATCTCCCAAATGCAGTGCATACGCACATGCGACCTTGTTCTATACTGTAGGTTCACGCGAGGGGAAAGGGGGACGTCGCGATGCCTTTCGATCGATTCGAACATATCACCAGCACCGATGCTCATCCTTTTCTGTTGAGCCTCCCCTCTTCGGCCACTACCCTCATTTCCCTTTTGGAAGATGCCGGTTTCGAAGCATGGCTCGTTGGCGGATTCGTACGCGATGCCATACGCGGCGTTGCGTCCCATGACATTGATATTGCCACGAACGCTCATTGGAGCGACGTTAAAGCACTTGCCGAACAGCGTGGACTCGCCACTTTCGAAACGGGGGTGCTTCATGGCACTATCACCGTACGCTATGACCATGAATCCATTGAGGTGACCACGTTTCGCGCCGAGACAGGCTACCAGGATCACCGCCACCCCGATTCGGTCGCGTTCGTTTCCTCCATCACCGAAGATCTTGCACGACGTGATTTCACCATCAACGCCATGGCATTCAACCCTAGTCGGGGCTTCGTTGATCCCTTTGGAGGACAACAGGATCTAGAGCAAGGAATCATTCGCTGCGTTGGCGATCCTGTCGAGCGTTTTCAGGAAGATGCGCTACGCATCATACGCGGAGTACGCTTTGCAGCTCAATTGGGTTTTCGCATGGATGTCGATACCGAACGAGCGGCATTCGACCAATCGCATACCCTCGCCCATGTTGCCGGAGAACGCCTTGCGGTCGAAATCGAAGGCATGCTATGCGGATCCCATGTTCGTCCTGCCCTGATGCGCTATAGCGATATCCTGTCGGTCATCCTGCCTGGATTGCAAGCCATGAAAGGGTTCGACCAGTACAACCGCTGGCATATTTACGACGTTCTAGAGCACACCGCCTACGTTATTGAAAATACCCCAGCCGAACCGCTCGTTCGCTGGGCCGCGCTGTTTCATGACATGGGAAAACCAGACACGTTCTTCCGCGACAAGAACGGCGTGGGCCACATGCCCGGTCATCCTCTGGTGAGCGTCGAGCATATGCGAGCCTCTGCCAAACAGCTGCACTTCAGTCGTAAACGCATCCATGAACTCGAGCTCTTAGTGCGCTATCACGACGAGCTTCCCTCGCCCGATCGCCCGAGCGTTCGAGAACTATATGCAAAACTCGAAGAAAACGATGAGCTGTTCCATACCATGTGCGATCTTATGCGCGCTGATGCCCTGAGCAAGGCCCCCTTCAGCCACAAGCGCACCAAGATCATCACGCAAGCCGAGCGCGTCTTTGAGGAAATGAAAGCGAATCATGAGTGCCTATCAGTGCGCGATCTGCCCATAACAGGTGCCGACCTTATCGCACTCGGTGTTGCCGAGGGCCCTCAAATCGGATTGCTGCTCAGCGAAGTGTTCGCTGCCGTGGCGAAGGAGACGCTTGTGCCTGAGCGTGAGGCGCTTCTTGATTACGCGAAGCAGCTTCTCTCCAAAACGCACGAGCCTCCATGCGCATAAATCAGCTAAGCGGATTCACTACGCCCTGCCACATGTGATTAACTGGGCCGTACCCGCTCCCCAATTCCAGATCATGCATCAGAGCACCCGTTAAGTACTGTTTTGCCGCGCGTACCGCATCTTCAAGGGAGAATCCCTTCGCACAATATGCCGCTATAGCCGACGACAACGTGCATCCCGTACCGTGCGTGTTGACCGTTTCAACACGGGGAGCGCTCAGCCACAGCGGGGCGCCGCCTTGCACCAGCAGCACATCATCGGCGGATTCACCCAGATGCCCGCCCTTGATCAGAACCGCTTTCGCGCCCTGTTCGCATATAGCATATGCCGCGGCTTCCATATCCGCCTTTGAAGCGATCGGCTTATTCGCCAGCACCTCGGCTTCAGGAACATTAGGGGTGACCACCTCTGCCAAAGGCATCAAGTGCTCCACCACTGCACGTACCGCAGCGTCCTCCGATAAGGCGGCTCCACTCGTTGCCACCATCACTGGATCGAGCACTATTCGGCACGCCTTCCATTTACGCAGAGAATCGGCAACCGCAGTGACCACCGCATCGTTAGGCAGCATACCTATTTTCACCGCATGGGGGCGAATGTCTGAGAACACGCTATCCATCTGCGCTGTTACGAATTCGGGGGTCGTGGCCACGACCCCCTGCACGCCCTGAGTGTTCTGCGCAGTGAGCGCAGTAATGACCGTCTCGGCATACACCCCGAGAGCGGTCATCGTTTTGATATCGGCCTGAATGCCCGCACCGCCGCTCGAATCGGAGCCCGCGATGCTCACCGCGCAGGGAATCATCGCTGCTCTTCCATTTCGTCGCCCAGGTCGATGACCAGGCCATCCATGATGTTGTTTACCGTACGGACCGCGCACATCTTGCCGCACATGGTGCATGTGCCATCATTCGAAGGCGGAGCGCTCTCGAAGTACTTGCGTGGTTTAACGGGGTCGACGGCCAACGAGAACATCTCTTCCCAATCGACCCGACGACGCGCGTCGCTCATGCGGTTATCAACATCGCGCGCATGGGGGATCCCCTTTGCGATATCCGCCGCGTGCGCCGCGATCTTAGTAGCCACCAGTCCCTCGCGAACGTCATCGGCATCGGGCAAACGCAGATGCTCAGCAGGCGTAACGTAGCACAGGAAGTCAGCTCCGCTTGATGCCGCGACCGCACCACCAATAGCCGCCGTAATGTGGTCGTATCCAGGAGCAATGTCCGTCACCAGGGGACCCAGCACATAGAACGGTGCGTTATGGCACAAACGCTTTTCCAGCTTCATATTGGCAGCGATCTCATCAAGCGCCATATGACCAGGACCTTCGATCATCACCTGAACGCCCGCATCCCACGCACGTTTGGTGAGTTTACCCAGTTCGATCAACTCGGCGATCTGGGACGCATCGGACGCATCATAAGTGCACCCCGGACGCATCGCATCGCCCAAGCTGATGGTCACATCGTATTCATGCAGGATCTCAAGCACTTCATCATAGTGCTCGTAGAAGGGATTTTCGTTACCCGTCGCTTCCATCCACGCGAAGATGAGCGAACCGCCACGGCTCACGATATTCATCAAGCGACCAGTTTCCTTGAACGATTCGATCACGCGACGGTTGATGCCCGCATGGATCGTTACGAAGTCGACGCCATCTTCAGCGTGAGCGCGGACGACATCCAAAAAGTCCTGCGCCGTAATGCCGATCAAGGGTTTTTCCAAGTACCCGATGGCATCGTACATAGGCACAGTGCCTATCATGGCAGGCGCCATGCCGATGAGCTTCTTGCGGAACTCGCGCGTTTTGCCATGATTGCTCAGGTCCATGATGCCTTCTGCGCCAAGCTCGAGCGCAATACGCACCTTTTCGAATTCCATTTCCTCATCCATCAGATCGCCCGAAATGCCCAGGTTCACATTGACCTTGGTGCGCAACCCTTCGCCCACGCCTTCGGGGCTGATGTTCTTATGATTGATGTTCGCGGGAATAGCGATACGTCCCGCTGCCACCCCTGCGCGGATCTCTTCTGCGCTGCGGTATTCCTTGGCGGCAACCGCTTCCATTTCCGGCGTGATGATACCGGCACGTGCCGCATCGATCTGCGTCATGATTCTCCCTTCGCTGGCATTATCCATTTCAGGTTCTGTGGGTCGAAGCTACGCTTCCTCTCAGCCTTGTCGCACCGCGCGACGAAGCTCCCCATTATTTCTTCAGATTCGTACCCCACTGACAAAATGCAATGGGTAAGTGTTCATTGTAATGCCCCCGCAGCACACGTCCACACCTTTTATGCAGGCGGATACCCTAGTCCTTCCAGTTCCACCATTTCAGCTTCTCTGGGTCGTGAATATCGCCCTGTGCATAGGCGACCGCTAAACGATATACGTACAGCGCACAACGGTCGACTGGTTGCTTTTGCGCGATGCAATCACGCTCGTAAATATCCTGGGGGTCTTGCCCGACCAAGTCTTCAACACATTCGATCCCCACAGCACGTAAATGATCCGCCATGTTCGGCCCAACACCCGGAATCGTTTCAAGCGACGTAGACATAACGCTCTCCTTACAAAGTGGCAGCAACCTCAGAGACCGATGCAGGAATAGCGAACGGAAGCGAAATAGCCGACGCACGCAATTCGGCAACATTGTCACTCGGATAGATGTATATCCGCGCAACTTCAGAGCGCTCTGACGGCACCTCTTCCCCTAGACGAATGGTATCGTTCTGCACGAATGTCAATATAGCAGCTTCGTCAGGATCCTTTACGGCGGCGCTCATCGCTTCTGAAGAGATAGGTTTCCACATGTGCACCTGCAGATCAGCAACCAGCTGCATTGCTCGGTCGCCCTCGTACAGAGTTTTACCTCGACCCGAAGTCACTTGAATAGCATCGTTCTTCGATACCTCGAAAGAAGAAACGAGATCATCCAACACTGAATACGCCTCAGATTCCGAAAGAGCATCTGCGACCGATCCAATGACCTCCTCGGTAAATTCGTAAGTCGTTGCCTCCAGACCCTCTGCGTTCGAATCATCCTGGTCGACGCTGCATCCCGCCAAAAGGCAGGATCCCGCGATCAGGGCAATCAAGCACACCCGAAGCATAGGCCTACTCATAGCACTCCCCCTATTCACCCGCCGCGCGCGACCGCGCACGAACCACCTAACTGCTATGATGGTAGCCCCCCCCCGAGACAAAGCACAATGGATAAGGCCTAATCGTCATTAAGCCGTAATGCGAGAGGCATTCCTAGACTAACTAGCCTGGTCGTAATACACCCGCGGTAGCTCTTTAAGCGGGAACAACACCCAAAGCGAACCTTCGTCAAGGCTGATGCGCGCAGGATCGCCGATAAGCTCATTCGACATGCCCCACAGCGCACGATTCACGCAGGTTGCGTCATCGAGCGAGTATTCCAGCCCTTCTTCGCACACTCCTCGCGCTACATCGCTATGCGAGATCACCGAACAGGTACCCCATGCGCCTTCGGAGAACGATAACGAAGAGAACGGTCCCGGCGCAACCAGTGGCGCGATCGCTTCATCTTCTTCAATGCCCCACACCAAAACGCCGCGCGATGCCGCCTGAACGAGCAGCTGCAAATTACCCAGCGTATGGTCCAGCCGACCCACGAACGCATTGCAAATGACCAATTCAGTGAAACCTAGCTGTACGGCATGATTGATGGCCCAATCCATGTCGGTGAAGTCCTTGTGGGTATCAAATTCAAATACCGTCGGATGTTTGGGTGCATCACCCAGCGAATCGAAATCACCGAACACCGCATCGGGGACAATGCCGCGTTTCTCAAGTTCTGCATAGCCTCCATCAACGGCGTATATCGCATCGAATTGCTGCGTTTCCAGAATATACTCAAGACCCGCACTATCAGCAGGAGCAGCACCTACCAGTAAACAACGTTTCATGGATCCCCTTCGACAACGGTCATCAGATCGTATGCTCCGCCAGCATCCAGGCCACTTAACGCTCTGCGAACGCGCTTGTCGTTTTGCAGGACCTATGGTTTACAGCTGCCGACGCCTTGTTCGTCTGCTAGAATACCACACGAGTGGGTCGGGCAACCGCGTGCGTAGCATGAGGAAAGTCCGGGCTTCAAAAGGCAAGATGCCAGCTAACGGCTGGGCGGGGCGACCCGACGGATAGTGCCACAGAAAAGAAAACTCCCCCGCCAAAGCGTGGCTCGCCCACGTCGCAAACGGGAGAAAAGCTGAAACGGTGCGGCAAGAGCGCACCAGTGCGCTGGCAACAGCGTAGCTTGGTAAACCCCATCTGAAGCAAGCGCAAATAGGAACGCCATACGGCCGCCTTTCCGTGCGTTCGGGTTGCGTGCTTGAGTTACGCGGTGACGCGTGATCGAGATAAATGGTTGCCGATTACAGAACCCGGCTTATAGACCCACTCTCTTTCATTCAGCGAGCCATCCCTACAAGTCGACCCAATCCACTACGACAAAGCGTCCGACCGGATCGGTTCTCTGGAATTCAACGCAGAAAATAACGATCTTTCTCTCTTTTTCATCCTTAAAGTAAAACAGCGTAAAGGGAGTGTCTGGAACAGAAATGAATCGGCAAGGAAACGGAGGAACAGCCGCTGCGTATTCGGGCTGATAATTTCTACCTAAATCAGGGTTCTCTGCAAGAAGCTCTCGATACCGAAATATTTTTTGAGCGACCTTCTTGCTGGCGACCCGTCGAGATATAAAATCGATCGCGCTTCGCGAATAAAGCACCATCCAAGGGGTGTTTTCGGATTCCGTCACCATCCCTTCTCCTCCATAATGGTCTTTTCTGCTTCGGAGGCCTCAACAACATCTCCCTCGAGGTAGTCAGCGTATCCTTTCATGAGGCTGTTATATATCCGCATCTCATTTTCCTGCATACTTGCACGAAACGACATTGCACGATCGAATGCTTCAGCATCCATAACCACGATGGACGCTGAACCATTACGGGTAAGGTACATAGGCTGCTGGGTTTCCTTTAATTCAGAAATAACCGCACTTTGATTCCGGTTAAATTCCGACAGCGGCTTAACAGTGGGCACGATGTCTCCTTTTCTCAAAAGATCCAAACATCGTTACAATTGTACTATCAATACAAGTAATTTACGGTGAATTTACAGTAAATTACTTGTATTAAAAATATGACTGCGGGTAGCCACTCCATTGAATCTTGGATAAGACATACCCATAACCACAAGATTACCCCGCCTAGAACACAAAATACCCCGCGTCGCAATGAATGCCACGCGGGGTATATACTGCTTCGAATATTTATTCGGACTTAGTCCATATCGTCGAACGAGAAGGAATCGTCAGCATCACCGTAGCCAGAGAAATCCTTCGATGCCGCAGAGGGCTTCGGCGTTGCAGGAGCGCTTACTACCGGGGTAACCGTCGGCGTCGTGTACGTTGCCACCGAAGAACCCGCCTCCCACTTAGAAGAAGCCGGCTTGCTTGCAGCCGGAGCCGGTGCAGCAGCATTTTCGCTCAGGTTGACTTCCAGCAGCTCTGCAGGAAGCTCGATACCAGCCGTTACTTCGCCACCGATCTCGGACAGGCGCTGAGTCGCAGAACCGATGAATTCCTTCAGCATGTCCTGATACTGTTCACGTACCTGTTCACGGCTTGAGGAAAGCTCGTTGATATGATCGATAACGCGCTGCTTTTCGCCGTTCGCCTTATCAAGGATGCGCTTGCCTTCTTCTTCGGCATTGATACGGGTCTGTTCCGCTTCTGCCTTAGCCTTAGAGATGATCTCATCAGCGGTGCGCTGAGCAACAATAAGGGCCTGAGCAATGGCGCTGTCATCGCTCTTGCGATCGCGCAGACGAGCTTCCAGTTCAGCGATTCGCGCATCCCTTTCAGCAAGCTCAGCCTGATCAACGCCAGCAGCGGGCTCGGAGATAACTTCCGTACGTGCCGCTGAAGCTTCCGCAGCCTGAAGGCGAAGACGAGCTACTTCGTCATTAAGGTCATCGATTTCCGCAGCAACGCGCTCTAGAAATACATCTACTTCATCAACGTCATAGCCACGACGCTCGATCTTAAAACTCTGGTTCTGAATATCAGTGGACGTAATCGCCATGAAATACCCCTAACGTATAAACCTATCCGCCTTGAACTGCTCCTACAGCAGCGCAACTATTAACCGTACACCGAACTGTAACACAAGCAACGCAATGATTGGGCTTATGTCCACCATTCCTCCAATCGGGGGAATGAAACGTCTGAATATATCCAGATACGGATCACAAATTTTTCCCAATACGCTGCGAAGGTCGCCGATGATACCCGAATTGCTGGGAATCCAGGACATCATGACATACACGAAGATAACCAGACAATACGTATCAGCAAGTGTAACGAGAATGTAGGAGATCATAAGAATTCCGCTCTAATCGTTTTCCGCCACTACAGGATGCCCTGCTTCTGAAGACGATGACGTTCCTCCAAGGAAAGATCCGCCCCCTGCAAGATAACAAAGGTCTTATCCGCCACGCAGTCAACGCGCGCATCAAGCGCCGAAGCAACGCCGAACGAGAAGTCGAGAACGCGCTTTGATAGCGCCGCATCGGTAGAGCGCAGCGAAAGCACGACGATATCGCCCTTGCGAACCGAACGAGCGACCGTTGCCACGTCTTCGTACGTAAGGGGCTGCAGCAAAACAACCTCGCGAGAAGCACTTGAAGGCGTTGCGGATGGGGCGCTTGCCGCCTCTATAGATGAAGCCGCACCAGCCGTAGCGCTCGAATCTGACGTCGAGGGCGTGAACAGGGAATCAAGCCCCTGCGACGAGTGGCTCGCAGCACTAGCGCTCTGGCGAGCGTGACCCTGATACGGCGAAACGAAATCGCCGTAGGACGTTGCCGGAACGTCGAACTGCTCCGTTGAGGCACCCGTGTCGATCGATGATGAAGTCGCCCTTGATGCAGAAGACCCCACCGAAGAAGAATACGAGGATCCTGCGGTATAAGAAGACGATGCGAGCGTATCCGATACACCATAAGCGCTGGTCGTTGCACGAATATCATCCGTGCTCACCAAGCGAGGAGAGGTGATCTGCGATGAACGGCGGGGCGAACCCTGGCCTGGAGCTGAACGGGTCGTATACTCAAGTCGATCATAAGGATCGGCCTGCGTATTCGCCTGATATGCAGCCGAGTCATCGTAATAGTTCTCATCAGGAGCATACTCGTCATATTCGTCATAATACGGATCGTCATCGTATTGGCGACGATTATTGCCACCACCGAATCCGAACCTGTCCTTCAGATCGCCGATCAAATTACTCGGTGACACGGAGGGACGTGGAAAATCCATATTGCTATACCCTTCTGGTTAGGTAACAGAATCATTCATTATAAAGGCGAACGCCCGGATTCCAACCAGACGTTTCATTAAAACCTTACGCGAACGCTTCGTCGAAGATCGCTCGCCCAACGCGCACTATGGTAGTGCCAAAACGCAGAGCTTCGCACCAGTCTTCGCTCATTCCCATAGAAAGAGCAGACAAACGCACTCGCCCATCACGGGAAAGCTCCTCATCAAGATCGGTTTTCAGGTGCTGCAAGCCCGAAAACGTAGCAACGATCGCTTCTTCATCGCCCTGAGGAGCCATGGTCATGAGTCCCTCAATGGCAACATGCTGCAGCCCTTGAGCTCGATCGATCACTCCTTGCACCTCTTCTGGCGCAAAGCCGCTCTTGCTTTCTTCTCCCGATACGTTGACCTCCAACAATACCCGTTGTGTCTTGCCTATAGCGGCCGCAGCGGCATCTATCTTCGCTAAGTGTGACTCTTTGCACACTGAATGGATCAACGTCGCAGCAGAAACAATGTCGGCGATACGACGCGACTGAATATTGCCGATAAAATGCCATTCGGCATCGGGGAACGCCTTTTGCTTTCGCAAAAGCTCATCGGGGCGGTTCTCACCGAACGCATGCGCACCTGCCTGCATGGCAAGATCAACCTTATCAATATCGACCGTTTTAGAAACCGCCAGAAGTAATACCTCTTTCGAATCGCGCCCCACACGCGCACATTCGGCATCCAGTTCTGCACGTACTCGCTTATACTGCGTTGCAGCGCTCATTGCATATCCTCCTCTTATCAACGGATTCGAACCGTCGAGTGCAATAGATCTTCCCGCAGAAATGTCTTCGCCGCATCTTGGCCTCCCGAACAGGTCTCACGCCTATACTGAAGCGACCTTCACTGCAAAGGCCCCGTGGCGACCCGCCGTACCCTGTTGCGCGCGGTACGAGAAGAACTCGTCAGGGTGGCACACCGTGCAGATATCCACATCACAAATACGCTCAGGGGCGATTCCTCCCCCAACGAGCTGCGCCCGAAGCGCTTGGGAAAGATCGATATGGCGATGACCTGCATCGCATGTTCGTCCGAATGCTTCGACGAACTGATCGTGTATTTCAACGCTCGTTTCAAAGCACTCGCGATGAATATGGGGGCCGATGTAGACATTATAGTCCTCGGCATGCACGGTTTCCTGGAGCGCATCGTGCTCCAGCATCATACGGAGCGCTTTCGCGGAAATGACATTCATGACTCCGCGCCATCCGGCATGCACCACCGCAAAACGCCCCGTGGGCGACACGATGATGACCGGCACACAATCAGCGAAGCACAAAAGCGCCGCCACCGAGTGGGTACTCACGATCAGGCCATCCGCTCCTTGCGCGGCCGCTTCTCGTACTTCATCGGTGCGCTCAATAGCATCAATGCACAACACCGTGTCTTCGTGCACTTGATTCGGCACCAGAAGTTCGGTCCCATTGTTCGCGAACGCGCGCAACAAACGGTCTCGGTTCTCCTGCACCGCTCTTGGATCATCATTCACGTGCGAACCCAAATTCAAAGACGCGAACGGTCCTTCACTCACGCCTCCGCTGCGTCCCGTAAAAGCAATGCGCACCCCAACCGCTTCGAACAATGCGTTGTCGGTGTACGCCTCTATAGACGCAAAACGACCCTTGGATAATACCGGCAAAGGTAAACCAAGGGTCGTCATATGATCAGATCCTTACGCTGCGTAAACGAGTCGTTTACTGGCGCTTCAGGAAATCAGGAATGTAGTCTTCATCAGCGAAACGAGGCTCGGACGTATAGAGCGGACGCTGCGCTGGAGCCTGCTTTACCTGAGCGGGCTGCGTTGTAGTGGAAGCGAACATGTTGTCACGACGAGAGAAATCCATTGCTGCCTGATTGTTCGTCGCCTTAAAGCCCGTTGCGATGACGGTGATACGGATCGTGTCACCCAGATCTGGGTCGACGATCTGACCGTAAATGATATTAGCGTTCTCGTCCGCAACTGCTTCAACAACGCGTGCCGCCTCATCAACTTCAGACAGTGCCAATTCAGGACCGCCAGCAATAGAGAACAGAATACGAGAAGCACCTGCGATGGATGTTTCAAGCAAGCTCGAATTGATGGCCTGCTCTGCAGCTTCCAACGCACGGGAATCGCCTGAAGCGATACCAATGCCCATCATAGCCGTGCCCGCATCCTTCATAACGGTGCGGATGTCGGCGAAGTCGAGGTTGATCAAGCCGGGAATAGTGATCAAGTCGGTAACGCCCTGGATGCCCTGACGAAGCGTATCGTCAGCGATACGGAACGCATCGAGCATGCTGGTCTTCTTTTCAACGATCTCAAGCAAGCGATCGTTAGGAATAACAATGAGCGTGTCTACCTTCTGAGAAAGGAAGTCGATGCCCTGCTCTGCCTGGTTGCGACGCAAACGGCCTTCGAAGCTGAATGGCTTGGTAACGATACCGACCGTCAGCGCACCGATTTCTTCACGAGCGATCTCTGCAACAACGGGAGCTGCACCCGTACCGGTGCCACCGCCTTCACCTGCCGTAACGAAGACCATATCGGCATCGGCAAGAGCCTCGCGAATCTCCGAACGGGATTCTTCGGCAGCCTGACAGCCCACCTCGGGATTAGCGCCAGCACCCAAGCCGCGTGTGATCTCTTCGCCAATATGGATGGTCTTATCCGCATCGGAAAGCATTAATGCCTGACGATCCGTATTAACTGCGATAAATTCGACACCTTTGATGCCAGCCTCAACCATGCGATTGACCGCATTGGTGCCACCGCCACCAACACCGACGACTTTAATTACTGCGAGGTTGTCAGAGCCCATAATCTGTTGCATATCTGCTCGCTTTCAGTTTCATTTCAGCGCTATCCTACACAAAAAGGCAAGCCTCTTTAGGATACCCGACCATTTTACACAATGGCTTGGTGATTGCAAAACTCACCCTGCAATATCAGGGTTTATAACGACCGCCAAACCGGTTTATTCACAACACGCACATTGATATAGGATATTTTCCCTTCATGCTGCTTCAAAAGCTCCAGGCATACGCGTTCCTTATCGCGAATATCCTTTGCTTCGCCGAAGGCTATTTCCACCCCGTTATCCAAGGTGAGTGTTGTTGAATTGCTGCTTGCCGCGGCAACGCTCTTGATCTGATCGGATAGCTCCGTCGTCATACCATCGATAATGGAAAGCGCGTTCTCCACGTTCGCATTGCTGCAGTATTTACCTGCTTCCGGAGATGAACCATACGGGATATCAGTGATCTCGAGCGCGTTAGCTGCGTCTTCATAGATCTGCGTTGAAAGCGCTTTGCCCTCTTCGCTGTTCTGGTCGGGTAATTTAGTCAGCCACATACCATCTGGCGAAAGAGCCCAGCGCTCGATCGTATTCGATTCATCGACCGTAACCGACACGACCGCAGAAATACTGCGTTCGGTCACCTTGAGATTTATCTTGTCGGGGAACACTCGCTCAACCGTCACGCTCTGCACCCAGGGATTAGAAGTCAAACGGCTCGCGATACCCGAATCGTCAACGTTAAGCAGCGTGGTTCCTTCAGGCACCGCCGCAAGTTCGGTCATTTCCTCGGCAGTAATATGGCTCACGCCTGAAACGCTCACTTCTTTTACCGCAAAGGTTCCGGTATTAGCTAGCACGAACCCCGTGACACCCAGAACGCCGACCACGATGGCGAGCACCAGCAATACGACCATGAAACGGCGCGACGAACGACGAGCACTTCTGTAGCGCGCCGCATTGCGCACCTCGGAAACACTGACCGAACGCAGCGGTTCGGACTGAGAGGCACGACCTTGCGAATAATCGCGTCGGCTCGAGGCACCTGCACGCACGGATGACGAAGATCCATAGCCTCGCATTGATGCCGCGGAGCTTCTCCGAGGAGAACGCCCTTGACTCGGGCGTCCCTTTACGGTCGTTGGGCGCGCGGTCGCTCTACCCCTTGAAGAGGTCGTCCTTGAAACCGAGGAAGCGGACCTCCGTCTCGAGTTCGATGCCATAACGCCCCCTTACCTCATCCCGAGCGAGCTTGATAAGCGACAGAACATCTTGTGCAGTCGCATTGCCAGTGTTCACAATGAAATTCGCGTGCTTTTCCGAAATACGGGCTCCGCCGCAGCATGCGCCCTTCAATCCCGCTTCTTCGATCAAGGCCCCCACCGAAGCGTCTTCTGGATTACGGAAGATGCTTCCACAAGAAGGATACTCGAGCGGCTGGCTTTCTTTCCGACGCGTCAGCAACGTTGTCATACGTTCGTGAATATTGCCCGAGAAAGCACGTTCGAGCTTCAATTCACATTCAACGATGATCTCCCGAGGCGAAAAGGATGAGGTTCGATACCCCCATGCCAGATCGCAATCGGCATAACGCTTAAGACCGCCTTGTTCATCATAGGTCGTTACCGAAGTGACCCGCGATCCGATCCAATCCTTGCGCGTACCCGCGTTCTGAACCAAGGCACCACCGACCGTACCGGGTGTCCCCACCGCGAATTCCAACCCAGAATATCCTCGATGGAACACCTCTTGGACCAAGCGCGACAAGATCGTGCCCGCACCCACCACGACACGCTGTGCTTCATCATCAAAATGCCACGAGCGGAACTCGCCTGCAAGCACGATGACAACACCATCAAAACCTTCGTCGCACACGAGCAAGTTCGAACCCTTGCCTGCAACATACCAGGGAATCTGCTCGTTCGCGCACACCTTCAGCACCGCACCTAGTGCGGCAATGGAATTGACCTCAGCGAACGCACGCACAGGCCCGCCGATACGATACGTCGTATGGCGCGCCATCGGCTCGTTCAGTCTGATCGTTCCATCGAAAGCATCATCGAAGCGCATCAGCTCCAATTCCGAAGCATGACGTGCCGCCATTAGATACGTCCTTCATACATTTCCTCAAGCGCTGCCAGAAGCTCAGGGCCAATGCCCGTCACGTCGCCTGCGCCCATGGTAATAATCAGATCACCTGGCTGTAGATGCTCCGCTAAATACGGCACCACTTCCATACGACGCTCAACGTAGGTCAGATCCTCTGGGTGATCCGGATTGTCGAGAACCGGCTGCATGAAAGTAGCACCCGTTACTCCTGGAACGGGCGTTTCGCCCGCAGAATATACGTCCATGAACAGCACGAAATCAGCCTGGTCGAATGCGTGTGCGAATTCATCATGAAGCACTTCGGTGAATAATCCCACTCGAGAATAACGATGGGGTTGGAACACCACGCATACACGCTTGAAGTCCAAGCTCTTCGCTGCCGCGATCGTAGCCGCGATCTCGGTAGGATGATGAGCGTAATCATCAAGGATCGTAATGCCGTTCACTTCACCTACGAGATCGAAACGACGACGCACGCCTGAAAAACCAGACAGTGCTTGCGCCGCACGCTCTACATCGAAGCCCTGCTTCATCAGAAGCGTCAGCACGCCTGCGGCATTCAGAGCATTGTGCGTACCGGGGTTCTGTTTCAGACGACACGATACGGATGCTCCATCGGGAAGCGTTACCGTAAAGGAGGTGGACACTCCCTGTACCTCATATTGAGAGATCACCGTATCGCACGATTCGCTGAAACCATACGTCAAGACGGTACGACCGGTCTTGCGTGCTGCTTCGACGAGCGCCGCATCTTCGCCGCAGACCACGCAACATCCGTCATCATGTACCGACGACATGAAGTCGCCAAACAAACGATATATCTCCTCCAGGTCGGCGTAGTGATCAAGGTGATCCGCCTCGATATTGGTGACCAACACTGATTCCGGATCGAGATATGTGAACGATTTATCGCTCTCGTCGGCTTCCACGACATAATAGTCGCCCTTGCCACAATGCGCGTTCGAGTTATAAGCGCGCACAATACCGCCGATCAAAAAGGTGGGATCGTCACCTATGCCATCGATAACCGATGCAAGCATAGAAGAGGTGGTTGTCTTGCCGTGCGTACCCGCAACCGCCAATGTGCGATGATCGCGGCCTAGTTCTGCAAGCATCTTAGCGCGATGCCAAATAGGAATACCACGGCGCTGTGCTTCTTGCAGTTCTGGGTTCGTTTCCAAAATAGCAGTCGAAACGACCACCACATCGGGATCTTCCGAACCGATGTTATCGGCTGTTTGACCAATGAAGACAGTCACTCCGACATCACGAAGCTGCTGCGTATAACGGCTTTCACGAAGGTCGGAACCCGACACCTTCATTCCCTGCTCGTGGGCAACGCGAGCAATGCCGCTCATACCTACGCCGCCAATACCTATGAAATGCACCTTTTTAATGCGATTTTCCGTCACGGACATCCTCCTCGAGATCGTCCTTCATTGTATAGAAGCCCCCGGCCATGCATACTGCGAAGTCGCAGCTTCTATGAAATAACGCATGGCTATTCGCAGCTTCTCTATTTCTTTGCCACAAGTTCTACAACATCAGCCAGGTGAGCTGCCGCATCTTGCGTTTCGAACGTCGCCGCCGCTTCCTTCATGGCCTGGCGCATCTCTTCATCTTGAAGCAATGCGAGCACGATCTCGGAGAAGCTGGTGTTTTCCACCTTGTCATCAGAAATGAGGACCGCTGCTCCGCGCTCCACGTATTCCGTCGCGTTCGCCGTCTGATGATCGGCCGTTGCGTAAGGGAACGGAATCAGAACAGCCGGGATGCAACGAGCCGATATTTCAGCAAGCGACGAAGCCCCCGCGCGAGAAACGACTAGGTCGGTCGCGGCGAGCGTTTCCCCCATGTGATCCTGATAGCCCATTACCTGGTAACGCTTCTTTTCCTCGTCGGTAAGCGCAAGCGCCTCTTCCACCGTTTCCAGTTCCTTCGGGCCGGTAATATGAACGACGTGCACCTTATCAAGCGCAAGCAGATCGTTCTTCATCTGGACAAGGGCAGTATTGATGTGGCGAGCACCCAAGCTGCCACCGAAAACCAACAGCACCGTAGCGTCTTCGGGGATGCCCAGATATGCACGACCCTCTTCACGAGTCGCCTTCAACACGGAAGAACGTACCGGGTTGCCCGTCAGGATGACCTTCGACTGATCGGCTACGCTCTTGCCAGCCGACGCATATGTGAGTGCTACCGCTGCAGCGTTCTTAGACAGATAGTCATTCGCCATGCCCATGACCGAGTTCTGTTCGTGCACGATAACCGGAACGCGCATCGGCTTTGCCGCTCGACCAACTGGCAAGCACGCATAACCACCGAAGCACACCACGGCGCCGGGCTTTATTTCGCGGAACCACTTCGCTGCCGCATCCGCAGAACGGGATACTTTACGCAGGCCCTTCATCAATGAAAGCGGATGGCTTCGATCGAACCCTGCCGCTTCGAACCCTTTGAACGGAATGCCTTCCGCCTGGACCAATACCGCTTCGACTCCATCGGGAGTACCCGCGAAAAACACTTCATGGCCGCGTTCCTGCAGAACTTCGGCCAATGCGAGCGCAGGATTGATATGCCCTGCCGTTCCTCCACCTGACAAAACAACACGCATGCTGCTCTACCTCCTTGTCGCCCTCATAGCACGGGACTCCATCGCAAGCGAAGACCCTCTCCTGTCTCCACTTCCATATATCACCTTCAATGGCATCGCACCACGAACGGGTTCCGGTTCCTGCATTCGGCGAGACGCGCCGCCGCGAACCGTAGAACCTTGGCGCTGTGGACCAGTATACGATGACACCACATGCAAACTATCGCGTCGTTGACGATACTCTCCTTCGTTATGCGAATCAAAGGAAATAGCCAATATCACGCCAACGATCATAAGTGATGAGATCATCGACGACCCGCCAGATGAAATGAACGGCAACGGCTTGCCTGTTGTAGGGAACAATCCCACAACGCAGGCAATGTTCAGAAAAGCCTGGAACACTAACATGACCGTAAGGCCCGCAGCGACCAACCCTCCGAACGATGAGTTCGATTGGCTGGCGATAGAAAAACCACCGCGCAAGAACACCAAGAACGCCGCGATAACGAGAATGGCGCCGAACAAGCCCAGCTCTTCACCGATGATAGCGAAGATGAAGTCCGTCTCGGCTTCGGGAAGATACTGCAGCTTCTCATACGAATTGCCGATGCCTACGCCGAAAAGCCCGCCAGCCGCAAGGGCCTTGAACGAGTGCACTAGCTGATAGCCGCTCCCCTGTTCATCGGCCCAGGGATCGAGAAAGCTACCCAGACGATCGGCACGATAGCTCGAAAGCACGATCGCGAGCAATGCAAAGATCGCGGCAACACCCAAAATGGCAAGAAGCGCTCGATTGGAAAGGCCGGAAAGCCACATGACCACGATGAGCCCTACGCAACAAATAAGAGTCGTTCCCAAGTCGGACTGCGTTACGAACAGAAAGCCCAGCGGCACAATAACATAGATCGCCGCCTGCTTGAGCGCCTGGGTTATATCGATATCACCCGAGCGATAATCTTCAGCGATGCGTGCAGCCATCAATATGAAGGCGATCTTAGCGAACTCCGAGATCTGAATACCAATAGGACCAAGGTAGAGCCAGCGCTTCGCGCCCAGACCTACCGTTCCCATAAGGAACGTAAGCACGAGCAGCACCATACATATACCCCAGAAGATCAGAGCACCTGCACCGCGCATAAAATCCTGCTTGATGAATAGAACCAGCACTACCGCAGCAACCACTCCGATAACTACGAAGACGCACTGTTTTATCGCTTCGCCGACCGAATCACCCGCTTCAACATATGCAGTGATCGACGATGATGAATACACCATTACCAAGCCGAGAACTACCAATCCCAGCGCCGACAGTCCGACCATCAGACGAGGTGCCATGATTTGCGCGGGAGCGCTTTTGAAAAAGGATCGTGAGGGCGTTCTGGTTCGTTTAGAGTCTGTGTTTTTCGCCCGGGCCATAAAGAACTACGCACCCCTTTCGCGACTGCGTTGGGCAACGAGGTCCTTGAACACATTGCCGCGCTCAGGATACCCACTGAATTCATCGAATGATGCACACGCAGGAGAAAGCACAATGATATCCCCTGGAACCGTGCACGAAAGCGCCACATCGAAGGCGTCTTTCATACGCTGCGCCTCATATACCGGGATCGAAGCCGCCTTGAACGCTTGCAAGAAACGCGGCCCCGCCGCGCCGAAACATACCACGGCCTTGCAGTGATGGTCCGCCTGCTCCACCAATTCGGTCAGATCGGTTCCCTTATCGTCTCCGCCCAATAACACGACGGGCTTATCGTCGCCGAACGCCGCGAGAGCCTTGAGCGTCGCATCAACGTTAGTAGCCTTCGAATCGTTATAGCACGCAACGCCCGCCACGCTTCCGCATGGCTCGATACGATGCGCAATAGGTTCAAAGGAAACGAGCCCCTGGATGATATCCTCATCAGCACAACCGAGCGCCACTACGCCGGCTGCCGCCGCCAAAGCGTTCGAAGCATTGTGCTCGCCCTTTATCTGCAGATCGCCAGCTGCGCACAATTCATGATGAGCGCCACTGAAATCAACGCACAATACACCTTTCGCGTTGAGGTACGCCGCATTTTCAGAACCGCAGACATCGCACATGTTCCCAGAAATGCCTTGAGCAGTACCCATGGGAACGTAGGCATGTTCGCGCGATCCATCAACACGCATTGCTTTCACGAACTCGCGCACCACATCATTGGTCGCATCCAATACGACCGTGCACGAAGAATCGCAATTGGCATATATCTTCTGCTTCGCCTGAGCATACGCCTCAAAGCTGCCATGCCACTTCAGATGGTCGGGTGTGATATTAAGCAGCACCGCTACATCGGGCTTGAAGCACTTCGTTGAAGCAAGCTGATAGGAAGAGACCTCTGCAACATAGCAAGCAGTCTTCCCGTTCGCGACCGCCTCTAAACAGGTGTCGCCAATATTGCCCACTGCGCTGGCGTTCTTGCCGCATGTTTGCAATATATGAGCGGCGAGCGCAGTCGTGGTCGTCTTGCCATTAGTGCCCGTAATAGCGAGCCACACCGATTCAGCATCGCTTTCGCGCCACGCGAATTCCACTTCGCTTATCACTTCAGTAGAGCACGAAACCGCAGCCTGATAGAACGCGGAGTTCTCCGAGATCCCCGGACTCGCGATGCATACGTCATATGAGCCTTCGACCTGCTCGGTGTCAAATAACACTGTTGCGCCCTGATCACGCAGGTCGCAAGCGAACGATTCGTTAGCCTCATTGGCCGCACCCGCATAAACGGTGCACGAATCAACACGGGACCCGATAAGCGCCGCGCAATACGTGCTTGCCGCTTTACCTGACTTCCCGAGACCCAGGATCAGGACCGAACCCAGTGAATCAGGAGCGTACTTTTTCGTCGTATCGAATCCTGTAGTCATATCACTATCCCATCAAAGATTGAGCAAAATAGAGGCAGAAGCCGACTGCTGCAAGCGCAGCCGAAATGATCCAGAAGCGAATTACTACCTTGACTTCGCTCCAGCCCTTCTTTTCAAAGTGATGATGCAGCGGAGCCATCAAGAACAAACGCTTGCGCGTGCGCTTGAAATAGAACACCTGGATGATCACCGATAGAGCCTCAACAACGAACAGACCGCCGATAATCAAAGACAGTACTTCTGATTTCGACACGATCGCCAGGCAACCCAAAGCGGTGCCCAACGCAAGAGAACCCGTATCTCCCATGAAGATATCAGCCGGATATGAATTGAACCACAGAAAACCGATACAGCAACCAGCCAGTGCAGCAGCGACGAGCGCGCTGTCGAGCAGGCCCGCGCGAAACGCAATAGCCGCCATAACGACCATGACCACCATGATGGTGCCACCAAGAAGACCATCAAGGCCATCGGTCAGGTTGGTCGCGTTACTCAATCCCGCGAGCAGGATATCGGCAAAGATCACATATAACCACGGAATACTGAAATCACCGCCCGCTGGCACTTCAATAGGAAGCGTCGTAGTAAGCACCCCTAGGTCAACCGAGCAGATGAAGGGAATATCCACCACAGGAGAGATCCCCAGCCAGTTCACCGCAGCAAGAACAAATGCCGTTGCGATCAAGAACTGACCGACCAGCTTCGCTTTCGGAGTAAGACCCAATGAACGCTCGTGAGCGACCTTTGACGCATCGTCGAACAGACCCAGCGCGCCTGTCGCCAATACCGCACCCATGACCAGCCACGTTTCGGGAACTGGCTCTGCCAAAACCGCGACTACGATAGTGGCAGCGATAAGCATGACCACGCCACCCATGGTCGGCGTTCCCTGTTTTACCAAATGGCTTTCAGGCCCGTCAGCACGCACCTGCTGACCGATCAAATGCGAACGAAGGAACTTGATGAACCATGGCATCAAGGCGATCGTTATGATGACTCCGAGAAAAAGAGCGAGAAACACGACGAATGTTGGATATTGAAAAAAAGAAACCATAGCTAGTTCAACAACCCCTTGGCTACCTGGTCAAGTTCCATGAAGTGAGATGCTTTCACCAATACCGCATCTCCAGAAGCAAGCTGCTCTTTCGCATAAGCGAGCGCTTCTGCACCTGTATCAACGCAGACGATCTGCGCTTCGGGATATCCTGCATCCTGAGCGGCCTGCGCGATGAAGCGCGCCAGCTCCCCCACGCAGATCAAGCGATCAAGTCGCGCCTTGGCAGCATACACACCCACTGACCTATGACAGTCGGGAGCATGATCGCCCAGTTCGCCCATATCGCCTAATATCGCGAATCGACGTCCCTCGACGGACAACGCAGAAAAGAGCGCCAGTGATGCACGCATTGAATCAGGGTTAGCATTATAGGCGTCATTCACGACCATGACCCCCGATGAAGCATGAAGCACTTCTTGGCGACCGCTTTCAGGCTGCGATGAAGCCAGGGCCGTCGCGATAGATCCGATCGTCATTCCCGCCATGCGCCCGATCGCCGCAGCGGCACAAGCATTCGACACATTATGAAGTCCACGCAAGGAAAGAGCGCAGGACGTCTCTTCAACAGAGCCATCTGCGGCAAAGCCACCACAACACAGGGTAAAAGTCGGATATCCCTGGTCATCAAGGCGAACATCCTTCGCCCATACACGCTTTGCGCCATCGGCGCTATTCGGATCATTCGCGTACGATCCGCTATCGCCAGATGCAGAACCCGACCCATCGTACACGACAAGAGCAGCCGACGTCTCATCGCAGCGCACCTGATCGCAAATGAACTCGGTCATGTCATCGGCACCATTGAGGAACGCAACACCCGAAGCAGGCAGTGCGGCGATCAGCTCGCCTTTAGCACGCGCGATGTTCTCGCGGCTTCCGAGAAGCTCGATATGGCTTTCGCCCACGTTGGTAATAAGGCCCCATTCGGGTTTTACGAATTCGCACAATTCAGTGATCTGCCCAAGTCCGCGCATACCCATTTCAACGACGACCATTTCAGTGTCGGGATCGGCATTCAGCACCGTGCGGGGCACACCTAATTCATTGTTCTGGTTCGCCTTAGTGGCAACCGTCCTGAAAGCGCTCGAGAGCACATCACGCACCAGGTTCTTCGTCGTGGTCTTTCCCGTAGAACCGGTCAGACCGATAACGCGCGCCGACAAACAGGTACGCCAACCACGCGCAAGATCGGTAAAGGCCTGATGGGTGGAGTCGACCTTGAGAAGGACCTTTCCCTGGTCGCACGCATGCGAGACCGCCTCTTGCGAAGGGTCCTCCATAACGAGCGCCGCACAAGCTCCCGCAGCAAAGGCCGCCGGCACAAAGTCGTGCCCGTTCGCTCGCTCGCCCGGCAAGGCAACATACACGAACCCTGGTTCGACCTCGCGCGAATCCCATGTGATACCGCAAGCCTCACAAGAAAGTCGGCTCGTATCACCAAGAACGTCCGCGCCCGTGAACGCGGCGATCTGTTCTAAGCTCAATAGCATAAAACTTATCCGAACACCTTCTCCAGCACTTCTGCGGCCACTTCACGATCATCGAAATGATGCTTTTCGGTACCGATGATCTGATAATCTTCGTGGCCCTTACCTGCAATCAGGATCGCATCGCCAGGCTTTGCCAGCTCGATCGCACGCGCAATAGCATCATGACGATCGGGAACCACTTCATAGTGATCCTTTCCTTCGCTCATGCCATCGACGATATCGTCAATGATGACGCGAGGGTCTTCCGTACGCGGATTATCAGATGTAACCACGGCGAAATCGGCCGCCAACGCTGCACGACCCATGATGGGGCGCTTACCCGCATCGCGATCGCCGCCGCACCCGAACACTACGATCGTACGCCCTTCTTCCACAAGAGCGGACACCGAAGCGATCGCCTTTTCCAGCGCATCGGGCGTATGGGCGTAATCTACGTACACCGAAACGCCACCATCGTGCGCCGCCGAAACGCGCTGCAAGCGACCTGGAATAGCCGGAGAATCCTTCAGTGCTTCAACGATCGCACTTGCCGGATAACCCAGATGCAGCGCAATGCCGAAAGCCGTCATGATGTTCTCGACATTGAAACGTCCGACAAGCGGATAGGAAACGTCGTATTGCGTCCCGCGCACTGAAAGGACCGCATCCGTATGCGATGCACCATAGCGCACCTCGACTGGGTGGATCTGGGCCGACGGATCGAAGCCGGTCGTAATAATGGCATCTTCATTGGCTGACGCGCGCTTGAGCAGTTCGCGTCCCCACGTTCCATCAATATTGATAACGCGCTTTGCGGGGTAATCCTTAGAGAACAGGCGCGCCTTCGCCGCAAAGTACGATTCGAACGTCTTATGATAATCAAGATGATCTTGAGTCAAGTTAGTGAATGCCGTGACGGCGAACGTCGTGGCCCACGTACGCTCCAAGTCGAGCGCATGAGAACTCACTTCCATCGACACGACCCCGCAGCCCTCGTCGCGCATCTGGGCGAACAGTTCCTGCAGATCAGGTGATTCGGGGGTGGTATGCGAAGAAGGACGGTGCTCGCCGCCTATTTCAATACCGACCGTGCCGATCAAGCCGGTTCTATTACCCAATGACTGAGCAATGTGATCCACCAAATAAGTGGTCGTGGTCTTGCCATTGGTGCCTGTAATACCGACCAAGGAGAACTCATGAGAAGGCTCATCGTAGAAGCGCGATGCCAAACGAGCCATCGCCTTGCGCGAATCCTTTACTACCACTTCGGTCACATCGGTAGCATCGGCCAAGTACACCTTGCGCTCCACGATGAGAACGCGCGCTCCCCGATCGATCGCATCCTGCGCAAAAGAATGCCCGTCGACCTTCAATCCCACAATGCAGCAGAAAGCATCTCCGGGACGCACCGCATCGCTACGATACGCAATGCCGGTAATGGGTTCGTCGGGATTCCCGATGATCGTGCAGTCAATTCCTGCGAACAGTTCTCCGCATGTTTTATTCGTCATGGAAACCTCAATCCTGAGTAATGTTATAGCGATCGATCGCAAAGGCCATTATATCCCGAAACGCGCTTACCGTTTGTCTTTCGCCAGGAACATCGTAAGCTCCCACGAAGCATACAAGATTCGTCGAAGAGTCGGGAAGGTACCCCACGAAGGAGATATTGTATACCCCTGATTTGTAACCGCCCTTTTCAGAAGCGATTTCTGCAGTACCCGTCTTGCCCACAACGCGATATCCGTCGATCTGAGCATCAGTACCCGTACCTCGCTCTACGGTGGCCTCCATCATGGATTCCAAATTGGTGATGGCGTCCTGATTATCGGTGATCTGATTGGTCGCGTAGGTGCGATCCTCTGTTTCAGTAGGAACATCAAGTAAAAAATGAGGTTGCGTAGCCGTGCCATTATTGGCCAACGCGCAGTAGAAACGCACCATTCCTATAGGAGTGGTGGTCAGGCCCTGACCGAAGCTGATGTTATACCCTTGAACCTCCGACCACTGATCACGAGCGGCGACCATACCTTGTGCTTCACCGGGATAATCCACGCCCGTGAGCTCGGTCAGCTGGTAGCGTTGGATGTATTCGTAGAGTTTTTCGAAGCCAAGGTCTTTCGCAATAAGGGAAACGCCCACATTGGACGACTCGGCGATGATGGTCGTCGCGCTCATGGTCTCGTCGCCGCGCTCGTGCGAGTCGGTAATGGTATACTCGTCGACTTTCAAGGCGGCAGGACAATAGTATGAAGAATCTGGAGACACCTTGCCCTCTTCGAGCGCCGCAAGCATGGTCGCTGCTTTCATGGTCGAGCCTGGCTCGTACGCCGACGAAATAGAGGAAAGGTTCGTCGCGCCTTCTTCGATCTTTGACAGATCGGTGATATCGAATGTCGGCGACGATGAACACGCATAGATCTCGCCCGTTGCTGAATCGACCACCATCGCCGATCCACCCGAACCCTGCACTTCCTCCACGCGAACAGCCAGCGCCTCTTCCAGCTTCTGCTGCACATCAACGTCAATGGACAACACGATGTCCTTACCGTTCACTACTTCGGCCGTCACTTGCTCGGAACCAGGAACCGGCACGCCTTCTTTGCTGTATTGAATGGTCTTTTCACCCTTGGCGCCACCGAGAATGTCGTTGTAATACAGTTCGAGACCCGTGATGGCTTCGCCGTCGGTATTCAAAATGCCGATGATCTGGCTTGCCGTCGAGCCACACGGATACACGCGCTTCGAGGTCTTTTCATAATCAACGCCTTCGATCTGAAGGTCCTTGATCTTATTCAGGCTCTCTTCGTCAGCACCCTTGAACAGATAAACGAAGTTAGTATCGGAGAGGATCTTGTTCTTGTAGTCTTCCGCCTTGCCGCCGAATGCGTTGACCAACGCCTGGGTCAGTTGATCGACCTTGTCGCTCGACACTACATGGGGATGACAGAAAATATTGTACGCATCGACCGTTGTTGCCAAGATCGTGCCATTGCGGTCGTAGATCGTGCCACGACGCGGTTGGGTTTCCAGAGTCACTTCACGTGCGCCGATGCCACGGTCCAGATTGTTCTGCGCATCAAAGATCTGCAACCACACCAGACGAGCCACCAAAATGATGGCGAACACGCAAAGAGCGCCCATGACGAAGAGCAGCCGATTACTGAATTGCGAGGGATCTATGCCATTCGTACGAGAGTATCCACCCGCCGCGCCACGATACGGCCTGTTCGAGCGAGAAGACGAAGAAGGCATACGGCCACCTTCCCGCTGCGATGATGGGCGTCGCGAAGAGGGACGATCTTCCATGAGGTATTACCCCTGAGACGTGATGCGAGACACGCTTCCCGCAAACGAAAGGTTTCCTGCTGAATCGACCGCGACCGGATCTACGGAAAGAGTGATGGTCTCGCTACTCGTTCCTGCGGTCATCTTCAGTTTTTCTTCCGCTTGAGCGCGAATATTACTCGGGCTGGACAAGAGACTTTCCTGAACTGCGAGAGATTCTCCCGTGGTACGAGCATCGGCAATATTAGCGCGCAGATCGCTTGCTTCTGATGCAGTGCTATACGCTGCAGAGGCAAGACCAACACGGATGAATCCTACAAGAAGAAGTGCGATCAGGCACCCAATGAGCACCTTGATCCCCGCTATAGCGAAGTCAGAGAGTACTGGATTTGCGGTGTGCTTCCTACCGGGAACAACACGAACAGATGGAGCAGGCTGGCGATAGGGCTGGGCCACTTCGCGATCGTATCGATATGCGGGTGCACCTGCCATCTGCTCACCTCCCTGTTGTGTTTTAGCTGTATTGGAGCGTGCAGTTATGCGTTCTATTCAAGACGTTGCGCAACGCGGAGCTTGGCACTACGCGAGCGCGGATTGCGCTGTATTTCTTCTGACGAAGGAAGTATCGGTTTGCGCGTGATGGTCTTGAGTATCGGCTTGTTCCCACAAACGCATACGGGCAGATCGGGAGGACACGTACATCCTTGCGACATGCGGCGGAACACATCCTTTACGATGCGATCTTCAAGCGAGTGATAGCTGATCACCGCGATGCGACCACCTGGCGCGAGCCAGCGAATAGCCGCCTCGAGTCCGCTGCGCAATACATCCAGCTCACCGTTCACTTCAATGCGAAGCGCCTGAAATGTTCGCTTTGCCGGATGACCCCCTGCGCGCCGAGCTGATGCCGGCACGGCTGCCTTGATGACGTCTACCAACTGTTCGCTCTGAGAAAAGGGGGTCTCTTCGCGCGCCTGGACGATGAAGTCCGCAATGCGCGTTGCCCACTTTTCATCTGAGTACTGACGGATGACCCGAGCGAGATCTGCTGCGTTGTAAGTATTGATGATCTCAGCTGCGGTTAAAGTTTGGTTACCCGGATCCATCCGCATATCAAGAGGGCCAGTTTCCTTAAAGGAAAAGCCACGAGCTGGTGTGTCTATCTGCACCGACGAAACTCCCAGATCGAACAAGATCGCATCGATCGAAGGAACTTCAGCCGCCACTAAAAGCGAATCAAGGTCCCCGAAATTGCCTGCTACCACATCTATCTCAGGACGGATGTCTTCGGGCAGCGCCTCAAGACGTTCGCGCGCCGCTTTGCGTGCGACCTCGTCTTGATCGATGCCGATCAAGTGCCCTGTTCTACCGATGCGTTTCGCGACTTCGAGAGAATGCCCTGCCCCGCCGAGCGTCGCATCAACATAGGTCTTGCCTTCGGAAAGGTTCAGACCCTCGATGCACTCAGCAAGCAGGACGGGAATATGCCGATATTCGTTTGTCATCGTTCACGCGCCCAGACTAGTCCACCAAAGAAGCCACGTCGGTTTCTTCTTTGAAGCCGTTCCAGCGCCCTTCGTCCCAGATCTCGATGTGATCCATATCGCCCACGACAACAACATCTTTGTCCAGAGCGGCGATACCGCGCTGGTCCGGCGTTAGATGAATGCGACCCGAGTTATCTATTTCGCATTTCTGAGAACGCGCATTCAGCACCTTGCGCTGAGCAACCATTTTTCGGTTGCCCGGATTGAAACCGCCATTTTTTTCAAAAAGGCTATCCACCCAAGCGCTGAACGCCTCAGTCTCGAACACCAGAAGACACTGATCCAGGGGATCTGGAGTGATCCTAAGACCTTCGGAAAGAACCTTGCGGAAATCTGCAGGAAGCGACAAGCGTCCCTTGGCATCAAGCTTACGGCCATATTCGCCAAGCAGTTCGCTCACGCGCCACCCTCCTTTCCGAGGTTCCCTCGTGGAAGTTATTCTAGGTCACGCTTTCCCACTTTGCAACACTTTATCCCACCGCCTCCCCCTTTTATCCCCCTACGAATTGCTCCCCTTAAGGCATCTGCTCCCGTTTTGTCTACATATAGAGTGCGTATACGCAATTTCCACTAGATATCGCAGGGAAAAAGGTGGGGGAATGTGGGTCAACTTGTGGTGGAAGCATGAATATGGTTGCTCTGGTAAGGCGTTTTTGGCCCATTTTGAGGCGTTGGTGGCACGTTCGCCCATCAAAGTGGGAGACCCGTGGGAAAAGGTGGAAACAAGTGGTGGCCCATGATGGCCCACCACTAAAATGAGGTTTTGCTCTAGGTCGGAAAAGGCACTAGTGCTTCCACCACCTTGACACGGTGGAGGTCAATGATGTTTTGTTCCAGGTCGAAAAAGGTACCAGCACTTCGTCGGCACTGCACCGATCAAGATCGTCAGATTCCGTCCGCCGTAATGCAAGTATCATCTATGCGGATCACGAAATAACTCCTCTATTATCGACTTCAAGGCAGCGTACTCGAAATCCGGAAAGCATCCGACCCCTTTCGTTATGGAGCATATATATGACAAAGGCCATTGCGATCTATCTTGTGATCTACGCACTTTCGTTAGGGGTCTTCTGGCTTCTGCCCACTATAGACGCTCTGGGTTATAGCCTTGTCTTCTTGTGGCTCGTTCAGCCACTGGCAATTTTTGCCATTTCGCTCCATATCATGCGCATTGAACGCAAGGTGTATTTCGTATGGGCATTGCCGCTCTTTTTCGGAATCGCGTTCTGCCTTCTGCCCTACCTCACCTTCGACCTGGCGAACACGCTGCATTTCGGCACCTTGCACGCTCCTTCGATCGGTCCATTTATTGTCGGTGCACTGATTTCAGGTGCCGGTTCTGCGTTGGGTCTTCTGCTCGCAAATGAACGCTCGCGCAGCTAAACTGGCAAAACGACCCTGGACACCTACCGCAGAAGGGAGCGCCCATGGAAGCCGATCTCTATGAACAGCTCGCCCGCCTTGCCGCTTACGAGCGCATGCATGCCGATGTTGCATGTCAGTATGAAAAATATGCTGCTCAAGTTGAAGAGCGCAAGGCAGCGGGAACCATGCGCGGGGCTACCGGAAATCAACTGCTCGCGCAAAAAATGACCTACAAGAACATACTTACTATGTACGCTCTCTACGATATATCCGACCCGAAGCAGAGCAAATAGCACCTATCCTCGTCTCTGGCTACGAGGATGCGCCGCCAGATATTCTTCTCGTAGCATACTCGCCTGAACATGCGTGTAGATCTGCGTCGTCGCAATATCGGAATGCCCCAGCATTTCCTGGATCGATCGCAAATCGGCCCCACCTTCGAGTAAGTGCGTTGCGAATGAGTGACGCAACGTATGCGGGTGAAGGTTCTTCACCCCTATGAGCATGCCCGCCTTTTCCACGACAGAATGGACGCTTTGCCTCGTCAGGCGCCCCCCGCGCGCGTTCAAGAACACGGCCGATGACGGCTGCGCCTTGCTACAGGTAAGCATGGGGCGTGCTTCTTCAAGATACATTTGCATTCGCTGTTGAGCCATGCCCGAAAAAGGAACCAGTCGTTCTTTCGACCCTTTACCCAATACACGCAAGGTGCCCTCATCGAAACGAACCCGATCAAGATCGAGTCCGACCAATTCGCTCACGCGCAATCCGCACCCATAGAGCACTTCCAAAATAGTCGCATCGCGAATCTCACGCGGAGACGACACCGACGCCGCGTCAAGCATGCGACACACCTGATCGATGCTCAGAACATCAGGCAAACGCTCTGGCTTTTGCGGAATACCCACTGTCTGCGAGGGGTCCTTGCCCAATAAGCCCTCGCGCATAAGAAAACGATGATAACCCTTTATGGTCGATGTACGGCGGGCGATGGTGGAAGAAGCAAGGCCGCGCTCGTAAAGGGCCTTTTGAAATGCGAGGATATCATCGCGAGTTACATCATCCGCCGTGGCGATCTTTCGCTCTGATCCCAGGAACGTCACGTAGTCATCCAGGTCGTCTCGGTAAGCTTGTACGGTCGCCTGCGAAGCACCGCGCTCTGCCACCATATAGCCCAGATAATCCTGAACGTAGAACATGCACCCTCCTTCGCCATTTGTACACGACCAGCCATTACAGGAACCATACCACGTGCGAGTACGCCGCGGACACACACCACAAGGGGAATCGTTCCGCCGAAATCACCTAAAGTAGCTCCGCGAACGGACCCGCACGTATGCACCACGGACAGTTGGAACCACGAACGGACCCGCACGTATGCACCACGGACAGTTGGAACCGCGAATGGGCCCGCACGTATGCACCACGGGCGGCCGGAACCACGAACAAGCCTGCTTGGAATCAACTCTAATTCGACAACTAAAAAATTTGCGCAAAAAATCGAGAGCTTTTTGGCAGTTTTTTTCGTTTTTCGACGACTGAAGCACTCAGGGTAAATCAAAAGAGCCAAATTACGCCCCATTATGATTGATTTTGGGTAATAACTACTCCCGCTTTTGGTTGTGTCCCAAAAAGTGGTGTGGCCGCCTGATTCATACAGGCGGCCACCGGTC
>Cebus_capucinus_imitator_PRJNA485217_SSR012__coassemble_895_pt1 | contig 69864 bp, 60 predicted proteins | sample Cebus_capucinus_imitator_PRJNA485217_SSR012__metabat2_low_PE_012 | metagenome-assembled genome bin Cebus_capucinus_imitator_PRJNA485217_SSR012
ACCTCGAATGTCAAGGACATCTGGTCAGGCGTTGCGGTTAGTATGGAAAGTTACCCAGGTCATCAACTACCCGAGCTCAAACGCTAAACCATCAGCATGAACAGTATCAACAATGGAATAACAATGAACGAAGCAAGCGTACTCAGAATCGTTCCCTTTGCGGGAAGAAGCGCATCACGACCATAGCTTGCACAGAACATTGGCGTCATGGTGCCAACCGGCATCGCGAACATAACGGTAAAGATCCCTAGAACGATAGGATCGGAAATGAACGTTCGCAGAACCAAGAACAATGCTGCCGGCGCAATGAGCTGCCTTAAGATGATGTACGGATACAGCCTCCACTCAGTAACAACGGAAGCAATTTTCGTATGCGCAATAATCACTCCGACCATCATCATTGCCAAGGGCGCCGTAATGGATCCAATAAGTTCGCATGAGTGCTGGATAACCGGAGGAAGCGAAAGATGCGCGAACACCAGCACCAATGCAAGCAGCGCTCCTCCTGTCATAGGATTGAAGATCGCGCGCACGATCTTCCTCGCATCAATGCCACTTGATACCGATGAAGCTCGTGCAGCATCACTCGCTCCCTCGCTATCGCGTTCCCCTTGCCCAGGATCATGTTTCTGCCCGGAAATGAGGATCGACACACCAACGCTATACAACAGCACGCTCATCACCATGATAAAAACGCTGCACAGCAACACTGATTCACTTCCATACAAAGCATCCGCAATGGGAATACCGATGAACCCCGTATTAGTGCAGACGCTCATAAAGCAATATAACGAACGCTGATCGCGCGAAACTCGGAACACCCCATTGAACAGGCAAGCAACAATAAGCAGCAAGAAGAACTGCAACACCCCTAAGCAGAAGATCAAGATCACACGATCCTCTAGCTGACCTGATTCCAGGTTTCCTGCCGATGCAACGATCATGCAAGGTAACGTGATGTTAAGCAGCAAAGCGGTGATCTTATCTTTGACTCCTTCATCTAGATAACCGAGTTTCGTTGCAAGGAACCCAACTGCAGTAATGACCAGGAGTGTCGCCATCTGAGAAACGGCGCTTGTCACCTCTTCCATCGAACCCCCTTCGAACGTTACACTAAAATCATCATAGGTTCGTTACGGAAACATGACTAATGCCTATGTTCGATGCTTCATTATTCGGTTTTTGCATAACACATGACCAAGTAGCACATGGATCGGCCCAAGGATCTTCTCATAAAGCGATCAGATCATGCCTCTTTGGAACAGGAGCAGTTAATGGGACTATTCACCATCGGTCTCTATAAAACGAAGACCTTCGCGCAATTATGCGGAACGACCAAGGAAACACTCCGCCACTATCGTGACATCGGGATACTGGCCCCCCACGACTACACCGAAACAGGGTATGCCCTGTATTCGAACGCTCAGATCTCCGACTTTTACCTTATTACCGCCCTTCGCAGCACAGGTTATTCTCTTGGAGAAATCAGGACGTTCTTTGAGACCCATTCAAGTAGCACCATTAAGGAAATACTCCTGAAAAAAGCGATAGAGCTCAAACGAACACGCGAAGAGCTTGCTCGTAATGAGTTCTTCCTCAGAGAAGCGGCACGGACCCTCGAGCTCTTCGAATATCCGAACACGAACACCATAACCACCGAAGAACGGGATGCCGAATGGTTCTTTACCACTCAACTTCCCGACCTTGATGAAAGCAATGCGACCGCATTACGAGAAGGCGACCTTAGCAAGACGAGCACCTGGCAACAACTCGTGCATCACCTAGAACAATGCACCCAGCAATCGCGCAGCAATGTACTGCAGTTCTCATACCGTATGGGAATAGATGCCTTAAAAAGCGGTGACTATGGGGCCGACATTTCGGTATGTAGCAAAACAAAGCCCAGCTTCCACGACGCAAACACGCGACCACTGCTCTACAAACGGGAAGCAGGCACGTATCTCACCCTGATCAGCGTGATCGACCTTCTAGCCATCGCGCAGGCAATAGAGGAAAACGAAGAGATTCCCGATCCCTTTTTAGAAGCGTTCGCCACATTCGATGCATACGGTCGAACGCATGACCTCACTCTTGTCGGAGACATGATCGTGACCGAACTTAGTCTGGGTTCTCTTCTTGAATCGGGCTATGGTCAACAATTTCGCTGCGAAGCCTCTATACGGATCGAACCGAATTAGAAAAGCAAAAGGCCATCTGGAACGAATCGCTTCCCCATCCCTTGAGCTTCCTTAGCTCAAGGGCGAGACACGATTCTCCAGATGACCTTAAGGAATCCAGTCGCAATACCCATTCGCCCGCGAACATCAATCGAACTGCAGTGACGATCATTCACGCAGTGTCACGATGATGATTCCGCAAATCTCCGACTACGGAACAAAGTCCAGCAGTCGTTACAGCATGTGAGCGCGCAGATCTTCAGCGCTTCGAGCGGAAAGGTATGCCGGCGCAATATCGAAAATGGTCTTGCAGCCGCTCTGACCTTCCTGATTCATGCGATATGCAGCACGAGCACAGGCAACCAGAACGCTACCGGTGAATTCAGGGTTGGAATCAAGCTTCAAAGAGAACTCGACGACATGCTTATTGGCGCCATCACCCGTTGCACCCGTGCGAAGCACCGATCCACCATGGGGAATACCCTTATGGTCACGATCGAGCTCTTCCTGAGAAATGAAGGTCACGGTAGTGTCGTAATCAGCAAAGTAGTTAGGCATTTCAACGATAGCCTTTTCAATCGCTGCAAGATCTGCGCCGTCCTCCGTCACAACGAAGCACTCACGCGTATGCTTCTCACGCGTAGACAGCGTAGGATTCTCTCCGGCGCGAACCGCTGCAAGAGCAGCTTCAACAGGAACCGTATACTGACGCGCATCAACAACACCAGGAATGCGACGAATAGCATCAGAGTGACCCTGGGAAACACCACGGCCCCAGAAGGTGTAATCATTACCTTGAGGAAGAATACAGGTGCCGTACAGACGAGCGACCGAGAACATACCGGGGTCCCAACCAACGGAGATAACGCCGATCTTACCGCTCTTCTTAGCAGCCTCATCTACCTCTTCAAAATGAGCAGGAATATTAGCGTGCGTATCGAATGAATCTACAACGTTGAACAACGCAGCGCATTCACGGGTCTGTTTCGGCAGATCGGTCGCACTGCCACCGCATAAGATCAGAACATCGATATCGTCTGCATACTGAGCAAGATCCTGAGCTGCGTAAACTGGAAGACCCTCCGTCAACGGAGAGACCGTTTCAGGGGCACGACGGGTGAACAATGCCACCAGTTCCATATCGTCGTTCTGACGGCATGCGAGCTCCACGCCTCTGCCCAGGTTGCCATATCCTAAAATACCAATACGGATGGACACGATTTCCTCCTCGATACATTAATAAACACTCAACAGAAAAAAGTATATCGACAAATTGTTTCCGTTGAGGAAACAATTCCGTAGCGGCCCAACGGAACCACCGCTTTGACAAAATGAGCTACCGGATGATAAGGTGCCGTCATCATAATGAATGCAGAAGCCCATATGCCAAGCTTTTGCCACGGTTAGGAGATCGATCGGTGAAGTTCTAACGATTACCTACAATCCTCTGTCAATTCGCACTTTCCCCCACCCATGCGTGCGGTGGATCGCTATTGGCCGTAAGGTATGTGATCGTTGAACTGGTATTTCCGATCGGTGTCGGATCCATTAAGCTATCCATTTGCTTTTTCATACGAAGATCCCGCATCTTGCATGCGCTTCCTTACGGTCTCCCCTACAAAAGGAGGCTCCATGGCTCAGCTCGTTCTCTCTTTATCACACATAGAATACGTTTATCCTGGTTCGCCTGAACCAGTATTCAGCAATGTAACAGCAACGTTCCCGACAGGCTGGACAGGAATCATCGGCAACAACGGCTGCGGAAAAAGCACGTTAGCCCATGTCGCATGCGGGATCCTGCACCCAACCAAAGGAAGCGTTACCCCGAAACTGACTTCGACCTACTGCACTCAGGATGCAACCGAAGAGCCATCCGCGCTCTTTGACTTCGCCTGCGATTACAGCCCCGATGCCATTCATCTCCGCATGAGCCTCAACATCAACGACGACATGCTTTGGCGTTTTGACGAGCTGAGTACTGGAGAGCAGAAGAAGATCCAGGTCGCCGTAGCGCTCTGGACGGATCCGCAGATCCTCGTACTCGACGAACCAACCAATCATGTCGACGCCACCTGCCGTGAAGAACTGATCCACATCCTCTCCCAATACAAGGGAATAGGCCTTCTCATATCGCACGACAGAGAACTACTTGATTCGCTCGTACAGCAATGCCTTTGCTTCGAATCAGGAAACGTCATCATGCGGCCTGGCACCTATCATCAAGCAAAAGAACAAGCGAACACCGAACTACGCAGTCTCCAACAAGAGAGGAAGCAGCAAAAGGCACACGTTGAAAAACTGAAGAAGGAACATGAAGAGCGCGCGCGAAAAGCCGCCCAAAGCAACGCACGACGCAGCGCACGCCATCTTGATAAACACGACTCAGATGGCCGTGCAAAAATCGGACTCGCTATCGTAAGCGGCCAAGACGGCAAGCGCGCCACGCTCGCTAGGCGCATGGACGATCGCCTCTCCCGTGAACGCACAGAATTATCTAACTCCTTCATCCCCAAAGAATACGCAAGCACCCTTTGGCTTGAAACGGAGCCTTGTGCGCGAAAAACGCTCCTCCACGTTCCCGCACACAACATGGCGACCCCTCAGGGCCGTCTCATCAGCGTTCCCACAATAACTATAGAGAACACAACGCATATGGGCATCAAAGGACCGAACGGCATTGGTAAAACGACCCTGGTCACTGAACTATACGAATCACTTGCTCAGAAGAACGAGCGCATGCCCCTTCGCATGCTATACCTCGAACAGGAAGTCACCCAGAAGGACCGCAAGGAGATCGCCCGAAAAGTCACTCACCTTAGCAAGGAAGAAAGAGGTCGCCTACTTTCTATCGTCGCTCAACTCAATTCCGACCCGGAACAGATCTTGGCAGGATACACCACAAGCCCAGGCGAAGCACGGAAGATCATACTGGCATTCGGCATCATGATGCGTCCTGAGTTGATCATTATGGACGAACCAACGAACCATCTTGATATGAACTCGATCGAGGCACTCGAGAAAGCGTTACACCACTACCCCGGTGCTCTCATATTGGTGAGTCACGATGAAGCATTCATGAACGCAGCTGTTCATGAGGTGATCGAGTTGAAGAATTAGCGGGCTTTTCGCACCATACGCCGCTCGTACACCTCGAATTCAGGAGAGCGAAGCTCATCAATGAGCTCAAATCCCAGATGTTCGTACATGCGCTGCAGGCGATCAGCGTAGCAATCAAGATAGCAATTCAGATGATTATCGTCGGCAAAAGCAAAGAACGGTTCGAGGAGCCGCCGCAGCGCTCCGGTTCCTCGGGCCCTAGGGTCGACCGCCCACGCGTAAAAATAGATATGATCGCGATCGTCTTCAAAGACCCGAGCCCAATCAAATTCAGAGATGGGCTCCATCTTCTGGCCCTGCTTATCCAATAAAGCCAGTTCTTGCGAAGTAGCGACATCCTGCAAAAACGCGCCTTCTTGTGCTTCGATATCCGAATGGGTCATGCCATTCAATTCACTATAACGATACGCCCCTGTAGCGGCAGACATATCAGATAAGGCATATACCCCCTGATAAGGGGCATGCGCAACCAGGTCATCCATGAATACCGCATGAATGAGTTCTTCTTTACGCGCTTTAGTAGTCCCTATTGAATCAAGCGCACTCAGCCAAGTGGTGAACCACATTTCCTCCAGAAAGCTCGTGCCCATCATGGCCGCCGCCCGCTTAAGCAGATCATGCTGATCAGGGCGAATAGTGACGATACCTTCCAAATTCATACCTTATCTCCCCACGTTGGAGCCTCAAACAAAAAAGCGTGGCAAAAAAAATTGCCTGCAGGGATACCCTACAGGCAATTAATGGAATCAAAGCGATCAGTTACGCACTTGTAAGCAACGAACGATCAAAGCCCGCAACACTGACGGAGCCCGCTTATGCGCGCGCCAAACCGTCAACAGAAAGAACAACACCACTTACATAGCTCGCAAGATCTGATGCCAAGAACAGATATGCATTCGCGATATCTTCCGGTTCACCCATGCGACCCAGAGGAATGGTCGCGATAAGCGGCTTGATCATTTCATCAGGCAATGCGTCGACCATATCGGTATGGGTGATGCCCGGCGCTACCGCGTTGACCCTGATGTTATCGGGGGCCAATTCACGACCAAGCGATTTCGTAAGGCCATTGATGGCGAATTTGGATGCCGGATAGGCGCATCCTGCCGGCTGGCCATAAATACTTACCATGGAAGAGGTGTTGATGATAACGCCGCCACCCTGCTCTTTCATGATGGGCGCTACTGCACGAGCGCAGAAGAACGCCGCATTGACATTGAGCTCCATGGTCTTCTTGAATGCTTCGGGATCGTAATCATAAATCGAATCACTTGCCGAAACGCCCGCATTATTACCCAGAATATCGATGGAACCGAAGGTCTCCTTAACGGTAGCGAATGCCTGCGCGATAGAATCAGGATCAGACAGATCGGGAGACAGACCAATGATCGGATAATCGGGGTTCTCTTCCTTCAGGCGAGCAAGCGCCTTATCGACGGTTTCCTGACGGGAGCCGCACAGAGCAACATTGGCGCCGTTCTCAAGGAACGTCTTCACGATGGCAAAGCCAATGCCTCGCGTTCCACCCGTAACAACAGCGGTTTTTCCTTCAAGTAGATTCAGGTTCATAATGACCTCCCAGTAACGAGGAACTATGACACGAGTCTAGTGGCTTCAATGCACCTCCCCTTAAGAGAACAATCACTTTTCAGGTCAACGAACGAAAATAATCCCTGTCTAACCACTTACGTTTCCCTAATAAGCGGAACCCTGTCTTCATCGCACCAGAATCGGCGATAAGAACCATACCTAAAACGAATACATAGCTATACGAACTTAGCATTAGTACATAACACCAGATGCATCGTATAGTTACTTTAGAGAAATCGAACTCAGAGCATTAGGAGGGGTTTCCATGATTCAAGAGGTAAGACCCAGCACCGACGGTGATCGCTACATCCCCTACAACGATCGAACCGGCGAAGAATCGACCGTATATTTCACGCGCGATCTTTCTGCAGAGGGACTACGCAAGATCTTCGAGCGTGTCAACGAACCGCTTACTGGCAAGATCGCGATCAAATTACACACAGGTGAAAAGCACGGACCGAACATCATTCCCCGCCCTTGGGTAAAAGCACTCATTGAAAACGATCTGCCCTCAGCCCATATCGTTGAAACCAATACCTACTATCCTGGCGATCGCTACACCACCGAACAGCACCGCGAAACGCTTGAAGTGAACGGCTGGACGTTCGCTCCCGTCGATATCACCGACGAAGAAGGTGTCGCCAATGTTCCCGTGAAGGGCGGCAAATGGTTCACCTATATGTCCATGGGCAAGAACCTACTGAAGTATGATTCATTATTCGTATTGACCCATTTCAAAGGCCATACGAAAGGCGGTTTCGGTGGATCTGCGAAGAACATCGGCATCGGCTGCGCTGACGGACGCATCGGAAAGGCGATGATCCACACTACCCCGACCTCCGATGATATGTGGGATATCAGTGACGAAGAATTCATGGAACGCATGATGGAATCGGCCAAAGCGGTCTGCGATATGTTCGATGAGCGCATCACTTTCGTGAACGTGATGCGCAATATGAGCGTTTCATGCGACTGCGAAGGCACCGCCGCCGAACCAGTCGTAACGCCCAATGTCGGCATCTTGGCATCACGCGACATCCTCGCTCTTGACCAGGCCTGCGTCGATGTTGTGTATGCGATGAAAGACGAAGATCGCGCGGCTTTGGTCGAGCGCATCGAATCGCGCCATGGTCTTCGCCAGCTCACCTACATGAAAGAACTGAGCATGGGCAATGATCGCTACCAACTGATCGACATCGACAACGAAGATGCGGCCATTTCCCCCGAACAAGCTATCGAAGGGGTCGTGCCCTTTAGCGAATAGCGCACCAGAGAACATCCACCAAAACAAAGGAGGCCACCCCAGTGGCCTCCTTTGCGTACGGTCGGCTTGCGCCGAACCTATAGCGCGATCATGCTTCTTGTTCTAGCGAATGCTCGCGTGAATATCCTGCAAGGAACGAACCCCTGAACCACTCGATTCGCGCGCATCCTTAATGCCCAATGCCGTCACATGAGCAGCAGCGAGCGTGGTCATATACGGGACATGGTTCTTAATGGCCGCCTTACGGATATAGCTATCATCATCGCGGCTCTCAGCGTTCGAAGCAGGTGTATTGACCACAATGCTGATCTCGCCGTTAGCCAAAGCATCCAGAATATCGGGACGGCCCTCGCCCAGCTTATTAATGTGCTGAGCAGGTACTCCTTGCTCATTCAGCAATTCGCAAGTTCCCTTGGTCGAAAGCACCGTAAAGCCCGCATCGACGAAGCCCTGCGCGACCTTAGCGACTTCAGGTTTATCGCGATCGCTTACGCTCATCAGAACAGTACCTTCAGTCGGAATAGCGGACTGCGTTGCTTCCTGAGCCTTCATGAACGCTTCGCCAAGAGTTCCCGCCAGACCGAGGACCTCACCAGTTGAGCGCATCTCAGGACCAAGCACTGGGTCTACTTCAGGGAACATATTGAACGGGAACACTGCTTCTTTTACTCCGTAGTGGGAATAAACGCTTTCCTTCAGGGCAGGTACCGGTGAGGGATGATCAGTGAATTCGCTCGTAACAACATCGGTTGCGATCTGCACCATCTGAATGTTGCATACCTTGGAAACCAGTGGAACCGTACGCGATGCGCGAGGGTTGGCTTCCAAGACGTAGACCATATCATTTTCGATAGCGTACTGAATGTTCATCAAGCCACACACATGCATAGCCTCAGCGATCTTACGCGTGTAATCCTTGATGGTATTCAGATGGTCTTCCGTCAGGTTGACCGAAGGCAAAATGCAGGCCGAGTCGCCTGAATGAATACCTGCAAGCTCGATGTGCTCCATAACCGCAGGAACGAACGCGTGCATACCATCGCAAATAGCATCCGCTTCACATTCCAGAGCATGTTGCAAGAAACGGTCGATCAAAATGGGTCGATCAGGCGTTACGCCAACGGCAGCCGCCATATAGCTCTTAAGCGCATCGTCGTCGTACACCACTTCCATGCCACGACCACCCAATACATAGCTCGGACGAACCATGACTGGATAGCCGATCTTGTGAGCGATACCGAGCGCTTCTTCGACCGTAGTGGCCATACCCGCTTCGGGCATGGGGATCTCAAGATCATCCATGATCTCACGGAAGCGATCGCGGTCTTCAGCCAGGTCAATGATCTCGGGGCTCGTACCCAGGATCTTAACGCCAGCGCGTTCCAATTCAGATGCCAAGTTGAGTGGGGTTTGACCACCGAACTGCGCGATGACACCCAGAGGCTTTTCCTTCTCATAAATGGAAAGAACATCTTCGGCCGTCAAGGGTTCGAAGTACAGCTTGTCGGACGTATCGTAGTCAGTGGAAACCGTTTCAGGATTGCAGTTCACGATAATGGTCTCAAAACCGAGCTTCTTCAAAGCCAATGCCGCATGAACGCAACAGTAGTCGAATTCGATGCCCTGACCGATACGGTTCGGGCCACCGCCCAAGATCATGATCTTGCGAGCGTCAGTTGCCGTGCTGGCATCTTCAGCGTTGTACGTCGAATAATAGTACGCGCTATCCTCGGTAGAGCTTACGTGCACGCCTTCCCAGGCCTGGCAAATGCCTTCCCTCTTGCGTGCGTCGCGAACTTCCTCTTCAGGAACATCAAGCAATTGCGCCAGATAGCGATCGGAGAAACCATCCTGCTTCGCGTTGCGCAGAACAGCTTCACCGGGAACCTGACCAGGGTTATCATTCGAGAACGCGATCAGCGCTTCTTCTTCGTCCACCAGTTCTTTCATCTGCTCCAAGAACCACATCTTAATGCCCGTAAGGTCATGGAGCTCTTCGAGTGTTACACCCTTGCGCATAGCTTCATACATGACGAACTGGCGCTCGGACGTGGGATAGGTCAGCAAGGAAAGCAGTTCTTCCTTTGATTTTTCGTGGAAATCCTTAGCAAAGCCCAGACCATAACGTCCCGTTTCCAGCGAACGGATCGCCTTCTGGAACGCTTCTTTGTAGGTCTTGCCAATGCTCATGACCTCGCCCACGGCACGCATCTGAGTGCCCAGACGATCTTCAACGCCCTTGAACTTTTCAAACGCCCAACGAGCGAACTTGATAACGACGTAATCGCCATCGGGAACGTACTTGTCGAGCGTACCGTACTTACCACAAGGGATCTCATCCAAGGTAAGACCGCAAGCCAGCATGGCGGAAACGAGCGCAATGGGGAAACCGGTCGCCTTAGACGCCAGCGCGGAAGAACGCGAGGTACGAGGATTGATCTCGATGATGACATCGCGATCGGTTACCGGATCGTGCGCCCACTGCACATTAGTGCCACCAATGACTTGAACCGCTTCGACAATGCGATAGGACTTTTCCTGAAGGCGCTTTTGCACATCTTCAGAGATCGTGAGCATAGGAGCAGCGCAGAACGAGTCTCCCGTATGAACACCCATGGGATCGATGTTCTCGATGAAGCATACAGTGATGAGATTGCCCTTCGCATCGCGCACTACCTCAAGTTCAAGCTCTTCCCAGCCCAGAACTGATTCTTCGACCAGGACCTCATGAACAGGAGATGCTGCCAAACCACGAGCAACGACGGTCTTCAGTTCGTCGACGTTGTATACCAAACCTCCGCCGGTACCGCCCATGGTATAAGCGGGACGGAGCACGCAAGGATATCCCAGGCGAGAAGCGATCTCCACCGCCTGATCGACCGAATAGGCAACTTCACTGCGCGCCATTTCGATATTCAAGTCGTTCATCAGGCTCTTGAATTCGTTGCGGTCCTCGCCACGTTCAATAGCATCGACCTGAACACCGATAACTTTAACGCCGTATTTATCAAGAATGCCGAGGTTGGCAAGCTCAGAACAAAGGTTCAAACCGGACTGACCACCCAAATTGGGAAGCAATGCATCGGGGCGTTCCTTTGCAATGATCTGCTCCAGTCGCTCTGGATTCAGCGGCTCGATATAAGTGGCATCTGCCGTGCCGGGGTCGGTCATGATCGTAGCCGGGTTCGAATTAACCAGCACGATCTCATATCCAAGTGCACGAAGCGCTTTACATGCCTGAGTACCCGAATAGTCGAATTCACATGCCTGGCCGATAATGATGGGGCCAGATCCGATGATCATGATCTTATGAACGTCGGTTCGCTTTCCCATGCGACGTCCTCCTTGGTCGAATTTCAACGAGCAAAAAAATACATCCGTTATTGTGGCACATAAGCCACCATAACAGCATAAACACTGGCGTTTATTTTACTCGTTCGCACACGTTCAGAGTGGATGAATCGGTGATTCCGAACAAAAGAAGAACCGCCATGGCAAGACCCCTCACCACGGCGGCTCTCATCCCCCACCTGACAAGAGCGTACGTTATTCGAACCTAATGCAGACATCACGTCACATTCATGCTAGTCAGATAGTGCAGCCGCTCAATAAATATGTACCCCTTCGAAAGACGAACTCTCGAATAACATCGCATTTTCACTGAAGAACTGATATTCTGACTATCGCTTTATCACTCTCTCGCCCAACACCTCTCCATAGTTCATCGGCGATCTCGAACCGTCTTTCAAGGAGGATGCATGCTCAGCGCAACAGGACGAGAGCTTTCACGTCATTGGCTCGCCATCGTCGCCCTGATCTGGTCAGGCCAGGCAATATCCATGTTCACCAGCTACGCTGCGAGCTTTGCAGCGATCTGGTACGTTACCGAATCAACCGGCAGCGCCCTTGCGCTCGCCCTACTGAGTATTTGCGCTTACCTGCCCCAAGGGCTCCTTTCGCCGTTCGGCGGTGTTGTCGCAGACCGCATTAATAGAAAATATATCGTCATCGTAGCCGACCTGTTCACTGGCATTGCGTCATTGGTGCTGGGTCTCATCATTCTGTTCGGACACGTTTCACTGGGCGCATTGGTGATCATGGTCATCGTGCGCAGCACCGGCCAGGCCTTCCATTACCCTGCCATGATGGCCCTTATGCCCATGCTCGTTCCTGAAAAGCATCTCCTTCGGATCAATACGCTCGATCAATTATTACTCAGCGTTGCAGGCATGGTCGCACCCGCATTGGGTATCCTGCTCTACACGGTTCTCGGTTTTCATTCGGTCATGTTCCTGGACTTCGTGGGTGCTCTTCTGGCCTGTACGGCAATGTTGCTCGCAAAGATCCCTTCATCACAAAATCAAGCCGATAGCAATGCGTCCGTATCTGCTGGCGAAGACCCAAGTACCCCTGCCCCGGTGAAACGCCATGTACTGCACGATCTAAGGGAAGGATGGGTGGCCCTGCGAAGTGTTCACGGGCTATTCATGCTCATCGTCCTCATCACGCTTGGCATGGTGTGCTATAGCCCCATGAGCTCGCTTTATCCCTTGATGACCTACGAGCATTTCCAAGGTGATGGCTATATGGCATCGATCGCAGAAGCGACGTTCGCCGCCGGGCTCCTTATAGGCTCGACCATCCTCATGGTATGGGGCGGCGGCAAGCGTCTTACTTTATTGATTGCGAGTGCATGTCTTTTCTTCGGCGTTCTGTGTAGCGTTTCAGGCCTATTGCACCCGAGCCTCTTCTGGGTGTTCGCTGTTCTCTGCGCTGGCATGGGACTTGTCTCCGCCTGGTTCAACGGACCGATGATGACCCTCATACAGCGCAATTCGAGCGAAGAGACCATGGGGCGCATTATCGGCTTAGTCACTGCCGCGAGCGCATTGGCGGGGCCCTTCGGCATTGCGCTCGGTGGCGTATTCGCCGAATTCGCCGGAGTCGCCCTGTTCTTCGTCGTGGATGGTGTTCTCTGCGCGTTCCTTGGAGTCCTTATTGTTTCCTTCAAGAGCATTCGCGCACTTGATAAGTAAGAACACCCGCATAAGAGCAGGCGTCTATTCATCCTCTCTCAGAAACGCTCTACCGAAACACGCATCACTTCCTTGCACAATCTGAATATCCCGAACGAGCGAGGGTCTTATACTGATAAAATGTCTTTTTTCGAGGACAAGATCGGTAACAGGACAGGACGAAAGACGAACAAATGGGTGGTTTTTTTGGTGCAACATCGCGTCGCGATGTGGTAATTGACGTTTTTTTCGGTGTGGACTATCACTCTCACCTGGGAACACGCCGCGCAGGCATGATCTTCCATGATGAAGATGGCTTCCAACGCCAGATTCATTCGATCGAAAACACTCCGTTCCGCACGAAATTCGAACGGGACCTGACCGATTTCCACGGCAATTGCGGCATTGGTTGCATTAGCGACACTGATCCACAGCCCCTTTTGGTGCGTTCACATCTAGGAACGTTCGCCATCACCACCGTATGCGCTATCAATAACGCTGAAGATCTGGTTGAGCGCTTCTTGTCTGATGCCGGCAAGCAGTTCATGGCGCTCAGTTCAGGTGCGGTCAATTCAACCGAACTGGTTGCCGCGCTCATCAACCAAAAGGAGGACTTCGTCTCGGGCATTCAGTTCGCCCAGGAAGTCATCGACGGATCGCTCACGTTGCTCATCATGACCGAAGATGGAACCATTTTAGCTGCCCGCGATAAAATGGGTCGTCTCCCCGTGCTCATCGGCAAAGACGAAGACGGCTACTGCATTTCGTTCGAATCATTCGCTTACCATAAGCTTGGCTACGAAGATGACTACGAGCTGGGTCCTGGCGAGATCGTGCGCGTGAGCGCGCAAGCCCATGAAACACTGGTGGAACCAGGAGAGCAGATGAAGATCTGCGCCTTCTTATGGGTGTATTACGGATACCCCAATTCCAACTACGAGGGCGTCAATGTAGAGATGATGCGTTACAACAACGGTACCATCATGGCACGCGATGAAGAAACTCGTGGTGTTCTACCCGACGTCGATTACGTAGCAGGCATCCCTGATTCGGGCACGCCTCACGCTATCGGGTATTCCACTAAATGCGGTACGCCTTTCACGCGTCCTTTCATCAAGTACACCCCCACCTGGGCACGATCTTTCATGCCCAGCAATCAAGATGTACGCAACCATGTTGCCAAGATGAAGCAGATCCATATCCCTGAGCTCATCAACGGCAAGAAGCTGCTGTTCGTCGATGACTCCATCGTACGTGGCACGCAATTACGCGAAACGGTCGAGTTCCTTTATGAAGCCGGTGCTAAAGAGGTACATATTCGCTCCGCCTGCCCGCCGATCATGTTCAGCTGCAAGTATCTGACGTTCTCTCGCGGAAAGTCCGATATGGACCTGATCGCTCGTCGTGTAGTGCGCGATCTGGAAGGCGAAGAAGGCGATAAGTATTTGAACGAATACGGCGATGCCACGACTAAGCGCGGTCAGTGCATGCTGAAAGCGATCTGCGAAGAAATGGGCTTCGACTCCCTTGAGTACCAATCGCTTCCCGGCATGCTCGAAGCCATCGGCATCGATCCGGAAAAGGTATGCACCTACTGCTGGGATGGCAAGGAATAGAACCATCTTCTGTTTCGTTGATATCTACCTACTTTGTGCGCCATCCTACGATGGCGCACTTTTTTATTTGAGTTCCAAACCCCACGAATAGAACCGCTCATGGGTTCATACTGCCCGAAAACACATAGGGAAAAATCCACATCTCAAACGCTGCGGGAATGAAAACACCCACGAAACCGCTCCTAGCCTGCATCTATCATCGCCTTTGCCGCTTTCCCCGAAGCGATCACATCCGCACAACTCACCTTTCATTGCTTGACTTGATGATCGTTCTTCCATATAAGTTAGACGTGATTAACTTATATGGAAGGAGACTTCATGAAATCAGTAGCGATCGTATATTGGAGCGGCACTGGAAACACTGAAGCAATGGCGGAGCTTATTTTAGAAGGAGTGAAAGATGCTGGTGGAAGCGCAGAACTAATTCAAGCAATCAACTTCACTCCCGACCAACTTGATACATTCGACGCTTTCGCCTTCGGCTGCCCTGCCATGGGCGACGAAGAACTAGAGGATACCGAATTCCTTCCCATGTATGAGGATATCGAACCTGATCTGCCGGGAAGAAAAGTCGCTTTCTTCGGTTCATACGACTGGAACAATGGCGAATGGATGGAATACTGGGAGCAACACGCTGAAGAGGCCGGTGTGAACGTTGCCGATACGGTTATTGCAAAAGACTACCCCGATGAAGAAGCAAGCGCTGAATGCATACAGCTAGGAACCATGCTCGCCTCTTAATGCGCACTGACACGATAGAACTATCATCTGAAAAACCAAAGGCGACCCGATCCAGGCCGCCTTTACGTTCATAGCATACGCTCAGTGCGCAATCGCTCTCACGAGAGAAGATCCGCGATCAAGAACCGTACCGCTATACCAGCAGCCAGCCACCTTCGGCATAAATGACTTGACCGGTAAGATAACTTGATTCTTCACTTGCCAAAAACAATACGCAATTGGCGATATCATCCTTGGTTCCTCGACGTCCCAAGGGGATCTTTTGACAGAGGTCGATCTCTTTTTGCGGATCGGCGTACAGGGCCTTATTCAGATCGGTCGGGATACTGCCTGGTCCGACCGCATTAACACGAATGCCCTGTTCGCCCATAGCGCGTGCGAACGTCTTAGTGAGCGTGACCACGCCCGCCTTACTCACATTGTAGAGCGCGTTATCGGGAAAGAAGGTCCTCGCGCTCGTCGAAGCGATATTGACGATATTTCCCGAAGTACCCGCAGAAATATGATGCTTGAAGAACCATTGGCACGCGAAAAAGACCGATTTCAAATTCGCATCCATTACGGTATGCCATGTTTCTTCGGTCACATCAACAACAGGCTCCTTCGAAAAAACGCCTGCATTGTTGACCAACACATCGATCGTGCCGAATTTTTCCACTACAGCTGCGAGGAACTTTTCAATGTCTTCGTTTTTCGAGATATCTACGGGCAACGCCATAATACGGCTTCGATCACTCCCGGCGATTTCCTGCATGAGCTCTTCTTTGCCCGTTGGAGAAATGCTGCACAAGGCGACTTTCGCACCCGCTTCATAGAAACGTTCCGCTATACGGCGGCCAATACCGCGCGCAGAACCAGTAACCACCACTACTTTGCTCGAAAAGTCGTATGAAATCATTTGCCATCCTCACTCTCGGACCGACGCAACGACGAACACATCTCGCACGAGAATACTCATCGCCACATGACTTCCTTTCACGATAAAATATTAGAATCGATTATCTCATCACTATCAGAGCAGAGGTGGCCAAATGAATATCGCCGTGCAATATTCGACCCTCATCGTCAAAGATCTTAAGGAATCGGTTACGTTTTACCGCGATGTACTGGGGTTCAGCGAAGACTACCACGTTGACCTGCCGAATGGAGCTGCGATCACCATTATGAAAAGCACAGGTGGCGCATACGTCGAATTGATCGAAAGCTCGCAATATGAAGTCGGTTTTTATTCCATCGGCACCGACGTTGACGATCTTGATGAGACTATCACCCACCTCGAAAAATGCGGCTATCGAACCACGGGGCCTATCATCCCCACGACGGTAGGACGTCAGACGTTCGTACTCGACCCCAACGGCGTACGGATCTGCCTCATCGAGCACACCAGCGAATACAAAGCCGCCCATCCGCTGAATTAGCTTTCCCGCACGAGTCTTGGCCAGATGGCCTACAGGATGATCTCGTAGCCGATACGTTTACGGGTCAGCTCATTGGAATTGAATCGTAATTCGATCTCGCAGCAGCGAGTCATACCGAATTTCTCAAAGGTTCGTTGCATGGGAGCATTGCCTTCGTGGGTATCTGCACGCAAGCTTTTCAATCCTCGTTCGCGTGCGAGTTGCGCCGACTGCTGCAACATGAAGGAGGCTACCCCGCGGCGGACCGCCGCCGTCGAAGTAGCGACTCGATGCAGTACGGCGAAAGAAACGGGTTGCCCCGTTTCTTTTGCTTCTTCACTCGTATTCGGAGAATCATTCAGCCAAGCGCCCACTTCAGGATCGGCATAATTCGGCTCACCCATATCAATGAAGGCAAGCGTTCCCACGATCGAACCCGGCTCAAGAGGAACTACGGACTTCAGGGGATCCTTTACGCCACTAGGCACTGTATCGTTTTCGTCGATAACTGCCACATAGGTGATCTGCGTTTGAATATTCGATCGCAATTCATCACACGTAGGACTACCGTTCTGCCATTGGTCCAGACCGAGGGCCGCAAGCGCTGCACGCCCTTCCTCTATCACTCGAACTACTTCATCAAGGTCATCAAGAGTCGCGCGCCTGAAAATCATCTCACCTATTCTCTTTCTCGCCGTAGGTACTCATTGCGGCTTCAGTAACCGCTGATCAGTCCTTTTTATCAGTTGCATCATTCGTAGAAGATCCACTTGCTTCGAGATATTCTGCGCTCATATCCGGAGCATCCACTTCAGGAACTTGCTCATCACTTGCAACCACTACCGCTTCATTGTGCTTTTCCACATTCAGTATACCTTCTTGATCGACAGTAGACCTATCCTCCGATCGAGATATTACTTGATCATCTTGCGAGGCATGCGGATACGGGGCTGACTGAACAGGCGCTCCCTCGACAAACGGAGCCGGCTGTGCGGACACCTGCCCAGTATAAGGAGCTGACTGCATGGGTACCTGCCCCTGATAAGGAGCCTGCTGCACAGGCGCCTGCCCCGAATAAAGAGCGGGCTGAACCGGAGCATGCGGTTGGGTCTGCTGAGCGTAAGGCTGCTGAGAGGGAGCTTGGTGTGCTGACTGATAAGGCGACTGCGAGAACCCCTGAGGCTGCGAGCAAAAATATGGTGCTTGGTTCTGGAGCGGTCGACTCTCGGCTTTACGCATCTTATTGATATATACCGCCGAAACAATGAAGAGGACCATCGAAATAAAGCTGCCAATAAGCCCATTCAGCACAGCTGCAACGATCGCCCAAATGAAAGCCGCGCCACGCCTCTGCGGATCGCTCGCCGCCTGCATACCGAAAATACCCGCGGTAAGGGCAGCCCCCTTAAGGGCCGCTCCGAGCAGCGCAATGATAATGCACACGAGCATTAGCGACGAAGCGAAGGCCGAAACTAAAATGGTCTCCGAATAAGGATCATAGGAACTGCTACCGGAAAGTTCGTAATACATCATGTTGGTGAATTGAGAATCACCCACGAACACGGCGCCCACGATACCGCACACCACGATGATCAATGCAGCAAAAGCACCCAAAGCCGACAGTATGATCGCGGCTATATTTATTCCCTTTAATATACGTGCATCGGAATCCATTTCATGCTCCCATCCGTACCGCCAAAAGCTCACGAATCACTTCGACGACGCTACCTGTTCTGTAACTGCTATCATTCAATTTCCCAGAGTATTTCGCTCATTATCTTGGCGAACGCGATATGTAACGCTCCTGTCAAAATCAATTAAGGAAGCCGTAAAGATCAATCGTCGATCTTCATCCACACATCGCCCCGAACGCGCAGCATGTTCGCTATACCGCGTCCGCCCATCAAAACGAAGCCGAACAGGAACCACAAACCCACGACGCCCGCAAGATCGCTTCCCAAGAAGGGAGCGATAACAAACGCAAAGACAGAGAGCACCAGAAGGTACACCACAGATACCGTTCCTAGGCTGCGAGCAAGATAGCGGTAATCGCCCGCACCGATCAGAATGCCATCGAGCGCGAACATCCATCCCTGCAAGGGAAGCGAAATACCCATCACCACCATACCCGCCGCCACGAGGATCTGGATATCATGAGAAGGCGTGAAGAACGGTCCAGCCACCGATCCCGCCAAAGCGAACGCCGCTCCCGCTATGACGCCGACACCGAGCCCCGCGTAAGAAGTAGTCCGAGTAAGTTCGCGTGCTTTGTCGTACTGTGCGGCTCCTAGTTGCGTCCCGACTAATGCCTGCCCGGCTATCGCAACAGAATCAAGAGCGTTCACCATAAGACCCCAAGCAGCATTAACGACCTGATACCCCGCCAGCACCTGCGTACCCATCGACGCCGCCGCCATGACCGTAGCGACGATCGCCACTCGAAGAGCCAGCGTACGCAAGAACAACGGAAAGCCGTCACTGCCTGCTGATACAATACTGCGCAACTGAGGCACGAGAGTCACATGAGCCTGCATTGCCCAACGGATCGAAGGAGCGAGCAAGAAGCAACCCATGAACCATTGCGCGATACATGTCGCTATGCCCGATCCAGCTATACCCCATCCCCATACGATGACGAAGAGGACATCCAATACCGTATTGAGAACCGCGCCGCTCACTGCAGCAACAAGCGTGATAGTCACTTTCTGCATCCCGCGGAAAATGCCATTTGATGCATATACCAACAACATCCCCGGTACGCCAAGGACCACCGCTTGCGTATAGACGACCGCTTGAGCGAGATCGTCGCCCTTGCCACCGAGTGCAACACATATCGGTTCGGCAAAGAAAAATAGCCCAGCGGCTAATACAACGCCAATAAGAAGGGACAGCCACAAGCTGTTCACACCCGCCTGGAACCCTTCGCGCTTTTTGCCCGCACCGAACAAACGCGCCACTTGCGAAGTAGTTGAATACGCCAGAAAAACACACAACCCTACGACCGTAAGCACCACGGTAGACCCAAGAGACAGACCCGCAAGGGCAGAATCGCTTACGTGGCCCACGATAGCCGTATCGATCAAGACGAATGCCGGTTCAGCAATAAGCTGCCCGAACGTAGGGACAGCCAACAATAAAAGCTGCTTATAATACGAACGGTTCTCCATGTTCATGTGTTCGTATTTATTTCCGATGTCTTGGTTTATAGAAAGAGTGATAGTAAATATGACCTGCAACCGCCAGCACCGCAAGTGCGGCGATCGCCACGTAGAACCGTCCGCACTCTACTGCGTCCGCGCCGTTCTGCTTGATTTCTCCACCGCTTTCATCATGAGCCATCATACACATCCCCTTAGAACTTCAGATCACGGTATATCTTATACGCAAGCCAGCAGCTTCAGAACCTTCATCGCGCAACTATCCGCCTTTAAAGCTAAATCACGATGAGCGTATGGGCGCGAGCCACCCGGTTGTTCATTCACAGGAAATAACAAAATGATGACCGCCTGGTCAGAAGCGACCTGATTGCAAGGCGAATCGGTACAATACAATAAACGCTTACGTCCGCGAGGTGAACCATGAACGAACAAAGCGCGTCTGAACCTATCCACACTGAAAACATCCCAGCCGATCCCAGCCCAACGTCTGGGCCCACTCCTGGCGAACACGGATCCATCCCCAGCCCCATTGAACCCGAACCAATCGAGGTGGAGGCCGTTCCTCTTGATTCGTACGGAAAGAAGTACGTTTCGCCGGCCCAAAAAGCCAAAGGAGTCGCGCAAATGGCAGGCGGTGCTGCGCTCACTGCAGCAGGTGTTCCCATGCTTATCCTTCCTGGGCCTGGCGCTGTCGCCATCGTTGGCGGTGCGGCACTTGCCAGCAAAGGACAGCGCAACTTTTCCGGACGCGAGGCAACCCCCATCGAAGCAAAGCTCGACACCGCCGCAAGCAAAATGGCGGAAGTAACCAAGGAGCAGACGAAAAAAGCTGCCCAGAACGCTGCTAAAGAAGCGCCTGCAGCTGCAAGTAAATTCGCCAAGACCGCCGCTGGAGTTGCCGAAAAAGCAGCCAAATCAGCACCCGAGATCGCAACGAAAGTCGGCGCCGCCGCACCCGTAGTCGCATCAAAGATAGCTACAGCAACACCGGGAGTAATCGACAAAGTCGCAAGAACCGCCCCTGTCGTTGCAGAAAAGGCCACTGAAGTCGCGCCTGTCATTGCGGGTAAGGTAGCGAAAGGGGCTGTCGCCGCTGGAGCCAAGACCGCCGAAGTAGCCCCGAAGATCGCCGACAAAGTAGCAGAAAAGGCACCGATCATTGCCAATGGCGTTGCAAAGGGATTCACGAAGGGTGCGAACTTCGCCGCTAAAGCAGCGGCCGATGCCCTTAAGTCTCGTAACCCTAAACCATAGGCCGGCTCCTAGCCATACATGCTGAACAAAAAGGCAAAATTCCCAAAATCCAGGCACGCGTGGTCACAAATCGAAGTTTCAACCGTTTCGCCGACCCCTTCAGGGCGCGAAAGACGGTCGAAACTTCTTTTATTGACCAAAATGGAACTGAAAACAACAAGCCCAGGCATTTCTGACAGTAGAAACTTTGATCTTTGACCAGGGGACCCCGAAATCTGGGAAATTTACCCGAACGTCACCAAGGAACATCGAGGCCGTACTAAACAACGCTTCGAAGCACCTTACCCCGGGTAAGCCAAACATCAACCGCAAAAAAATCACTTACACGCCGCGCGCATCTACGCTATGCTTTCGTTTTGCGATGTTCGATCGAGCAGGCATTTCGGACAGCGAAGCCAACTTTTGCTCTCAGAGCCAAGGTGAGCCAATACCGCAAAAACAATTGAAAGAGGTTTACCCCCATGAAGAGCAAAAGCTCTGCGCCACTTTTGGCAGTTCTCTATACAAGCGCCTTTATTGCAGGATTCAACGAGAACCTTATGAATATGGCGCTCATCTCGATCATGAATGAATACGCCATCGATTCCGTTACCGCCCAATGGCTCGTCACGGGATTCATGATCGTTTCAACGATCGGCGTTGCCTGCATGGCGTTCTTCTATCGCCGATTCAACCTCCGTCCGCTGTTCTTTTCAGCCGCGATCCTTACCTTAGCTGGATCAGTCATGGGGTTGTTCGCCATGAATTTCACGTTCCTTATGGTTGCCCGCCTTATTCAGGCAGCGGGATCGGGCATCTTCATCCCTTTGATGATGAACACCATTTTAGCGATCACCCCCAAGAACAAATTAGGGTCGTTCATGTCGATTGGGGGCTGCATGATCACCTTCGGTCCTGCACTCGCCCCAGTTGTATGCGGAGCGCTCGTTACTGCAGCTGGCTGGCATAGCGTGTTCTACGTTCCCGCACTCGCCATGATCGCGATCATCATCGCAGGCGCGTTCCTTATAAAGAACCTCGAAACCCACGAAGCGCACCTCGACGTTCCTTCGGTCGTTCTTGCCTCGGTCTTCCTATTCACGCTGTCATTCGGCTTGGCTGAATTGATGGTCTACCCGCTCTATGCAGGAATCGCGCTTGCAGCCGCTCTCGTAAGCGCCATCCTGTTCACCTTAAGGCAAATGCGCTGCGACTACCCACTGATCGACCTGACTCCCATGCGCATTGCTACGTTCTGGCCCACGATCGTCATGGTAGTCATCGCCATGATGACTACATTTTCCCTGAGCGTTCTTCTGCCTCTTTATCTGGAAGGCGCATTGGGTCTCAGTGCATTCATCGCTGGTATCATCATTCTCGTTCCCGTACTCGCCAACGCGGGAACCACCCTTCTTGGCGGACGTTTTATGGACAAATACGGCGAATGGCCCCTTCTCCCGCTGGGATTCGCAGCCGTAGTAGCAGGCCTCATCGCCCTTGCCATGACAAGCCAGGCCATGAATCTTCCCGCTACGTTCGCGGGTGCTTTGGTCGCCTACCTTGGTATTGGCCTGGTCTTCTCTCCTTCGCAGACCGCAGGACTGCGCACACTTCCGCCTCAGTTGAACCCTTTCGGGGTCGCCCTTACCACCACGTTCCTCCAAATTGCAGCTTGCATTGGCCCTTCGCTCTACATCGGCATCATGTCGTCGGCTGAAGTAGGCGCCATTGCAGCGGGGTCGTCTCCCGAGACAGGCGCAGCCGCCGGATTCGCTCAAGCGATCTGGGTTGCAACTGCGATCAGCGCGATCGGGTTCATCACAGCGACCATCTATTCCATTGCCGCGAAGCGACGCACCCAGCAAGCGAAGCCTCGCACTCGAGGCGAGCGCGCTCCCAAGCCCGCATTACTCGGTTCGATCATGGAACCCGAGCCTTACACCATTCGCGCCGATGCCCCCATGCAAGAAGCCATGAACGCGTTGGTGAGTCGAAAGGTCGGCGGTATGCCCGTCGTGGACGCACGCGGACGCGGCGTCGGCTATTTGTCTGACGGCGACATCATGCGCTATCTTGCCGACCGACACTCACCCGTGACTGGAGCCTATGCTCTTATCGAGATCGCGAACAACCAGAGCATCGATGAACGCTTGCGCGAACTCATGGCCCTCCCTGTTGGTCAAATAGCCACCGATGGTCTCGTGAGCGTGAACGCCCAGGACTCCCTAAAAGAAGCGTGCGCGCTGCTCTCCCAGCACAAGCTGAAAAAAGTGCCCGTTGTCGAAAACGGAACCATAATCGGAACGCTCAACCGTTCCGACGTGCTGCGCTATGCCATGGAAACGTATCTCAATGCAGCATCCTCTCCCGCACCGCAGCAAGCCGACTCTGCTAAAAATGCAGGTTGACTTCGATCTGACATAAAGGTTCCACCTGCGGCAAAATCACGATACGCGTAGCTCGCACCCCACTAACTCGCGCTGCGAACTAATCGCAACGCACCACACGTGCTCACGGTGTAATCAGTTCGCGAACTATAAAGAGCAACCGGTGCCGCGAGCACCTTGCAGCACACCCACAGCGACCCGTGCCCAGGCGTCTAGCGCAATACAACACTGGGGTTTCGGCGCGGAGCGGTCCGACAATAACTTACATCGGGATAGCCTATCAACATGCATACGACCAGGGGCTTTTCGTCCAAGTCCATATCGAGATACTGCTGCACATCGGGCATCCCCGCAATAGTGCGGCGTAAGTAACCGTTATACAACACGCCAATACCGCGCGTCGTACCCGCAAGTTCAATGGCCGCTGCCGCCAATCCCGCATCTACCGGATCGGGCGCCTGAATACACAGCACCGCCGGAGCGTTCCTGAACAAAAAGTCGACAGAAACGTTATCGGCAAGGGCGTTATCGCGCTCCCCACATGCAAGAGCGGAACCAGCGCCATCAGCGCACACAGATCCCGAACCACTTCGCTTCCCATCAATGCCCTTCAGTGCGAAAAACCTCTCGAGCACTTCACGCGGCAAGGGGGTTTCTTCCTCCGCGCAATACGCGGTCCACAGGTTGTTCCAGACCGTTTCCTTCATCTGCTCCAGGCTATCCTGAATGAACACAAAACGACATGCCTGAGTGTTCTTCGCCGTCGGCATATGGGCCGCCGCATCCATGAGTACATGCAGGTCGTCATACGTGACGGCATCCGACGTAAAGCGACGAATACTGCGGCGGAACTTGATCGCATTAAGCACGTTCTGCGTAGGCAGAGCGAAGGTCGCTTCGTCATACGCTATACACGCATCAGAATAATTCGGAATGGAAACCGCCTCATGAGGACAGATCGCAACACAATGACCGCACTGGAAGCATTCCTCATCAACGCGAGCCTTGTTATCCACCAGCTTGATCGTCCCTGAAACACAATCCTCTACACAACTGCCGCATCCAACGCAGCGCGTTTCGTCTATCTGAATCATAGGGGCCTCCCTCTACAACTGCCCTCATCCACGGATGAACCGTATCATCACCAGAGTAGCACGCCCGCACTATGCGAATGCCAGCGGAACAGAACATTGGCTGGCATTCGTTGCATTCATATAGCTCGCAACATTCGTTGCACCCACTGATGCTCCCTCGAGCCCATTGCACTTGGAAATCAGACCAGCACGGATCCCGCGCAACGTGGCAACACTACCCCATGACCTCCAAGGCCCTGATGATATTACGGCGACTCAGTGTGCCGACCAACTTGCCGTCCTGTACGACCGGCGCTTTCTTAATGCGCTTTTCCGAAAGCGTCTTGAAGGCTTTTTCAGCGTTGTCGCCTGCATCGACCGACACGACCGATTTGGTAGCAAGCTGCATGACATTCAGATCGTACACCGTCTTTATACGTCGCTGGAAACTTTCCGATTCCAACAGCACCACGTAATTCACCCCATCGCTCTGAGACGATTCTTGCCGCGCAAGGTACTTCAGGATATCCCCATCAGACAAGAACCCGACGACCCGGTCCCCCTGATCGACCAGAGGGATTCCGCTGGTGTCGGCTTTATTCAGAAGCACGATCGCATCACGGATCGTAGCGGAACTGCTCAGCATCGCGGGTGCTTCGTTCATGATGTCGGAAACAAGCCATGGCCTATCAACGCCAGGCACCGCATCAAGATCAGTCGCAGGAGCCACCTTTTTATCGCGCACGAAAACAACAATGAGCAAGGCGATGAGCGCGATAAGGACCAGCATGCCGATGAATGCCAAATGACATCCCGCATATGACTGTTCGACAGCCGAAGCGTTCTGAGAAACGATCAGCCCCGAAAGAGCGGTAAGGCTCACTACGAACGCCGTGCCAAGCGAACTGCCCACTTGTTCCATCGTCGCGATGATGGCGTTCCCGTGCGGGAGCGACTTGTTCGGCAGCGAATTAATTCCCCAGGTGTTAAGGGGCGTGATGAGCGCCTGAATACCCAACGTGACAACAGTGTAGGAAATACAGGCAGCAACGAGCGAAGATGCGCTCCCCAAAAGCACGTAGCAGATACCACCCGCAAGAAGCACTCCAGCTCCCACAAGTGAAATACCCCGCACTCCGAACTTATCGAACAACTTACCCGCCAGAAGACCGAAGAACGCACCAATGAGCGCACCGGGAAGCATGACCAGACCCGAAACCGTCGCCGAAGCCTGCAAGGCGTTCTGCACGTACAGAGGGAACAGTACGCTTCCCCCGATCAAGACTCCCTCGAGAAGGGTAATGATGATAACGATAGTGAAGAACTCGCGATGTTTTAACACCCGCATCTGCAAAATGGGATTATCCAGCTTGAGCTGGCGGCGAATGAATAGATACAGCACCGCGATGCCAACGACGATGAGCACTATGGGAACAAGTACCGTTTCACTTGAAGTGGATGTGGCGATACCGTACAGCAAGCACACCATACCGATGGTAAGGACCACAACGGAAAGACCATCGAACGTGGTCCGATCGAACCCTTCGAAGCTTTTTAGGGAGATCGTCGCCGCGACAACCACTACAAGAGCCAACAGCACCACAAGAACGAACAGCGCACGCCAGCCAATGCCGTCCACTAGCACACCCGAGATCGATGGACCCATAGCAGGAGCAAAACTAATGATGAGCCCTACGAGACCCATACCCACACCACGACCCTCTTTGGGGAAGATAAGCAAGATAAGAGCGAACACCATAGGCATAACCACGCCGGTCGCGCATGCCTGCATAATACGGCCAGCCAGCAAGAACGAAAAGCTCGGCGCAAAAGCGCACAGAGCCGAACCGGCAGCAAAAAGGGACATGCCGCCAATGAAGAGCCTTCGCGTAGGAAAACGACCGATCAGATACGCATTAAGGGGGATGATGACCGCTTCGACCAGTGCATAACCGCTCGTGAGCCACTGAACGGTCGTGGCATTCACCTGCAAATGGGACATGATGGTAGGCAACGCAGGAGTGAGTAGCGTCTGGTTGAGCACCACCAAGAACGCACCCGCAAGTAGCACCACTACCATGGTGGTTTGCTGTCGAGTAAGACCCATGTGATCGACTCTCCTTTCTTGAGACCGAAACGTGCCGTGCGCTTCTTGAGATCGAAGCGCATTGCACACAATAAAAAAGCTGGATAAGATGCAGGTGTTCCAGCCTGTGCCTTATCCAGCTTGTTATCTCTTTTGGATAACTCGCCCTCCGAGCAAGCATTCCATAGCCTAACAACTACATTTTCCAAGTCAAGCGTTTAACAAAAAGGTAAAGGTTAAACTCACAATGCAGCGGCAAGCGAATCAAAAACTGGATGATACCCGCCATTGCACCGGCAGGGAACAAACCCACATCGCCGCTATAAACAAGGGAACGTCCGCCAGTTCATCGGCAAAGAGCACAACCGCATCGCCCCTATGATCGAGCAAAAACGGAGGAAAGGCTCCGAAAAAGCTCAACCGCTCGCCCATACAAGTCCCCCGAGCAACTAAAATAGAAAGAGGTGCTCGCAATGAGTTCCGCACCTCATAGACGTGTCTACGGAAGGGGTACGTATGACTTCCCAGATCAACACCGACAACATTCGTGTTTACACCCAGAACTGCATTCGTCTCGAAACAAAATCGGGAACAGTGTTGTATTTCGATCCGTTCCAAATGCAAGAAACACCTTATGATGCCGATTACGTTTTCTTCACCCACGCCCACTACGACCATTTTTCACCCGAGGATATCGCCAAGGTGTCGAAGGCCGAAACGACCTTTATCGCCCCCGCATCCATGGAGGACGAGGTCGCCCAGATCGAGCCTGCATCAGTCACATACCTGCAATCGGGCGACACGTGCGAGTTCTCCGACTTCAGCGTCGAAGCGGTTCCCGCCTACAACATCGCGGAGGAACGTCTTGGCTTCCATCCTCGAGAGAACGCTTGGGTCGGATACGTCGTTACCCTAGATGGAATTCGCTACTACATTGCTGGCGATACCGACCATAACGAAGACACTGAAGCCGTCAGCTGCGATGTCGCGCTCGTTCCCATCGGAGGCACCTACACCATGGACCCCGAACAGGCTGCAGCGTTCATCAATACCATTGAACCTCGCGTGGTAATACCGACGCATTATGGCAGTATCGTGGGAACCATGGCCGATTTCGACACGTTCGCAGCCTTAGTGGACCCCGCTATCGAAATAGCACGAAAGCTCGAGCGCTAAGTTCACCCGTTCCTGCAATCAGATTCGAGTGAAAAGAACTGGATCACACAGCTGCAACGAAATATGCTTGCGATGCGAATCATCCATGACAGATGCCACGTGCGACCATCATCGAACCATCATATAAGCCGCTCCTGCTATTCAAATTCATCCAATAGCAGGAGTGCTTTTGTATAGCGCTCACGCAACCGAATCATCTCTTCGGAGAGTTCCGCTGCATTCGACGCTGGCATTGTGGGAATTTCCGCATCGGTACTCACATTTCGCGCACCGCCCGTTCCCACGCCATCCGTCCCCCCGCCACGCGCTCCCATGCCACGCGTTCCCATGCCGCCCGTTCCCGAGCCACGCGTTCCATCCAGATTATGTTCAAGATCAGCGCGTTTCACCGCTCGCGCGATCTCATTACTCGCAAGTGCCTTGATGTATTCCAGATATGGAACCGGTTCATCATGAGTAAGAAGCGCCAAGGCCTCAATGACCTCGATCGGGAACTCCTGCGCCAGATCATCAAGCGTAACGTCACTGTCTTCGACGACATCATGCAAAAGAGCCACGCATGTAGACAGCTCATCAGTCATCTGCTCTGCAACATGAAACGGATGGAAAATGTAAGGGATACCCTGTTTATCAACCTGCCCATGATGCGCATCGTAGGCGATCATCATCGCCCTATTAGTAAGCGCCGTATAGATCATGTTGGCCCCTCCTTGTCATGGCTGGTCGCATCACCACTCAAGCAACGTCGCGCCACCCACGTCGCCCGTGCCGCTTGCGCCGCACCTCGCCACTTCAGTAACCCGTGCCACATTTCCCTTTTAAATGTATCTCTTACCCGAGAAAACACAAAGTCGTGCCACAAAGGTGCTTTAAATGTATTTAATACACCGTCCCAGCGCTCTTTCCACGCCAGATCTCCCTTTGAAATGCACGAAAAGGGCTTCTTACGTGCCCTTTTAACCCATAAACAGCGGGTAATGGATACATTTTAAGCCTGTTTGTGGCAGTCAGACACCAACCGCACTCCGACAGCGCGACGCCAGCTGCATTCCGGCAATCGAGCACTAGCTGCGCCGCAATACCTCCGCCCTACCCTTCTCGCATCACATCAACATGAGCGAGCTTCTCGATGAGCTTACGATAGATCCTGTCTCGTATCCACGGCTCACTCGAATACGAAAGCGCTTCTTCGAGTTTCACCCAGCGAACACCGCTGTTCTCATCGGGTTTGATCCGAATCTCTTCACAAGGATCAGCCACCGCAAGATACGTCACATTCAGATGCAAATGAGAGCTCACATACGAGCCATGCTTTTCGTGTCCGTCAACGGTCAGCACCTCAAGTGAGAACAACGATCCCGAACCGCACGGAACGATCCGCGCATGACGCACCCCAGTTTCTTCCTCGAGCTCCCGCAATGCCACGGATGCCACATCGCGATTCCCATCAGCGTGACCACCGATCCAGCTCCAAGAGTCGTATATCTTGTGATACACCATCAACGTATAGTGCTTCGATTCATCGACCACCCAGATAGAGCACGTAACATGCGCTTGTGCGCGCCGATCAAAACAGTCGGGATCATCACGCAATGCGGCAAGCATCACGCACTTATCAGCTCGCTCCTGTTCATTGAACGGCATATACGCGGCAATATCATCGTACAAACTCATGTCGTCGATCCTTTCGGCACGCCTTCCGATGGCCCTTCTTAAACAAGCACGAACAGCGCAACGCTGAACAATACAATGACCAACGCTCCTACGCCAACGATAACCCATACGCTCGGACGGGCGAAGTTACAGGTCCACCCGATACCGAACCGTTCAGGGACGAACAAGGCCGGATCATCCGAATTGAAGTAGAAAACACCCAACTTCCAATAGACATCGTCATCCGCCAAGAGCTCATCAGAAACATTCAAGCGCTTAACAGCGCGAGCCCCCGATTGCCCATACACCAACGACAGCACGACCGAACCTACCAGTATGGGAACACATAGCAGCAAAACGATAACCACCGATTGCCCCAATTTGATGACCTCCAACGAAGACAACTGGAACGTAATACCGATTCCCGCCGTAAGAACAACGCCGGAAGCAAACAAAAGCACTGACTGAGCACGAGCGAACAGGCCATACCCAAGCGCACTTGCCGCGGGCGATTCAGGATCGATGTTCTTCTTCGACCTCAGGATAGACCAATGCGCGAACGTCATGCACACCGCAAGGAAGAGTTGAATCAGCACCGGGAACAAAATAACATTCACGCCCTTCGGTTCATAAGCGTCAATGTTGCCGTACAGATCAGCGTGCATGGGTACCATGTCCGGCAATGATGAATAGCCCGCAACGCCCATGGCCAACGTAACGAGCATGATCGGCACGTACACGATGTTCCATTTAAGGGAAAGGGGCTGCGGAATTTCACGTTCAAGCACCACGGCACTACGGATCTGCGCCTCAGCCGACCACCCCTGCTCCCGCTTGATCGTCTGTACCCTCCGACGGGCGACGAGCATCAAAGCGAATGACCCTGCAGCAAGTGCTAACATACCCACGATATAAACCGCAAGCATAAGCTCGAGTGCTCGAACTATCGCAAGCCACGCGCATGCAACGCTCAAAATGATCGTTGCCAGCGCCACTACGATCGAATAGCGCACTTTAAGCGATCTTAACTGCGGGTTCGCCTGAGCGCTCTCGGGTATGGTGACAGCAAAGCATTCACGCTGCTTCATCAACCACGGCGTAAGCGCGATTATCGCCCCCGTCATGGGCAGCAAGCTGACCAGGATCAAAAGCACAATGCTCATTTCGAACGAATCCACAATGCACCTCCTATGCGAGCCCTTGCGAACAGGACCAAGATCCCTGATCGCAATTTCGCCGCAGCGGTTCTCCCGTATCATCAACACCCAGAACACGCACTTCGCGATGCATATCCGCCGAATCAATATCGCCGTATACCTCTTTGCAGGCACGCTGCACTTCAGCCAGAAAAGCCTCTTCGCTCCCACCCGCAGCTTTATGTTCATACACTAAATTAAGCAGCTCTTTTTCAACTCGCTCGCCGATAAGCATGGCACGGGCCGGGGCGCTTTGACTGGACGGTTCCGCGACGAATGCACCCGACCTGCCCCGCATGACTAAATATCCCTCATCACGCAAAAGAGCATACGCCTTATTGACCGTATGAAGGTTAACCCCCAGATCGCTCGCCAACGAGCGTACGCTTGGCAAGCTGTCACCTGGCAAAAGTTCGCCACGCGCTATTGCCGCGACGATCTGTTGGCGAATCTGCATATACAGCGCTTCAGAAGATGCACTATCTATCGAAATGATCATAGATCCTCCTATCCCATGAGCGCTTCACTTGAACCTGCCACCTTTTCCCGTTTATACAATTTCACAAGCAAAACGATGGCCACCACGGAAAACGCAAGTCCGCCAAGCAGCCCAGGCGCGCCAGGGCCAATAAGAACATTTCCACCCGAAACGGAGAACATCACCCCTGCCGCGGCACACCCATTCAAGCCCCCGTGCGCGATAGCAGCAGGAATGCAGGTACCCGTTTTAAGCGTTATATAAGACAGTAGGACCCCCACCACAAAGCAGAACCAGCACATAGCGAGGATGCCCAAAACCGGATATCCCCAATACTCCGTACCATAGTTATGTCCCAGCATGGTTATCGGCAAATGCCACAGACCCCAGATCGCGCCCATCAGAACCAGAGCCGGTACCACCCTGAATGAATCAAGTAGCTTAGGCAGCAAATACCCACGCCATCCCCATTCCTCTCCGAACGCCGGTATCACATTCAAGAAAGGAGCAATGAACAGCAGCGCCATCTGTGCATAAAGGGCCACGCGTAATTGATCAGCGGAAATGTTCACCCCCTGGACCTGATACGTCGCCATCAGACCTTCTATGGTCGCGTTCATGGTCGGATCGAAATCTTGCGGGAACACCAAGAAGTACACCGCCGCCCCACCTGCCGCAAGCGCAATAGGGCAAAGCCAAGCAACGATCCACCACGGCCAGGTCCGCTTGAAGCGAACCGGTTTGACCCATGGGTGTTTCATGCCTTCATGAGTAAGGAGACGCGTGATAAGCATACCGACCGAAGGCATGAACATCATTGCGGCAATGAGCACATACACCACCACGGACATCCCATTCATTCCGAAGCCCAGCAAGGGGCCTTCCGACGAAGACGGCGGCCAGATGACCCCGAACTCGATTCCCCACGTAATAACAAAGGTTATGACCACGAAAAGTAGCGCACGCTTCTTCGAGGAGCTCGCGTTCGTCTTGATGCTCAAGTCAGCCATGATCCCTCCCTTTTATCTGTTATATATGTACTATAACAGATAGAGCAGTACAAAGGAGCAGTAACTCAAGATCCTTCACGCAAGGCTCCGATGCGCTTAAAGGAACGGATACATCAAAAACCGCCAAAAGATCTCTCTCAAACCAAAATGCGATGAACGACCACTACCCCGCTCAAACGACCTCTTGCTAACTGTGTATAGTGTGTATATACTGTTGCTATCATGATATACACAGTTGGATTCACGGATCGGTGCACATCCGCGATTTCAACTGAGTTCGGATGCTCCGATATGCGCGATCGAACATCTGAGCGCCTTCTTCTTGCGCCTGTCCTAGTGCAGAAACAAGAAGAGCCGAACACCCTTATGCCAAGGAGGACATACGAGTGGACATAATCATTTCGAACTCAAGCGATAAACCCATCTACGAGCAGATCTCCTCTCAGATCAAGAACGCGATCCTGTCAGGCGATCTGCCCACTGGAAGCGCACTTCCCTCCATCCGCGCGCTCGCAAGCGATCTACAAGTAAGCGTCATAACTACTAAGCGCGCCTATTCCGATCTTGAAGCTCTAGGGTTCATCGAAACGCATCAGGGAAAAGGGAGTTTTGTCTCAGGAGGCAACCTCGAACTCCTCCGCGAAGAACAGCTCCGCCAAATTGAAGAACTGCTGCAACAGGCGATCGAAAAGGCTGACGTTGCCGGTGTATCAGTTCAAGAACTACACGACATCATCGACACACTTGTTGAACCATAGACCATCGAAAGGATCAAGCTATGGCTGACATTTTACGGGTGAATAACCTGGTCAAATCATATGGCACCTTCGCTTTGAACCACGTAGATCTCACCGTGCCCCAAGGGTGCGTCACCGGATTCATCGGCAGCAACGGCGCAGGGAAAAGCACCACTATCAAATCTATCCTTGGCATGACCATCCCCGATTCGGGAACCATAGAGCTGTTCGGTCGCCCAACGACGAACTACGCCCCTTCTCCACAAGACAAAGAGCGCATCGGGGTCGTCTTCGACACCTGCCCCTTCCCCGGCGATTGCCGCGTGAAAGATGTTGGAAGCATAGGAAAGGCGGCGTTCCAGAGATGGGACAAAGGAAACTTCGACCAGCTGCTTGCCCATTTCGGCATTTCCGAGCAGAAGCAAATCAAGGACCTTTCACGTGGCATGGGCATGAAGCTGCAACTCGCCTTCGCCTTGAGCCACGAGCCCGAGCTGCTCATCTTAGACGAAGCAACTGCGGGCTTAGATCCCCTAGCGCGCGATGAGGTGCTCGAGATGCTCCATGACTTCATGCAAGACGAAGCGCATGGCATTCTGCTATCGAGCCACATCACAACCGACTTGGAAAAGATCGCCGACCACATCGTCTGCATCGATAACGGCGAGATCGCATTCAACAGAACCATCGATAGCATATGCGACGAAGCGGGCATTGCCCATTGCACCAGCAAAGATGCTGAAGCGCTTCTGGAAAGCACCCTCTTCGACTCAAGCAAGATACGCATCGTGCGCAACAGTTACAGCACTGACGTACTCGTCCCCGACCGTTTCCTATTGCGCGAACATTTCCCGCACATCGCCTGTGACCGCGCCAGCCTAGACGAATACATGCGTTTCATCCTGAAAGGAGAAACACGATGAAGATCATGCTCCTTACCGATCTGGTCCTTACCCGCCGAACACTCATTCAGCTCGTTGTCATGTGCGCCTGTATGGTGGCATTCATCTGCATATTCACCGAAACCGTTGCCACGATCGGCGCCTCCTTCACCACCATGCTCCCCCTGTTCTACCTGTTCACCATCACTGCTTACGACGAATCCAACAACTGGCAGACATACCGCTTGAGCTTGCCGCTATCACGTAATGCGACCTCGATCGGTCGCTACGCATGCTTTCTGCTGGTTGTCTTGGGATCCACGCTGCTTGGAGTGCTCATATCGTACGTAATGTGCGCCGTCGGAACGGCGCTGGGGCCAAGCGTTCCCTTTCTTGCTCCATTCACGTTCGAAAGCAATCCCCCGATCACTATTTGGGGAAGCTCTGCCCTTGGCGCCACTGCGGCACTTTTCATCGCGAGCATCACCCTGCCCTTTGTTTCAAAAATGGGCATGACAAAAGGGGTCCGCTTCATCCCCGTTGCATTCGCGTTGGTTCTTGTTCTTCTATTCACGCTGTTTTCCGACGAGGGTCCCTTTGCCGCTTTCGTTCCAGATTTCCTGTACTACCTGACCACTAACGACAGCGCGATACCGCTTTTCATCGCACTTACCACCCTCGTAAGCGTTGTCGTGTTCTTCGTCAGCATGATGATCTCGCTCAAGCTCTACCAGAGGCGCGAACTGTAACGATTACGCGTGCTGTGCTACCCCTGTTTTCATATCGAGCCACAGAACTGCAACGCACGTTCTGTGGCTCTTATGCTCTCAGGAAGCCTCATTCGGCTCACGCCGTATATCCACATACATTAACGAGCATCCTGCAATCAACGCGCAGTTAACAATTTTTAATATATGACCCCAACCAAAAGCCACTCTCCTTTCATATGAGACGATATGATAAGTTCATTTGAAATCATCAGACGAAAGGAGGACCGATGATCGAATACTTCATCATGGATGAAGCGAACAACTCACTCGTCAAAATACCCCACGAACAGCCCGGTTGCTGGATCGCCCTGTTCGAACCCACTCCGGAAGAGCTAAAAGAAACTGCAACGCGTTTTCGCATTGATGAAGATGACATCGCCGCTCCTCTCGACCCCGAAGAGATCTCACGTATCGAAAACAACGACGATGATTACGTCATGTTCATTGTGGACACGCCGCTTCACGACAAGTCATCGGGCGAAAAACGCTATAAGACCATCCCTATTGGCATTTTTCAAACCAAAGATCACGTGATTTCGGTCTGTTCGGTGTACCGTGTGCCGCTCATCCGCATTTTAAAATCGCGACCCAATGAACTACACGACACCACGAACACCTATAAGTTCGTAAGCGACCTGCTGATCGCTTCGGCTCAAGCATACTTCGCTTCGCTGCAAGCCCTCGACAAACGTCGGCGTATCCTGACCGCCGCAATAGAAAAACCCTCACGCAGGGAACTGGAAGAACTGTACGCCCTGAACGATTCGTTGGTCTATATTCAAACATCCCTGGCCACGAACAATACTGTATTCGAGCGCTACCGACGCCACATCCAAGCATCGGGCAACGCAGAAGTGATCGAACTATATGACGACGTTATCGTCGAACATCAGCAGGCTCTCGAAACAGCGAAGATCTATTCCGCTATCCTCGATTCCGCTATCGATCACTTCGGTTTGATCATGGATTACGACCTGAATCACACCATGCAATTGGTGGCGACCCTTACGCTGGTCCTGTGCGTACCGACCGTTATCGGCGGCTTGTTCGGCATGAACCTCGGCGGCATTCCCCTTACCGAATCGCCCTATGGATTCTCCTTAGTAACTGGCATAACCGCCATCGTTCTGATCGTTCTCTTGATCGTCCTAAAGCGCCTGAAGTGGTTCTAACCCAGAACACGCTTCACCACCTTTGCTAGAGGCACCGCAAAAGCGCCATCACAGTGCACCTTTGGCCGACCCTATCTCTTAGCTCTTCTTGCCGAACGCTTCCATCAATAGAACAACGATACCGCAAAGCATGCCTCCAATAGGCCATGCGAGCCAGAACCACATGGTGGTGGTTCCTTCAGGTTCGAAATTCGAGGGATCGGACGAAGCAAGGATGGGCGCGAACAGCAGCACCAAGCCGACGATGGTCGCAAAGATCATAATTGCTCCGCACACTGCCCCGGACTTCGACGTCTTGGCCTTCTTTGCCAGAAGCGCTTCCTTTATCTCGGAATCCACCTGTGCATTCACAATGTCTTCGAGTTCCAATTCATCAACAGCGTTCTTGTTATATTCGGCAACATTCACACGACCCAGCATCATGGAAACATGCACGATAACCCATACGCCCGCCGCAACGAAAAGAAGCAGTAAGCACAGCGCCACATTTTCCGTACGAGCATCTCCCCCGAACCAAAACAAAAAGCCTATCCCCACAATAATAAGCGCCATGCCGCCTATCAATCCGCGCGAGAACGCCTGGCGCGTACTGTTCTTCTCTTCTTCCGTATAGAAATCCTCAACGAACGGATGCGCCTTCACAAAGGCAGTATGCGCCATACCCGCAGGAACGACCCATGCCAGCCCAAGCAGAACGCCCATGAGGATGATAAGAACGAACAAACCATCCTTGCCATTGTGCATACCGAAGGGCAACGCACCCTCGAACAAAAAAGAAATGCCGACCATGGCAAGAATAATCGCCGTACCGGTTGGTATTTTTCGGGCCATCATACGCTGGTGCTCGTCGTAGCCACACACGTCAGTCGGAGGACCCGAAGGAACGCTCGCATCAGGGTGCTCGATCACGCGGTCCGTAAGATCGCCCTGCACAAGATCGTCCAAAGAACAGTCGAAGATCTGGCACATCTTCAAAAGCTTATCCATTTCCGGATAGCTTTTCTCAGCTTCCCATTTCGTCACCGACTGCCTGCTTACGCCAAGCAACATCGCAAGCTGTTCTTGCGTCATATTATGAACTGCACGTAAGTGCTGAAGATTGTCTCGAAATGCCATTGTCGTCCCTTTCGGCTATACATGCGCTTGTCAGCTCATTTGGGAGCGCACCTGCGCTCTTGAGCTCTACCAAACACACGCAGAATCGTTCATTGCTTGCCGGCGTAGTCAGAGTAAGGGTAGCAAATCACGCTCGTCTACCAACCAGCACCTTGCATTTTCGGAACCACCAATGCAACCGATGGTTGCTTTCAGCAGGTCATCAGCACATTTTCAAAATCAGAAAATAGACCAAGAAAAAAACGTCGGCGACACCACCAAGGTATCGCCGACGAACATATACAAAGCGAATACTTTTACCGAACACCCTAATGGTGACACGATTGATCTGGGGTCATCATAGGGGCACGACCTTCCGCAACGACCTGAGCCGCATCGCCAACTCGCGCTGCCGCATTATCAAAATACACCGTAATACCCGCCTGAGCGAATCCCTGCATCGGACGCATACCCATACCAGCAGCAATGATCGCCTGCACTCCCGCATCGCTCAACAGCGCAACCGGGCGCATGCATCCACCCTCTTCATGAGGAGGATTGACTAGCTCATTCACTGCCGTTATTTCTCCATCAGTAATATCAACGATCGTGAAACAATCGCAATGACCAAAATGACCGCTCCTCTGAGCATCCAATCCCGGCTGCCCCATTGTTGGAACAGCAAGCTTCAGTGTTTCGCTCATGATAGTGCTCCTTTGCCCTACTCACTCAACATTGCTTCTCAAAGCATCTGTTCTCTTTGTCATCCATTAGCCATACCCGGTCAAGGCATAACATGCCAGCGGCTCCTATTACGCTCCTATAGGTTTCTTTTTTCTTTCAAATGAGCACTAATGCATTTCAAAAAAGTATGAACTGTTTTTTCACTCATAGCTTTTTCTTTTAGTTCAGAAAAGTACAATGAAATCGTTCACGGATGAACGTCTTGTATTGCCCGATAGCCATTTCGCTATACGCACAACACCTAAACGCTCTTCGAGAACGGGGAAATCTAAAGGAAGGGGATTTATATGGATTTCGAACTCACACCGGATCAGGAGCTCTTCGTCGCAAGCGCTAAAGAGTACGCCGAAAAGTACTTCACGCCTGAAGCGGTAAAGCAAGCATATGAAGTGGACCACCACATTAGCTTAGAAGCCGCCATGGCGTTCCGTGAATTAGGCTTCATGCATTTGGGCCTGCCCGAAGAAGTTGGCGGTATTCCATGTGACAAACTGACGCTTGTCGTCCTGATGGAAAAACTGCACGAATACACCGGATGCGTTCTTCCATTCCAGACCGATTTCAACTCCATCATGGACGTTATCGAATTCGGCAACGAAGAACAGCAAAAGAAGATCATGGATGTAGTCAACAACGTCGAAAGTACGAGTGTTGCAGTAACGGCTATTTCGGAACCGGGCGCAGGATCCGACAACAATGCAATGACCTGCGTAACCGTAAAGCAGCCAGATGGCACCTATCTGTTGAATGGTCAGAAGACCTGGGTCACCATCGCTCACCTATCCGTCTACACCATCTTGGTGGCAAAGGACGAAGATCCTTCATACGAAAATGATAAATACTCTCTTTGGATGATTCCGAACGACATTGAAGGATACACCTTTGGTGGTCTTGAAAAGATCGGCCAGCAGATCGTCCCCTTTGTAGACTGCTTCTTCGACAACGTTGTCCTAACAGAGGATATGCGTCTTGGCGAGCCCGGTGAAGGCTGGAAGAACCTGATGAAGAAGCTCGAATTCGAACGCTGCTTAGTAGTTGCGCAGGCTCTGGGCCAGGCGCAGGCAGTCATGAACGAAGCGGGCGCTTATTGCTCTGAGCGCATTTGCTTCCAGAAGCCCATCGGTCATATTTCCGCTATCCAGCAGCATCTGGTCGAAATGGAAACCATCCTCGATAACGTGCGCACGCGCCTCTACAAGGTAACCACCATGCTCGACAAGGGTCAATCGACCCGCCTCGAATCCGCACTTCTCAAGGCATATGCCTGTAAGAACCTCACTCGCGTGGCAGAGCATGCATTGTCCATTTACGCCGGTATTGGCTACACCAAGGAAATCAATGCAGGTCGCATTTGGAACGACCTCAAGGGCTACGAGTTCGCTGGTGGCACCAACGAGATCATGGACTACATCGCAGGTCGTCAGCTGGTCAAAAAGTACAAGTCAAAGTAAGCAACAAGTCGAACAGACTATCCCGCCTCATCGAAAAGGCTGCCCTCCTCCACATACGGGCAGCCTTTTTCAGTAGCGAATCAAAAAATGCATTGGGCTAGCGCTCCCTTTTTAGCGCAGCGGCACGATGGGATATACGTCAGGCAATACGCCCGTGTTCACCAAATGCTTCAAGAACGCCATGGTCTGAGCAAGTAGAGCTCGACGGCCGAATATCAGACGATCCTCCCAAGGGGTGCGTCGCGGTGCATGGGTCGAAAGGTACGCAAGTTTTCCTGGATCGGTTTCATTTGGATCACAGTGAAGCAAGAACGAATCGAGTTGCCTTTGATAATGATCGAGCACCTTACGACATCGCTCGGATACATTGCCCCCTTCGCTGCCATGTCCGCAGAGAACCAACGATGCATTGAGCCTTCCCAGCCGTTCGATGGTGTCGAGCATTATTTCCAGCTGATCGATATTCGACTCCATCATGATAGAGGGGTTCTGACTATAGAGCATCTGATCCCCTGCGACCAAGAGCTGCGCCGATTCGTCATACAGACACAGATGACGCATATCATGACCAGGCGTTTCAAGAACCCTCAAGCGGTACTGCCCCACTTCGATGACGTCATTTTCGAACGCTACCGTCAGCGGAACATCATCGGTCGCCATCATGGTCATGGGCCGCCAATAGCGCGGATCATACGAATCACCCACCTGGTACAAAGCGCTGATCCGACGCTCGATATCGCCGATTGCACGAGCCGACATAACAGGAGTTCGTTGCTGCGACATCTTGGCAACGCCGCCATAGACCTTCATGCCAGGACACCAGATCTGAGAGAGTCCCGCACAATGATCCCAGTGGAAATGCGTGATGAACACATCGACCGCATCCCAGCTGATTTCCAGCTGGGTAAGCGCTTTATCGAACGCTTCCCTCGTTGATACATGATTGCAGCCCGCATCAATAATGAGCGATCGACCTCGATCATGAATACCGTCCGCTTTGAAGATGTATGCGTTGGTTGGCCCAATAGCTTGCGGCATGGGCAGATCGACACGATATACCCCTGGCGCGACCTGCTCCAAGAACGCACGATCGCTATATCGATACGGCATGACTTCAGTCGACATTAGAACTCCCCTTCACGCTAAACATCACTCGCTCCAATGAAGGCGCATCCCCCTTATGCGGCCCCAGAGCACTTTTCACTCTCAAAGCATACCGCTGCTTACGTACAATGGAAAAGAGAATCGAGCAGTAAGGAAAAGTGCCATGCCTTCTTCATGTACCCCGAAAAGCCCTTCAATAAAAAGTGGCGCAGATTCTTGCGCATGGGTGCGCGAGCAAATAGAAACGCACCTTGACCCCACCTATCAAGCATTTCAATCAAAACTCATCCCGACGATCGACCCTAAAACAGTCGAAGGGGTACGCATGCCCGATCTGCGTCGCATTGCAAAACAGCTCGCAAAAGACCCTGCATCATGTACGGCATATCTTCACGCACTTCCTCATGCCACGTACGAAGAGAACAATATCCATGGCCTTGTCATCAATGAACTTAAAGATCTCGAAGCATGCATCACGGAACTTGATGCGTTCTTGCCCGAGGTGAACAATTGGGCGACCTGCGACCTGCTTTCCCCACGCGCGTTCAAAGCGTATGTCAGAGCACCCCACGACCCCGATGAACTCTTGACCCACATCGACCGCTGGCTGTCTTCGACCCATGCATACACGGTCCGATTCGGCATAGGCGCCCTCATGAGGAACTATTTAGAAGAGCACTTCGGCCCGACGATCTTGCAGCGCGTCATCGATATTCGATCACCCGAATACTATATCAACATGATGCGTGCCTGGTTCTTCGCCGAAGCCCTCACCAAACAAAAAGAAACGACGCTGAACGTCATAGAACAGCGTCGCCTTGATACCTGGACTCACAATAAGAGCATCCAGAAAGCCATTGAGAGCCGTCGCATCGCACCCGACTTCAAGGACCACCTTCGCGCTCTGAAAATCAAATAGTCGCGTACAGACTTATTCCCACGCGTGCACTAATTCACGTGCGGCCGCATACGGATCGTCGGCCGAGCACACCGCCGAAACGACGAAGAACCCGTCAACTCCCGTTGATTTGACCAAGGGAATATCATCGATTTTCACACCGCCGCCCACCACGATGGGAATGGGGCTCGCTTTTGACAGCTCGCACAGGTCATCAATGCTCTTTGTAATGATCGTGCCATCGGCGCTTCGTCCACAATCGGTCTTGGTAGGCGTTTCATGCAAAGGCCCCACCCCTAGGTAATCAACGAGGCTCACGTCAGCTGTTCTAACGTATTCAAGCATTTCATCTGCTCGAGCTGAAAGCCCCACGATAGCATCATCGCCAAGGAGCTTACGGCATACCTCGACCGGAATATCGCTCTGCCCCACGTGAACGCCGTCTATCTTCGCCCCCGCTTCGCGCGCCGCCAAGGCAACATCTAAGCGGTCATCGACAAGCAAGGCCACCGAATCGCTTTTTCCGCAGTCTTCTATCACCTGCGCCGCTTCGGTAGCATAGGCAATTAACTCGCGTGCAGAGCATTCCTTGGAACGGATCTGCACGCATGTGAATCCCGCATCAAGAGCTTGTCGGATGACCTCAGAGACCGGACGACCCAGAGTGTTCTCCGGACCAATGACCAGATAGGCTGAAATATCAAGATTCTTACGCATAGTTCCTCCGCTATCGCGCCAAGATCTCATCGACCTTGGCGACCTTTGCGTCCATCATATTCTCGAAGCCAGGACGCACATCAGCCTTTAAGACCACTTCGGTGCGTATCCCCTTCTCCGCCAATACGAACGTAGCTTCCTTGACCACACGCATTACCTCGTCCCATTCGCCTTCGATTTCCGTGAACATGGAATGGGTTTCACAGCGAAGACCCGACTGGCGAATCACCTTGACCACTTCTGCTACATGCGCAGCCAGTTCGTCTCCCACTCCAAAAGGAGCGATCGCCACAGCTACTAACGTATTCATATTTCCCCCGATCACACTCGGTCATCACAACAACGCTTCAATTCAACAGATAGGTCTTATCTTACTCGAGCACAAAAGGATTGTTCGCGACCTCATCGGCGCTTACCCGATACAGCTCATCAATGAAGGCGGTTTTGAAGCTCGCAGGCGCATCGCATCGTGCTGCCGCTTTCGAACCCGCCACGTTATAGTGATTCACTCCTGCAAGCGCCGCAGTGAAAGGATCCGTCACCCCCGCGTACACCGCCAGAACGCCACCCTGCGAACAGCCGAAACCGGTTACCTTCGGCATCAAGTCCGAGCCACCCGATGAAAGCGCTACCTGGCACCCATCGGTCACCAGATCGCATTCGCCCGACACGACAATGCTGCCGCCGGTATAGCGCGCAAGCGCGATGGCCGCATCACGAGCCGCCGCGACTTCGTCAGTCGAATCAACGCCACGAGCACGCTGTAGATCATCGGCGCTTCCCGCCACGTCCCACAACCCTGCAAGGGCGATGATCTCGGAAGCATTACCGCGAATGATAGTAGGCTTATACTCTTTGAGACGCATGAGCAGATCGGTTCTCAGTTGGCCGATGCCGATTCCCACGGGATCGAGCACCCATGGGGTGCCAGAAGCATGCGCTGCTGCCGCGGTACGCGGAAGCGTCTCCTCATACACCGGCAACAACGTACCCATATTCATATACACTGCAGACCCAGCTGCCACCAGGCATTCACCCTCATCGGGCAAATACACCATCGCAGCGGATCCGCCTACGGCCAGCTGCGCGTTCGCAACGAAATCGATCGTGACCGTATTCGTTATTGAACCCGCCATCGGATTGGTCGCACGCACGGTATCAAGTGCTTGAATGATTCGTTCTTTTATCTGGCTTACTTCGCTCAAGGTTAGTCCCCCTTATCGGTAGTCATTGCCATATCGCTTAGACCTTCACGGTACCCAGACGAAAAAGAGCACCCCGAAGAGCGCTCCTAAATAAATTTCGGAATGCTCCCTACGCCAGTATTACCTGTTCAGGTTCAAAGGGTTAGGCAAGAAAGCCTTCTCAGCACGAACGAGGAACCGTACATGCACCCCTGCATCGATATGTTGCATACAGTGTAGCGCGAAACGAACACGCCGCGCGCTACGCTTCGCCAAGAGGTCTTTATTTCGATGTTTCGATAGGTATCGGAGTTTCATCCACCTCATCAAGGTTGTTCTGCCATACATAATGCTTCGTCTCGCGAGCAATGAGCGCAGACAGACCAAGAACGGCAATAAGGTTAGGTAGCGCCATAAGCGCATTGGTAATATCGGAGATGTTCCACACGAAGCCGGATACGCCTACTGCACCCAGGAAGCAAACGAACAAGAACACGATCTGATAAGGCTTGATGGCATGCTTGCCGAACAGGTACGTGATGCAGCGATTGCCGTAATAGCTCCAGCCCAAGCTCGTAGAATACGCGAACAGCACCAGACCGATGCAAAGGACAATGGAACCTACAACAGGAATACGATTGAACGCCGCCGTGACCAATGCTGCCGAATCAGCAAAACCGCCGCTTACATACAGCTGCATGATCTCTGGATCGGCCAGAATGGAAGTAACCAGCGCCAATGCCGTCAAAGCACATACGATAACGGTATCCCAGAACGTACCCGTCATGGAAATGAGCGCCTGACGAGCAAGGTTCTTCGCAACTGCAGCAGAAGCGACCAATGGCGATGAGCCCAAGCCCGATTCATTGGAGAACAGACCGCGTGCGCAGCCGAACTGAAGGGCCATCGTCACCGTGGTGCCCAATGCTCCACCAAAAGCCGCAGACGGATTAAAGGCGCTCACCACAATGAGCACCAGCGCATCCCACAGGTATGCGCCATTGATCGCAATGAGAGCAATGCAGCTCAGGATGTAGAAAATAGTCATCACGGGAATGAGCTTTTCGCATACCTGCGAAATGACCTTAATGCCGCCAAGGATAACGACCGCGACAAGAAGCGTTACCACCACACCGACGATAACCTGCAACCAACACGTGTCAAAGAGGCCGAATACCGAAAAGGTATCGGTCGCGAGCGGAGAATCGCCCGCCAAGGACACAACTGCACCGGAAAGCGAATTGGTCTGTACCGCTGCACCAATGCCAAATGACGCAATGGCAGCGAACAGTGCGAACAGCACGCCGAGAACCTTCCCGAGAACCTTGTTCTTGAAGCCGCGCTGCAGTGCATACATAGCACCGCCAAGCATATTGCCATTATGGTCTTTAACGCGATACTTGAGCGCGATCAACGTCTCAGAATACTTGGTCGCAATGCCGAAAACACCCGTCAGCCACATCCAGAACAGAGCACCTGGACCACCTGCGATAAGGGCAGTGCCTACGCCGATGATGTTACCGGTGCCGATAGTCGCCGCCAAAGACGTGGTCAGCGCCTGGAACGGGCTCACATCACCAGCACCTTCATCTTTCGTTACCGAAAGCTTGATACCTTCGCCGAGCTTACGCTGAATAATACCCGTGCGGAACGTCATGAACACATGAGTTCCCAACAGCAGCAGGATCATGATAGGACCCCACACGAATCCATCAACCGCAGAAACAACATCTTCTATCCAAGAAGTAGCTCCTGTTCCTGCGCTTGCCAGACCATCACCAAGGCTCACGAACGGAGCGATAAAGAACTGGTACAAAAAATCTTCCATGAGTTTCCTTACATCGGGGCAATGCGTATACGCGCATCACCGGTTTACTGGGCACGCAAAAACGCTTCCATGATCCCCGGCAACCAACGAGGCACCGAAGAGGCAATAGGATCCTTGGGCAAAAAGGACTCGCTATTGAAAAAGCGCTTTAGCAAAGTAAAGAGACTCTATTGTGTGTTGTAATTGTTACGAACGGATATCACAGAAAAGAAAACCTGGCGAACGGTGCCATATCGCTCTTTCGGGCGCGATATGTGCAAGTCCAGTGCCATTCACCGCCCGTATGCCTCGGTCTCCCTGCATCAAAGCGCGCTGCGTTCATATCTTTCCTTAAAGATGACGTGATAGAATGCGAACAGCAGTTCCTGAAACATATGACCCCATCTGAAAGAGGCTTCCCTTTATGATCGGCACTATAGTAAATGCATGCGCCATTTTCGCCGGCAGCGCTATAGGTAGCGTCTTAAAACGAGGACTGAAGCCCAAATATCAGCAGGCCATTTTCACTGCACTTGGCATAGCCACTATTGGACTAGGACTCAATGCAGCCATCCAGAACATGCCTAATAGTTCCTATCCTGTTCTGTTCATTGTAAGTATGGCGCTTGGCGGTGTCATTGGCACCGCCCTGGATCTGGAAGATCGTTTCAAGCGCGTTGTGTCGAAGCGCTCGAAGAACGGATCGGAATTCGCCCGAGGGCTTTCGACCTCGATCATGCTGTTCTGCATTGGAACCCTTTCGATCATCGGCCCCATCAACAGCGCGCTCTATCATGATGAAACGTTCCTTCTTACGAACGCTACCCTCGATTTTGTTTCATCCATCGTACTTGCCGCATCATTCGGCTTTGGCATCGCCCTTGCTGCCGTAGTCCTGTTCTGCTGGCAAGGAAGCATTTTTTTACTTGCGAATATCTTAGCTCCTTACATGAGCGGGGGCCTCATGACAGAGATCGGCATCGTAGGCGGATTGCTCATTCTAGCAACAGGCATCAATCTTCTTAAGATCAAAGATATCCCTACGATGAATTTACTTCCTGCGCTATTCATACCACCCCTGTGGTTCGCTCTGCTTTCCGCAACAGGGAACCTATGGGGTATCTTGGGCTGATCCGTAGCTGACCTACAACAGGGGGCCGTGTGGTGCTTTGAGTCAGAAACTTACTTCCCTTCCCGCTGAGCTCGCTGCGCCTCCAATTCATCGGTGCCGGTATTGAGGAAATAGACCCCTACTACGACGAGCCCCAGGCCCAATGCCATCAAGGGAGTGAACGGCTCTCCCCAAATGATCACTCCGGCAAGCATGGTAAGCATCGATCCGATACCGCCCCATATGCCATACACCAATCCGAGCGGCATGTGCTCAAGGATCCGCACGAGCAAAGTGAACGAGGCAGCATATCCTATGATGGTGATAATGCTGGGTCCCACCACCGTGAATCCCTCAGCGAACTTCAGAGAAATGGTCGCGGTCACTTCACACACAATGGAAATACCCAGAAGCACGAAATAAAAATGCTTCGATGCGGCCGCTTTTTTGATTTCTGCTTTCTTCGCTTTCTGAAATGCGTCTACAGAACCAATTGATGTTTCGGGATCGCGTTCGCGACCCATGTCATCGCCATGCATGGCAACAACAGCATGTTGATCCATATTCCCAATTCTCTCATCGCTACGCATGCCTACACACCCAATTTCAGAATAGCGATACCACCAATAATGGCGATCAGGCCGATTACTTTCTTAAGGTTGAACCCCTCTTTCCACACCACGGCGCCAACAACCGCGGTAAGGGCAATGCCCGCACCGGTCCAGATGGCATACACCGGCCCAAGAGGCAGCTCCATAAGTGCTTGCGAGATGCACCAGAAGGCGATCACATAGCCGACCACAATACCAATGATAGGAAGTTTTCGCTTGAACCCCTGCGATGCCTTGAGCATCGAATCAGCGAACACTTCGGAACAGACCGCAACAGCGATCATGAGATATGAATGCATACGAACCTCTTTCGCAGACGCACCTACTGTTTCCGACCGTTCCTTTCCCGATCAGCAATCGAACATGCTAAACTCTACCCTAAGGGCAGAGTCAAGGAGCGATCATGAAATCATCACTGCTATCTATCGGCGAAGCGTCAAAGCTGAAGAACGTCAGTATCAAGGCCCTACGGTATTATGAAAAGATCGGCATTTTCCCACCGGCTCACATCGACCCTCAAAGCGGATATCGCTACTACTCTCCAAGTCAAATGTTCGATCTTGATGTCATCTTGACTTGTGTCGAATTAGGCATTCCCCTTAAAAGTCTTCTTGATTATCGAAACCCTCAAGGGACCCTCGATCTGCGGAGCCTTTTGACCAAAGGCGCCCTCATCGCCAACGAGAAGATAAAACAAGCGAACCAGGCGCTGCTGCAGATCGATTCTTGCCTTGAGGAAATGAAGATGCAGGATGCTCTTAGACACAAGGAAGCACTCTATTCTCGATGCGCATCAAGCAGTTACGCTATTGTCACCGAATGGAGCGCTGAGCCTTTTGACCTTAAGTCATATCTGAAAACGATGAGCGATCTGTACCAGCGGGCAAGATCGATAGGAACGACCCCGTTATATTTCCAGGGGCTCATCATTGATTCCCGACAAGCTGCACAAGACCATGGCGAAAATGCGCTCGATCAACCCGCCGAACGCTTCCCCTCTTCGCACCCGCGAACAACGCCATCATGCTCCGCATATGTAGGGATAGAGCCCTATCCCACTAACCAGGCTCCAAGGCGCAACGACGTGATATGCATCCCTCCATCAAACTATGAAGGATTCCGCCTCGAAGGCGACGATCTTTCCGACTGCTTTGCTGCAGCCTTTAACCACATTGCACGTGAAGCCGGGTACTATATCCTCACTGAGATATGGGATGAAAAGCTCCCCCAGAACATCTACACCATTGAAGTACTAAAGCAGGCGACAGAATCTTGACCGCTTATATCTCATCCTAAAGAAATATCGTGAGCAAAGGGCTCTTCAGCCTAGATCTCTATAGAGCAAAATACGCTTCGTCTCTCACTGGTTCGCACCACTCATTAGAAGTATCTTCCCCTTCAATTTCCATAGCCAAATGCGAGAACCAGCTATCCTTCGCCGCACCATGCCAATGCTTCACGTTAGCCGGAATGTTCACCACATCCCCCGGATGAAGCTCACGTGCCGGTTCTCCCCATTCCTGATACCATCCACGTCCACCAACGCAGATCAATAATTGTCCGCCACCTTCAGCAGCATGATGAATATGCCAGTTATTCCGACATCCCGGTTCGAAGGTCACATTGAACATATTCACTTGCCCGGCGCTGATCGGCGCCAAAAAACTCTGTCCTACAAAATATCGAGCGAACGCATCGTTAAGATCACCAATGGGAAACATGAGGCTTTTCTCATACGCATCACGGTCTGCTGACACATCGCTTACAGCACCATCGCCCCACACTTCTTTTGCCATCCTGAATACCGCCCAGGCTTTTGGCCAACCCATGTAGAACGCCGCATGGGTGATGACCTCCGCTATTTCGTCCTTCGTAATGCCGTTCTTGCGTGCGGTCTGAAGATGATACTCAAAAGAAGAATCGATCAGACCCTGACTCATGAGGGAAACAATAGTGACTAGGCTCCTATCGCGCAGCGATAACGCTTCCTCACGGCTCCATACTTCACCGAACAGCACATCGTCATTGAGTTCTGCGAATTTTGGAGCGAACTCCCCTAGCTGATCGCGGCCAGCTGTTTGCTTCACTGCCATTATTGCCTCCTGCATATCGCATTACGACCTAATCATCCCTCTCAGAGGGAACGTTCGGTCCCTACTTTTCTCTCTGTAGCTATCCTAAAGTCGCCCTTATACCATGTAAAATAGCTATATTGAGATATTGGTATGCAGTATTTGAATACATAGCATCTCTTTTAGCACTGAATGGAACTACGACGCCCCTTCATTTCCTCACGACCGAGCACCCGCCAATGCCCATCCATCGAACAAGGAGCCTTCATATGGAATTACGCGTTCTCGAATATTTCCTCACCCTAAGCCAAGAAGGCAGCATTTCAGCCGCCGCAAAAGCGCTCAATGTGTCACAACCCACCCTTTCACGCCAACTCATAGATCTCGAGAACGAATTGGGTTGCGTTTTGTTTGAGCGGGGAAAGCAAGGCATCACCTTGACTGAAGACGGCATGCTTTTACGACGCCGAGCAGGAGAGATCTCGCAGCTCGTTCACACCACAGAATCGGAACTTCAGCTATCTCATGACAATATCGCCGGCACCGTCCATATCGGATGTGGCGAAACGCAGGCTATGAGGTTATTAGCGCAAGTCATGAAAGACATTCAAAGAAAATACCCTCAGGTCGTCTTCAATGTGGTGACCGATACGGCAGAGCACGTTGCCGAAAAGATCAACAAGGGATTGCTCGACTTCGGCCTTATGCTGCGTCGCACCAAAACAGAAGGCCTTGAGTACCTGACCCTGCCCCATCAGGAGAAGACCATCGTGCTCCTCCCAAAAGACTCTCCTCTTGCCGAAAAAGACGCTCTCACCTTCGACGACCTTATCGGAGTACCCCTTCTCGTTCCCGTAACCCATCGAGAAAGCGGAATGCTTGGAGGCCTCGAAGGCAAAGATGAAGGAGGTGTGCTTTCAATAGTCGCTCAGTTCAATTTCGCCTACAACGCAGTTCAAATGGTGGAAGAAGGCCTTGGCGTCGCCGTAACGCTCGACAGCTTAACCAACACCATGCAGAGCAACATGCTCGTAACGCGTCCTCTTCAGCAAAGCGTTTCCATTAATTCATACCTCGCTTGGAAGCCGTTCCAATTCCGCTCTAATGCCTGCAAGGTATTCCTCGAACATGCACAGGCCCAGTTCAGCAACGCCTAACAAAAAAAATGTGCTGCGGCACCCTAGGGGCGCTGCAGCACATTGGCAATACGATATGGCCGGCAATGTTTAGTGTCGGAAATGGCGATGACCAGTGAACACCATTGCGATACCGTGTTCATCCGCCGCCTGGATCACTTCTTCATCACGAACGGAACCGCCCGGCTGAATGATGGCCTTCACACCGTACTCCGCCAACGTATCAACGTTATCACGGAAGGGGAAGAACGCATCTGATGCACATACCAGACCAGTCGCCTCAACACCCATGCGCTCACAGGCTTCATGAGCACGCCCGCAAGCGAGCTTTGCCGAGTCAACACGGTTTGGCTGACCGGGGCCCATGCCAATACCAGCATGATCCTTGGAAACCAAGATAGCATTCGACTTAACGCCCTTGCATACCTTCCAAGCGAACAGCATTTCATGGAGCTGCTCATCGGTCGGCTTCACCTTAGTGGGTACGGTGAATTCGGCTGGATCTTCATTCACGCGATCAACGCACTGAGCGAGCATACCGCCATCAACACTGCGGAACTCGATAGCGGAAGGCGCATCCACGCCACCGGTCTTCAGTACGCGCAAGTTCTTCTTCTCCTGCAGAAGTTCAAGAGCACCTGCTTCATAGTCAGGAGCGATGATCACTTCAACGAACTGCTTGTTCTCGTTGATGTGCTCGATCATTTCCTTCGACACCGTCACATTAGCGGCAATAATGCCACCGAAAGCGCTCTTGGGATCGCATGCGAATGCCTTGTCATACGCAGTCGCCACATCGGCTGCCACCGCGGAACCACAAGGGTTCTGGTGCTTCAAAATGACTACCGCAGGCTCATCGAATTCACGAGCGAGCGACCAGCACGCATCAGTGTCGAGAATATTGTTATAAGAAAGCTCCTTACCATTGAGCTGCTCGGCATTAACCAGCGAATGATCAGTGGCGAATTCGGGCATACGATAGAACACCGCTGTCTGATGGGGGTTCTCGCCGTAGCGCAGGTCCTGCTGCTTCGTTAAATGAAGATCGCATTCTGCGGGAGGCTCAGTGGGCCAATTACTCGAAGCGGCTCCCTCGAGCTGCTCACCCAGCCAAGAAGCAATAGCACCATCGTAGGCATTCGTGGTCTGGAACACACGCAACGCGAGCTTGGTGCGCGTTGCCAAAGTGGTAGCGCCATCGTTGGCCTTCATTTCAGCCAAAATGTCGTCATACGATGCCGGATCGGTAACTACTGCAACACTTGCGAAGTTCTTTGCAGCAGAACGAAGCATGGAAGGACCACCGATGTCGATGTTCTCGATGCACGTACCGAAATCAGCACCCGACTCAACGGTCTTCTCGAACGCATACAGGTTAACGACGACCATGTCGATCATTTCAATGCCGTGCTCCGCAGCCTGAGCCATATGCTGCTCATTATCACGCTTTGCCAGCAAGCCGCCATGCACCACCGGATGCAAGGTCTTAACGCGACCATCCATCATTTCGGGGAACTGGGTAACCTCATCAATAGGGGTGACCGGAATACCCGCCTCCGCAATAACGCGAGCCGTGCCTCCCGTTGAAATGATTTGAGCACCAAAGTCTTCGGACAAAGCGCGGGCGAATTCAACAACACCCGTCTTATCCGTTACCGACATGAGCACTCGTTTGACTTTAGGATCAGACACCTGCTACCGCCTTTCCTCATTGGACGAATTACCTTTAGGATACCAGCGCATCAAAACACCCTTCGCATGAAATCCGTTTTCGTGCGCAAGATTCTTTTAGTTCGAAATATGAACCGTTCTTGTTTCTTCATCAATATGCACGCGACGCTGAGCGATCAGAGATACCACTTCAGGATACAATTCATGCTCTGCTTCATGAATGCGTGCTTCGAGCGTATCGAGCGAATCATCTTCGCGGATCTCAACAGCACGCTGCGCGATGATAGGACCCTTATCGTAATCTTCGTTAGCGAAATGCACGGTAATGCCCGTTACCTTCGCTCCAAAGTTGAATGCATCTTCGATGGCGTGCGCGCCCTTGAACGAAGGAAGCAATGCCGGATGCAGATTCACTACTCTATCAGGAAATGCATTCAGAACCTCTTCAGTCACTTTACGCATGTATCCGGCCATGATGACGTATTCCGCGCCCGCCTCTAATAAGATATCGGCAATGCGCTGGTTCGCCTCATGTGCATCGCTGTACACCTCACGATTGAGCGCCACCGTAGGAATACCCGCTTTCACTGCACGCTCAAGACCATACGCATCGGGACGCGAGGAAATGACCGTGACTATCTGCGCCGCAAGACTTCCCTCGGCAATACGATCGATCAGAGCCTGGAGATTCGAACCGCTTCCACTGATAAGCACTCCGATCTTCAAGGGCATCGTGGCTTGTTCGACCATGCATTTCTCCTATCTTCTCAAGCAGCGACATCACTCAGACGACCATCGAACGTATTCGTTCGCGCTGCTCTTCTCACAACAAGATATACGCCTTAAAACAACGAACAGCGCAACAGATCACCCCATTGCACTGTTCATCCCCTATAAACCAACTGCGGGTTTACCGCCGTTCTCTTCGCTGGATGCTATTCTTCGGAATCCAACATGCAGTGAGCGAACAGCTGGTCCTTATCCACGTAAGCTACCTCGCCCGAACCAGGAACTATGCGTCCTACAACGCCCGCTTCTTCACCTTCTGCCTCCAGAATGGAAAGCACTTCGTCCACCTTGTTCGGGGCAACTACCAACACCATACCAAGACCCATGTTGAAGGTCTTCAAGGCCTCCGACTCATCCAAATGAGCAGCACGGCACACGAACGGAATGATGGGCGGCATGCCCCACGTACCTACCTGCACTTCCGCATCAACCGTATCGGGCAGTGCACGGTTCAGGTTCTCAGTGATACCGCCGCCAGTGATGTGAGCGAGCGAGCGAACAGCGCCGGGTAGCTGACGCAATACTGCACGGACTGGCTTAACGTAAATACGCGTAGGCTCAAGAAGTGCATCAAGCACGCTCTGACCACCCAAAGAATCCTGAGGCATACGCAATTCGTAGAGCGTCTTTCCATCGGTCACGACCTTGCGCACCAGCGAATAGCCGTTGGAATGAATGCCCGAAGAAGCCAAGCCGATCAGAACGTCACCCTCTTGGACCTTCGAAGGGTCGAGCATCTCGGGACGATCGACCACACCAACGCAAAAGCCTGACAGGTCATATTCATTCGGATCCATAACACCAGGATGTTCGGCCATTTCGCCGCCAACAAGAGCGCATCCGCTCATCTGGCAACCATCCGCAATGCCGGAAACGATCTCTGAGACCGCTTCGCTCTTCAGCTTGCCGATAGCAATATAGTCAAGGAAGAACAGGGGCTCTGCGCCTGTTGCAAGAATATCGTTCACGCACATGGCCACCAGATCGACACCAACGGTATCGTGCTTATTGGCCAGTTTGGCGAGCTGGATCTTCGTTCCTACTCCATCGGTGCCGGAAACCAAGATCGGGTCGGCCATCTGCTTAGCTACCTTAATGGAGAACAGGCCGCCGAAACCACCGATGTCACCGCGCACTTCATCGCGATAGGTGCGATGAACGGCATCTTTGATAGCATCCACTGCACGGGCACCCTCAGCGGTATCGACTCCTGCTTCGGCATATGTCGTAGCAGCACCCTGCGCGGTCCAACTGGGCCACTTAGTGTTGGCATCATCTAAAGCATTGACCTTTACGCGATCAGTCATAGTATCTCCTGGAACTCATTCCCTTACCCCTGAAGGCATTTCCTACTTGCGTATTATTTCAAAGATTCGCCCGTAGGCAAAAAACTTTTCGCTTTCATAGTATCAGGAATCGCCACGGGATAATCGCCCGTAAAGCAAGCGTCGCAAAAACCGGCATGTTCGCACGAAACTGATGAGTGCAATCCTTCCACTGAAATGAACGCCAACGAATCGCACCCTATGAACTCGCACATTTCCTGATTCGTCATGTTCGCTGCAATCAATTGATCTTGTGTATCGGTGTCGATACCGTAGAAACAAGGCCACCGCACTTCCGGAGAAACAATGCGCAAATGAACCTCCGTGGCTCCGGCACTACGCAACATGCTCACCAGTTTTTTCGACGTGTTACCGCGCACGATGGAATCATCAATGACCACTAAACGCTGCCCTGCGATGATAGAAGGGAGCGGATTGAGCTTGATGCGGATCCCCATTTGGCGCATTTCATCAGTCGGCTCAATGAAGGTCCTACCCACATAGCGGTTCTTCACGATCGCATTGCTGTATGGAATGCCGCTCTCGAGCGAAAAACCCATAGCGGAAGGCAGACCCGAGTCGGGAACCCCCACGACCAGATCAGCATCGACCGGCGCTTCACGCGCCAAGATGCGACCCATCTCGCGACGCGCGACATATACGCTTTGACCATCCATCACCGAATCAGGACGAGCGAAATACACATACTCGAACAAACAACTTGCACGTCTTTGCGGCTCCACGCCCATTTCGCTCAGAATTCCTTCAGAACTAAAACGCACGATCTCACCTGGCGCTACCTCGCGGATATAAGTCGCTCCCACAATATCAAGACCGCACGTCTCGGATGCCACGACCCAACCGCGACCATTGGGGAGCTCGCCAATGACAAGCGGACGAATACCGTTCGGATCACGGAACGCATAGAGCGAATCGGGGCTCGCGAGCACCATAGCATACGCGCCTTCGATCATTCTCATAGCAGAACGAATGCCATCGCGCAGCGAATGCGTTGCTTTAGTCACCTCGCCGATGATCTTCGCCGCTGCTTCCGAATCGGTTCCCGCACGAAGATGGATCCCGCGATCGACCAATTTCGCCTTGAGCGCATTAGTGTTGACCAACGTGCCATTATGCGCGAGCGCAATGAGCACTTCATCAATGGAAGAAATATGGGGCTGAGCCGCTTCCCATGATTCAATGCCCCCACTGGTCGAATAACGCACATGACCAATAGCCAAATCGCCCTTTAACGCCGCAAGGGAGCTCTCATTGAAGACCTGCGTTACCAGACCTAGATCCTTAGATGCCAGGATAGTGGCGCCATCGCCTACCGCGATACCAGCCGATTCCTGACCTCGATGCTGAAGTGCCTGCAAGCCAAAGCAGGTCATACGAGCCACATCTTCTCCGGGGGCATAAATACCGAAGACGCCACATTCTTCTTCTAATCTATCAGGGCGTTCTCCCGGAAATATCGATGTGCTCATTTATGCTGCCTCCTCATATTGGCTACCCATTTCTGCACTCTGATCGGACGACAGACCAGTTGTTCCTTCAGCGGAAGACGACACGTATGGATCATTGGCTACCGTTGTCTCCACCACGGCCGCGAACAGCACTGCTCGTCCGTCACTTTGCGAATACTCACAGGTAGAAAGAAGCATCGATTGCTTAATAGAATCGGCGCTCAGTACCTCTCCCGCCTGATGTACCACACTTCTATCTAACTTATCTTGTATATATGTCTGATATGTTTCGTCATTGGAAAAGGAGGTCTGAACCAACGCATCAGATCCAGTGGTCTTAATGAGTGCAAATGATTTCAGGCGATAGTTACCCGACGGAGTAAGCACGTATATATCGCGATGCGCATTGAATTGCTCATCGCTCATCCAATCAGACAAAGCGGCGAACATAGAGCCATCGTTCATATGGTGACCGTAAAGAGCATTGTTGCGGTCGGAAAAGCCGCTTGCGTTCTTCGAATCCAAGAAGATCGTACCCGCTGAAGCAGCCCATCCCGTCGACCCGTCGAATGATTTGTGCAAGTATTCCTCGTTGTCGTCACCCTGCACGATAGGATAGTTGATCGGTGTATCGGGCACATAGATCCACCCGACGACATCAGGGTTGATCGCCTGAAGCGCCGCCCAGTCAACCGACAGATCGGATAAGGTCAGGTTCTCGCCATCCTGCACGCTCGCATACTGTTCAAGGTCGTCATACGCACGCTGCTGAGAAACGTACTGGAACACGATCGCTCCCAGCGCGATCAGCGCAGCGATCAGTACGACCAATGACACGACCAGCACTACACGCCAAGGATCTTTCTTTCCGCGCCGTGCCTTACGTGAATACTCAGCCATTCTCGGCGTATTCGACCGCGAAACATCCGATCGGGAAACCTCGTGGATCGGCCGAGGTCGTTCGACCTGGGGAACAGACGGCTGAGAAGCACCATGAGCAGGCCGAGACCGCTCTGGCCGAGAAGCTTTTCGAGGATCCGAAGAGGGCGCCGCGTGAGCCGCATGCTTTCCCTTGTTGTACTTTCGTGCCATGTATCACCTTACGTCGTTATCTGACCAAGAACATAATGTATCACCATTGAAATGCCAACGCGGTATAGCACCTGGCTCTTTAACGAAACTCAACAAAAAACGAGCATCTTCCAAAGCCACCATCGCCTCAAAAGATGCCCGAAGATCCCAGCTATACGCGATACGACGCATGTCTCACATTACAAGCCATCATCACATCACATTCAAACGTTCCTCGATAGCTTTATTAATGATGCGCAGTGCCTTCACACGCGCATAATATTTGTCATCACTTTCCAAAATGATCCAAGGTGCGTTGCGGGTGGACGTCAAACGGAACATATCCTCTACCGCCGCTCTATACTGAGGGTATTTGTCGCGATTACGCCAATCTTCAGCGGTTATCTTCCATTGTTTTTCCGGATTCACTTCACGCGCCTCGAAACGCTTGAGCTGAGTTTCAGGGGAAACGTCCACCCAGAACTTCAGCAAGATAGCCCCCCATTCGACCATATCTCGTTCGAATTCGTTTATCTCTTCATACGCACGCGACCACTGAGCGGTGCTCGCGAAACCTTCAACACGCTCGACCAGAACACGCCCGTACCAGCTGCGATCATATATGCCCACATGACCGGCCTTAGGCAAACGCGTCCAATAGCGCCACAGATGCGGACGCATTAATTCGGGCTTCGTCGGCGCCGGGCTCGGGAAGATAGTATAAGCGCGCGCATCAAGCGCCTGCGCTACGCGCTTAATGCTGCCACCCTTTCCTGCCGCATCCCAACCTTCATACATGATCATCATCGGCACGCGACGAATGTACATCTCCAGCTCTATACGACGCAAACGCTCCTGCTCGGCCTTAAGCTGCAACTTGTAATCGGAATGAGACAAGACGAGGGTATGATCGGCTTCATCAAGACTGGGAATATGCTCGCTTGGCGCAAAGCGGGTCATGGTCGGCGCATGCACGCTTGCCGCCGCAGCCTCCCTTTCGGCCTCATCGCGCAAACGCCGGTTCTCTTCATCACTGCGCGTACGCTCATCGCCTGGTTCACGAGCAGTGCCACCCGCTGAATTCGCCTGAGCTTTCTTTTCCGCCTCAAGCGTCAACGCATCAGGTTGTTTCGAAAGCTCTTTTTCCAGCGCCGTTACCAGAGCTTGGACAACACTCAGATTCACGCGTCGATGATCTTCTGCATCAAGCAGGATCCATGGTGCCACCTTGAAGTTCGAATTGCCCAGCATGTCGTCATACACGTCATAGGTCTGGTCGTAGCACTCGAGTTGACGAAGGTCTTTGCGTGAAACGCGCCACTTCGTCACCGGATCGCTATACAGATCGGCTAAACGTTTTCGCTGGGTCTGCTCGCTAATATGCAAGAAGAACTTGATGACCAGGTATCCATCATTGCGCAACTGGGTCTCGAAGTCCTCGAATGACCTGACAGCGGTGCTGGAACGCTCTTTGATGAGCGCACGGATCTTTTTCGATGTCTTCTCTTTCTTGGGCAGAATATTGATGATGTGCTGAGCAGCGACCGAATACCACCCGCGATCGTAAAAGGTCATGCTGCCTCGTGGACCGAGCGCCTTCCAGAACTGCTGCATAAAAGGGTAATAACCCGTTGCACCAAAATCCTCATCAAGGACCAGCGTGGCTTCTTCCTCGTCGAAATCTTCCGTAACATGCACTGATGTATCGCGTGCATCAAGATGATAGATCAGATCGGAAATACGGCTACCCTTACCAGCGCCTTTCCATCCTTCGAACAATACGACCACGCCGACTTCTTGCTTCTTCGCCTCCTGCTGAAGCACAACAAGTCGTTTCATCAGTTCCTTAAAACGGACCTTGTATTCAGCTTTGCTGATTTTCTGCTTCCCCATTTGGACATGCTCGAGCATAAGATCACCCCTCACTTGCCTCGCACCACGAAACACTTCATAAAGTTTTGTTAAAAAATCCCCTTGATAGTGCGAGCCACTTTATATAGCGCCACCTGCCGATATGGCATCCGATAACGCAAAATGGATCCTATTCGATGCTACCCCACTTTGCCCTTGTCGGATATAGTTAAATCTAACATTACGAGCGCTCCGCCGTATTTTTCGAACAAATAGCCTTCATCTGTCTCAAGGAGAACGAACCTATGGCCCGCTATGGCATTATCGATCTTGGCTCCAATACGATTCGCCTTTGCATTTACGAAGTTGAGTCCACCCCCCGAAAACCCCTTCAGAAAAAGGACATCAGCACCTTACTCAACTACAAGATAATGGCCGGCCTCGCTTCTCACATCAAAGATGGAGCCATGACCAAGCAGGGTATCCAGCGCGCCATCAAGACCATCAACGCCCATCTGCGCAGAGCTTCGCATTTTTCATGCGAACGCATCGACATCTTTGCCACCGCAGTACTGCGCAACTGCACTAATTCCCGTGAAGCTACCGCAGCGATCGAAGCGGGAACCAAAACGCGGATCGCCATTCTCTCAAACGAAGAAGAAGCTCATTTAGGTTTTTTGGGCGCCTGTATCGATAGATATATGGAAGCAGGCACGATGGTGGACATCGGCGGCGGATCGACCGAACTCACGCATATCAACGGCGGCCTCGATCTGGACAAGATCAGCATTCCCCAGGGATCCCTCTCTTCGTTCTCCACGTACGTCAAAGAGCTCTTACCCACCTCAAAAGAACGTGAAGCAATCGCGAAGAACTTCCGCTCTCTTGCCACAAAGCACGACGCGGATATATTCACCGCGTCCCAGCTCTTCGGCATCGGCGGCTCCATCCGCTCTGCAGCAAAAATATATGGCGATCTTTGCAACGATGGCGAGCGCTTCGAATACCTCACGCCCGAACACCTTGATGCCATCTTGGCGCTTTATGAGAAAGATCCCGGACTTTTTGTTCATGAAGCCCTGCGAACCGTACCCGATCGTATTCATACCTTCATTCCCGGATGCATCATCATCCGCGAAGTATTCTCTCTCTATAAAGCCCAGCGTCTCGATATTCTCAAGTTCGGAGTTCGCGAGGGATACCTCGCAGAACGCGTACTGGTCAAGCCGGTGAGCGCGAGTTCGTAAATAACCGTCAGTCCGAGCTCGACTTGCCCGATCGTTTCCCAACCACGCTCTGCCAAGTGCTCGTCCAATCGAAATACCCAGAAGAGATCAGTAAGAAGACCCTGTTCACTCACAGAAAACCGTTACAATAGAAGCGGGTGGAACGTTATTTTTCGATCCACTACGAGGGGAACACAAACAAGGAGATCTGTTAATCATGGAAACTAAGCCGAAAAACGAACGGACCGCCGCATCTGCAACAAGCGAAGCGAAGAGATCCGGCAGGCCCTACGTGCTTCCTTATATGCAGAACCGCGAACTGTCGTGGTTGAATTTCAACAAACGCGTTCTCGATCAGGGCGAAGACCACAATGTGCCCCTGCTCGAGCGCCTTACGTTCGTGTCTATTTTCTCAAGCAACCTGCAAGAGTTCTTCATGGTGCGCGTCGGTAGTCTGACCGACTTGTCGCTCGTCAAGAAAGAACTGCGCGACAACAAAACGCAGATGACACCTGATGAGCAGCTACGCGCCATCTATGAGCGTTGTCACGAGCTGTATCCCGAACAAGAACGTATTTTCAATCAGCTGATCGATAAACTCGCCGAACGAGGCATTCGCCAGCTAGGTCCAAAGGATCTCAATAAGGAACAGGCTGCATACCTGCACGAATACCTTGATTCTAAGGTCGTGCCCTACCTCTCGCCTCAGATCATTAATTCACGCCACCCCTTCCCTCATTTAGAAAACGGTGCGCTCTATGTTCTGCTGCGCTTAGACGAAGAGGGCAACCGCGAAAAAGCAAAGAACAGCGACAAGAAAAAAGAGAAGAACCTCGGTGCAGACGATGCCACCTTCGGTTTGATCCCGCTCCCCCGTCAGGCGAAGAGGGTCATCCCTCTCCCAGGCGACGGCACGCAATTCATCCTGCTGGAGAACGCACTGAAAACCATCGTGGATGAAATATTCTCGATGTACACCACCAAGCGAGCAAGCGTTATCTGCGTTACCCGCAATGCCGACATTGACCCCAATGATGGCACAGAAGAAATGGATTACGATTATCGCGAGCACATGAAGCGCATATTGAAGAAGCGCTCCCGCTTGGCTCCCGTCCGCCTTGAAACGGACACTCCCCTGTCTCCCGTGACGGAAAAGTTCCTATTGGAACGCCTAGAGCTAAAGCCCTATCAGGTATACGTCACTGGCGTGCCACTTGATATGGGATATGCCTGGGGCCTGGCCGGCATGGTCGACCAAGACGTCGCCAAGAAGATAACCAACGAATCTTTCACACCATCATGGCCTGCATGCTTCGATCGCAATCGCTCCATCATGGAACAGGTCTGCGAAAAAGACGCTTTGCTCATGTATCCCTACGAAAGCATGGATCCTTTCGTTAATCTACTGCGCGAAGCCGCGAACGATCCATCGGTCATCTCGATCAAGATCACCCTCTATCGCTTGGCTAGCCAGTCTCATCTGGCAGAAGCGCTTCTCAGTGCAGCGGAAAACGGAAAAGAAGTCACCGCGCTCTTCGAGCTGCGTGCTCGCTTCGATGAATCGAACAACATTGAATGGTCTCAGCGCTTTGAGCAGGCAGGTGCGAACGTCATCTACGGCTTCCACGACTTCAAGGTCCACTCAAAGATCTGCACCATCACCCGCCACACCGATAAGGGCATCCAGCATATTACCCAGCTGGGAACGGGTAACTATAACGAAAAAACGTCCAAGCTATACACGGACTTTTCGTTCATCACGACCGATGAGGAAATCGGCAAAGATGCTGCAGAGTTCTTCCGCAACATGGGTCTGGAGAACGCTTCCGATAGCTACCGAAAGCTTTCCGTGGCACCCCTGCAGATCAAGCCTATGATCCTTGATAAGATCGACGAGCAAATCGAACTCGCTCGCGCAGGTAAGCCCAACGGGCTGATGTTCAAAACGAATTCGATAACCGACAAAGGCATTATCGACAAAATCGCCGAGGCGTCTCAGGCGGGTGTTCATTCCACCCTACTGGTTCGCGGTATCTCGTGCATCGTTCCCGGCATTAAGGGATACACCGAAAACGTCGAGGTCGTCTCCATTGTCGGTCGACTTCTCGAACACAGTCGTATTTACGGATTCGGCCCGCGCGAAGATCGCGAGATCTACCTGTCGAGCGCCGACCTGATGACCCGCAACATGGAAAAGCGCGTCGAAATAGCCTGGCCTATCACTACGCCTGAATTGAAAGATCGCGTGAACGAATACCTCGATGTTTCTCTTTCTGACACCACTAAACTGCGAATGCTCAAGAACGATCTTGAGTTCACGCCACTTGAGTTCTTCTCAACCGATGGCCCTGATGGTACCCCTGAATCATTTGATTCCCAGGCATATCTGATTGAAAAGGCCCGCTCGGATTACGAAGCATCTGTTCGCGAACGCGAAGAGCAGGCGAACCTTAGAAGCGCCACCGCACGCATGCAACGCATGCGTGATCGCGAAGTACTGTCGCCCGTCACCACGGAAAGCAACGAGACCGTCTCCGGCGTTCCGCTCTCCAAGATCGATATTCCAGAGGAACAGACCACCCTCACCGAAGAACAGGGTACAGAAGCTCCCCACATCGAATCAGCCCCGACAGACAACACCGCTGCAAATGATAACGCTAATATAGCCATCACCGAAGAAGCGCCCGCCGAAGCTTCTGCTACTACCACCGACGATACCATTGATGCAGTAGCCTCCACGGACAACGCTCCCGCGCAAGCTTCTATTGGTGGCATCGAAGAACTCGAGCCTGGAGTCGCTGGTCCTTCTATGGGCACACATGCTGCTCCTTCATCAGAAACATCCGATAGCCACACCCCCACAGCTACTCAACAGACCGAAGAACCCGCAGTGGCCAACGAGCAGAGCTCTGTCGAACCCATCGAAGTGCTTCCTCCAAAGCAGAACGAACAGACAGGCGCAGCGATCCAGCTCGTTCCCAAGAAACCTACCCTGTGGACCCGCATCAAGTTCCTATTCACAGGCAAGCTCTGATCGATACAGGCACATACGCGCACCGTTCAATAGTGCGCCACACCGAACCAGCGAACCCCGACACTATCCCGTCGGGGTTCGCTTTTTATCGCCCGATGATCACCCCTTGCTCTTCCCTCTTTTGATAGAGAACCCCTTCAGCAGAGAAACCTATGTGTTTGCCATCCACCCCTCATTTTGAACACGTTCAATAACAAATGAAAATACATACATTTTGCGGAACAATACAAGTCGAACGAAAAACGCCCTCATGGCCATTTTGCATACGAGCACCAAAGCCGCTACGATCTTGTTCCCCATCAGCAGAATCGCACTTCGCTCATCCACGAATGGCTCCGATTCGCACAACAAGGTGAACCTCGGACAACGCAGCACGACCTATAACAAAGACAATTCATTAGAAATTGCTTAAGAATTCCCCTTAAAGGGCTGTGCTATATTCTCTAGAACTACAGGGGGTTCAAAAGAGGGGGTATCGCAGATGAATATCTCTCAGCTAAGGTATTTCATCACGGTAGCAAGAATGGAGCATTACAGTCACGCATCTTCTGTGCTCTACATAACTCAGCCAGCTTTATCTAACTCGATCAAAAGACTCGAACAGGAAGTCGGCTTCCCCCTATTCAAGAGCATTGGCAGAAACGTAGCGCTCACTCCCGAAGGAAAGATCTTTTACGAGCACGTTCTCGAATCGCTCGAGACCCTAAATTCAGGCATCGTAGCAGCGCAAGAATGTCACGCAGGACACAGGCAAACGATCCGCGTCGGATCGGTCGCCTCATTAATGCGAGGACAGCTTTCGTCACTTTTAAGCAACTACATTCATGTCACCGACGATAATATCGAATTCGATATTTCCCTCCATGGCTCAACGAAAGAACTCCTATCGAAGATTTCTGAAGGAGCCTATGACGCTGTTTTCTGCGGATACCCCGTTGGAGACCCATCCCTCGACTGGATCCCCCTATTTCGGCAAGATGCAGTAGCGATAGTCCACGAATCCCATCCCCTCGCCAATAGGGAAATGATCTCTATCAAAGATATTAAGCAATATCCTCAACTGTCCTATCGTCCGCCTTCATATATGTACTATGCCTTTAAAAATATGTTCACCGAACAAGGATTGAACCCCAAGCTCGTCTTCGACGATGACGTCAGCGCGCTTTCCGTCATTGCCGTTGCCGACGATTGCGTTGGAATCGCAATCGATTCTGCAAGAGACTGCTTATGGGATTCAATAAGGATGATCCCTATAGAGGAGTTTCTGGAACCCTATCATTATGTGGGAATGGCCTTTATAGCCAAAAAAGTCCGTTCACCAGAAATGGATAGGTTCATCGAATATGCCCTAAATTATTCAAAAGAGAACATCCACGTCGAGGCGACGGAGCGTCGTTACTACCGATAACGCACAAAAAGAGCGGGTCACCCCGCTCTTTTTAATGATTCATAACGCTATGACGAACGATCAGAGCCGAACGACAGATCATCCAGATACTTTGGCGCGGTACCGTCGTAGCATCGGACATCACCCTTCTCCACCATGGAGCCTATCTCTTCTGCGCTATATCCGACATCCCTCATAACGTCGAAGGTGTCATATCCAACGGGTTTCGCGCGGGAAATAACTGGATCCCCCAAGCTCCTCATCCGAATGGGAACGGTGGTTATCGCATGGTCACCTATGCTGTCATAGTGAATAGGACGAAGCATATCGTTCACATATGCCTCTTCATCCTCTAGGACGTCTTCCATGGTATTGCAAACCGCATAGGGAACATCGTTCTTGTCGAAGAGTTCTTCCCAATAAGCCCACTCCTGAGAGGCGAAGGCATCGGCCATCATCTGTATCACGGTCTGATTATCCCCATTGCCATTGATCGTTTCGCAATTCGTATAACGAGGATCGTCAGCGTATTCTTCAAGACCGATCAAGCGCGCAACGAACGGGAACCACGAATCATACGTTCCGTAACAGATAAGGAACCATACCCCATCTGAGGTCACATAGGAATTGTTCGTAGGGCAAGGAACGGCTTTTCGACTTCGCGGATAGGCAGCTCCAAAAGGAGATGAGACCACGGGAACCTGCATGCCCCAAAGAGCCATATGATGCAAGTTGACGGAAACGTAATCGCCTACACCTATTCTCTGCGCGCGCCAAACCGCACTCATGAGGCCAAGTCCTAGGGCGATACACGAATTGAAATCCCCGAAAGCCGCAGGCATGTTCCCTGGCTGGAAATGCTCGCCGGATTGGGGAATGGACATCAGCAAACCTCCGCGCGCAGAATAACACGTCGCATCGAAGCCCTTAGCATCCTTCATTGGACCACGGTCTCCATACCCGCGCATCTGTCCATATACGAGCTTCGGATACTGCTCATGCAAGGTCTCGTAATCGTACCCGAGTCGCTTCAAAGAAGGATTTCGTAAACTCGTAACGAAAATATCAGCCCTCTCTAGAAGCTTTTCTATAAATTCTTTTCCTCCTTCAGATTTCATATCAACAGACAAGAACTTCTTGTTCGCATTACTCATATCGAACGCTGGATTATCTACGCCAAGCTCAGGCATACCGAATCCAACCCCATCACCTCGATGAAGATTGCCCTTGATCGTTTCGATCTTATAGACCGTAGCGCCCATTTCACCAAGCGCACGAGTGCAAGCGGGCATGGCAACATAGTCGCCCAATTCAACAACGATCAATCCTTCCAAACCCTTCGGAAGCTGATCACCTACCCCGCAACAAGAAGTCTGAGAAACAATGTCCTCGCTCATGAAAATCCCCTATATCTGTTCGCTTTTATACTGTTTGACAAGTTGCCTGCCAGCAATGTGAACCATGATCTCGTCTGTGCCCGCACCGAACCTATTACCTCGACAGTCAGCCCATATCCGTCCGACACGAGATTCTCCGGAATATCCAATACCACCCATGATCTGCAATGCATCATCGGCCACTTCGAATGCGCTCCGAACAGCGAATCGCTTCATAAGGGCCGAGGTCGTTCTGACGGAAACGCCCTCATCAAGATCCCACAGAACGCGATAGACCCAATTGCGCGATGCCTGGATCTTCGTTTCCATGTCCGTCAGTTTTTCCTGGATAAGCTGGTAACTTCCGATGTTCTTAGCAAAGCACACCCGCTCAGAAGCATAGGCAGCCGCCTCATCCATAGCCGCCTGTGCAAGACCAAGGCTCCAGCAAGCCACGTAGCATCTTTCGGTTTCCAGCCCCTTCATTAGGTCAATGAAACCTCCTCCTGGCTCACCGAGAACATCCTCTTTCGTAGCACGCACATCGGATAACACGCACTTACTTACGGGAATGATCTGTTGGCCGATCTTCTCCATTGGCTCAAGTGCAACCCCTGCGCTATCACGCGGAATCAACCACATAGAGATCTTCGAATTGTCCCGCGAAGGATCTTCATCCTTTGCGAGAACAAGAATGTAGGGAGAAATCGAACCTTGCGCGAGAAACGTTTTCTCACCATTGATCAAGTAACTTCCGTCTGACTGCCTTGCAGAACAGGTCGTCATATTCATCGTGTCAGACCCCGCTTGTGGCTCTGAAATACCCAAACTGAACGGTGTTCGGCCAGTTCTGCGATACTCCTCTACAGCCCTTTCGATCTGGTCGCTTCTCCCGAACTGCGACAAATAGAACAAAGCCATAGAGCTGTTTATGAATGGCAAGGTAGCTGCTGAATATCGGCAAGCTGCTTCAATAGCAAGGCCAACACTGACCTTATCTGCATCTCTACCGCCGTATTCGCTCGGAAAACCCAGGAGACCATATCCCGAATCAACCCAGGCTTTGGTTGCTTCAACCGGGATATGAGCAGTTCTATACATTTCCCTAACCGCATTCTCGCTGAAGTACTCAGCGCAATACTGCTCTACCCCTCTGACAAGCTGCAGCTGCTCCTTGCTAAGCGAATAATCCATACGTCCCTCCTTTACTACTCGATAGAACCATAGTTAAAGGTTAAAGACGGATCGTTTTGACCCTCAGCCTACTATGCGCCCCTTTTCGCAAGCATCAGAAACCAGATCTCATAACTGCCGTCTTTAAAGCGATCATAATTTATTGAAGATCTTTCATTCATTCCATCCCGAAAGCAAAATACGACCCAAATGCGAATAGATCGAGAACACACGATTTCTCATCAATTTCCTCAGTACATTGACCAGGGATTATTCAGAAGACAGCAAAACTTCTTAGATTCTGTTATGAATAAAAAATTTTTCTTGAATAAAAATTCAGACATATACGGCCATACCATGATTCTCATATAGATGGATACAGGCCCTTCAGAATCGAGACTCAGCAAGCCTTGATCCGTCGTTGGCAATGAGCGAAAGCCTTGAAAAAAATCCCCTTGTTATCAGGTGCTTCGAGCTCGCAAATACCAGGAGGAGGAAACATGAGTCAAGATCTTCAAAAGTCTTACCATGGCATTGCCGCACGACTCGACAGACTACCGATTGGCAAAGTGCAAAAGAAAACACTATTCATTTTGGGTGGTGTTATTTTCTGCGACTCGATCGACATGTCGATCGGTGGCCCCGTTATTGCCCAACTACTATCAACAGGCTGGTCAGATTCCAACCTGAACGCGATCTTCGTTTCAATTACGATGGTCGGCTATCTTTTCGGCGGCCTGATCTCGGGCGCTATCTCTGACGGTATTGGACGCAAGAAAGCGGCTCTCGCTTTGTGTGCGCTCTTTTCCGTAGGATGCTTAGCTGGCGCAGCTGCACCGGATATGTATTTCCTTATCGGATGTCGATTCATTATGGGTCTCGGCCTTGGCGGCGCATACCCATGCTGCTATTCGACGCTGTCAGAATTCACTCCACCCAAGAAGCGCGGACAATGGCAGGCCTATATCGCCCTCGTTGCTAATACCGGCACGCCTGTTGGCGCGTTCCTCTGCATGGTGATCATGCCAATGGTAGGTTGGCGTGCGATCTTCTTGTTCGCTGGCGTTCTTGGCCTTGTCTTCCTTGTGCTGGCGCTGAAGTTCGTCGATGAGTCTCCCCGTTGGCTTGCCGTTAAAGGCCGAAACGACGAAGCAGATGCTCTTCTTGTTAAATACGAGAACCAAGCAATGGAAGCAGGAAAGACCCTCGAAGAGGTTCCGAACGAAGTTATTGAAAAGTCAGCTTCCAAGGAAGAGGTCAAGCAGCTCGGTTGGAGCTTCCTATTCAATAAGAAGATGATCGGCCGTACGCTCTCTATGTGCTTCGCAATGTTCGCAATGAACGTTTGCGTGTACACGGTAGTGACCTGGACCCCCTCGATCTTCGTATCTCGAGGATTCGATGTTGCCTACTCAACTGCCATGACCGCAGTAATGCAGGCAGGTATTCCTTGCGGTGTGTTCCTCATGAGCTGTCTCGTTGAGCACTTCGATCGTAAGAAATGGTTCTGCGTAACGCTGACCATCGTCGGATTCGCCGGACTTGCGTGGTCCCAGATTCCCGCAGATCAAACAATATTGATCATGGCAGTCGGATTCCTCCTTTGCATGATCACGTATGGCTGGTCGACCCACGCTTCTGCAGTGTTCCTTCCCGAGCCCTTCCCAACCCAATGCCGAATCCGCGGCGCAGGATTATGCAACGCATTCGGTCGCTTAGGTGGCATTCTCAGCCCATACTGGATCGCGTTCTTCATCGCACAGGGAAATGTAACGGCGGTCTATCTCTGCTCGGCCGGCATTGCCTTGTTCGCAGTTATTTTCATGGCGATCTTCGGATTCGAAACAAGAGGGAAAACACTCGAAGAAATCAATGAAGGTGTGTTCGACGACTAGTTCGTTCTTATGCAAGCTATCTAACTCTAGCTAATGCACTGAATCGAATACTGGATCGAGGTGGGGCAAATCGCCCTCACCTCGATCCACCAAAAGAACGTCCCATCCCAACCTTGACCCTCAGTAAGAACATTCCATCCTCATCTTTGTCTCAGTAAGATCATCCATTCTTACCTCACCCAGGCAAAAAACGATACGAATCGCACAATGGCTCTCATAATCAAAGGAGGAACCATGACTATCACAAAGAACATCAATCTGCGTGATTATCTGGGAAGAATCGTGCAGATCGGCATTGTGGTTGAAGATGTTCAAAATTCCGTCGAAGGAATGAAACAGCTCTTCGGAATTGAACCGACCGTATATCAAATCAACAATTACATTGAGGTATGGCACGAAGGAACTATAACCGACGCCCCAATGAAAGTTGCCTGTTTCGATCTGTTCGATACCCAACTTGAGTTCATCCAACCTCTAGGGACAGACGACACATGGAAAGATTACCTCGAGCAAGGGCCGCATCATGGCCACGGCATCCATCATGTACGCTTTGACGTCGATGATAACGACGTTGCAAGCAAAATGCTTCATGAAGCAGGCATAGAAAAGTGCATGGAAGGTCGCTCGATCTTTGATCCGGAAGCTCGTTTCACGTATTACGATGCACGTCAAAAACTCGGTTTTATTATAGAATGCGTCACGAAAACGCAATAACAAGCGATAAGCAGAAAGACGGTGTTCTGCGATGGCGAAAAAAGGAAAGAAGAAGAATCTTGTGAAGCCGGAGGTCGATCAGGTCCTGTACGACGAGCAAGGATACAGAATCGGGGATGACGGCTTTCCCATGACTCGGTCAAGAAAGAAGCTCCACACTATTTTGAACTGCATTCTCATAGGGGGATACCTTTGCGTTGTATCCGCCGTTGTATGCGTGCTTGCGGCTTTCTTCCAGAACCAATCCTTTACCCCGACTGAATTCATTTACTACGGAGGAAACGAATACAACGGCTACAGCATCGGAAATCTTTTACGTATCGAGGCGCTTTGCATTTTTCTTATAGGACTGCTGGCTGTCGCATTAAGCCACCGTTGCTTTAATTGGCTCTACGATGACGGCGAGAAAAGCATTCTTACGAAGTTCTACGTTATTATCCCGACGATCGCGATCGGATGGAACATTTATCTTTTGCTTTTCGTTCACCTTCTTGATCCCTTCTCTTTGCTTATGTTGATTTTCGTTCTGCTAATGCTCCTAGCAATGAAGGATGTCGAATCAGAGCGCCTCACGCTAAAACCTTCTAAATTAGCTAAGTAAATCGGAGTTATTTGGGACCCTTTGGTAAAAAGTTGGTCAAACCAGCCAACAGGCCCCGCAAAAACAAAAAGGCCAGCGCTCATACAAGCGTCTGGCCTGGTGTTTCAATGGTGGGCGCTACTGGGTTCGAACCAGCGACCCCTACCGTGTGAAGGTAGTGCTCTCCCGCTGAGCTAAGCGCCCCGATAAACAAAAAAAATGCGCGTAGCGCATTAAATAAATGGTGGGCGATACAGGATTCGAACCTGTGACCTTCTGCTTGTAAGGCAGCTGCGCTCCCGCTGCGCCAATCGCCCAAATGAGCCGGGAATTATTTTCCCACACACAACTTAACAATGCAATGCTCATGAAAAAGTTTGCTTAAGGCGATAAAGTGCCCTGCATGAGCGGAACGACCTATCCTCCCACGGACTACACCGCAGTAC
>Cebus_capucinus_imitator_PRJNA485217_SSR012__coassemble_896_pt1 | contig 68085 bp, 61 predicted proteins | sample Cebus_capucinus_imitator_PRJNA485217_SSR012__metabat2_low_PE_012 | metagenome-assembled genome bin Cebus_capucinus_imitator_PRJNA485217_SSR012
GTGACAACAAAAACCGCTTACCGTGAATTCGGAAAGAAAACCCTTGTGAAAAACATTCAGGGGAACCATCCTCTCGTCGGGTGCCATGGTGGCCCTCGGTTCCGTGAGCTCCATGTCCTCGAAGCTCGTTTCGTCGCGCTCGTCGTCGAGCGTCATCCCGCCTGCTGCCATCTGCTCCAGGATGTCTAGGATCGCTTCAGCGATCTCGAGCTGCCTTGCGTTCGGCTGCTTGCCGGCAGAAAGGCGCTCGAGCTCGTCGGCGACGCGCCTTGCTTGAACAGCGAAGGCCTTCTACACCCGTATCGTGGCGAGCACGTTTATCTGCCTGTCCTCGAGCTTGCTCAGGATGAAAGCCTGCTTGGTCATCCCACTCGGGCCGACTAGCTGGTTGACGCGCTCGTTCTCCTCTTCCGACACCCTGAAGCCGACGGTGAGGTTCCTCCATCTGCCTTCCTTGTCGACGCTTTTAACGCTCATCGCCGCCTCCTCTCGCGCTCATGAGGGCGTCTAGGACGTCCGCCATGTTTCTCTGCTGGTTCGGGAACAGGTGGGCGTAGCGGTAGGTGATGCGCGCGCTCTCGTGCCCCATCCGTTCGGCGATGGCGACTGCGGTGAAGCCGAGGTTAATCAGGAGCGACACGTGGCTGTGGCGCAGGTCGTGGACCCTGGTCTCCTTGACGTCCGCGAGCTTCGCCGCGGTCTTGAGGGTGTAGTTGAGGGCGTACTTGGTGAACGGGAAGACCCTTCCGTCCTCTCCCGGCTCCCATTCCATCTCGATGTACTCCTGCAGCTCCTGCGTGAGGAACTTTTGCATGGCTATGACCCGCTCGGACTTCTTGGTTTTCGGCTTGCCGATGGTGTCGCGCCCGTCTAGGCGGCTGTACGACTTTGTCACACTGACGGTCCTGTTGGCGAAATCGAAGTCTTCCGGCTCCAGCGCCAGCAGCTCGCCCTCCCTCAGCCCGCACCAGTAGAGGGTTTCGAACGCGTAGAATATCTCGGGCCTGTCGATGAGCTGTTCGGAAAACTTCAGGTAACTCCTCGGTTGTCCAGAACTTCATCTCCTTGTCCTGCTTTTCGCCGATTCTGCCGGCCTTCTGGAGCGGGTTGAATGGCAATCCGTAGTGCCTGACGGCATGGTTGAGGATCGCCGAGAGTTGGTTCTCGACGGTCCGGATGTAGGTCTCGGAGAACTTCCTGCCGTTCTCGCCCCTTTCGTTGAGGAGCTTGTTCTGCCAGTCGAAGATGTTCCTGGACGTGATGTTAACGACCTTCATGCCGCCGAAGAACGGGATGAGCTTGTCGTTGATCATGTACTCCTTGCCCCGCCGGGTGGTCTCCCTGAGCCTCGGCCGAACGTCTTCGGCGTAGACCTTGACGAACTGCTCGAAGGTCATGCTGGTCGATCTCGCCTCGTTCGCGAGAAAGTTGCGCTCTCATTACAGGGTCTCGGCCCTGCTCTTGAACCCCGTTTCGTGGAGTCGACCCTCTTGCCTTCGTGGTTGGTGTAGTAGAGCCTGACGAGCCAGGTGCCGCGCTTGCTGTCCTTCCTGACGGTCATGGCTTGCACCCCGCATCCGTCTCGTCCAGGTCGATGGCATCGGCGCGGCCGAAGAGCCTCTCCTCGTAGTAGGAGCGGTTCGTCTTGCCGCGGATGGTCAGGCAGCCCATCTCCTCCAGCTCGGCGTTGAGCTTGCGGACGATCTTGTACGCGTGCTGCATGCTGCATTCGAGGTCCTCGGCCACCTCTTTGGCCGTTATGAGCCTCTTTCTCATAACCCCTTCCTTTCCATATGATACAAAAACGTATCAGTTATGGAAATAGAATAGTTGATACAATTACGTATCAAAAGAAATTGTTTTCAGAATCGCCGAAATACATATTCGATATTACAAGCAAGGAGGCGCGGATGAGCATCGGAGAGAAGATCCAGCGCATCAGGAGGGAGCATGGCTACACCGCCGAGAAGCTTGCCGGCATGCTCGGCATCTCCGTTGTCTCGCTGCGCAAGTACGAGTACGGGGAGCGCATGCCCAAGGGGCAGATGATCGACGAGATCGCGCGCTGCCTGGAGGTGAATCCCTCGACGCTCAAGGCGGACTGGGGGAGCGACGCCAACGACGCCATCCACGTGCTCTTCGAGCTGGAGGAGGAGTTCTGCCTCGAGCCCGTCAAGATCGGCCAGACGATAGTCCTCACCCTTCCCGAGGAGCTGGGCACCGAGGAGCAGGAGGCTCTTGCCAGGGCGATGCATCACTGGTACAGGAACAAGCGCGACCTCAGGGATGACGAGCTCACGCATGCTGAATACGTCGCCTGGAAGGACTCGTTCGGGGCGTAGGCGTGATAGACATGGAGAGAAAAGGCCTCGTCAGAGGCCTTTTTACGCCGTGACCCAGTTTTGACCCAAACGCCGATTTTTCGCTTTCGAAAAACAGATACGGGAACGTATCAATTGTGAAATTGCAGGCGGCTTGCAGGTTGCAGGCTTCGCGCAAGTTCTAAAAGCGCAGGAGATGATACATAACCGTATCAAGAGGTATTCTTCTGACATACTATGTAAAACCCCTAAAATACCTGATAGAAAGGCGAATACCGACCTGTAAGCTATTCGCAAAACGACATCACAAACGTCATCATTTCTTGGGTCACGGTAATACGCAAACGCATTATCTGTTCATAAAAAATGCCCTCTTAGCTGGTAAAACACAGAGGTCATAATGGGTCATAAATTAATACGAAAACGTATCAATTCTTTATTCCCACTCGATCGTGGCCGGCGGCTTGGAGGTGATGTCGTAGCACACGCGGTTGGCGCCGGGCACCTCGGCCACAATACGGCTGCTTACGCGGGCGAGCACGTCGTAGGGAAGCTTCGCCCAGTCGGCAGTCATCGCGTCGCTGCTCTCCACTGCGCGCAGGATCACGGGGCGCTGATAGGTGCGCTCGTCACCCATGACGCCAACGCTCTTGATGTCGGGCAGCACGGCAAAGTACTGCCAGCAGGCATGTTCGCTGTTACGGTCGCCCGTTTCTTCGAACAAGCGCTCGTTATACGCATCTAGCTCTTCGCGCACAATAGCGTCGGCGTTCTTCAGGATCTCAAGCTTTTCGCTGTCGATAGATCCAATAATGCGAATAGCCAGGCCAGGGCCGGGGAAGGGCTGGCGATGCACAATATGGTCGGGCAAGCCAAGCGCCGTACCCAGTGCACGCACTTCGTCCTTGAAGAAGTGGTCCAGCGGCTCGATCAAATCAAAATGAACCCCATCGGGGAAGGGAATCAGATTGTGGTGGCTCTTGATGGTGGAAGCCTTGCCACCCGTCTTGCGCGCACCGCTCTCAATGATGTCAGGGTAAATGGTGCCCTGAGCCAGGAACTTCACGCCGTCCAAGTCCTGCGCAACGCTGAAGAACTCGTTCCAGAACTGCGTACCGATGATCTTGCGCTTCGCCTCGGGGTCGGTCACGCCGTCCAAAAGCTTCAGGTAGCGCTCTTCAGCATGCACGTGAATGAACTCAACGTCGAACTGTTTGGTGAATACCTCTTCAACCTCTTCGGGTTCGTTCTTGCGCAAAAGCCCGTGGTTCACGAACACGCATACCAGCTGCTTGCCAATGGCCTTGGCGCACAGCGCGGCAACTACGCTTGAATCAACGCCGCCGGAAAGGCCCAGGATAACCTTGTCGGTGCCTACCTGTGCGCGAATGGCGGCAACGGAATCTTCGATGATGGAATCCATGGTCCAATCGGCATTCAGCTCGCAAACGTTGAACAGGAAGTTGGACAGCATCTGGTTGCCATATTCAGAATGCTTGACCTCGGGGTGGAACTGCGTGGCATACAGCTTACGCGCGGCGCATTCCATGGAAGCAACAGGGCACACATCGGTGGTCGAGGTAACCACGAAGCCCTCCGGCACCTGCTGTACGGCATCGCGGTGGCTCATCCATACGGTCTGTTCAGCAGGAGTGTCGCCGAACAGCAGCGAAGGATCCGCGGCATCGCAGCGGGTAAGCGGGGCAGGACCGTATTCGCCCTTTTCGGTGTGACCGACGCTGCCGCCTAGGGTAGTTGCCATGATCTGCTGGCCATAGCAAAAGCCCAGAACAGGAACGCCCAATTCGAACACGCCAGCATCCACGGAAGGAGCATCTTCGGCATATACGCTTGCCGGTCCACCGCTCAAAATAAGCGCCGCCGGTTTCTTGGCGGCGATTTCGTTAGCAGGTGTATCGCAGGGAACGATTTCCGAATATACGCCCAGATCGCGCACGCGACGAGCGATAAGCTGGCCGTATTGCGCGCCGAAATCTAACACGATGACCGTTTGCTGTGTGGTGCCTTGAGTGCTCACTAATGCTCCTTGTTTGGTCGGTTGTTCTTTTGTTAACGGAAACGCCTTGCAGAACCGAAGCGAACCGTTGCAGGTGGTTTCTGGCGAAACTGCAATTTGTACACGTGCAATATTACACGATGGGTATATGCACGGTCAGGTAATATACACCTTTCTTGTGGCTATTTAATGCAAGTTAAATATGCATGTGTTTCATGGAAGTGCGCGACGCACGTATCGCAGGCGCAAGTTGAGGAAAAATTGAGGTCCATGTGCACTTTATTTGCACTTTTCAACAGTAGTTTTTGGAATTTCCCCTTCCATACTATGAGAACGGAACAGCAAGGATGAAAAGGATCGAAATGTGCCGTTGAACTGGGCGAATCGCGCCATTGACAACATTCTTCCGTAGCTACGGTGCAAAAATGGGTTTAATCCCAAATCACACTAGCGTTAGTTATTCCTTGTATGCCTCCGTGCCTGATGGAAGGACTAATCATGGGCTGTTATGTTTTTCGAGATCCTCGGTTAGAAGTTGTTGCGCCTCAATTCCGTACTACGCATTTGTACGAACGAAAGCGCCCGCTTCTTTCGATGATGGCGGCCCGTGGTTCGTTGCGCGTTCTGTGCGCACCTCCATTAAGCGGGAAGAGCGTACTGGCATTTCAGTATGCGAACATTATGGTCTCGCTGCGGCAGACCATCTGGATAGATGCTTCTGACCCGCGCTTCTTGCGTGATATTGATGCTTGTAAGCTGCTTTTTACTATTGCGGAAGCAATGAAGCAGGGTTTGCCTAGATGTGATCTGGTGGTGTTCGATGCAGTGCCGCTGTTGTCGGCAAAGCGGCTCGATTATTTCTCATCGTTCATCAATGCGCTTTTGATTTCAGGGTGCGAAGTGGTGCTTACCACCCGAGAAACGTCCTTTGCCGATTCAATAAGGTCATTCGAAAACAGGGTTCCCATACTGAATCTGGGCGTTCGCGATATCGCATTTACTCAAGCGGAACTGAAACAGAACCTTTCCTCTGAAGATCTGCGGGAAATACGCAGCCTAACGGGAACACCCTCCTTCAGTGATGCGCTCACCGTTCCAGCGGTGCTATGCGATGCCTGCCAAGGAAGAGCGCGCCTTCTTGATGCGTTGCGCGCGGTGTTGTTCTCTTCGGTATACGATGCGGCGGCGCTAACCGCATTGATCTTTGAAAAGGGCAGAATAGAAACGCTCGCGCAGTTCGTTTCCGGCTTTGAATGTACGAGCGATTCACTTGGGCGTTTTGCAACGTGCACGGGCATCGGTCAAGGCGGAGGCTCATTTCGAACATTGTCCTTTACGGTGGAAGAACGTTTTACGTTGTTGCAAGCGAATAAGCCGAGTCTGGTAGCGCATAGCCCTTATGCCTCAGAATCAGATTATTTGCATGCATTGGCGCAAGAGCTTCTATCGGTTTCCGAATCGGATCTGGCGAATCTGGTTTTGGGTTCGTGCACAGAGCAACAGCGCCGAGAGCTGCTTTGGTCGTATGGGGATGCGAAGTTGTCTGAAAGCACAAGATCGCTTGGGCGAATCGTAGAACATCCGCGTAGTCGTAACGCCGGTCATCCGCGCAACCAAAGCGCCGAACGCTCTTATGTCCAAGGCGTCGATCATTGTCGCAATCAAGACGCAGATCATTTGCGGAGCAATACCAAGAAAAGCTCCCGAACACGGTTCGCGTGTAACGAATTGGTCGCACGAAGAAGGGACCCATCGCTCTATATGCTGGGGTGTGGTCATGAACTCGATAAGTTCGCAACTGAAGTAGTAATAAGCAAGGAGGACAGGGCTCCCTCACCAGAACCTATCGTTATTAATTTATTTGGAAGGTTCGAAATACTGCGCGGTGGCAGGCGCGTTCCGGCAGAGGGCGAGATCCGCAAGAAGGGAAAACTGCTGATTGGTCTACTGTTGGTGAATTACGAAAAGGACGTGCCTCGCAACTGGGTCGAGCAGGTCGTGTGGCCTGATGCAAGGAACAAGAACGGTCATTCGAGCTACTACAATTTGTGGAGTTACGTAAAGGCCATCCTTGCCGAAACCGAAGAAGAACGTTTCCGTTTGAGTCGTTTACGCGATTCCATTTCCTTGCGGTCTCTTCCTATTACGTGCGATGTTCATGTGTTCGATAAGTTGGTTAATGAATTCTCCGTCAAATGCGAAGCGGGGGAATGTAAGCGCATTCTCGATCAGATAGAAGCAATCTATCAGGGACCTTTGCTGCCTGGTATTAGTAATGCGCAGATCGATTCGTATCGCCGCAAGTATAAGAACAAGGTCCTCGACGTCATGATGGAGGGAGTGGGCTTTTTAGTCGAAAAGGGTGAAAGCTACAGCGCGCTTCAGTACGCATCGTTCGCATTTCAAGTCGATCCCACGCGTGAAGATGTGTGCTATGTCTACATGAATACCCTCAAGCGCCTCGGGCAATTCACAGCTGCTATATCGTCATATCTGGAGTGCCATAGCGCGCTGGTCGAGCGCTACGGAATAGAGGCATCACGTCGCTTGGATACGCTCTATGAAGAGATCTTGAACGAGGTGTCATCAGCGTAGGATGCATGGCGGGAGCAGGCTGGGCGTTAATACGGAGCTATTTAAGATAAAGGTAACATGAAGAAGCTGTTGTACTTGAGAGGGTTGAATATATCGTGCGGTGCGTCTGTGATAGAGTAAAGCGGATATACGAGAAAGTGAGACCATGGGTATCTTTTCTAAGATTTTAAGCGTGGGCGAAAACAAGCCCCTTAAGCAATATCAACGCGTTGTTGAAAAGGTCAACAGCTTCGAGCCTGAGATGCAGGCATATTCCGATGAAGAACTAGCCCAGTTGACCGTTAAGTTCCGCGAGCGCCTAGATGCGGGCGAAACACTGGACGATCTGCTGCCTGAAGCATTCGCGGCGGTCCGCGAAGCCAGTGTTCGCACCATCGGTTTGCGTCACTTTGACGTGCAGCTCATCGGCGGTATGGCGCTTCATGACGGCAAGATCGCCGAAATGAAAACCGGTGAAGGTAAGACGCTCGTTTCAACCCTGGCGGGCTACCTCAATGCGCTGCCGGGCAACAACGTTCACATTGTCACGGTCAACGATTACCTTGCTGCGCGTGACTCCGAATGGATGGGACGCATCTATCGTTTCCTCGGTATGAACGTCGGTCTTATTCAGAACGGCATGGATTCCAGCCAGAAGATCCCCGCTTATCAGGCGGATATTACGTATGGCACGAACTCCGAATTCGGTTTCGATTATCTGCGTGACAACATGGTCGCGCGTGCGAGTAAGCGCGTTCAGCGTGGTCACAGCTTCGCCGTGGTGGACGAAGTTGACTCCATCCTCATTGACGAAGCTCGTACGCCGCTTATTATTTCGGGTGCGGGTTCTCAGGCGGCGGATACTTACAAGCGTTTCGCAGCCATCATGCCTTCCTTAAAGCGCGATGTCGATTTCGAAATAGACGAAGCGAAAAAGACCATCTACACCACTGAGGTGGGCCTGGAAAAGGTCGAGTTCCAGCTGGGTATCGAAGATATCTACGGCGACCCAACGGGTCAGCTGCCTAATTATCTCCAGCAGGCTCTGCGTGCTCAGTTCCTCTTCCACCGCGACCAGGATTACGTGGTCATCGATGGCGAAGTGAAGATCGTCGATGAATTCACGGGTCGTATCATGGAAGGCCGTCGCTATTCTGAAGGCCTTCACCAGGCATTGGAAGCCAAAGAGCGCGTTCTGGTACGTCAGGAGAACCAGACCTTGGCTACCATCACCCTGCAGAACTATTTCCGTCTGTACGAAAAGCTCTCCGGTATGACCGGTACCGCTATGACCGAAGATGCCGAATTCCGTCAGATCTATAATCTGCCTGTCATGGCCATTCCTTCCAATAAGCCGGTTGCTCGTGAGGATCTGAATGACCTCATCTATCGTGGCATTGATGCGAAGTTCAACGCCGTCGCCGATGATATTGCCGAGCGCCACCAGGCGGGTCAGCCTTGCTTGGTAGGTACGGTTTCCATCGAAAGCTCTGAACGCCTGAGCCGTTTGCTCTCTAAGCGCGGCATCAAGCATGAGGTCCTGAACGCGAAGAACCACGAACGCGAAGCGGCTATCGTCGCTCAGGCGGGCCGTACGGGCGCGGTCACTATCGCTACTAACATGGCCGGTCGTGGTACGGACATCCTGCTCGGTGGCAATGCCGAGATCATGGCTGAAACGTTCCTTGCAGAGCAGCTTGGCGACGAAGTCGATGAAGCAACACCCGAACAGCGCAAGGAAGCGCACGATAAGGCGCTTTCCATCACCAAGCGTGAAAGCGGGGAAGTGCGTGCGGCAGGCGGTCTGTGCGTCATTGGTACTGAACGTCACGAATCGCGTCGTATCGACAATCAGCTGCGTGGTCGTTCAGGCCGTCAGGGCGATCCGGGTACGACCCAGTTCTACCTGTCTTTGGAAGACGATCTGATGCGTCTGTTCGGTGGTTCGCGCATGGATTCCATCGGACGCATGATGGAAAAGACGGATATGCCAGACGATATGCCTATCCAGGCATCAATGGTCTCCAAGGCTATCGAAAGCGCGCAGCGTCAGGTCGAATCTATCAACTTCTCTGCTCGTAAGCGCGTCCTGGAATACGACGATGTTATGAACCTGCAGCGCAAGGCCATCTATGCGGAGCGTAATGCGATCCTTGATGGTAAAGATCTGACCGAGCGCATGCCAGATGTTGTTGAGGATGTCGTGGAAGCAGCGGTCCTTGAGCACTGCGATCCTAAGCAGGCAAGCGATGACTGGGATATCGAATCGCTCGACAAATGGCTCATGCAAATGACCGACGATCCTGCTGTGACGGTGGGTTCGATCGACCACGACGATGATGTCAACGAACTTATCGACGGGTTGGTCGAGCGTCTGACCGGGCTCTATACTGCGCGTGCCGAACAGGTCGGCGAAGCGTTCTCCGATATTGCGTCACAGGTCATGTTGCGCTTCATTGATGTGCGCTGGATGGCTCATCTTCAGGAAATGGACTACTTGAAAACATCCATCGGCCTTCGTGCGTATGGCCAGCGCGACCCACTGACTGAATATCGTGAAGAAGCTCATCGCGCATTCGCCGAACTGACGGCGTCCATCTACGAAGACTTCTTGCGTTTCTTGCTGCGCGCTCCCATCATGGTCCAGGTGCCCGCAGAGGAAGAGAAGAGCCCTCTTGATGGTAATGTGACGTATTCGAACCCCGAAGAAACGCTCAACGAATCATCCACCAGCGCCCAGCGCATTCAGAGCGCGAACGCACAGGCACAGGGCGTACCCGAGGTGGCGCAGCCCGCGGACAGAGCGAAGACCAAGACGATCCAGAAGGACAAGGACGATCCCTATGCGAACGTGGGTCGCAACGATCTTTGCCCCTGCGGATCGGGTAAGAAGTTCAAGAAGTGCCACGGCGCTAATCGCCCCGAATAGGAAAAGTAACCCCGAGAGGACCGACATTTCCATGATGATGACCTTGGAAGAAGCACGAAAGCGCGTGGATGATGCTCGTGCGTACCTCCATATCGACGATCGTATAGAAGAACTGAAAGAGCTTGACGCGCAGATCGCAAGCCCCGATTTCTGGAACGATTCCGATACGGCGCAGAAGGTTTCGAAGCAAGCATCGGATGTTCGCGATGTGCTGAATCGCTACGATGACGCGTGTCATCTGCTCGAAGATATTCAAACGGCGCAAGAACTGGCGGAAGAGGATTCCGAATTCGCTCAGGAACTCGACCAGGACCTGGCGCGCTTGGCAAAGACGCTTGACGATTTTGAAGTCGAGTCGTGGTTCGGTGGACGATACGATTCCGCTGATGCCATCATTACTATTCACCCAGGCAGCGGTGGGCTGGAAGCGCAGGACTGGACCGAAATGCTCTATCGCATGTATTCGCGCTATGCCGATCTGAAGGGTTGGAAGCAGCGGGTACTCGATCTTGTACCAGGTGAAGGCATTGGGCTCGATAAGGTGAGCCTCCAGGTCGAAGGCCGTAATGCCTATGGTATGTTGCGCAGTGAATCGGGCGTGCACCGTTTGGTGCGCATTTCTCCGACCGATGATAAAAAGCGCCGCCATACTACGTTCGCGGCGGTCGAAGTCGTGCCGATGCTTCCCGATGATGACATTTCCGTCGATATCGATCCGAACGATGTGCGCGTCGACGTGTATCGCTCGAGCGGCCCGGGTGGGCAGAGCGTCAATACCACGGATTCGGCAGTGCGTCTGACCCATGTCCCCACGGGTATCGTGGTTACCTGTCAGAACGAAAAATCCCAGCTTCAGAACAAAGAAGCGGCCTTCCGCGTTCTGCGCGGCAAGCTCTATGAATTAGAAGAGCGCAAGCGCGAAGCGGAACTCGCCGAATTGAAGGGCGAAAAGATGGATAATTCGTTCGGCAGTCAAATTCGAAACTATGTGCTGTATCCGTATCGACTGATAAAGGATACCCGTAGTAATATCGAAAGCGGCAATGTTGATGCGGCCCTTGATGGTGATATCGATGAATTCGTCATCGGTTACCACCGTTGGAAAGCATCGTTGTAATTAAATAGCTCAATCCCTCGATCGAAAGGAAGCCATGAATTCCCTTATGGCCAAGGAAAAGGCTTGTGCGATTCGCACGGATATCATTGAGATGTTGCACGAGGCGGGTAGCGGTCACCCTGGCGGTTCGTTATCTTGCACCGATATTCTCTCAGCGTTGTATTTCGGCGGCGTGATGCAGCACGATCCTGAAGATCCTAAAGATGATGCACGTGATCGATTCATTCTTGGTAAAGGTCATGCTGCTCCTGCTTTGTACGCAACGCTTGCTGAAGCGGGCTACCTTCCGGTCGATGAGCTAAAGACGCTCCGTAAGCTGGGCACCCGCCTTCAGGGTCACCCCGATTCTAATCTGCTGCCCTGCGTGGAAGTTTCCACAGGCTCTTTGGGCCAGGGCCTCTCTATTGCTGCGGGTCTTGCCGCTGGTTTGAAGCTCGACGGTAAGCAGAACCGCGTGTTCACCCTTATGGGTGACGGTGAATGCCAGGAGGGCCAGGTATGGGAAGCGGCGACGTTCGCAGCGTTTTATAAGCTGGGCAACCTGATCGGCATCATTGACATCAACGGTCTGCAGATCGACGGCCACGTTGAGGATGTATGTGCTTGCGGCGAATTGAAAGACAAGTTCGCTGCATTTGGTTGGGAAGTCTATGAAGTGGATGGCCACGACATCGATGCGCTCATCGAAGTGCTCTCTCAGCTGAAGGCATCTGATACCGATGCGCCTAAGCTAGTCGTTGCCCGTACCGTAAAGGGCAAGGGCGTTTCCTTCATGGAAGATCAGGCAGGCTGGCATGGCAAAGCCCCCAATGATGAAGAAACCGAACAGGCGCTTGCTGAGCTTGCTGCTGCGCGCGCTGAGCTGAATGGAGTGAAGTAACGTGGTCAAGCTTGCAACCCCTGAACAGGCACAGGAAAAGAAGGCGACTCGTGCGGCGTACGGCGTAACGCTTGCTCAGTTGGCAGAAGAGGGCATGAACATCGTCGCGGTCGACGCCGACCTGACCGGTTCCACCACCACGAAGAAGTTCGCTCAGGCGGCTCCCGAAAATGCGGATCGTCTGTTCAATGTAGGTATTGCCGAGCAGAACATGATCGGCGTTGCTGCAGGTCTTTCGCTTGCGGGCAATGTTGCATTTACGGGTTCGTTCGCGGTATTCGGAACGGGTCGTGCATACGACCAGATCCGCAATACGGTCGCTTATTCGAACCTCAATGTGAAGATCGCCCCGACTCATGCAGGTATTTCGGTAGGCCCCGACGGCGGCTCGCACCAGATGCTCGAAGATATTTCGCTCATGCGCGGACTTCCCCGTATGCGCGTATTGGTTCCTGCCGACTATTCCGCGGCATGCGCTGCTATTCGACTGGCTGCCCGTACTGAAGGCCCGGTCTATATCCGTATGGGTCGCGCAAGCGTTCCTGCGGTATATGCACCCGATGTCGAACTCGAATTGGGTCGTGCGTATGTGCTGCGCGAGGGGACCGATGTGACCATCGTCGCTTGCGGCGTCGAGATCGATCAGGCCCTCAAGGCTGCTGATAAGCTGGCTGAAGAGGGCATTTCCGCCGAGGTCATCGATGCGTTCAGCGTTAAGCCCCTCGACAAGGAAACCATCCTGGCGTCCCTCACGAAGACGGGTTGCGGTGTTATCGCTGAAGAGCATTCGGTCTATGGTGGTCTGTGCTCTGCAGTAAGCGAAGTGGTCGCCGAAACGCAGCCGTGCCCACTTGAATTCGTGGCGGTTCGCGATCGTTTTGGCAAGTCAGGCGAATTCGAAGAACTGCTTCAGTACTTTGAACTTGATGTTGAGGCGATTGTGCAAGCTGTGAAGAAGGTTCGTAGTCGCTCGAATGACTGATATACTTTTTCTGTCTCAGGATTAGTAATACATGAACGGAGCACACTGTGACAAATCAGTTTAGTGGGGAAGGTCTTGGCAAGCATGCCCAGCAGCCCCGCGTGAACCAGGTCGCCTCTCAGCTGTCTGAGTCGCTGCCGGTGGTGAACGTGGAGTCCACTCCCCAGTATACGGGCAATCCCGTAATCACATTCGAACACGTCACTAAAGTATATGAAGCTCAGCCCAATAATGCGGCGCTGAAAGATGTTTCTCTTCATATCTATCCCGGTGAATTCGTGTTCTTGGTTGGTCATTCCGGTTCGGGTAAATCAACCTTCATCAATCTGCTTATCCGCCAGATCAAGCCGAGCCAAGGCCGTATCTTGATCGCGGATGAAGATCTGACCTCTATGCGCAATTGGCGTGTGCCTTATTTGCGCCGCAACATCGGTTGTGTGTTCCAGGACTTTAAGCTCCTGCCGAACAAGACCGTGTTCGAAAACGTAGCGTTCGCGCTCGAGGTAATCGGCAAGTCGCGTCACGTTATCCGCACGCAGGTGCCTGAGGTTCTGCGTCTGGTTGGTCTGCAGGATAAGCTGGACAAGCGCCCGGATCAGCTTTCCGGTGGCGAACAGCAGCGTGTATCCATTGCGCGTGCGATCGTTAACCGTCCGCCTCTTCTGGTGTGCGACGAGCCAACGGGTAACCTTGACCCGCAGAACTCGCGCGGCATTATGGATCTTCTTGAGCGTATTAACCGTACGGGCACTACTGTTCTTGTCGCTACTCACGACCGTGAGATGGTTGACAACATGCGCCGTCGTGTTATCGCGCTCGATAAGGGTGTTCTGACGCGTGACCAGGATAGGGGGGTGTACGGTTTCGATGTCTAGTCTGTTCTATTTCTTCCGTGAGTCTCTTACGGGCTTCACGCGTAATTTGTCTACTACGCTCGGCTCGATCATCACCATCTTCCTGTCGTTGCTGATCATCGGCATCTTCTGCGTTGCCGGTGCTGTCATCAATAACGTGGTCGCTTCGGTTGAGAACCAGGTGTCCATTACGGCGTTCGTGAAAGACGATGCTTCCGAAGCGGATATTCAGAAGGTCATGGGCCAGATCCAAAGCTACGAAGGTGTCCAAAGCGTTTCCTTCACTAATAAGGATCAGGCGCTGGAGAACTTCCGTAAATCAACGTCTAACCCCGGTATCGTCGATCAGCTTGATGGGCAGAACCCCTTGCCGGCTTCTATCGACGTAGAGCTTGCTGAAGCCCAAAGCGTTACCAATGTTGCGAACCAGATCACTGCGAATCAGGATTTTGTTGCCATTTGCGACAATGCTGACGACCCGGCTGATTCTCTGAACTACGGCCAGAAGACGGTCGATAAGCTCTTCTCGTTGACGAATGCGATCCGTATCGCGGGTATCGCTCTGATCGCCCTTCTCGTTGTTATCGCGTTCATCTTCATTAACAACACCATTCGTCTGGCTATTCTTGCTCGTCGTAAGGAAATCGCCATCATGCGTTTGGTCGGCGCATCGAATGGCTTTATCCGCGGGCCTTTCTTAGCTGAAGGCGCAATGCATGCCATCATTGGTGCACTGCTCGCCATCGTTGTAATGGAAGTCGTGCGTAACGCTGTGTTACCGCAGCTCTCTGTTGCGCTACCATGGTTGCCGGTTTCGGTCGACTTGCTCATGTTCCTCATGGTCTATGCAGCTTTGTTGATCGCTGGTCTAGTGATCGGTCTGCTCGGTTCTATGTTCGCAATGCGCCGCTATCTCAAGGTGTAACCGCGGCACGTGAAAGAAATCGAAGGCTCTCTTGGATACGTTTAAGCAAACCGCAAAAGTTGCTTCGAAGAACAAGCACAATGCAAGCATCGTGAAATTTCTCGGTGCTTGCATTTTCGTATGCGTGGTTTTTTGCGCAGGCTTCGCGGTGCGCGGCAATACTGACTTGCTTAATGCGATGGGTCTGACATCTTTCGATGCGGATTCTGATGTGAACCCCGGCATGACCGTGTCAGGCGATACGTATAATTCGCTTTCCGCGCGCTTTGCAGAAGTTGATGGCATCTTGTCCGAGGGTGGCATGGAATCATACGATCTGCCCCAGGCCACGGCAAAGGCGCTTCCTGCTTTCTTGGGTACGGTTGATGATCCGTATCTACGCTATTATGATGATCAGAGCTACCAGTCTTATCTAGCCACAACGAAGAACCCTAATGCGGGCATCGGGGTCCTTTTCGGTGAATCTGACGGACAGTGCTTCGTGTCCGATGTGTTCGAAGATTCGGCTGCTGCGTCTGCGGGCATTCAGCCCGGCGATCGCATTGTTTCCATTGATGGCGTTGCGAAAACCACGTGGTCGGCACCGGATGTCCTCAATGCGCTTTCTCGCGGTGAAGGCGAATCGGTGTTCATCACCTGGAACCGCCCTGCGACCGAATCCAGTGAAGAGTCATCTTTCGGCACAACACTGACGTTCTCCTCAAGCTCTGAAGAGAACGTAACGTATGAAACGCAGGAAAGCATAGGCATCATAAGGCTCAAGCAGATCACTTCTGATTCGGCTTCGCAAGTAGCGAATGCAATAAATGCCGTAACGGCCGAAGGCGCTCATTCGCTCGTTCTCGACTTGCGTGACGTACCGGGTGGTTATCTTACCCAGGCAGTGGATATTTCTTCGCTCTTCATTCAGAGCGGTGTTGTCGTGCAGATCGAAACGGCTGAAGGTACCACATCGCGCAGTGCAGACGGAAAGAGCATCACTACCGCTCCTTTGGTCGTATTGGTAAATGGACGTACTTCTGGTTGTGCCGAAGTGCTGGCAGCAGCTCTTCAGGAAACTGATCGCGCGAGTGTCGTAGGCACTGTCACGCTCGGCAAGGGCAGCGTGCAGATCATGCAACCCTTGTCCTTCGGAGGTGCTTTGCGCTATACCGCAGCATACTATCTCACGCCTAATGGAAGGCTGATCGAAGGAACGGGTGTTTCGCCCGATATCGAATCGAGCAGTGCATCTACCCAAGAAAGCGTTGCGCTTGATATGGCTCGTTCTCTTGCGAGGTAGGGGGTAGCATGGCTCGACGAAGTTCAAAGGCTCGTCGTCACCCCAAGGCGCGCCCTCAAGGTGTTCTTGAGTTAACTCCCCAGGGCTTTGGGTTCGTGAAGACCGCCGAAGGGGAGTTCTTCATCCCCGCATCCAAGATAAGCGGTGCGTTCCCGGGCGATCTGGTAGAGGTGGCCCGTTTGTCGTCGACTGACGCCCGCGATGCGCACAGCTCGTCATATCGCTCCTCTACGCGCAAGCCGACCGCTCGAGTTACTAAAGTGCTCATGCGCTCACGTGACACGGTTATCGGGCGATATGAAATAGCAGAGCCGTTCGGCGTCGTGGTCCCAGAAGACCCCTCTATTCCATACGACATCTTCACGCTGCGTCGTGAAGCGCCGCACGTCAAAGAGGGCGATGTCGTTGAGGTGCGTATTCTGGAGTTCCCTACGCGAAGATCGGCGGCAACGGGTACGGTCGTGCGTGTGCTGGGCTCGGAAGATGATACCGATATCGCGATCGATCTCATCATTGCTGAACAGCAGTTCGAAACCGAGTTCTCGGAACAGACCCTCGAAGAAGCGCAGGCCTGTTCGCTCGATGCATCTTTGGTCCTTGCCCAGGGGTATCGTGATCTTACCGAAGCGTTCGTGTTCACCATCGACCCCTTCGATGCGCGTGATTTCGACGATGCGGTATCCCTTGAAAAGGAAGGGAGCAACTATCGCTTAGGTGTCCACATTGCCGATGTATCGCGATTCGTTCCCTTTGGGTCGTCGCTCGATCTGGCTGCGCGCCGACGAGCGACGTCGGTCTATTTGGTCGATCGTGTCATACCTATGCTGCCTGAACGTTTGAGTAACGATCTATGTTCTCTCGTTCCTGCACAAAAACGATGCACCATAAGCGTCGAAGCACTCATTAGCCCCGAAGGAACCGTGCTCTCGTATGAGGTGTTCCCGTCGGTCATCCGCTCCTGTGCACGGCTTTCTTACGACCAGGCTCAGGCTCTTTTGGAGGCTGACGAAGCATCCGACCTGTCTCAGGTCATCGCCCAATGCGATATTCCACACGGGGCCATTTCGCTGTCGAGCGAAACACTGGGGCAGCTTCGCGAACGTATCGTCGGACTGAATGCGCTTGCGAAAGCCCTGTTCGCCCTACGGAAAAAGGCGGGCTGCATGGATTTCGATCGAGTGGAAGCGAAGGCTCGTCTTGATGGGGATAATCATCCCGTAGAAATATGCTATCGACGTAGAACCGATGCGACCGAACTCATCGAAGAGGCCATGATCCTCGCAAATCATCTGGTCGCTGAATGGCTGCTTGGCAGGAATCTGCCGGGTGTGTTCCGCGTTCATGATGAACCTGATGGGGATGCGCTGACCGAACTCTATGCGATTCTGCGCGAGTTCCCTTTGTTCAAGGATGTCGATGAGCGTTTGTTCTGCGATGGCAATCCTCAGACTCTGCAGGACATTCTGCAGCGCGTCCAGGGCTTGCCCCTGCAGGAGTTAGTGAATGCGCTTTTGCTCCGTTCAATGAAACGCGCTTTGTATCGTCCTGATCAAGGCTCTCATTATGGACTGGCGTTGGATACTTATTGTCATTTCACATCTCCCATTAGGCGCTATCCCGACCTTCTGGTCCATCGTATGCTCAAAGAAGGCTTCTTCGGCCATAGCGAAACATATGAGGCGCAGAAGAACTCGCTTGCATGGATGGCGGAGCATTCGTCGGATATGGAGCGCAGGGCGGAAAAGGGGGCCAGGCAGTCTCAGCTGGTCAAGATAGTCGAATACATGCAGGGATATATTGGTTCCACCTTCGAAGGGGTCATTTCTCAAGTGTCCACCTTCGGAGTTACCGTACGATTGGAGAACACGGCAACGGGAACGCTTCCTGTTGAGGAGCTGGGCGATGAATATTTCTCCTATGATCCCGCGCGCCACGTTCTGAATGGTCTTTCGACAGGGCGGACGTATCGCCTGGGCCAGCGGTTGGATGTGGTGCTTACCGGAGCGTATCCACGGGGTAGGCGCTTGAGCTTCAAGATGGCCGTATAATAGGGGCGATACCTATCTAATATGAAAGAGGCATATATGGCTAAAGTAGATAAAGCATATCTTAAAGAACTATTGGAAACACCGTCGGTCACTGGAACTGAAACACGCGTTGCCGCCTTGGTGCGCGAGCGTTTAAGCGAAGTAGCGGACGAAGTCGAAACCGACGTTATGGGATCGGTGCATGCACGTCTCGAAGGAAGCGGAAATGCACCATCGGTTATGATCGCATCGCATATGGACGAAGTGGGTCTTATGGTGATGCACATTGACGACCAGGGCTTTCTGAGCGTATCTTCAGTCGGGGGTGTTGACGCTGCCATCCTGCCTGGTATGCGCGTTGACGTGCATACCAAAGAAGGGGTGTTGCGCGGAGTGGTCTGTCGCAAGCCGATCCATCTGATCGAACCTGATGAGCGTAAAACGGTCACTCCCTTGTCGGGCTTAAGAATCGATCTGGGACTTACGGCTCGCCGGGTGAAGTCGCTCGTACGTGTAGGGGATGTTATCTCCTACGGCGTTGGGTTCGAGAAAATGGGCAAGGGCATGGCGGTTTCGCGTGGCTTTGATGACAAAGCGGGCGTTTACGTTATCACCCGCGTTATGGAAGAGCTGAAAAAAGAGGGCGGCGCTCAGGGCGACTATATCTGCGCGGCGACCGTGCAGGAGGAAATCGGTTTGCGCGGTGGCACTACTTCGGCTTATGGGGTGAACCCCGATGTGGCCATTGCGCTTGACGTGACGCATGCGACCGATTATCCCGGAATCGACCAGAATCGCTACGGCAAGATCGTATGCGGCGGTGGCCCGGTCATCGCTCGTGGTCCCAATATCAACCCGGTGGTATTCGAGCGCCTCTGTGCTGCGGCCAAGAAGGAAGGGATATGCATTCAGTTCGAAGCTGAGCCAGGAGTGACGGGAACGGACGCGGGAACCATGCAGGTCCAGCGTGGCGGTCGCGCATCGGGTCTAGTATCGATTCCTCTTCGCTACATGCATACGCCAACCGAAGTATTGAAATTGTCCGATCTTGAAGAAACAGTGGCACTGTTGAAGCGTTTCATCCTTGATCTGGATGAGGATGTTTCATTCGTACCCGGGATGTAAGGCATATGACTGCGAAAACCGAAAAGATCATCGCTAAGAACCGTCGTGCGTTCCATGAGTACGAGATCCTCGAAACGTATGAAGCGGGCATGGTGCTTACGGGAACGGAAGTCTGTTCGTTGCGTGAGAACAACTGTCAGCTCACGGATTGCTTCGCGCTCATTCGCAAGGGTGAAGTGTGGCTTAACAATCTTCATATTTCGCCGTACAGCCATGGCAATCTGAATAATCCCGATCCCGATCGCAAGCGCAAGCTATTGCTTCACCGCAAAGAGATCCGTGAACTTGAGCGCAAGACGCAAGAAAAAGGCATGGCTCTCGTGCCGATTAAGATCTATTTTGATCGCAATTCGCGCGTGAAGCTCGAACTGGCGGTCGCTCGTGGTAAAAAGCTACATGACAAGCGCGCTGCGATGGCAGAGCGCGATTCAAAGCGTGAAATTGAACGTGCGCTCAAGCAGCGCTATCGATAGGGGTTCGCATGAACGAAGAAGTGATAAAGATGATTGATACGCTCCATGCTCGTCTTGACGATGTGCGTGAGGCGGTAGAGTCATTGCCGAAGGAGGCTCCGCAGTACGCGGAGAAGCTCGATAAGGTCGATGACAAGATCTATCTCATCCAGTGCGAAATCGAATCCTATGCGCAGTCGCTCGCACGTGAGAGCGGCGAAGGTGAAGAAGAGGTGCCCGCCACGGATGCCGATGCGGGCGCTGCGAATGCTAATGCAGGGGATGGCGTTGCCTCAGCGGATGGTACTTCCTCTGCAGAGGAAGTAGAGGAGATCTCTAAAGCAGCCAGTGATGATGCGTTGCAGGGCGCTTCTGGCGAAGACGGTGAAAAGAAAGAGATCTTCTCTGATGATATGAAGGAGAACCTCGCTGATGCTGGCCGTGCTATCGGGAACATCTATCGCGATGGCAAAGAAGTAGTAGCGGAGCTTTCGGGCACGATGGGTGATCTGAAGGATATTTTCAGCTTCGGTAAGAAGCGCTAAGGGTGCACCCTGTTAGGGGTTCGCACTTTAGTATCAGCAAGAAGTGCTAAAGGCATCGTCCTGCTCCTTAGTGCCTCTCAGTGCCGCAGGAGAGTAAGGTCGTTCGAGCGAGAGGCCTATCTATTTCGCATACATATTCAACCAGAAAAAGCCACCCATTCGGGTGGCTTATTTCATAGTATGAACAGAAGTGAAAAGAACGTTCTGGATAAGGTCCAAATAACCTTATGCGCGCTCGATCTTTCCGGCCTTCATGCACTTAGTGCAAACGTTAGCACGCTTCACTTTGCCGTTTACCTTGATGGTAACCTTCTGGATGTTGGGACGGAAGGTGCGGTTGCTGACGCGATGAGAGTGGCTGATGCTACGACCAGCGCTTGGTGCCTTACCGCAGATCTCGCAAACTTTGGACATTCTTAATCAACTCCATTACTTCGTTATTGGTACGGTTAAATACCGCTGATTTCCAAAAGCCCAAATACTATACCACAGCGTGCATCGGGCTCCAAGATGTTATTTACAGGAATTTCTCCTGCACTAAATTCACACGCCGACGATCCATTGTATCGTGGTTCGGCGTTTTAAGCTGCAAAATAATTACTTAGATAATCTAAGGATTTTTGTAAGTTCGGTGCGTAGGCGTTGTTTTCCTGGGGTAGCGTGTTGTATTCCGATATACTATCAAGTCGGTCATTAGTCATTTGATGGTGCATATACTGCACGCATCTATGAAAGGACAGATAGATGAGCAATGAAATCGCAGGCGATCTGATCGTTTCTGAAGATGTCATCGCTGATGCGGCAGGACACGCCGCGCTTCAGTGCTACGGGGTAGTGGGAATGGCTGCTCCTAATGCGGTTGATGGATTGGCGAAGCTTCTACCTCAGTCTCGTTTACGTAGGGGCATCGTGGTGTCTTCTGATGAAGAGGGCACGCTGGTAAGCCTGTATGTCATTCTTGAGCATGGTGTGAATATCAGCACCGTTTCCGCGAACCTTGTCGATCAGGTCACGTTCGCTTTGAAGGAATTCGTTCGCACGCCATTCAAGGGTGTCGAAGTTCATGTTCAGGGAATCAAGGTTCGCTAGGCCTTTGCGTCTGGTTCGATAGAGGAGCAATAAAAACAAATGAGCAACTACACGTCTAACGATATCGTTAACGCTATTGCTGCTGCCGCAAAAGCTTTGGCGGCCCGTAAAGATGAGATCAATCGTTTGAATGTTTTCCCCGTTCCCGATGGCGATACGGGTACGAACATGTCCTTAACGCTTGCTATGGTGGTAGAGAACCTGGCAAAGCTTCCCATTGGCGCTTCGGGTGACGAGCGCCGCCGCGCCATTACCTCAGGCGCCTTGATGGGCGCTCGCGGTAACTCGGGCGTTATCACGTCGCAGATCATGCGTGGCCTATGCGAAGGCTATGCCGGCCATGAGGTTTTCGATCTGCAGGCAGTAGATGCTGCTTTCGAACGTGCGGTCGAAGTTGCTTTCAACGCGGTGCGCAAGCCCGTCGAGGGCACTATCCTCACCGTTCTGCGCGATACCGCGTCTGCGGCTCGTAAAGCGCGCAAGAAGAAGATGGAGCTCGAAGAGGGCCTTCGTTTCATCGTCGGTGAATCGTACGCATCGGTTCAGCGCACGCCTGATCTTCTTCCGGTATTGAAAGAGAACGGTGTTGTTGACGCAGGTGGCTACGGTATTGCCATCTTCTTCGATTCGTTCGTTTCCGCTCTGACCGGTCGCACCGAGGCGATGGGTGACGAACTGGCATTTATGCGCACCGCCGCTCCGAAGGTCGAAATCGAACAGATCAATGACTGGGAAGGCTCGGCATACATGTATTGCAACGAGTTCCTGGTTGATTCCGATACGCTCGATCCTGAAGAAGCACTCGACTTTTTGCAGACCATGGGTGATTGCGAACTTTGCGTGGGAACCAATCCTAAGTTCAAGGTCCACGTTCATTCCAACACTCCTGACAAAGTACTGGCCTACTTCCTCGAGCGCGGTCAGATCTCCGAGGTGTTCATTCACAACATGAAGCTTCAGAGTGAAGAGCGCACCGCTAAGCTCGAACAGGAGCAGGTAGAAGAGCGCAAGCCCCTCGGCTTCGTCGCAGTCGCTGCAGGTTCTGGTAATGCGGCTATCCTGGAAAGCCTCGGCGTTGATTTCGTGGTATCGGGTGGCCAGACCATGAATCCTTCCACGAAGGAACTGCTTGATGCGGTCAATTCGGTCAATGCCGATGCCGTCATCATTCTTCCCAATAACAGCAATATCATCATGGCGTCGCAGTCCTGCGCGGAAGTGTCGGAAAAGCCCTGTGCGGTCGTGACTACTAAGAGCGTACCGGAGGCGTTTTCGGCTCTGTTCGCTTTCGATGAGAGCATGTCACTAGAAGAGAACGTTGAAGCGATGACTGAAGCATGCCAAGAGGTCAAGACAGGCGAAGTGACCGTTGCTATCAAAGATTCAAAAGACGTGCATGGTAACCCCATCCACGATGGTGATGTGATCGGTATCGCAGCTGGCGAACTGGAAGTAGTTTCCGATTCGATCGAGGATGCCACCTTGCGCGTGCTCGACGTGTTGGGAGCAGAAGACGCAGATACGCTTACCATTCTCGCTGGTGAAGACTACGACGACGATGCGTTCGAGGCACTGATCGAGCAGATCGAAGAGCGCTTCGAAGATCTTGAGATCGATTCGCACCGCGGTGAGCAGCCTTTGTACCCGATCATTCTTTCGGTTGAATAAACAGCGAACAAGGTGGGGAACTGATCCCTGTGGCGCATAGACATACATCAGAACACACGAAGGCGGATCAAGGGCATGCTCTTGACCGCCTTCATGCTACGCTCTCTTATGACGAAGCCATTACGGCGGTCAATGGGATCAGTGCGCAACGAGCAGGGGTGCTGCGCCGCGCGATGCATATTGGCACTGTGCGCGATCTGTTAAGAACCTACCCTCATCGCTACATTGATATGTCGGCGCTTGAGAGCGTTCAGCATGCTCAGATCGCCCAGCAATGCACTATCGTGGGCGTTATCCATGAAATAAAGCAGAAGCGTCCCCGACCGCAGCTGAATTTGGTAGAGATATCGCTCGTGGACGATACGGGCCTCTTGATGGTGACTTGCTTCAACCAGCCTTGGCTTATGAACACCCTGGCGAAGGGTGCGCGCATTTCCGTTTCAGGCAAGGTCGAGTTCAATTACGGGTTCAAGCGGATGACGAATCCGCTTATCGTGGTCCACGATCCGGGCGAGGAAGCATCGGGAATAGTGCTTCCCGTTCATCCTTCAACGGCAAAGCTCTCGCGCGCTCTGATGCGGCGCTTCGTTCACAATGCGCTTGAAATGGTACGTGGTATGCATGATCCACTGCCGCTGGCCCTCCGCAGTCGATATCGGCTGTATTCGCGCTATCAGGCGCTTCGAGGGATCCATGAGCCTCATTCACTCGATGACGCTGAACGGGCACGCAGACGCTTGCGCTATGAAGAACTGTTCTTCTTGGAACTCGAGCTTATCGAACATGAACGTCAGCGCGTTGCGGGGGCGCACCCGTTCGCCCATACCATAGAAGGCGATCGAGTGCAGGCGCTCAGAACGGTCCTGCCTTTCGCTCTTACGGAAGACCAGGAATCGGCGCTTGGTGATATTCTCGCGAAAATGGCAGAGCCCCATCCCATGAATCATCTCCTGTTGGGAGATGTCGGTACCGGCAAGACGGTCGTAGCGGCCTTCGCGATCGCGGCGGCGATCGATTCGGGCAACCAGGCGTTCATGATGGGTCCGACTGAAGTGCTCGTGCGTCAATATGGCAGATCCCTCGGGTCGCTGTTCGATGCGGTGGGTATATCGTGGGCTATTTTGACTGGATCTACGCCTGCGTCCGATCGTGCTGATGTTCTTGCGCGCTTCAAAGCAGGGGAGATCTCCGTTCTGATGGGAACCCATGCGCTTCTGGAAAACGATGTTGTAGCTCAGCGTCCTTCGCTCGTGTGTATTGACGAACAGCAGCGTTTTGGTGTGGAGCAGCGTGATGCGCTTATTGCGAAGGCGCCAGGGGCGGATATCCTGTCGATGACGGCAACTCCCATTCCGCGTTCGCTTGCCCTTGCGCTGTATGGAGGCCTTACTCTGTCGTATTTACATCACGCTCCTGCGCTTCAGGGTGGTCGCAGCACTAGGGTGTGCCATTTCTCCGAAGAAGGGGTGGCCTACGACGCTCTGCGCGCCGCTCTTGAACGAGGGGAGCAGGCCTATGTCATCTGCCCTCTGATCGGCTTGGACCTTTCGTCTGATGCTGAAGAAGATGCGGTCGATGATTCTCATTCGCATATCGAATATGCCGCTATCGAATGGGGTATCGAGCACGATGACGTGGGCGATACGTTGGCTGCGGCGACCCTGCATGCGAAAATACTGCAAGAGCAAGTGGTGCCTCAGGCGCGAGTGGAACTTCTTCATGGCCGTATGAGCGCTTCGGAAAAAGCCGCGGTCATGGATGCGTTCCATAAAGGCGATGTGGATGTGCTGGTTTCCACAACGGTCGTCGAAGTGGGTGTGGATGTACCCAATGCGACCGTTATGATCATCGAAGACGCTGACAGATTCGGCCTTGCCCAGCTCCATCAGCTCAGAGGGCGCGTGGGACGAGGGTCGCTTCCCGGTTCGGTCTTTTTGGTATCGCGTTCTCGAGCCCCTCAATCGCTCGAGCGCCTGCAGATCATGGAACAGACCGAAGATGGCTTCGCCTTGTCGGAAAAGGACCTCACGCTTCGCCGTGAAGGGGATATTTTCGGCGATCGTCAGCATGGGCGCTCGCCGCTCGCGCTGGTGAATGTGGTGCGGGATAAGGCTATGATCGAGGCCGCGTATGCTGATGCGCGTCAATGCTTTGAAGAGGGTTTTTTGAATGATGACGAACGAGCGCTCATCAAAAGAGAGCTGGCTTTAGTGCAGAAAGCGAGAAATTCGTGAGGATAATTGCAGGAATCTATCGAGGACGTCCTATAAAGTCGCTTAAAGGAAGCGATACGCGCCCGACAACCGATCGAGTACGAGAGGCGCTCATGAGCGCGCTCTATAGCGCTCGGGGTTCGTTCGAGGGTGCACGGGTGCTTGATGCGTTCGCCGGATCGGGCGCTTTGGGCCTTGAATGCTTGAGCCGTGGGGCCGAGTTCGTTCTTTTCTGCGAGCAGGGAAGGGAAGCGGTGCGTATTGTGGAGCAGAACATTGCTGCACTGAAGCTTCCTCGGGAAGCATATCATGTTCGACGGGGCGATTCGTTCACGCTCCCTGAATCATCTGTCGGACCTTTCGACATGCTGTTCTTCGATCCTCCCTATGCGATCCCTGCGCAGGATGTATGCGATATGATCAGTCGTCTTGATGAAAAAGGGGCGGTCTCTCCCGATGCTTTGATCTGCTATGAGTTCGCTAAAAAAGACAAGCAAGACGTCCTTCGCGCATGCGTTGCGCTAGAATATCAAACAGTATCCGTGAAAGACTACGGAGACACATCACTTATCACCCTGAGGAAGGAAGCATAAATGAAGCGAGCGGTTGTTCCGGGAACCTTCGATCCCATCACCGCGGGTCATGTCGATGTCATCAAGCGCGCATCGCAAATCTTCGATGATGTTGTTGTGGCAGTAGCGAAATCTGCCAAGAAGAACCCTATCTTCGATCTTGAAACCCGAAAGAGCCTTGTAGAGCAGGCAGTTGCCGATCTTCCTAATGTGAGCATTATCAGCTTCGAGGGGCTTTTGGTTGATTGCGTTCAGGAGCTTGATGCCCATGTGGTGGTCAAGGGTCTGCGCGCTATTACCGACTTCGAATACGAGTTCCAGATGACGGCACTTAATTATGAATTGAGCCAGGATCTGGAAACGTTCTTCATCATGTCGCCACCTAAGTTCATGTACTTATCTTCATCGATCATTCGCGAAATGGCTTCGATGGGGGGAAGCGTGACGGGCTTCGTTCCTCCGTGCGTCGAAGAGGCGCTGCATGAGTACTTTGCGGATTCGTATAAGGAGCACGAAGAAAAACAGCACTAAAGTGCTCCTTTTCTTCGGTTAATTTGGATGTGAGAACACTAATATAGTGTTCTTGTTGGGGTTTCTGATAAACTTCAAGGTTAGTAATAAAGGCGAAGTGCCCTAATGCGATATCATGCATTAGTGGAAATGCATGATTGCGGAAGGAAGTCTATGGACGAAACAGGAGTATTGAATCTTATTGAAGAGCTCACCATGCTCATTGAAGATTCGAAGCCGGCTTTCGGTAAAAACAATTTCAGGCAGGTCGATGCACAGGCTGCTTTTGAGATCCTTGATGAAATTCGTGATACATTTCCCAGTGAATTCGCTCAGGCGCGTCAGGTTATCCGTGAGCGCCAGGCTCTGCTCGATGAAGCTGAAGCTCAGGCAAGCCGCCTTATCGAAGATGCGCGCAGCCAGGCTATCACCATCGCAAGCGAACAGGAGATCGTGCGCATTTCTCAGCAGCAAGCTGATGCCATCCTGGCAGAGGCTCGCGAACTCGAGCGCGAAACGCGTGCCGGCGCTGAAGACTTCGCTGATGAAGTATTCAGTCATGTTGAGCAAAGCCTCGACACCGCACTCAACAGTGTTCGTCGTTGCCGCGATCGCTTGAATGCTAATTCGCTCAATTCGGGTCGCTAATAATGGACGAACCAAAAATCACTGTTCCTGATGAACTCTTCGCACCTGCGGAGAGCTCATCGTTTTCTGGTACGTTCGCACTCGATCAGCTTACGCTTGGTGCAGATACATATGCGTTCGAGCATCCCTTGACGTGGACCGTTTCGGTTAGCAATACGGGTGGCTCGCTTTTGGTCACTGGTATGGTTAGCGGTGATGCGGTAACGACCTGTGTTCGTTGCCTTGATCCGGCGTCGTATCGCCTGGAGGGTGAGATCGAAGGATATTTCCTTATTCCTGGCTCTGATGTTGAACTTACTGAAGAGGAGCAGGAAGAATGTGAAACACTCGGGGAAGACCACGTGATCGATCTGAGTGATCTGCTTACGGCCGCTCTTTCGCTTGAATTGCCCCAGACTCCTTTGTGCGATGACGACTGCAAGGGTCTTTGCGCAGGTTGCGGTGCGAATTTGAACCATGAGACATGCACGTGCGAGTCCTCGCAAGAAGATGATGAATTCAACCGCAATCCGTTCGCGGTACTGCGAAACATCACCTTTGAAGAATAATTTTTCATATTATTTGTACCTGAACCAAATTACCCCTTGATATTTGCTGTCTCCTTGCTAGAATATTTCTTCGCATGATTGCAATTTATCAGGTTCAAGCCTGCATCATAGAAGGAGAGTTAATCATGGCAGTGCCAAAGCGTAAAACCGGTCGTGCTCGTACTCATGCACGTAGGAGCGAAAACGATAAGATCGCTTCACCTTCTCGTTCTGTTTGCCCTCAGTGTGGCGAAGTGAAGCTTCCTCATCGCGTATGCCCCAATTGCGGCTTCTATCGTGACCGTGAGGTCATCCAGACCGCTTAAAGCACGCCTTTGACTGGTGAATCGATCCCCCGGCTGGCCCGGGGGATTTTTGTATGGGCGCTTTTTGCCGCCGATGTTCTTCAGAAGGAGATTTCATGTCTGAAAACGTAATCATCGCCGTTGATGTACTGGGAGGCGACTTTGGCCCGAAGGTCGTTCTGCCTGGTATTGAACTTGCCTTGCAGGCTGACGAGAACCTTGAGGTTATCGCTTGTGGTCCCGAAGACGTCGTGGTCCCGTTCGCGGATATGCATGATCGCGTTCGCCCGCAGGTTACTACCGAAGAGATCGCTATGGATGAGCACCCTGCTCATGCGGTGCGTAAAAAGAAAGATTCAAGTTTGGTGGTAGGTAATCGTCTGGTCAAGGAAGGCGTTGCCCAAGGCTTCTTCTCTGCAGGATCGACCGGCGCCTGCCTTGCGGCGGCCACGTTGGTGGTAGGCCGTATTAAGGGAGTTGCTCGTCCGGCTTTGTGTACTATCATTCCATCGCCTTCTCGCCCTGTTGTTATGTGCGATGTGGGTGCTAATGCAGATTGCAAGCCCGCTTATTTGCTTCAGTTCGCGCAGATGGCACTTCCTTATGCGGAAAAGGTCATTGGCATCAAGGATCCTAAAGTATCCTTGCTTAATATCGGCGAAGAGGAGACCAAGGGTTCCCGTCTTGCCCAAGAGGCCCATGAGCTTCTTCGTAAGAACGTTCCCGCTTTCGTGGGTAATACCGAAGGCCGCGATATTCTGGCGGGCACCGTCGATGTTGTGGTCACTGATGGCTTTACGGGTAATGTTTGCATGAAGACCATCGAGGGCGCTGCCGATGTTCTGTTCGGTTCGCTGAAAGAGGTCATGATGTCGTCTACGGCGGCGAAGTTGGGTGCTCTTGCCATGAAGGATGGCCTGAAGGCGCTCAAGACGAAGCTCTCGCCCGATACGTATGGCGGCGCTCCTATCTTAGGCGTTAAAGGTGCCTGTTTGGTAGGCCATGGGTCCTCTAACGAAATCGCTATTAAAAATGGCATTTTAGTAGCAGCTCGTACGGTACGTTTGGATGTTTCGGGAATAATTGCACAGACCGTCTCGGGAAATGATGCGGTCGAGTAGAATTTAGTCGGTATTATTTTCGACATGACGGACGTAACTGATAACGGTGAAAGAACAACCTGAACATACTCAAAAGCTCGATCAAGCCGAACAGATCTTAGGACATACGTTTTCCGATCGCTCCTATCTGCTGGCGGCCCTTACGCATCCTTCGGCTGCTGAAGGGCATTCCATTTCAGATTCGTATGAGCGTTTGGAGTTCTTGGGTGATAGTATTCTCGGAGCCATTGTGTCCTACGAGGCGTTCCATGCCTATCCTGATCTGAATGAGGGCGGCTTGACGCGCATTAAGGTCTCTTTGGTTTCAGGTGCTTCGTTGTCGAAGGTGGCAAGCGATCTAGGGCTTGCCGATGTTATCTTCTTCGGATCTTCTGAGCGCGGTACAGGGCGTCGTGGCCTTCATTCTGCGCTCGAGAACGTATACGAATCGCTGGTGGCGGCCCTGTATCTTGATGGAGGGTTAGCGCCAGCGGTCGATTTCGTGAACCGCACGCTCATTGTCCGCATGAGCGCCGATATGGCAAAAGAGCCAGAGAACCCTAAGAGCATCTTGCAGGAGCGCTTGCAGGAAGACGGCATCACTCCAACGTATCGCTTGGTGGAAACGCAGGGTCCTCCGCACGATCGAACTTTCGTGACTCAGGTGTTCGTCGGCGTGCAGTCTATCGCGCGTGGAGTAGGACGCACGAAAAAGGAATCGGAAAGCCAGGCGGCTAAATCCGCCCTGGAGATCCTCAGTTCGTTCTTCGAGGCGAAAGACTCCAAAGATAAGAAGCGCAAGGCGGATGCTCGTGCTGCGATTAAAGCGGCGAAGGCGGAAGAGAAAGCTCGTCGTCAAGCGGCGCAGCGTGCAAAGAAGCAGAAAAAGCAACAGCAGTAAGGGGCTTGCCGGTGTATCTGAAGTCGCTCACTCTGAAGGGCTTTAAGTCCTTCGCTGATCGCACGGTCATGAAATTTGAGCCTGGCGTTGCTGCTATCGTGGGTCCCAATGGTTCAGGGAAGTCGAATATCTCTGATGCGGTACTGTGGGTTCTCGGCGAGCGTAATGCCAAGAACCTTCGCGGTCAATCCATGGAAGACGTCATCTTCGCAGGTTCTTCTGCGCGTAAACCGGTTTCGGTGGCGGAAGTGGAACTGTTGCTTGATAATTCCGATGGCACGTTGCCGGTTGATTTTGCCGAGGTATCCATTGGCCGCAGAATGTATCGCAGTGGTGAGAGCGAATACCTTATCAATGGCACGGTGGTGCGTCGCATGGACGTGCTCGATATCTTGCATGATTCCGGCCTTGGTACGGGAACGAATTCGATCATTTCACAGGGTAACCTCGATTCGGTGCTGTCGTCGCGCCCAGAGGACAGGCGCGCTCTGATCGAAGAAGCCGCCGGTATTCTGAAGCATAAAGAACGCAAGGCGAAAAGCGAACGTAAGCTCGCCCAGATGGATGCTCATCTTGATCGTGTGCATGATATTACGGCGGAAGTCGAGCGTCAGCTCAAGCCGCTTGAGCGTAAGGCGAAGAAGGCCCGTACGTATCAGGCACTTTCATCGGAACTGGCCGATCTGACGCTGCAGCTCGCGGTCGACGATCTGCGTGCTCTGCAGAGTCGCTGGGATGCGACGCTTGCTCAGGAAGCCGAGCTCGGCGATGTGCAGGGCAGGGCGAAAGAAGAGCTTGCGCATGCAGAAGAAGCACTTGATGCACTACAGCAGAAACTTCACGATCGGGGTTCGCGCGAGAACAACCTTAATGAGCGTTATCGTCGCGTGCAGTCATCGTTTGAAAAACTCAATTCAACAGGGCTCGTAGTACGTGAGAAGCGCAGTGGCTTTTTATCAGAAGTCGAACGTCTTACCATCTTCGTTGAAGAGGGGCGTGTGCGCCGTCTTGCCGCGGAAAAGGAACTCGAAGAAGCACTTCGAGCGACTGAGGAAGCCCGCGTGGAGCACGATCGGGCCCAGCAGAAGCTTCAGCTCCTTGAAGCGGACCACAAAACGCGTATTGGCGAGCGCAATGCGTTGCGCAAACAGGTCGACACCCTAATGGCCGAACAGCGTAGTTTGGTCCATAGACAGGAAACCATTCGGGCGACTCAGGAAGCACTGCGGGAGAACCTGTCGGAAAAACGCGCACGGGCTCAAGTGATCGACGCCCATGTAGTCGATGCGCAACAGCGCCTTGATGCGGCTAAAGAACAGGAAGAGCAGATCCGGCTGCGTGCGGAAAAGCTGTGTGCCGATCATGAGCAGGCACGCAGTGAGGAAGCGCGAACGCGAGAAGAACTCAACGCTCTCATTGTTGCCCGCGATCAGGCTCGTCGTGCGCTAGATGAAACACGTCAGAGCTATACGCAGGCATCGGCTGAATGCGCTGCGTTAGAGGAATTCGAGCGTGCTTCGGAAATGGCGAACCCTCTGCTCGCTCATATCGTCGAAGAGCGAGAATCCCTTGCACCTGGATCCCAGCTGCTGACTCATGCATTGAAGGCACCTGCCGAACTCGATGGGGTAGTGGAGGCGCTTTTGCAGGCCGATATCCAGGGATTATTAGTTAAGGATAATGATCAGGCACTTCGATTAGTCGATCATGCTCTTGAAAGTAATCCGATCGGCAGTGCTACGCTTTTCAGTGCCGAAGCGTGCACGGAGACGGATGGTGGCAATGGAGCTTTGCCCTATCGTCGTTTGATCGATGAGCTCGAGATCGAGCCGGCCTATGAGCGTTCGCTCAATGCGCTTTTGGGTAAGGTGTATGTTGTCGATACGTTCGCCGAAGCACTTGCGGCGCAGAAGGCTGCAACGCAGTCATGCTGCTTCGCTTCTCTCGATGGCGCTTTGGTGCGGGAAAGCGGCAAGATAACCATTACCCGTCTGTCGGAAGACGACAAGAAGAACAGCGCGTTCGCGCGGCGTCGTGCGCTCGAACAGGCGCGCGAGAACGAACGGGAGCGCGAACGCGCATACGAATCAGCGCAGCAGGAGAACACTGCTCTTGAGGAGCGATTGCGGGGCGTTCAAACGAATTCGCTCAAGCTTTCCGAACAGGTCGCACAATTGAAGGGAAGCAGTGAATCGGCGATGCGCGATGCGCAGCAAGCGCTTCAGACGTTGCGCTCTCTTGAGGAAGAACTGGCCCGTCTTATGCGCGAGCAGCAGGAGAACGCGGCCTTTTTGGAAAAGGCGCAGCCAGATTCCGACGAACTTGAGCGCGATCTAGCTCAGGTGCTCGCCGACCTTTCGTTGAATAAAGAACAGGTGGCAACGCTCGAAGGGAACCTTTCACCTTTGCGTCGTACTATCGTCTCGCTTTCGGAGCAATTGAGCGATGCCCGCCTTGAGGCCGCCCGCTTGTCCGAGCGGTTCGCGTATGCGCAGCGCATGGAGCAAACGCGTAAGCAGGAGATCTCATCATCGACGCGCGAAGATGAAGTATCCAAGCAGCGTATCGCCGTTGCGCGAGGTGCGGCAGCGCGCGCTGATGAACTATTGGCAACGCTTTCGTCATTGTGCGATGCGGCATCGTTGGTGTCCTTGAAGCTCGAGCAGGAATCGCGCGACGAGCAGCAATTATCGCGTTCGCTGCATGATCAGATCGCGCAAGCGACGCGTACTTCGCGTGAGGTACGCGATCGTTTTGAAGGGTTCAATTCGCGGTTGTCTGAGGTCCGCATTGAAAAGGGGCGCCTTGAGATCCAAGTCGAAGCGGGTATAAAAGCCATCGTTGAAGGGTGCGCTACTCCTCTTGAGCAAGCACTTACGATCGAGGCCCTGGAGGATCGCGATGCTACGGCCGAACAAGCCGCTTCACTTGAGCGGCGTATCAAGAACATGGGTTCTATTAATCCTGATGCCGCCGAAGAATTCGAAGAGGTTTCGCAGCGCCATGAGTATCTTTCGGCTCAGTTGGAAGACATGCGCTTAGCGCGCAGGTCACTCGCACGCATCGTCAATGTGATCGACGAGCGTATGCGAAATGATTTCGTGGAAACGTTCGAACAGGTGAACGCGAACTTCTCTGAGATATTCTCTACGCTGTTCCCAGGTGGTCAGGCTCATCTATCGTTGGTCGATCCTGACGATCTGGAACATACGGGCGTGGATGTGAACGCACAGCCGGTAGGCAAGCGCGTGAAGAAGATGTCGCTTTTGTCGGGTGGAGAAAAATCGATGACCGCTATGGCGCTGTTGTTCGCGGTATATCGTATTCGACAGACCCCGTTCTACATCCTTGACGAGGTGGAAGCGGCACTCGACGACACGAACCTCCGTCGTTTGATCGCCTATCTTCAGGTGATCCGCGACGAAACTCAGTTCATAATGATCACTCATCAGCGTCGTACGATGGAATCAGCTGATATATTGTATGGCGTGTCAATGCAAGCTGACGGTATTACCAAGGTAATGAGTCAGAAACTCGATAATGCTCAGCGCAAGGAGGGCTAAATGGGTTTCTTCGATAAGATCAATGCCGGCTTGACCCGGTCTCGTGAGCGCCTGAAGGAGCAGATGAACATTCTGCTCGATCGTGGCCCCGATGTTGATGAGGAGTTCTGGGAAACGCTCGAGGAAACGCTCATTTTGGCTGATTTGGGTGCATCCGCTGCGGATGAGATCATCGAAGAGCTTCGTGATCAGGCGCGCCGTAAGGCCGTTCCTGATGCGTATGCGGTGTTCGATATGCTGACCGATCAGATCGCCTCGACTTTCACGCTCGCTGAAGACGATGTCTTCGAACAGAGCCCTCGGCTCGTATTATTCGTGGGCGTTAATGGCTCCGGCAAGACGACCACGGTCGGCAAGGTCGCAGCGGCAGCTCATGAGCAGGGTCGCAAGGTGCTGCTGGGTAGCGCTGATACGTTCCGCGCGGCGGCGATCGAGCAGCTTGAAGTGTGGGCCGGTCGTGCGGATGTTTCCATTGTGAGCCGCGAGCGCGGAAGCGATCCGGCGAGCGTGTGCTACGAAACTATCGAGCGTGCCGAAAAGGAAGGTTCCGATCTGGTGCTGATCGATACCGCCGGTCGTCTTCATACTTCCAATGACCTGATGCGTGAATTGCAGAAAGTGGTCAATGTGGTGCGTAAGCGCTCTACTATGCCTGTTGCCACCTTGTTGGTCATTGATGCGACCACGGGACAGAACGGTCTGCAGCAGGCACGCGAATTCGATAAGGCGCTCGACCTTGACGGAGTCGTGCTCACCAAGCTCGACGGAACGGCAAAGGGTGGCATCGCTTTGGCGATCTCGCACGAACTCGAATTACCCATCGTGAAGATCGGGGTAGGCGAGGGGATAGATGACTTGCAGGATTTCGATGCGCATGATTTCGCCCGTGCGTTGATAGGGGATATGACCGATGTTCGATAATCTTTCCGATAAACTTCAATCGATCTTTACCGGCCTGCGCAGCAAAGGCCGTTTGACCGAAGCGGATATCGATGCGGCGATGCGCGAGATCCGTATGGCGCTTCTTGAAGCCGATGTTAACTTCAAGGTGGTCAAATCCTTTATTTCGCGCACCAAAGAGCGCTGCTTGACCGCCGAGGTAATGGATTCGCTCACGCCCGCTCAGAACGTCGTGAAGATCGTCCTGGACGAACTCACTGAATTACTTGGTCGCGAACAGGCCCCCTTCGTTCTTTCCAGTCGCATTCCTAACGTCATCATGTTGGTGGGCTTACAGGGTTCTGGTAAGACGACTGCGGCGGCAAAGTTGGCTTATCGTCTGAAAGAGCAGAACCATAATCCTCTGCTTGTAGCGTGCGATGTGTATCGTCCTGCGGCTGCCGATCAGCTGCAGACGCTCGGCGATGAAATGGGCGTTCGTGTATATCGTGGTGACGGACAGGATCCGGTGAAGATCGCCAAAGAGGGCGTTCGCGATGCTATCGATTCTCTACGTGATGTGGTCATCGTTGACACGGCGGGCCGTTTGCATGTCGACGAAGAGATGATGACCGAGGCTGAGGCTATCAAGGATGCGGTCGAACCCGATCAGATCTATATGGTTGTTGATGCGATGACCGGCCAGGATGCGGTCAATGTAGCCAAGGCGTTCGCCGATCGCGTTGATTTTGATGGGGTCATCATGTCGAAGATGGACGGCGACGCACGCGGTGGTGGCGCCTTGTCCATTAAACAGGTGACCGGCAAACCTATTTCATATATCTCTTCGGGCGAAAAGCCCGATTCACTGGAAGAGTTCCATCCCGATCGCATGGCGAAGCGTATTTTGGGCATGGGTGACGTGGTCAGCATCATTGAGACCGCTTCGCGCATGAAAGCCGAAGAGATCGAGGAAGAAGAAGCCGAGCGCATGGCGCGTGGCAACCTTACCCTGAACGACTTCTTGATGATGAAGCAACAGGTAAGCAAGATGGGTGGCATCCAAAAATTGGTGAGCGCCCTTCCTGGTGGCGATAAGGCCATGCGTGAGGGACAGGTGAATGAGCATGCCCTCGACGATATGGCGGTCATCATCTCTTCGATGACGAAACGCGAACGCGAACATCCCGAGATCCTGAACGGTTCTCGTAAGGCCCGCATCGCAGCTGGTGCAGGCGTTAAGGTATTTCAGGTGAATCAGCTGCTTAAGCAGTTCACTGAAACCAAGAAGATGATGCGTCGTATGATGGATCAACAGGAAGCCCAATACAGCCGCAAGAACAAAAAAGGCAAGAAGGGTAAAAAGGGTAAGAACCCGAAACGCCGCATGGGTATTCCCGGAATGGGCGGCTTGTCCATGTCTGATGTGAAGAAGATGCAAGACATGATGAGTGGTCTTGATGATTCGCAGGGTAAGAGGTAATATTAACAATCGCTGTTTTGCGACCTAAGGTATGTGTATCATAAAGGTCGCTGAAAAATGTTTAGAAGGAGTACAACTCGATGGCTGTCAAGATCCGTCTCGCCCGTCACGGCGCTAAAAAGGCACCTTATTATCGTATCGTTGTAGCTGACTCTCGTGCTCGTCGCGATGGTCGCTATATTGAGCAGATCGGTTCCTACAACCCCTGCACCACGCCCGCAGCAGTAAAGCTCGATCTCGAAAAGGTCGACAAGTGGATCGCTGATGGCGCTAAGCCTACCGATACCGTTGCTCGTCTCATCGAGGCGCAGCGTAACAACGGCTAATCATGGCGGATTTCCGCGAAGATATTTCGGGTCTGGTCGAGACCTTGGTTCTTCCCTTGGTTGACGATCAGGACGCTGTTGAGATCTCCTCTGCAGATACCGAAGATGGTGCGATCCTCGTTGAGGTCAGCGTAGCTGCTGAAGATGCTGGTAAAGTCATCGGCCGTCAGGGTCGTGTGATCAAGGCTATTCGTACGCTTTGCCGTGCAGCAGGTTCTCGTAACGGTGTTGCCGTTGAGGTAGAGATCATTGACTAAGGCCCGTTCATAGTATGGGTGCTTGGACAAATATCGCGGTGCTGCTCAGTGCCAAAACAAAAGAAGGGGGACTTTCTGTAAAGCCAACAGAAGGTCTTCCTTTTTTGCTTACTGAAGACATGGATGTGACTTTCGTTCCTCCTATCTTGCGTTTTCCTCGTTCTTCGAAGGTGTCCAAGATAGATGAGGTCTCACCGGGAAGGTACCTGGTGCATTTTGAGGAGGTCGTTTCTCGTAACGATGCCGAAAAACTTGAGGGTCATTTCTGCTTGGTGAGAACTGAGTGCCTACCGCAGGATCTCGGTAAAACGGATTCGTTCGACGTTCAGGGCTATAGCGTGATCGATGTGCATAAGGGTCGATTGGGATCCGTGGTGCGCGTTGAGGAGAACCCCGCTCATCCCTTGTTGGTGATCGAGTCGTCTGCCGGCGATGTGTCGCAGAGCGCGCAGATCCTCGTTCCCGTAGTGGATGAATTCATCCTCGGAGTCGACGATGATGCTCAGCAGATCTCCGTTGACGTACCTGCTGGATTACTTGAGCTCTAGGAGCCTATCGTGAAGATAGAAACCCTTTCGGTGTTTCCCCAATGCTACGATTCGGTTATGAACGAATCGATGATGCGCATTGCTCAGGAAAAAGGATATCTCGATTTCACTGCGCATGATCTGCGTGACTGGACCCATGATAAGCATCGTACGACCGATGATGAGCCTTATGGCGGTGGTCAGGGTCTGGTCATGAAGTGCGAACCTATATTCGAGGCGACCGATGAGTTGTTCGCGGCAGCGCCCGAAAAGCCCTATGTTGTTTTTCTCTCTCCGACAGGAGAGGTGTTCAATGAGGCTCTCACCTTGGAGCTCGCCCGAAAAGACCACCTGTTCTTCATCTGCGGTCATTACGAAGGCATAGACGAGCGCGTCTATTCGCTTGCCGATAAGGTGATTTCGCTGGGTGATTATGTGCTTACAAGTGGTGAACTGGCTTCAATGGTGGTGATCGATGCGGTCGTGCGTCGCGTCGATGGGGTGCTAGGCGACGAAGGCAGTTCAGTAGATGAGAGCTTCTACGATGGCTTGTTGGAGTATCCGCAGTATACCCGTCCGGCACAGTATCGAGGAATGGATGTTCCTGAGGTGCTGTTATCAGGGCACCATGCCAATATTGCTCAGTGGCGACGGGAGCAAAGCCTGCTGCGCACCAAGCGATGGAGGCCCGATCTTCTGGATCAGGCGAATCTGTCGGCTTCTGACGAACGTTTTCTTGATTCTCTTGAAGAAGAATGAGCCCACGTTACGTTACTTTGCACTAATATGGGAACATTCGACCCCGTGATCTTATAGGAAAGGATGAGGCTTCAGTGGATTCCGGACAGCATGCTCATGGCCGTCAACCGGGTATCGTGAGGCGCTTTCTGAGCTTTTTGCTATGCATAGTCATAGTCATAGTTGCGGTGTGGGGTATTCGCACGTATGTTGCCGAACCCTTTGAAGTGCCTTCCGCTTCGATGGAGAACACCATTATGACGGGGGATCGCCTGTTCGCTGAAAAGCTCAGCTATCAGTTCTCCGAACCTCAGCGGGGCGATATCGTCGTGTTCTCTGATCCTCAGGTGCCCTCTCGGGTGCTGGTAAAGCGCGTTATAGCAACTGAAGGGCAAACGATCTCCATGTCAGGTGGCGTACTGTATGTCGATGGGCTCGCTCAGAACGAGTCGTACACGCTTGGTGAAACGTATCCACTTTCTCAAACGGCAGGCAATGTCAGCCTTTCGTATCCTTATGTGGTGCCTGCAGGCGAGATCTGGGTCATGGGAGATAATCGCGAGAACTCATCTGATTCACGTTATTTTGGACCGATCGATGTCGACACGGTGTTCGGTAAAGCGCTGTTCACCTATTGGCCGCTCGATCGTATTGGGTTATTGAGCTAAACCGGCGTTGGTTTTGTATTGATAAGGAGCATTATGTCTAACCTTCAAACAGGTACGAACACTGCCTCGTCAGTGCTGACGTTCCAGGATATGATCCTGAGCCTTCAGCGATATTGGGCAGATCTTGGCTGTGTGATCATGCAGCCTTACGATAACGAAGTGGGTGCCGGTACGTTCCATACGGCGACGACGCTGCGTAGCTTGGGTCCTCAAACCTGGAAGACCGCTTATGTGCAGCCCTGCCGTCGTCCCGCCGATGGCCGTTATGGTGAGAATCCCAATCGACTGCAGCATTACTATCAGTTCCAGGTATTGCTGAAGCCATCTCCTGATAACGTGCAGGACCTGTATCTTGATTCTTTGCGCTCCATTGGCATTGAGCCGGAAAAGCACGATATTCGCTTCGTCGAAGATGACTGGGAGAGCCCGACGCTCGGCGCATGGGGCCTTGGTTGGGAAGTGTGGCTCAACGGCATGGAGGTCACGCAGTTCACATATTTCCAGCAGGTGGGCGGCTTTGAGTGCAAGCCCGTTCCGTCTGAGATCACCTATGGTCTTGAGCGCTTGGCTATGTATATTCAGGGCGTCGATTCGGTTTACGATCTGATCTGGGCGCAGGGGGCCGATGGCTCTGTATTCACCTACGGTGATGTGTTCTTGGAGAACGAACGCGAGTTTTCGACGTATAACTTCGAAGTAGCCGATACCGATCTTCTATTCGGAGAATTCGATCGCTACGAGGCGGAGTGCATGCGTGTTCTTGAGCAGGGGTTGCCTCTGCCTGCATATGATTATGTACTGAAGTGCTCTCATGCGTTCAATTTACTTGATGCGCGTGGTGTTATCAGCGCGACTGAGCGCATGGCGTATATCTTGCGTGTTCGCACGATCGCTAAGGCGTGTTGTGCGGCGTATTTGGAGCACGTTGCGGGCATGGATGTTGCCCAGGATGAGAAGGGGGAATAGGTATGGCACAGCGCACGCTTGCTTTTGAGATCGGCGTTGAAGAGATCCCGGCATTCGACCTTGCTCGTGCAGTGAAGCAGCTGCATACGTTGGTGCCGCAATTGCTCGATGACGCGGCCGTTCCTCATGGGCAGACCAAGATCTATTCGTCCCCGCGTCGTCTTATCGTGCTTGTCGAGGATATCCCCGAGGCAACAGAGGAAAAGAACGAAGTATTCAAGGGTCCTTCAGCGAAGATCGCCTTTGATGAAGAGGGTAACCCCACCAAGGCCGCGCAGGGCTTTGCGCGCGGCAAGGGCATTGATGCCGCACAGCTGGTGGTCGACGATGGCTATGTGTATGCGCACGTTAACACGCCATCGGTCGAGGTGTCCTCATTGCTTGCTTCGGTGCTTGAGAGCATCGTGCGAGGTATCTCGTGGCCTAAGTCGCAGCGTTGGGGAACTCAGTCAGAATATTTCTCTCGTCCTATCCGCTGGTTCGTGGCACTGTTCGGAACCGAGGTCATCGATTTTGGCTTCGCGGGTCTTACGGCTGGTCGCGTTACCCATGGACATCGTTTCTTGGCGCCGGGTCCGTTCGAGGTCGCTAGCGCAGACGAACTGGTAGAGGTCGTACGCGCATCGTATGTCGTACCGAGTGAAGAAGAGCGCGAAGCGGTCATCCGCGCGGGCGTTGCCCAGGCAGAAGCCGATACTGGTTTCACTGCGGTGCTGCCCGCTAAAACGTTGGTCGAGGTCATTAATCTGGCCGAATATCCGACCGTATTGGTGGGAACGTTCTCTGAAGAGTTCCTACAGGTTCCAGAAGAGATCATCGTCGACGCTATGCTGATGCATCAGCGCTATTTCCCGCTGTATGACGCATCAGGTGCGTTGACCAATCGCTTCATCGTGGTCGGTAACGGTGATCCTGCGTGTTCGGAAACGATCATAGACGGCAATGAGCGCGTTGTGCGTGCTCGTCTGTTCGACGCGAAGTTCTTCTATGAGGAAGATTTGAAGAAGCCTCTTGAGGCATATGTCGATCAGCTCGCTAACGTGGTGTTCCAGGAAAAGCTCGGAACCATGCAGGACAAGACCAAGCGCATCGAAGCATTGGTCGATCACCTGGCACGTGATGCTCGCTTCGCCGATCAAGATCATGCTGATGCCGTTCGTGCCGCACATCTGTGCAAGGCGGACCTCGTAACGAGCGCGGTCGTCGAATTCACGTCGGTCCAGGGTGTTATGGGTTCGTATTATGCGCAGGCCAGCGGCGAAACCGATCAGGTCGCCCAGGCCATCGAACAGCATTATCGTCCTCGTTTCGCAGGGGATGACGTTCCTGAGACGGCGGTCGGCAAGGCGGTCGCAACGGCGGACAAGCTCGATACTATCTGCGGTCTGTTCGCGGTGGGACAGGGCCCCAGCGGTTCTTCCGATCCTTTTGCACTGCGTCGTAGTGCTATCGGTATCGTTGCCATGCTCTCAGGCGAAGATGCTCTTTCGGTGAGCTTGGTCGCTGCCATTGATGCGGCGCTTGATCAGTATGCTAAGGCCAATATCGAATTCGATGCAGCTGCGGTTCGCGCTGAAGTCATCGACTTCTTCATCACACGTACCAAGGTCATGCTGCGAGATGCAGGAAAGAGCCTTGACGTTATTGACGCCGTGCTCGCTGCGGGCGTGCAGGAGCCTGTGGTTCTCGTGCGTCGTGTTGAAGCGCTCGAGCAGGCACGCACCAATGAACCTGAGGTGTTCGACAATCTAGCGACCGCCTACGCACGTGCGAATAATCTGCGTGCTGCTGAATTGGGTGTTTCCATTGATGAGAACCTGCTGAACGAAGTTGAGCATGCGCTGTCATGTGCGGTCGTGCAGGCTGAATCGCGCGTTGCGAAGGCCCTGGAAGCAGATGATTATGCTGAGGCGTTGGCTGAACTTGCGTCGCTGCGTAAGCCCATCGACTTGTTCTTCGAACGCGTGATGATCATGGACGAAGACCAGGCGTTGCGCGAGAACCGTTTGCGTCTGCTTAATCGTTTCGTAGAGGTATTCGGACACGTGGCGGACTTCTCTCTGCTTTCCAAGTAACCATTCGACTGTGAAGCGCGTAGAGATCGCAATAGCATTGAACGACCCTGGAGTTTTCGTCTGGGGTCGTTTTCATATAGGGGATGGGTAGTTTTAGCGTGCATGGAACGTAAGGGAACTACCTTGCTCCAAGGAATTATGAGACCATATGAAGAGGGGTTTTGTTCAAAACCGCTCAATGATAATCGCAGAAGGGGATGGGAATGCAAAAGTGGATCACGCAAGGTGAACCATCTAAGACCTTGCCAACGGCGCATATTGTATCTGATTCAGTGGGAACGACGGCACATACCATCGTGCGTGCTGCGGCGGCATGCTTCGAGGTATTTAATCCTGCCATTGAGATTCTTCCGAGAGTCCTGAATCCTGAAGATATGCGCGCGGAACTCGATGCACATGTGAGCTTGCATCGGAAAAAGGGACTGAGCCCGTTCCTTCTGTTCTACACGTTGGTCTCTCCCGAAATGCGGAGCACCATGGCGGATTACATCAAAGAAAATGAAGACATTGTGGTGGCAGTCGACCTTATGAGCGATGCTTTGCGGGCACTTTCGTGCGCTTCGGGCAAGGAGCCTTTGGTCGAACCGGGGAGGATCCACTCGGTGAACGAGTACTATTTCCACCGTATCGATGCGATGGAATTTACTATCTCTCATGACGATGGACGCAACCCGCAGGACCTCACGAAAGCCGATATAGTCCTTATCGGTGTGTCCCGTTCTTCGAAGACTCCGCTGTCGATTTACTTGTCTCAAATGGGCTATCGGGTAGCGAATGTGCCGCTCGACCCCCAATCGACTCCGCCAAAAGAAATCTTCGACGTTGATCCTACGCGCTTGTTCGGTCTTATCATTTCGCCGGAAATATTGGCCGACATCCGCAAGCGTCGTCTTGGTAATGCGAGCAACGTGGCTGCTTCATATGCCGATCTAGAATGCGTGTATCAGGACCTCGAGAACGCGCGAGCGTTGATGAGAAGGCTCGGTTGCATGATCATTCGTACCGACAACAGGGCAATCGAGGAAACAGCGCAAGAGATTTTGCGTTATTATGAGAATGCTCATCCGCAAATCGACTAATTGCGGCTGAGGGAGAAAAGTTAAATCTAAGGAGAACATGGTGACTGACCAAGTAAAGCGCGTCTATGCTTTCGGTAAAGATGCAAGTGGTAAGAACGTTACTGAAGGCAACACCAACATGAAAGCCATTCTTGGTGGCAAGGGTGCTAACCTCGCCGAAATGGCTAACATCGGCCTTCCCGTCCCTCCCGGATTCACTATTTCCTGCCAGACTTGCATGGAGTACGCGAACTCCGACAACACCTGGCCTGAGGGCGTTCTGGATACCATCCAGGAGTATCGTGAAGATCTTGAGGCTCGTATTGGCAAGAAGATCGGCGACGCAGAAGATCCGCTGCTCGTTTCCGTTCGCTCGGGCGCTCCTATGTCCATGCCGGGCATGATGGACACCGTTTTGAATCTGGGTCTTAATGACGAATCCATTCATGGCTTGATCAAGCAGACGGAGAACCCTCGTTTTGCATGGGACTCTTACCGTCGTTTTATTCAGATGTTCTCTAACGTTGTAGTGGGTCTTGACGGCGACTTGTTCGAGAACGCTATCAACATCATGAAGCGCGATCGTGGCGTTGAATCCGACACCGATCTGACCGCTTCCGATCTTGAGGAACTGGTAGAGGTATTCAAGGGCATCTTCACGGAGAACGTTGATGCGAACGATTACCCATCTCTGGTCGTTGATGGTAAGGTGCAGTTCCCCCAGAGCCCTGACGCTCAGCTTCAGTTGGCTATCGAAGCGGTATTTGGTTCTTGGAACAACCCTCGCGCGATCCTCTATCGCAAGCAGAACAAGATCTCCGATGATCTGGGCACCGCAGTAAATGTTCAGTCCATGATCTTCGGCAATAAGGGCAACACGTCTGCAACGGGCGTTGCCTTCACCCGTAACCCCGCTAATGGTGAAAAGGAATTCTACGGCGACTACCTGGTCAACGCTCAGGGCGAAGACGTTGTTGCCGGCATTCGTAACACCAGCCCTATCGCTGATCTTAAGCATGTTGAGGGTCTTGAAGAAGCGGGCCGTGAACTTGAAGAAGTATTCACGATCCTCGAGAACCACTTCCGCGACATGTGCGATATCGAATTCACGATCGAGCAGGGCAAGCTTTGGATGCTCCAGACCCGCGTTGGTAAGCGTACCGCAGCTGCTGCGTTGCATATCGCCATCGAAATGGAAAAAGAAGGCCTCATCACGAAGGAAGAAGCGGTTCAGCGTGTTGATCCTGAACAGCTCGATCAGCTGCTCCATCCTCAGTTCGATGCCAAGGCAGATTACGATGTGGTCGCCAAGGGCCTGAATGCATCTCCGGGTGCTGCGGTCGGCGAAGCGGTGTTCTCCGCAGAAGCTGCCGTTGAGGCTGAAAAAGAAGGCCGTAAGACCGTTCTGGTTCGCTGGGAGACCACTCCTGACGACCTTGCAGGCATGATCGCGGCAGAAGGCATCTTGACCTCTCATGGTGGCAAGACCTCCCACGCTGCCGTTATCGCTCGTGGCATGGGCGCTCCTTGCGTTTGCGGTGTTGACGCTCTGAAGATCGACGCTGAGGCAAAGCAGGCTACCATTGCTGGTACCGACATTGTCATCAAAGAGGGTGACATGATCTCGCTCGACGGTACTACCGGTATCGTAGTCATGGGCGCAGTCGAGTTGGTTCAGCCCGAACTCGCAGGTGATCTTGACACCATTCTCGAATGGGCAGACGAGTTCCGTACCATGGGTGTTCGTGCAAATGCCGATAACCCTGAAGACGCAGCAACCGCTCGTAAGTTCGGTGCTCAGGGTATTGGCCTGTGCCGTACCGAGCATATGTTCTTGGGCGATCGTAAGCAGATCATCCAGACCTTCATCCTCAACGAAGATGAGTCGGTCCGCGAAAAGGCCGTTGCTGATCTGTTCAAGGCTCAGACGGGTGACTTCCTGGGCATGTTCAAGGCCATGGACGGCTTCCCGGTCATCGTTCGCTTGCTCGATCCTCCGCTGCACGAGTTCCTCGAGAGCGCTCGTTCTCTTGATGTTGAGATCGCTCGTCTCGAAGCAACCGATGGCGATCCTGCAGTGATCGAAAAGAAGCGCCAGCTGATGGAGCAGATCGATGGTATGTCCGAAGCTAACCCCATGCTCGGCCTTCGCGGTTGCCGTCTTGCGATCAAGTTCCCCATTCTTCCTACGATGCAGGTCCGTGCTATCGCAACGGCTGCAGCTCAGTTGAAGAAGGAAGGCCTTGATCCTAAGCCCGAGATCATGATTCCTTTGGTTTCGGTCGTTCCTGAGCTCGAAAAGCTTCGCGCAATGGCAGAAAAGGTCATCGCTGAAGTTGCTGAAGAGCAGGGTGTCGAACTTGATATCCCCGTTGGTACCATGATCGAGCTTCCTCGCGCTGCGGTGACGGCTGACGAGATCGCAACTCAGGCTGACTTCTTCAGCTTCGGTACGAACGACCTGACGCAGACCACCTTCGGCTTCTCTCGCGACGACGTTGAGGCTGAGTTCATTCCTCAGTACTTGGCAGAGCGCATCTTGCCTTACAACCCCTTCGCAACGGTTGATCCTGGCGTTGCTAAGCTGGTCAAGATGGGTGTCGAACTTGGTAATCAGGGCAATCCCGACCTGGTATGCGGCGTTTGCGGCGAACATGGCGGCGATCCTGATTCCGTTAAGATCTTCTACAAGATCGGTCTTGATTACGTTAGCTGCTCGCCTTATCGTGTGCCGCTGGCTCGTCTCGCAGCTGCTCAGGCTGCTTTGGCAGACAAGTAATCGAACCGAGATTTGGTTGGCCTTATTGCAGGAACCCTTCGGGGTTCCTGTTTTTTTGCAGATATCTCTGAGTCTAGTGCAAGGGTCGTAGGTCGTGGATCTTTGGGTTGCTCATACTCTACGGAATAAGAAGTCCAAAGGTCCATATCGTCGAGCATAACGCACGGTCGCGCGTAATCGCCGCTTCCGTGCTCAATTCAAACCAGCACGTGACTCTGTCATTGTTAACCCAAAGAAAGCAAAGGGGATAAATGGAGATTCGGCTGCTTCGATCCTTCTTGGCGATAGCTGAAGAGGGCAACATAACTAGGGCTGCGGAATCCCTTCATTTAACGCAGCCAGCACTCAGTCGTCAGCTTTCGCTTTTGGAGGCGGAACTCGGTGCTCCGCTCTTTAGGCGAGAGAAACGAGAAATGGTTCTTACTGAAGAGGGTATACTGCTGAGACGTCGTGCTTTGGAGATCCTCCAGCTCGTTTCACTGGCCGAAGAGGAGTTCAAGAGCGGCACCTTGATGGAAGGAAGCATATCTATCGGTGTGGGCGAACTTATGGCTGCGGAAACAGTATTGGAAATTGTCTCGAAATTTTCCGAATCTAATCCTAGGGTGTCATTTAATTTTCTTACCGGTATTGCCGATCAGGTAACTGAACGGCTTGACCGTGGTCTTCTTGATTTCGGGCTTTTGATGGAGCCGGTAGATATTACAAAGTATTCCTTTATTAGGCTACACCAGAAAGAGCGTTGGGTTGCGATCGTTCGCCCGGATGATGTTCTTGCGGAAAAGCAGGTCATTGAGCCCGAAGATCTCGTGGGGCGCACTTTGGTTCTACCGATTCGCGACAATGTAAGGAATGAAATCGCTCAGTGGTTCGGCCCGTTCTTTGATAAGGTTGACGCGCGTTTCGCGGCCAACTTAGGTGGCATTCGCGCTGGTTTCGTAAAGAAGAACATGGGTGTTGTTCTTAGTGTGGAAGGCGCAACATGCTATTGGGATCCATCTGAGTATAAGAGCATCGCGCTTTCTCCGAGTATTGAAGGCAATGGTGTACTTGTATGGAAGAAGGACGTCGCTCATTCTTCTGCCGTCTCTGCTTTTGTGCGCTATATTGGCGAAACGCTGTAAGAAACGAACGAAGGGTGCATAAACGCAATACCCTTCGTTCGTTTCTTGTGAAATCCGTGGTTACGAAAATACTACGTTCGTCGTCCCTGTACCTTCGAACAATCCCGTCAAGTCTTCGTTTATGTGACCGAGTTTCTGATACGAAAAATGCTCGCCGTTTTGCTTGTAAAGAATTACCAGGCTTCGCCTTGGGGGCCAATAGACGATGTCGCCTACTTCATATCCTTGATTTGCTACCGAATCGGTGGGCAGTTCGTTTTGTAGGTGATAGCACATTTCCCGAGAGTAAAGGTTGTCCATGGGGACTTCGAAGGGGAGTCTTGATGCCAGGGCATCGGCTGCAACGTTGTCTTCAAGTGTAGCTGTCAGATTGACCCCGTTAACGGTGATGTTCATGGTATCGCCTTCTCCTGTTGTGCTGGACGCGCCGCTGTTTTCAGTATTAAAAACAGAAGAGGGCGTCTCTGATTCTTCTAAGGATTCGTTTGATGTGTGGTTTGTTTCTGCTGCCGCCTGTTCGCTCTCATTCTGTTCCTGGGGCTGCTGCGTACATCCGCAGAGGGTGAGTGAAAGCATCACGGCAACTGCAAATAAAAAAGAAGGTGCTCGCCATCCGGTGTTTTTTCTACTGTTCATAACTCAGTTCCTTTCGATTTGATTGGTTCGTCGTAAACCCTTTCCTCAGAAAGACGACGCTGGCGACAAAGCAGAGGGCTACGCCTATGAGATAGCCGTCAACTATGTGCACTATGTCCCAACCTTCCCCTAAAATGCCTATCAGCAAGTTAGGTAGAGCTGCGCCAAGATAGGAAAGCATGGTGACAGTCGAAAGCACCGGGGCGTTTTGCGTGAGTGTCGTCTTTGCCAGCACTTGCCGCATTCCTCCGGAATATGCAGCGCCCTGAGCGATGCTGCCAAGTACGCTTGAGAACAAAAGAAGGCCTGCATTGCCTAGGGAAATTGATACTGCAAGTCCCGCTATGCAGCCCGTAAAAGAACCCATTCCAACGATTTGAGCTTGCCGTGCTGACAGGCGAGCCGTTAAAGGAGGGCCGATGAGGCTTGGGGCCATGAACGCGGCAAAAACCAAAGCGGAAAACAGCGTTGAATCGCTGCCTAAACAGATGCGTGAAAACGTTGTTGAAGATGCTTGAAAAAGACCACCGATCGCCCATGTTCCCATAAAGGCTAAGCAACAGACGGGGAGAATCTTTTTGACTTCGGCAGGGATGCTTATGCTTGGCGTCATGGAACGTAGGGCTCCGTGTTGCTTTTCGACCGTTTCCGGGCAAAAGGCAAGGCATATTGCGCAAATCACGAAGGTGGTGGCAAGGATGAGGAACGCCCATGTCGGATCAAGTGCATCGATATCGGCAAAACCTGCTGCCATGAGACAGCCAATGGTGAGCCCCGCTTGCGGTCCGCTTGTCGTCACCATGGCCGCAATCCATGTAGGCTTTGTCGGTGCATTGTCGACAACGTAGGCGCCAGCACTTCCCGCGGCTATTCCGCAGGCTAAACCTTGAGTGAAGCGTCCAGCGTAGAGCATCAGCTCTGAAGAAAGACACGCGAACATGAGGCATCCAGCGATAGAGAAGCCGATGGCAAGATACATCGCTGGTTTCCTTCCGCTGTAGTTTGACAGGCGGGCGAATACCAGGATCGAACCAATTGTTCCAGCGAAATAGGCAACGGTGGCAATAGACAGTGAGCTTTTGGGGATGGCGAGCGCATTGCAATAGTTGCCGTAAAGGGGGATGGGTGCGGCGGAAGCGGCAAATATGAGTATGAGGCAAATACTTCCGAAAGCGAAGCCGCGCATACTCTTGATATCGTTTGACATCGTATCTTTTCCTCCTGTGCCGCAACAGGGAATACTGTTCTGTTCGAATAAACCGCGGCGCTGTCTGATCCGTTTAGATGTAAGAATTATCGAATCAGCGATCTAAAATATCCAATGCTTATATCTGATGGGGAAGGATAAAGAATCGTTATGGTTGCATAGGGAGCATTTTTAAATAAGGAATCTTGACGAGAGGGATGATGTATAGGCGGAGTGCTTATTGAATCTGCAGTGGCAGTAACCAGGAGTTTGCATAGAGGAGCGTTTGAGAACCGAAGGGCTTTTGATCTTAATGTTCATTTCCGACACCTGTATTGTCTCTTTATATGAAAAAATGCGTATAGGACGGCACAAAGGGTCTTCTCGTCTGTTGCGACATGCTTTGCGTGGCCTTCTTCTTATTTTGAGTTTCGTCCATTGGTAATTTGACAGGGTGCGCAAGCAAGATAAAATGAGTACTCGCGCAAAGCGAGCACTTTCACAAATGAACAACCTATTTGGGGGCGACTGGTTTCGACATGGTAAGTCGGATCCAAGGAGCAAGTCGTGGTCTCCTCGCCACGTTAAACAGGGGTAAAGTCAAGTTAATTGGCAAAACTAACACTCAGAGCGCTCCTGCGCTCGCCATGGCTGCTTAATTTAAGCGCCATCTGTCGTCGATAGATTCTTCTCCGCTCTATCGCACGATATCATCATTAGGGGAACGCTCTTTGGCACGTAGCAAGTATGGCCAAAGCTAAGATCGACCTTGCTAGAAAGATCGACGACCTGTTAGTGGGTCGTGACCTTTCGAATCCTGAACACTAACTAAGCTTGTAGTGCCTTGTTGATGATTTAGTATGGACCGGAGTTCGATTCTCCGCGCCTCCACCAAATGTTACTGAGGGCTTTCGTCTACGCTGTTGGACGAGGGCCCTTTTTCATGATGTTCGGCGTGTCAAATGCGCTTTCATGTTGTTGTAGAATCTGCAGTTGGTTGTTCTTGAAAGCTGCTGCTTTAAACACTGAAGTAAAAAACGAAAGTACCGCTATCAGGCTCATGCGGATGAAGAAGGAATTATGCTACGAATCAGTCATGCGATCTTACATGTGTTCGATTTCACCTCATGTGTGAACGTGCTCTCGCAAAGCGAGCTCGATTTGGAGAGCCGCCAAGTCAAGGGCTACGTTACCAAGCATGTCAAAAAAACCTTTGGCCATATTGACAACAAACATGGTGAATTCGCTCCTGACAGTATGTTCGCGGCGGAACTGAAGCGTTATTTCGCAGGGGAGCGCGATTTTATCGATCTATCTACGCAGATCGCTGAATTTGTCGCAACGGAGTTAGGGCGTATGAGTAAGTCGGAATCGACTGACTTGCTGGTGGTTGATTTCGAAGAAGAGGAGAAACTTGACGGAGGAAGTACTGACGACGAGGCGATCACTGCATCGTTCGAAGGGCGTGTGAACCGCTACTTCGGCATCTTCCTGCTCGAAAGCCGTCAGGCATTCATGCATTCGGTCGGATACGACGAAGATGGAGCGCCGTGCAATGCCATTGAGCGCCATCATGCCATTCTGCCGAACCCTTCTCAGAAGATCGCTTCGTTCGCGCTCGTCAATATGAGGAACCTTGAAGTGGCGTTCCAGGATAAGAAGCGCGTTATCGCGGGCGAAGAGGTGTGGCTCATTCCCGATAGTCTATTGCAGTGCTCTGCTCAGGCATCGAGTAAGGAAGTGATTGATGAGCTCTCTCGCATCGTTGAAGAAGTCGCGCAAGAATATGGTGCTGATCCGGTAGTGTCGTTGTCTAAGGCGAAGGCTTACGTCTGCGAATCGACGGAAGAGAACGAAGATATCGCGCCGTTCGATCTGGCAGAAGAGGTGTTCGAGGATGAACCTATTCGTGAGCGGTTCACCTCGTATCTTGCTGAAGAGAACATCCCTGAACGCGTACGCGTGGAAAAGAAGGCGGCAGAGCGGGTCACGCGCAATCACAAGATCCGCACCGATACCGGTATCGAGATCACGTTCCCTTCGGAATATGTGAATAACCCCGACTTCATAGAATTCGGCAATACCGCCAATGGTCTTATTTCGATCGAATTGAAGAACATTGGTCATATTGAGAATAAGCGCTAATTTTGAATTATTGAATATCCATTAAACAAAAAAGCTCCGCCGTGGCGGAGCTTTTTTATGAGCGTCTGAAGATCTTCTAGAAGCTGGGGAGTACAGCACCTGCATAGGTGTTGGTGATGTAATCGCGGACCTCATCAGAATGAAGTGCGCTTGCGAGAGCCTTGATCTTCTCGGAATCCTGGTTGCCCTCTTTAACTACCAGAACATTCGCATAGGTCTTCGCAGCAAGGGAGTCACTGGATTCAAAAGCCAAAGAATCGGAGATGTTCAGGCCAGCGCTGGACGCATAGTTGCCATTTACAACTGCGATGTCAACATCGGCGAGCACGGTAGGTACAACTGCTGCTTCAAGCTCTTCGAACTGAAGGTTCAAAGGATTGGAGGTGATGTCGTTAGGGGTTGCGGTGATGCCGGCTTCAGGATCGATCTCGATCAGGCCTTCCTGCTCAAGGAGCAGCAGAGCGCGAGCTTCGTTGGTGGTGTCGTTGGGGATGGCGATGCTTGCGCCTTCGGCAAGAGCATCAAGAGATGCGGTCTTGCCAGCAAAGATGGCCATCGGCTCATAATGAACGGACTCTACCGATACCAAGTGGGTACCCTGCTCGTCATTGAAGGAATCGAGATAGGGCTGGTGCTGGAAGTAGTTCGCGTCGACTTCGCCTGCTTCAGTCACGGTGTTGGGCTGAACATAGTCGGTGAATTCCTTGACTTCAAGGGTGTAGCCCTGCTCCTCAAGAAGGGGCTTTACCGCATTGTTGAGGATCTCAGCGTGAGGAGTGGGGCTCGCTGCAACGGTGATGGTCTTGTCTTCGGAAGAAGAGCTGGAAGAGTTGTTGGAAGAACAACCCGTCAAGGTCAAGGTTGCAAGAAGCACTGCGGCAAGGCATGCGCCTAGGACCACAAGGGGCTTTTTCTTTACGAGGGAGTGTGCCATCAATAGTTCCTTTCCTGTTTTTTCTACGCACAACGTGCGAGGTCATGAATGAATCTTCACCGCTTCCTTGCGGTGGATATTTATCTTACGAGTTTATTATTTTTTTACAACGTGATTAGTTATTGATAAACCTGAGTGCTGGTTATTGTGTAAGGAATCGGATTATTGTTTAAGGTTTCGTAACGGCTCATCAATTAGCGCTTTTAATTGCATATTCTGGCGTTTCTTCTGCTATAAGAGAAGTACACTGAATCAGTTAGTCATTTATACATATGGGAAGAGAACGATATATGAGGGATAACAAGAGCAATAATCCCGTGCACGAACAAGGAAAGCATGCATCTCACGGACAGGGTTCGACCAAACAAATGAAGCCTGCCTCTAAATCCACTTCCGCTAAGGGGTCTTCTCGGGAAGGAACGGGGGCTCAGGGAACGGCTCCTGTCGCGTATGGGACGGTCCCCGATAGCCCTATGCTGAAGAAAAAGAAGAAGCGCGCGCTTATTGTAGTAGGCGTGGTCGTTGCGTTGCTCGCTGCAATATATGGCGGAGGGGCGTTGTTCTTCTCTTCTCATTTCTTTCCCAATACTATTCTGAACAATGAAGATCTTTCATTGCAGCCAAGCGAAGTTCTGGCTGATAGGATCCAGACTCAGGCGGATTCGTATTCGCTCACCATTGAAGGTAAGGGTTTTTCCTATAGCTTCAATCAGGGTGAAACCGCGATTGATATCGACCCCCATAAGATCGCTGAAGATACCACGAAGGCCCAGGACATCGCGTTGTGGCCGATAGAGGTGTTCTCAAAGCATGACATTTCGGATGTCGTCATCGCTTCGTATGATGAGGCGGGTTTTGCTGATGTGCTGAATCAGCAGATCGCGACGTTCAATGAATCGCAAACTCCATCGGCTAATGCGTCGGTCATTTACGATGAGGACGCGGGAATCTTCTCTTTGAAGCCTGAAGTGTATGGCACGCAGATCGATGCCGAAAAGCTCATCGCTAAGGCGGGCGAAGCGATCAAATCGATGCGTAGCGAATGCGAAGTGACCCAAGATGACCTGGTAAAGCCTACCGTGCTGGCTGCTGATCCACGAACCTTGTCTGCGCTTAAGAAGGTCGGGGAAATGTTTCCAAATGAGGTGACGCTCACTCTTAACGGGTCGGTCAATGCGGCGACGATCGATAAAGCTACTTTTGCAAGCTGGGTCTATATCGATCCCGCTGATTACACCCCCAAGATCAACCAGGAGCCGCTGACTGCTTGGGTGGATGAAAAGGCCTCAGGCATGAACACGATAGGAACGACGCGTACTTGGACACGTGAAGATGGCAAGGTATGCACGGTTTCGGGTGGAACGTATGGATGGAAGGCGGATACCAGCACGCTGGCCACCACGGTATATGACGCCCTGAATGCCGGTGGAGCCACTACGATCGATATTCCGTGCTCGCAATCAGGTGCGGTCTACAATGGCGTAGGTGCGCGCGACTGGGGTGCGTATGTCGATGTTGACCTGTCTGAACAGACCGCTCGTTACTATGATGCAAGTGGCAATTTGCTGCATTCTTGCGGCATTGTTTCCGGCCTTCCAACGGCGGATCGTGCGACTCCAAGAGGTGTTTATTATCTGAATGCTAAGCAAAGTCCGTCGACCTTGGTAGGATATAAACCTAATGGTGAGATCGATTACGAAACACCCGTTAAGTATTGGATGCCATTTGTGGGCAACTCGGTAGGCTTGCACGATGCAACGTGGCAGGCGTCTTTTGGTGGAACTCGCTACAAGACGAACGGAAGCCATGGATGCGTCAACCTATCGTTGGCCGATGCGCAATGGTTCTATGAGAATCTTTCAACGGGTGTGTGCGTTATTACGCACGACTAAAGGCTGAAAGGCAATTCGCTCACATTATTTGAGGGTAGGCTATAATACGGTACTCGAGCCCCCATAGCTCAGCTGGATAGAGCAGTGGACTTCTAATCCAAAGGTCGCAGGTTCGAATCCTGCTGGGGGCGCCATTGAAGTGCCAGATCAGAGGGTGCTGATATGACGTACGACGATGCGCCGATAGGTATATTCGATTCCGGGTTCGGCGGTTTGACGGTCGCGCGTGAAGTTATCAAGGCGCTTCCTGAAGAAAGTATTTTGTTCTATGGTGATCGCGCTCACTGTCCGTATGGCCCGCGCGATCCGCGCGAAGTGCAGAGCTTCGTTATGAATATTTGCCAGTGGCTCATCGATCGCAAGGTCAAAATGATCGTCATTGCGTGCAATACTGCTACGGCAGCGGGACTTGAGCTGGCGCAGCGGACCTTTGACGTTCCCATCATCGGAGTTATCGAACCGGGTGCACGTGCAGCGGCTCGAGCAACGCATAATCGTCGTGTGGGTGTCATCGCCACCAAGGGCACGGTCGATTCAGGGGTATACACGCGCGCGATCCGTAATATCGATGCAGGTATCACCGTGTTCTCTACCGCGACTCCTCGGTTCGTCGAGATCGCCGAACTGGGAATTCGCATGGCAAAGGGCCCCATTGAGAGCTATACCTCATTGGCTTCTAAGGTCTATATTCGCCCTGCTTTTCAGGAGATCGCCCAAGATTATCTTGATCCGCTGCGTCGGAGCGAAATCGATACGCTCGTTCTGGGATGTACGCATTTTCCGCTGCTCAAGGCGCTCATTGGTGGCGTAGTCGGTTCTAACGTCAAGTTGATCTCTTCGGCAAAAGAGGTTTCCCTTGATTGTCGTGATCTGCTTGAAAGGCAAGAGGCCCGCGCTCATCCTGGTAATGTTCCTACGTATCGTTTTGCTTCTTCCGACCCCGACGTCGATGAATTCGCTTCATTTGGCGAAAGGGTGTTGCGGATGCCTCTAGGGAAAGTGGAATTTGCACCGATACAAGGCATGCATTAGTTCAAGTCGAATGCCGAATGTGCGATGGGGGTAGAGGCCCTGGTCACCAATGAAAGGATGTAGTATGACGAAGACGGTCGTGATCGCTACCAATAATGCTCATAAAGTCGAAGAAATCGAAACCGCACTCGATTTTGAAGGCTGGGAATTCAAGAGCCTTAAAGATGCGGGTATTGTTTCTAACCCTGAAGAAACGGGGACTACCTTTGTCGAGAACGCACGTATTAAGGCCTGTGCTGCCCATGAGTTAGGCAAGACGGCAGTATTGGCGGATGATTCGGGGCTTATCGTCGATGCGCTCAATGGTGCTCCGGGTGTGTACTCCTCCCGCTATTGCGGCGTTGATGGGGACGACGATGGCAACAATGCCAAGCTGCTCACCGAGCTCTCTGATGTGCCGAGCGGCAAACGTAGTGCACGTTTTGCGTGTTCGTTGGTGTTCATTGATGAAGATGGTTCGGAAACGGTCGCCGAGGGTTTCGTTGAAGGGTCCATTGGTTACGAAAAGCGGGGGCAGAACGGATTCGGATATGATCCGCTCTTTTTCCCGAATGAGTATCAGGGAGAAAAGACAATGGCGGAATTATCGCAGGATGAAAAGAACGTGATCTCGCATCGGGGAAGCGCACTTCGAGAATTAAAGAAAATCCTCGTGCAACAAGCGTGATTTCTTGCTATAATGCTTAACCGTTGCAGTCGGGATGTGGCGCAGTTTGGTAGCGCGCCTGCTTTGGGAGCAGGATGTCGCAGGTTCGAATCCTGTCATCCCGACCATTTTTTATTTGCGGGTGTAGTTCAATGGTAGAACTCCAGCCTTCCAAGCTGGTCACGCGGGTTCGATTCCCGTCACCCGCTCCACTAAAACTTAAAGCGATGGATCTGTTCCATCGCTTTTTTGTTCCTGCTACCTTGAGGGAATCGAACCTGATAAGGTGAAATTCCGTTAAGAAAACAGTCCAGTGGACTGTTTTTAGGAATTTGCCCGCAGGCGCTTGCGCCAAGGGGTCATTTTGTTCTCCTGAACAAAATGGAACCCGTCACCCGCTCCACTAAAACTTAAAGCGATGGATCTGTTCCATCGCTTTTTTCTTTTACTTCCTTGGGAGAAGCGAACTTCTCTTCTTTTCATATGCAGGGGCATGTAATAGGATTTCTGTAAGGGAGAAAAGCAAGTGCCTTTCGAGGGGAGAACGAGCGCTTGCTAAAGGGGATGAGTATATGCAGGAGTCTATGCAGACGCGTGACGAGCGTGGTCGGCTGACCATTCGTCACGTCTTGGTAGTTGTTACCGGTATTTTGGTTTGCTTTGGACCGGCGACGCTGGTGTTCAATACCTGGTCCATTCTTGTCGTGCCGGTGTGTGAGAGCCTACATGTTCCAACGGGTTCATTTACGTTATACGTTTCGGTTATCTTCCTTGCGTCAGCTATCGCAGCGCCTTTTGCTGGGAACCTTATGGAGCGTTACGACGTGCGCGTGGTCATCACTGCGGCATGTGGCCTCTGTGCGACGGGTATATTCCTCTGCTCCTTCTATACGGAGGTATGGCAGTTCTACGTATCGGGCGCTCTGGAGGGCATTGGGGTAGTGGTGCTGGTCAGTCTTGTCGCTCCGACGCTTATTAACCGCTGGTATCAGCAGCATACAGGGCTTCTGATCGGTATTTGCGTTGCTATGATGGGTGTCGGTGCAGCGGTATGGAACATGCTCGGAGGTGTCCTGCTCAGCGAATTCGATTGGCGCATGTGTTATCGGACCTTCGGGGTGATTGCAGCGCTTATCTCCATGCCGGCCACGATATTCTTCATTCGCAGTTATCCTGAAGAAGTGGGTCTTTCCCCTTATGGTGATATTGCCGATGCGGCTCAGGCTGAAAAATTCATGGAAACCGGCATATCTGCGGCAAAAGCGTTCCAGTTACCCGCGTTCTTCCTGCTTATGCTGACGATCGGCTTGATCAACGGCACGGCCCAGATGGGTAATTATCTAGCAACGTATCTCTATCATCTTTCCGATGTAGGAGCGATCGCCCTTACTGCTGCCGAAGTGGTCATTATGGCGAGCGTTATTTCCTCTTGTTTGCAAGTGGCTCAGGCATGCGCGAAGATCGGCCTTGGCCAAGTGGCCGATCATAGTCTGCGACTCGCGCTCATCATTGCATGCGGGTGCGGGTTCGCGGGTGTGCTGTGCTGTTGGCTCGGCCCGAGTATTGAATCGAATATCGTATATGTAGGTTCAGCACTGTTCGGTATCTTGTTCGGTGCAACGAACGTGCTGGGTCCTACTATTACGCGCTATTTGTTCGGACCGCGTGAATATACTGTTATTTATTCACGTGTCGCGGTCTTCGTTAATCTGGTTCCGGTGTTCTTTATTCCGCTGTATGCTTTCCTGGCTGAGGTGGGCTGGAACATATTGTTCGGGGTTGCGGCATCGGTCGTTGTTATTATCTTTATACTAGCGATGCTACTCATGTGGCAGGCAAAACGCATGGGTGTTGAGCGGTAGTAAGTGTTGGAGGAAAGCATGATAACGATATTCGTAACCGGAGGCATTGGATCAGGTAAGTCGACCCTGATGAATTTCCTCGAACGTCAGGGTGCGGGGATAGTGCTGGCCGATGAAGTCGGTCACGAGAACTTGCGTGATCCGAAGATGAAGGCGGAATTGGTTGCGGCGTTCGGAGGAGATATTCTCGATCCGGATGGGGAAGTCATTCGCTCAGCACTTGCTGCACGCGCATTCGCAACACCACAAGATACGGCTCGTATGGACGCTATAACGCAGCCGTGGTTATATGAGGGTTGTTTGCGCCATGTGCGGGAAGCGGGCACCGATCACGAAGTGGTCGTTCTTGAAATGGCCATTTTGGATGGACGCGATGATTTTCATAAGCATGCCGATATCGTTGTCGCGGTTACCACATCGTCAGAAGTGCGCATTCACCGCCTGATGGAGTCGCGTGGATTTACTGAAGAGGACGCACGTAACCGACTTGCGAGTCAGGTCCCTGAAGAGCAGCGCCTCGCCATTGCTGATGTGGTATTCACCAATGATGGTACCCTAGAGGAATTCGAAGAGCAGATCCAGCACTGGTGGGATACTGAGATAGCCCCACGATTATAAGGAGGACCCCCGTGGCTCATCTGTCTAGCCTTGAAGGACATAGCATGGAAGGCAAACTGCCGGTGGCGCGGTTAGCCTCGCAGCCCTTTGAGGTGGTGTCTCCTTATGAGCCTGCGGGTGATCAGCCTCAGGCGATAGAGCGTTTAGCTCGCAATATCGAATCGGGCATGCGCTATGAGACCTTATTAGGTGTTACTGGGTCGGGTAAAACGTACACGATGGCGAAAACCATCGAAGCGGTTCAGAAGCCCACCTTGGTACTGGCGCCGAATAAAACACTGGCGGCGCAGTTGGCGGCAGAGCTCAAGGAATTCTTTCCTAATAATGCCGTGGTCTATTTTGTGTCGTATTACGATTACTATCAGCCAGAAGCATACGTTCCCACAACGGATACCTTCATTGAAAAAGACGCTTCCATTAATGAGGAAGTGGAAAAGCTCCGTCATGCGGCAACTGCATCATTATTATCGCGGCGTGATGTCATCGTGGTGGCATCGGTGTCGTGCATTTATGGCATTGGCTCCCCGATGGAATATGCGGGTATGGCGGTGTTCTTGGATAAGGAAGTGGAACAGGATCGCGATGAACTGATCCGTAAGTTGATCGATATCCAGTACGATCGCAACGATTATGAGTTGAAGCGCGGCACGTTCCGCGTGCGTGGCGATGCCCTAGATGTGTTCCCGCCCTACGCTGACAATCCGATCCGCGTTGAATTTTGGGGAGATGAAATAGAAGAGATCTCCGAGATCGATGCTGTCACCGGAGAAGTGCTCAATACGTATGAAGCACTTCCGCTGTGGCCGGCATCACATTATGTGGCAGCACGTCCGGCTTTGGAACGCGCGATCAAGACCATTCAGGATGAGTTGCGTGAACGCTTGGTGCAGTTCAAAGAAGAGGGTAAGCTGCTTGAAGCACAGCGTCTTGAAATGCGCACCTCGTACGATCTTGAAATGATCGAAACAATGGGTTTTTGCTCGGGCATCGAAAACTATTCACGTCACCTTGATGGTCGCGAGCCGGGTGAACCCCCTTATACGCTGATCGATTATTTCCCCAGCGATTTTCTCTGCTTTATTGATGAGAGCCATGTAACGGTGCCGCAGGTCCGCGGTATGCACGAAGGCGATCGTTCTCGTAAGATCACTTTGGCCGAACACGGGTTCCGTTTGCCATCGTGTCTGGATAATCGTCCGCTACGTTTCGATGAATTTGAAGCGCGTATTCCTCAGTTCGTGTATGTGTCCGCAACGCCGGGTGACTACGAGGAACGTGTGAGCGAGGCGAAGGTCGAACAGATCATTCGCCCTACTGGTTTGCTTGATCCTGATATCGACGTGCGCCCGATCCTCTCTCAGATCGATGACATCATCGATGAGGCGAAAGAGCGCGCCGCGCGTAATGAACGCGTGCTTATCACTACCCTTACTAAGCGAATGGCCGAAGACCTGACTGAGCATCTTCTTGATCAAGGGATCCGCTCTCGGTATATGCATTCCGATATTGGAACGCTAGAACGAGTGGAGATCCTGCGCGATCTGCGTAAGGGTGAATTCGATGTGCTGGTGGGTATTAATCTTTTGCGTGAGGGTTTGGACCTGCCTGAGGTATCGTTGGTTGCCATTCTTGATGCAGATAAGGAAGGCTTTTTGCGCAACCACCGTTCTCTTATTCAGACCATCGGTCGTGCTGCGCGTAATGCGCAGGGGCACGTCATCATGTATGCCGACAAGATAACCGATTCGATGGATCGTGCTATCACCGAAACGCGTCGTCGTCGTGCTATTCAGATGGCCTTCAATGAAGAGCATGGTATTGTGCCGCAAACAGTGCGCAAGGGCATCAGTGATATTACCGATTATCTTGAGACCGAAGAAGGGAAGCGCACCTCTGAAGAGGTGAACGCTGATCTAGCTGGATATTCACGAAGCGAGATCCTGCGTGTGATCGCATCGCTTGAAGATGAGATGATGGAAGCATCGGCTGCGATGGACTTTGAGCGCGCTGCGTCCGCACGCGATCAGGTAGTGCAGTTGCGTGCGCAGCTTGAAGGTAGATCCGAAGGCGATATCCTGGGCGATCTGAAGAAAACGGCTCGAAAGGGCAGCGCCTTCGGTTCCCGTAAGTCAAGCTATGGCGGAGGGCGCCGCAGCTAAAGGTCCCGTTGAGGTTATGAACGCTCTGTGTGCTCTCTGTGTGCATGGAGCTTTTTTATTGATGGTGCCGTGTCGTGTCCCTATCATTCATTTAGTTAGATAAACTAACTATTAGAAACAAGCGAACATCAGGTTGAATATTCGCCTGTGGCGCATGAAAGGAGATAGGCATGGGATTCGCTATCGTGGTCGATTCAACGTGTGACTTTACGGGGGACGAATATCGTTCGCTGGATGTCACGATGGTTCCATTGAGCATTCTGATCGACGAGGTCGTATATAAGGATCAAGTTGAGATCTCCTCGGAGGAGTTCTTCGAGCGCATGGATGCATCCGAGAACCTCCCTCAATCTTCGCAGCCCACGCCTCTTGATTTTCAGAAGGCATATGAAAGCCTGGCGGAAAAGGGTTATGACGGTATTTTGTCGGTCCATATTGCCGGGGTATTGTCGGGCACCATCGAATCGGCTCGCATTGCCGCGCAGCAGGTAGATATCGATGTGCGCACGGTCGATGCGGCGGCAGCCGGCGCTACGGCAAGTATGGCGATCGCAGTTCAGAAGGCGTGCGAGATGCGCGATGCGGGTGCTTCTCTTGATGAAGCGCAGGCTGAAGTGGAAAAAATGTGCGCGCACGCATGCTTCCTGGTCGCTCCCGAAACGCTGGAGAACCTGCTGAAGGGTGGTCGTCTTTCGGCTGATCAGGCCAAGACCTCGAGCCTTTTGAACATCAAGCCCATCTTCTCCTTTAACGAAAATGGTGTTCTTTATGCGTTTGGTAAGGCGAAGGGCATGCGTGGCGTTATTAAGACGTTCGTCGAAGAACTGCAGAAGCAGACTCAGGAATCGGGTATTCAGAGGGTTCGTTTCTGCTATGCAGGTAATGAAAAGGTCGTTGAAGATCTTAAGCAGGCGCTTGCTGAAGCCGAGGTGTCTTACATCGATTGTGGTACCTGCCCCTGCGGTGCGACCATTACGACCCATCTGGGTACAGGTGCTTTGGGCTTTGGCATGATTCCGAACGAATAGGGGAGCTAGCTGTGGAATGGTGTGCCGATGGCGAAACGTGGAAGAGTGACGGCAAAGAGCTCGTAGATAAGATGCTCACCGAAACTTTCAACTCAATTTTACGCATCGAAGAGCGTTCGTTGAATAACCGCTTGACCGAGGGGTTGAGCATCGCTGAGCTTCACACCATTGTCGCAGTGGGTCTTCATGAGGTGAATCCCATGAAGGTCGTTGCGTCGCGTTTAGGTGTAACGCTCGCTACTTTGACTGCTTCGATGACGAAGTTGGAGCGAAGAGGTTATGTTCAGCGTACACGGGGTGAAGTGGATCGCAGGCAGGTGCTGGTGCAGTTGACGTCGAAGGGGCGAAAGGCATTTCGTGCTCACGATGCGTTCCATAAGAAGATGGCGGATAGCGCCCTCGAGGGCCTATCTTCTGATGAGGAAGCGGTTCTATATAACGCACTTGCGAAGGTGAAGCGCTTTTTCGATCAAGAGAACCAAGCAGCTCAGGAAGCTGCTCGGAAATAAAGAACCAAGCAGCTTAAATGAAGCTGCGCTGAAAAGAATAAGGAAGGAAAACTAATGGCGACTATTGATGCAATCAAGGAAATTCTGGAAGAGACCCTCGATATCAATCCTGAAGAGGTTACGGAGGAAGCTACTTTCGAGGGATTGGGCATCGATTCCTTGGATATGGCAGAACTCATTTGTGATATCGAAGAAAAGCTCGACATTGATTTCGGTGAACCCGAAGGCCTTGAAACCGTTGAAGAACTGGTGAACTACATCGATTCCCTGTAAGCACCATTTTTCAGAAAGAGGCGGTCAAGATGAAAACACGGGTTACTGAACTACTTGGTGTCGAGTATCCCATTATTCAGGGCGGTATGGCTAACATAGCCGATGCTCGCCTTGCTGCTGCGGTAAGTGAAGCGGGCGGATTGGGTATCATCGCCTGTGGATCTGCTCCAGTATCGTGGGTCGAAGAACAGATCACTTTGGCACGCGAATTAACCGATAAGCCCATTGGCCTCAATATCATGCTGATGAATCCTGAAGCGCCGCAATTGGCTCAACTGGCGGCAGATATGCACGTTGATGTGGTTACGACCGGTGCTGGTAACCCTGGCACGTACGTTCCTATGTGGAAAGAAGCGGGCATCACGGTGATCCCGGTCGTCGCATCGGCGGCACTCGCTCGTCGTATGGAGCGTTGCGGTGCCGATGCGGTAATCGCAGAGGGCTGTGAAGCGGGTGGTCATATTGGAGAACTGACCACTATGGCGTTGGTTCCCGTGGTGTGCGATACCGTTTCCATTCCAGTTATCGCTGCTGGAGGTATTGCGGATGGTCGCGGCATGGCGGCTGCGTATGCACTCGGTGCTGAAGGGGTGCAAGTGGGCACTCGCTTCTTGGCTGCTGAGGAGTGCTGTGTTGCTCAGGCGTACAAGGATAAAGTGGTTGCCGCGAAAGACTCCGATACGATCGTCACCGGCCGTGGGGGCGGACATCCTGTGCGTGGTTTGAAGAACCGTCTTACGCGCGAGATCCGTCAGTTGGAATCAGCGGGTAGGGGCGATAGCGAAGAAGCTGAAGTTCGTCTGGCCGGGTCGCTTCGTCGTGCTGTGCAGGGCGATGTTGATAATGGATCGCTTATGGCTGGTCAGGTGGCATGCTTGGTGCACGATGTGAAACCGGCGGCAAAGATCATTGATGACCTCATGAATGAGGCGCTCTCTTGGGCATTGTGCTCGCTTCAAGAGATGGCCGATCGCAACGCAACGCGTTCGTGGAAATAGGGGGACCGCTTTTTATGAGTGTGTGGATGTTTCCGGGGCAGGGTGCTCAGAAGGTCGGTATGGGAAGCGATCTTCTGGTGCTTCCTGAAGTGGCTGAAACGTTCGAGTTGGCGAAAGAGGCAACTGGTGTCGATGCGGTTTGGCTCAGCAAAGAAGGAGACGAGGCGGATCTGAATGATGCGCTGAATTCCCAGGTGCTTACTTCGGCATTGTCGGTAGGTATCGCGCGTGCGTTGATGGCGCGCGGTGCGTGCCCTGATGTGGTCGTGGGCTTTTCGCTAGGACAGATCAGCGCATTAATGGTCTCAGGTGCGTTGTCTTTGGAAGAAGGGTTCGCGCTTCTGAACGAGCGTGCACGGGCTCTTGCTGATGCCTGCAAGACGCATCCTGGCGCTATGTTGGCATTGCTGGGTGCAAGCCACGAAGACGCTCAGGAGATATGCGATTTGTGCGCACAAGGAGATGTGTTGGTGTGTGCGAATTACAATGCGCCTGGCCAAGTGGTCGTTTCCGGCACGATCGAGGCGATCGATCGAGCCGAATCAGCTTGGAAAGAGCAGTCGAAGCGGTGCGCACGGTTGCGCACCGCAGGCGCGTTCCATAGTCCTCTTATGACTGGGGCGGCAGGCAAAGTGAGTGATTTCTGTGCCCATCTTTCATTTGATCACGAGAACACCGTCCCGATCATCTGCAATACCGACGCGCGCCTATTCGATATGGGTCAGGCGGCAGAGCGCTTGGCTAATCAGGTGAAGAGCCCTGTCCATTTTGAGCAGAGCATTATGGCTTTGATAGAGCAGGGCGAAACGGAATTCGTTGAAGTGGGCTTCGGCGGGGTGCTGACCGGTCTTGTGAAGCGCATCGATCGCGGTACGGATCGCCTCCGCATCGGTACTTTCGCCGAATGGGAAAACGAACTTTCCAAGATGGTTCCATAAGTCGAACTGAATGAGGATTTTATGACTAAGAGCGAAATAGATCATCAGCCTGTGGCTTTGGTCACGGGTGCAAGTCGCGGCATTGGCGAGGCCATTGCCCGTGAATTGGCTCGTGCGGGGTATGCCTTGGCGCTCAATCATTCCAGTGAAAAAAGCGCTGAAGCATGTGGGGCACTTGCAGCTGAGCTAGGGGAGGCATACGACGTGCCTACCGCAACGTTCTGCGCCGATGTTTCTGATTTTGAAGCGGCGAAGGCCATGGTCGCCGATGCCCATGATCAGTTCGGTCGCATAGATGTATTAGTGAACAATGCGGGCGTTACGCGCGACGGCTTGCTTGCTCGTATGAGTGAAGACGCATTCGATCAGGTCATTTCAGTCAATCTGAAGGGTGCCTTCAACTGTATGCGTCACGTGGCTCCTCTCATGATGAAGCAGCGAAGCGGACGCATTGTAAGCATTTCAAGTGTTGTCGGATTGTATGGCAACGCAGGGCAGGTGAATTATGCTGCTTCAAAAGCGGGCATTGTGGGTATGACGAAAAGCGCTGCCAAGGAACTGGGAGCTCGTGGCATTACCGTTAATGCGGTCGCTCCTGGTTTTATTGATACCGACATGACCCGTGCTTTAAGTGAAAAGGCGCGCGAAGGGGTAGTGCAGCGTATCGCGCTGCGTGAACTTGGTAGCGTGGATGATATTGCCGGTGCGGTGAGGTTCTTGGTAAGCGAAGACGCTCGTTACATTACTGGTCATGTACTAACAGTAGATGGAGGATTATCGTTATGAGTTCGAATGCAAGCGTTGGGCTGCATCGTGTTGTTATTACAGGAACGGGTGCAGTGTCTCCTGCTGGCCTGGGCGTTGAAGCGCTGTGGTCGAAGGTCGCTGGCGGTGAATGCTGTTTGTCGCTGTTCCCCGATGAAGTGCGCGAGCGTTTCGGCATTCATGTTGCCGGCCTTATTCCGGGATGGGATCCGCTAGAGGTCGGATTCACAAAAAAAGAGGCTCGCCGTTTCGCACCTTTTGTTCAGTATGCGATCATCGCTTCCGATGAGGCGATGAAGCAGGCTGGTATTGATATGGAGCAGGAAGATACGTCGCGTTTCGCATGCGTGTTCGGCTCTGGTATCGGTGGCCTTAATACCTTCGAAAAGGAATCGGTGGTACTGCATGAAAAGGGCGCAAAACGCGTGAGCCCCCTGTTCATCCCTACCATGATCTCTAATATGGCGGCGGGTAATCTATCTATCCGCTATGGCTTGCGTGGCGATTGCTTGAATATCGTCACGGCTTGTTCAACGGGCAGCCATTGTATTGGCGAGGCATACCGACTCATTCGCTTCGGTCTTGCCGATGCGGCTCTGGCGGGTGGTTCCGAAGAAGGAACGGCTCCTATGTCGCTTGCGGGCTTCGCGAATTTGGGTGCGGTAACGAAATCGGAAGATCCGTTGAATGCCTCCATGCCATTCGATCGTCGTCGTAGTGGTTTTGTGGCTGGTGAAGGAGCGGGTGCTGTAGTCCTTGAATCTCTCGAGCATGCTCAGGCGCGCGGCGCGAATATCATTGCTGAGATCACGGGCTTCGGTTCTACGGGAGATGCTTATCACATCACCGCTCCCGAGCCTAGCGGTGAAGGCGCGGTACGTTCCATGGAACAAGCGCTGGCTGAAAGTGGTTTCGGGCTTGAGGATGTCGGTCATCTGAATGCGCACGGCACCGCAACGCCAGTCAATGATCGTACTGAATCAGCAGCGTGGCATGCGTTCTTGGGTGATCGTGCCTCTGAGGTTCCAGTGACTTCGGTTAAGGGCTGCGTTGGCCATATGTTGGGCGCCGCAGGTGCGATCGAGGCCATTATCACGGCCCTCTCGGTTTCACATAGTATGGTCCCGCCGACGATCGGCTTTGCTGAAGCTGATCCAGAATGTCCGGTCATGGTGCCAACGACCGCCTTAGTCGACTATAGCCAAAAGGTCGCCCTTTCTAATTCATTGGGCTTCGGGGGTCATAACGCGACATTGGCTTTGTCGCCTTTTGAGGAGGTGCGTGATTAATGGCGAATATCACGTTTCCTTGTGGTCGCGAAGAGGTGCTTTCCATCCTTCCGCATCGCGATCCCTTTGTGTGGGTGACGCGTATCGTTTCGTGCGATCCAGGTCACGAGATCGTTGCTGAACTGGATGTCGATCCTGACCTGCCGCTATTCGCGGGGCATTTCCCCGATCATCCCGTTCTGCCAGGTGTCATCATCATGGAAGCGCTCGCTCAAGCAGCTTCGTGTTGCCTTTTGGTTGGTGGCGAAGAGGGCACCTTGGGATACTTGGTCGGTATCGATAAGGCGAAGTTCCGCAGGACCGTTCTGCCAGGAGATACGGTCACATTGAAAGCGACCATTACCAAGAACTCTAAGCGTATGTGCGCTGCCGAGGTGGAGGCTTCGGTTGAGGGGGAGATCGCCGCAACAGCAGTGCAGAAATACGTGATGGCATCACAGAAACAGACGAAAGAAGATGCATAGATGACAGCAGCAGAACAGAACGTTTCGCAGAGTACCGCATCGAGCGCGCGCTCTGTTGCCGACGAGCCGACTATTGTGTATCAATTGCCTATCTTGGCGGAAAAGCTCTCTGATCCGCTTTTGGTGGTGGGGTACGGTTCGCCCATGAAGGCGTGCGTTAAGGCTGCGGCGAAGTGCGGCTGTGGCCAGATCTGGGTCACGGGTACCGACGATAAGGCGCGCGCGTTCTCGTGCTCGGGTGCTGCCCAGGTGGCATCGCTCGGTCCGAAATTCGATCCGCGGTTGTTCTCGAACGAATATGCCGTTATGGATGCGGTTCGCAAAAGCGGCGCACGGGTCATGCTGGTATGTGACGCTGAATTCGCCCAAAGCCCCCTTCTTCGTATGGTCGCGCATCAGGCGGATGTACGCGTGTTGATGTCGATGGAAAAAGATCGCACGCATACGTTGTGGGCCGAGTGCGGTCCCGATCCTTGCTTTGAAGATCATAAGGTCGTATGGCGTCGCTGTCCGTCATGTAAGCTCTATCATGATGAGCAGCCGGTTCTGAAGACGGGTGGCGTATGCCCGACTTGCGGCAGGTTGTATCGTCTGACGTCGAGTGAGCGTCTTGATCTGATGTTCGATGCCGGTTCTTTCGAGGAATGGAACACTGACATTGAAGAAACCGATCCGCTTTCCTTCCCTAATTATGAAGGCCTTCTTGAAAGCAATCGCAAAAAGAGCGGTTTCGAGGAAGCGCTTCGCTGCGGATCGGCATATCTGCATGGCCGTAAGGTCGCCGTCTGCATAATGGAATCCACGTTCATGATGGGATCTATGGGTTCTGTGGTGGGCGAGAAGATCACGCGTACGATCGAAAGGGCCACTGAAGAGCAGTTACCTCTCATCATCTTCACTGCATCGGGCGGCGCTCGCATGCAGGAAGGCCTGGTCTCTCTGATGCAGATGGGCAAGATCAGTGCTGCCATTGAACGCCATAGTCGTGCGGGGTTGCTCTACATTTCCGTTATCACTGATCCTACGACCGGTGGCGTAACAGCATCGTTCGCGATGCAGGGTGATGTCATCGTGTCTGAGCCGAACGCATTGATCGGTTTTGCTGGTCGCCGCGTTATTCAAGATACGATCAAGCAGACGTTACCTGAGGGGTTCCAAACAGCGGAGTTCGCTCTGGAGCATGGTCTTATCGACGCCATTGTCGAACGTGCTCAGTTGCGTGACTATCTCTCTCGTGTCGTTGATATCCATTGCGCTTCACAAGAAGTCATTGAAGAAGATGAGAAGAACGTGGTCGCTTCAGCGATGAGCGCGGCGCGTGGTGCAATATCCGATGCGCAAAGTTCTTCTTCCGCTTCAACGAAGCAGGGGGGTAATCCGCTCGCTCGCTTGATCGAAGCGGCGAGCGCTGCGTTCGGCGGTGGTCAATCCGCGTCTCTTAAGCGTGCTTTGGATAAACGCGGTGTGGCAGATGCACCATCGGTGCTGCCAATAAAGAAGCCTCTTGAAAAAGAGAACCCCGCTTGGGAGAGCGTTATGTTGGCGCGTAATGTTCATCGACCCACTGCGCAGTACTACATCGACCATATGATCGATGGCTTCATCGAACTGCATGGTGATCGAGCATTCGCTGACGATGGTGCTATCGTGGGCGGCATCGGCTGGATCGCCGGTGTGCCCGTTACCGTTATCGCTGAGGAAAAGGGTTCCGATCTGCATCAGCGAATCGAGCGCAACTTCGGCTGTCCCCAGCCGGAGGGTTACCGTAAGAGCCTGCGTCTGATGCGCCAGGCGGAAAAATTCGGTCGCCCTATCGTGTGTTTGGTCGACACTCAGGGTGCGTTCTGCGGTATGGAAGCCGAAGAACGCGGTCAGGGCAATGCTATCGCTGACAACTTGTTCGCGATGTCGGGCTTTGGTGTGCCGGTAGTGTGCGTTGTTCTAGGCGAAGGTGGATCAGGTGGCGCTTTGGCGCTTGCGATGGGTAATCGGGTCGCCATGCAGGAGCACGCAGTGTATTCCGTTCTGTCACCTGAAGGCTTCGCATCTATTCTGTGGAAGGATCGTTCTCGTGCTGCCGAAGCAGCGGCAGTTATGAAGATGAGCGCTCGCGAGGCATGCGAAATGGGTCTTATCGAAGAAGTTCTGAGTGAGGGCGTGAAGCCTGCCCATGAGAATCCCGATCAGGCCGTTGCGGCGGTCGAGGATTTTGTGGTCCGATCATTGCGCGAGCTTATTTCGCTGTCACCTGACGAATTGCGCAAGCAACGATATGAGCGATTCCGTTCATTCTAGGCGTATGACGAACCGCGTTGCTTCCTTATGTGTATCTTCCTCATAGGTAGGCATTTGATCGCTTATATATAGATACGGATTAGATCGATCAAATATATAGTTTAAAGAGAGCCGGCAGTACTTATGTGCTGCCGGCTTTTTTATCACTCTTTATCGCGTATGTCTGTATAAGATCAGTAATAAATCGTTAAGGTTGTGTACAAAATTTGAATTCAGCCTGATGAGTCTTGCTTATGCAAAGTTCGTTGGTAGTATAGTCAAACCCTCTTACGAGGGACGTGCTCCGAAAGAGCGATTTGTTCTTTCACTTCGCGAAGTCAAAAATTTCTAAAAAAAGTTGTTGACAGAGCCTGGCAAGGAGAGTAAATTATCTCCTTGCGCGAGCGACGAAGTCGAGCGCGTGACTACAA